>Ga0256846_1000084_pt1 | contig 40684 bp, 30 predicted proteins | sample TevniametaG_FD_189098 | JGI IMG/M metagenome (GOLD analysis project Ga0256846, IMG submission 189098) | Tube worm associated microbial communities from hydrothermal vent at the East Pacific Rise, Pacific Ocean - Tevnia | ecosystem: Host-associated > Annelida > Integument > Unclassified ...
AACTATTAGAAAAAATATTGTAAACAATAAAGCATTTTTTTTCTTTTGAATTATCTTAATGAGTCCCATTGCGACCATAACACTGAAGATCGGTAATAAAACAAGAATTCCCCTGTACAAAAACCGGAAATTACTTAAGGACGGAACTGCTTTAAGAAAAATCCCATATACGGAAAACTTAACCCCTCCGAAAATTGTTGAAAATTTGAAGAAAACAAGAAAATAACAGATAAAAACCAAATATAATAATTTTATTTCTGCCTGAGTATTATTCCAATTGTAATAAAGGAATACAACTATCTCAACAATGATTAGAATAATGAATAAATTCGAAATGTATTTAAAACCCTTCAGATTCAAATAATACATTAATAGGAATTGAGATAATAAAAAAACAAAACCTACAAATCTTTTCCGGTTTAATCCCATCAGTGCTATTAAAGCAAAGGCAATTGATATAAATCCGGGAAAATATTTAATACTCGGTTTTCCCGAAGACCCCATTGATTTATAAAATAATGAATTTGAACTTAGCAACCTTGAAGAGTCAACAAGAGACTTATAATCAAAAGGTCTTTTCAGATCAGAATTTTGAATGGTTGATAGAAACGGATGGAATATAAGGACAATTAAAATTAGATAAGGAATTTGGGATGATGCGAAACGGATTACAGCCTTAATATCAATCAACCTTAATAAAAGCAGAATAAGAAATAGCATCGGGAGAAAAACGGCAATTAAGAAAAAACCGTGATATATGCTGAACATTCCCTGTAAAAAAATAAAAATTCCCGACATAAGTGCATGCTTCCACTTCCTCTCCCTATAAAACCTAACAATAAAATAGAGGACAAATCCTATCCAAAAGAATGAAAAAACATTTAGGATATTCACGATCTGCTGCATGTGGGGGAAGAAAATAAAAACTCCGGCTGCCGCAAACCCTCCCAATCTGCTGTTTAACAGCTCCCTTGCAAACAGAAACACACCGATTCCACCTATCCAGAAAGAAATAATAAGATAAATATTGTATGTACTTGATAAACTTAATCCGGCGAGATTATTTAAAAGAATAAACAATAACGTTTCTCCAAAAAGCGGATGTCCGTAAAATGTAACATACCCGTTTGGATAAAAATAATTCAGATGATATATTAACGAAGGTTCATTTAATAACGAATATTGATTCCACTCAATTACACTGAGTATATATTGTGTATCAGGTGCAAAATCCACTGCAAGTTTAGAATTTACAACTCCCTTAACTATCGGATAATGAAATATAATAACAATAACAAGAATTACGAAAATAAATGATAATTCTCGTACAAAATCCTTCATCCGTTAATCAAACTCTTACATTCTGTAATAAGTATAAAGAGACATAACTTAAGCTGTTATGGTTATAAACTCTTTTTGTAAAAGATTAAGCTCACAGATTCCTTTTGTAAATTCTTCCTTAAGTTCTGCAAGTTTCACTTTATATTTTTGAATTTCAACTTTTAGTTCTTCCGATTTTTTTAAGAAAGTCTTCTCGTAACCTCCTTTTAATTGGCAAAGGACCTGTTCAATAACCTTTTCGTACTCATTTTTTATCCGAATCAATTTCTCCTTCATTAATTCAAATTCACTTTTGATCTTCTCTGCATTTTTTTCAACAACAAAACTATAATCTGTAACCAATTCGTTAATGAGTCCGTTAACCGGAACAATTGATTCAACTCTAAAAGCATTTGAACCGGCAAATGCATATCCGTATGACATTTTACCTCTTCTTGCATTGTTTAATGCAATTGATATGCAATAGTTTGCCTTGTCGGCTCCGCAACTCTCAAGACACTTCCACGGACACTTGAATTCTTTTTTTATTCCTGAGGAAACATCTGTAATAAATTTATTCCTGATTGCCCTTCCCGGCATTCCTACAGGACTTTTTATTATCATTATGTCATCTTTTTTTGAGTCAACAAAGTTCCGTTTAAATTCATGATCGGCATCACACTCTTCGGTAGCAACAAATCTCGTACCCATCTGGACTCCGCTTGCACCGAGTTTAAGGAACTTATAAATATCCTCCCCTGTAAAAACTCCTCCGGCTGCAATAACCGGAATCGTTCTTCCGTTTCTTTCACCGATTTCATTAACAGTCTCCACAACCTCAGGGATAATCTTTTCCAAACGATATTTCGGATCGTCAATCTGTTCGAGTTTGAAACCGAGATGACCGCCCGCCTCAGGTCCCTCCACAACAACTCCATCCGGTATCGTACCGTAATTCTTTTCCCAAAAGGTAAATATAAGCTTTGCAGCTCTCGCAGAACTCACTATAGGAACAATCATGACACCTGCTTTACGAATTTTTTCAACCGGAATTCCACGAAGAGGAAGTCCTGCACCGAGAAAAAGAACATCAACCTTTTCCTCAATAGATACATTCAGCATCTCATGAAAATCATTTAGGGCTACCATAATATTAACTCCGAGTATTCCTCCGCCGGCACTTTCTCTGGCTTTCCTTATCTCTTTCCTTAAAGCCCTTTTATTCGCTTCAATTCCATTCTTAAAATAATCCGGCTCAATCATCCCGATTGCATTTGCAGCAATCACCCCGATTCCGCCTGATCGGGCAACAGCGGATGCAAGTCCTGATAAAGATATTCCGACACCCATTCCGCCCTGCACTACAGGAACTTCAGACGTGAAACGACCTATCTTTAATTGAGGCATTTTTACTCTCGGAAGTTTAATACCGGAAAAATCAATTTTCGGAAATTCTATCTTTGACATGTCCCAATTTTGAAACTGAGATAATATTGATTTTAAATCCATAAATTTCACCCTTTATTAATTTTCCTTAATAATACTAAAAAAAAAAAAAAAAAAATACTGTTTCCCCGTTAATGAAAAATATAGTTGGCAAAAAAAATCTAATACCCCAGTTTTCTAATAAATAATCTTAGTTCCCGCTCTTGAAATCTTAAAATTTCGGAATAAAGTATTTTTTGTTCTCGTTTAAGATATTTCCTGATCCTCTTTGCCTTCTCGTTTTGGACACCGGATATCCTTTCGATCGGTCCCTGTTCCATTTTTCTTACTTCAGGATTTCTCCTCTCAAGACCACTCGAACGACTCCTTAACAATCTCCCGCTTTCACTACTCTTTCTTTTCCTTGCCTGCCCGCTTTTTATGTAATGTTCAATTTTAATTTTCAATTCATTCAACACATTCCTGTACTCTGCCACAATCAATCCAATTCTAATCTCTTGTTTTCGATCAAGAAGCAAACCTTCTCTCAATCTGAAAAGCTCTTTACCTCTTTCCCTTTTTCTCCTGTAAGAATCAAAACTTTTCTTTTGATTATCTTTTAGAATATCAATAATTCTTCCGTCCGTTATCCCTTGTCTTCTTTCTGCCGCTCTAATCATTGCCATGGAACTTGTTTTGAACAGGTTTATGTCAACACTCCTTTGTGATCTGTTTGCAGAAAAAACGGCTTCGATTTTTTTAACCTGATCTTTATCAAGTTCAAGCTGCACTTTCAATTCATTTATAACCCTTGCATTACCGTCCGGATCAAAATCCGTTACCGAGCCGTTACTTATTGATAGAAAAATAAAAAATACTATAAAAGAGATCGACACTGATTTTATCATTACTCACCCCTTCTTCTTTCTGACATATAATATAACAACGTGACAACATAAAATAAGATACTATCATAATGATCTCTATTTGACACTATATTTCCTTATCCGAAGTATAAAGAAACTTCTCTATATCTCGTCTCTCCTTTTTTGAAGGTCTACCGGATCCTCTTTCCCTGTGTCCGAAAATAACACTCACCGGATCTTTTCTAAACTGCATCAATTTGTTTAATTCCTCTTCCGGTGTAATATCTTCTACCAGTTCCATAGCAAGTTTTGCAGAAACCCGTTTTATAACAAGCCCTTTGACTCTGTACTTTCTTATAATGGGAGGCTGCTTAATCTCTATAATATCTCCTTCATTGACAATTTTGGATGGTTTTGAAATTTTCCCATTTAAGGAAACCTTCCCGCATTTACATGATTCCGACGAAATTCTTCTTGTCTTATAAATTCTTGTTGCCCACAACCATTTATCAAGTCGGATTTCCATTGACACTATTATAGAATAAAACTTATCTGTTTTTAAGTAGTTTTATTACACAATATACGATTAAAGCAATAGAAAACAGCTGAATAGTATCCATCCTTTCCGAAAAGACCGCTATTGACCCTATAACCGGATAAATTATTGTGAAAGAATATTGGACTTGACCGGTTATAAATGCAGGACCGCTTTTAAGAGAAATCTGCAAAGAGACAAAAGAGATGATCGCAAAAATAATATAAATGTAAAGAAATTCAGAAGAAAAATAATCGGCAACCACGTATCCGAAATTATGCACAAGTCCTTTTAAAGCAACAACCGTCACTCCCGCTGAGCATCCCGATACCACAGCATAAACAATATTTTTATACTTATCTCTCATCGCTTTTTTAATAGATATAAAAAATAAGAGGATCGGAAAAATGAAGAATCCGATACTTGAAAATCCTTTTCCGATGGAACCGCTCGAACTTCTGCTCCCGAAAATACAAAGAATCACGATTCCGACAATTATCAATCCGGAATAGAAATAGTCTGTTTTAAATATCCTCTCTTTTAAAAAAAAGCCTGAGAAAAAAACAATTATGATTATTCCGAATCCGGCAAAAGCCGAAACGATATACGGAGGGAGAATTTTCAACGCTATTGCCGAAGGTATACCGTAAATATTCATTAATAAAAAACCTGACAACCATACGGATAGGTTCAGATAATACGATTTATTTTTTCTCCCTTCCCATCCGATCCAAAGTATCCCTTTTTTCTGAAGTATAATTCCGGCTGAAATAAATAAATAGGCAGCAGCAGCCATTAGCAAGGAGATCAAATATTCATTCATCGGTTTTATTATAAAGAATTGGAAACATTATTGAAAATCCATTGACTTGATTCAGCAATTATGATAAATTACACTCATTCTCACATTGAGTGGGCCGTTAGCTCAGCAGGCAGAGCACCGCCCTTTTAAGGCGGGTGTCACTGGTTCGAACCCAGTACGGCTCATTTTTTTGACCGGCCCGTTCGTCTATCGGTTAGGACACAGGGTTTTCAACCCTGCAAGAGGGGTTCGATTCCCCTACGGGCTATGTCTTCTCTTAAATCCGGCTTTTATTCATTGAAAAAAACTGATATAATTTTTCTATCAAATTTTAAGGAGTAAACTATGAAAACTATTTTAAAAACACTATCGATATTTTTATTCATCTTTATATTTTCTTCGGAATCCGTCATAAGTGAAAATAAAATTGTCTATAAGAAAAAAACAAAATATCCCGTATTGGACTCTATAAAGAAAAACAGAGAAAAAGCTATTGAGAAGAGGGAAAAAGTAACTCGGGAAATAGTTGAAAAGAACAAGGATATAAAAAAGAGTTCGGACGATTCGGTAATGGAACTCTCTACCGACCTAAAAGATGTTTTTCCTCCCGTTGCGGTAAAAAATTTTAAAACAGTTTTTCACTTCAAACCTGTTGCTCAATTCTATACGAGTACATGTTGGAGCTTTTCGGCAACATCTTTTTTCGAATCGGAAATATATAGAATCCATAAAGAAAAAATTAAACTTTCCGAAATGTGGACTGTGTATCATGAAATTCTTGCCAAAGCCGAAAGGTTCATCAAAGAGAGAGGATATTCTTCTTTTTCAGGTGGAGGAGAAACTAACGGAGTAAACCGGATATGGAAGAAATACGGGATTGTACCTCTGAAAGCCTATACAGGACTTATCGGAAATAATAACAGACACGATCATATTCCGGTCATGAAAGAGATATCCGGTTATCTTGATTATATAAAAAAGGAAAACTTATGGGATGTTAAAGAAAATATTGCTCATATAAAGTTGATTCTAAACAAGCATCTTGGAGTTCCCCCAACCTCGTTCGCCTATAAAGGAAAAACCTACAATTCAATCGATTTTCTCAAAAAAGTCGTTAAACTTAATATGGACGATTATTGCTCCGTGATGTCGACGAAATATTTCCCTTTTTACACCAAACAGGAATTCAAAGTACAGGATAATTGGTGGCACAATAAAGATTATATAAATCTTCCACTTGACGTATGGTATAAGATAATAAGCAATTCGATAAAGAACGGATATTCATTGGTTATAGGAGGGGATGTTTCGGAGCCTGGAAAAGTAGGAATATCCGACATATCATTTATACCTTCTTTTGATATTCCGGAAAAATATATTAATCAGGATTCAAGAGAATTCAGAATATACAATAAGACAACAACCGATGATCACGGAATTCATATTGTCGGATATAAAAAAATATCCGGAAAAGAATGGTTCCTAATAAAAGATTCGGGGAGATCCGCTCGTCTCGGAAAATTTAAAGGATATTACTTCTTCAGAGAAGATTTTATAAAACTTAAAATGCTCACATTTTCGGTTCATAAAGATATGTTAAAAAATATTCTACCGAAAATTAAATAACCCACACACTCTCTATGCACGACGGAAAAAGTATTTTCAGAGAAATCTTATACTTCTTATCAATCACCATTCTTCTGGGATTTACGTTAACCGTGATCTTTTTTCCCTATGCCTCAATAATTGCAAACAGATATCTGACATACAATTTTTATCAGACAATATTATTTGAATTTTTCAAATTTTTTATTCCGTTCATACAAATAAGCGCTCCTTTGACTTTTGCGGGATACTTTTCCCACCGTTCATATATTGCAATATCCGTAAGTAAACTCAATCCAAAAAAAAACACTGTACTTGTTCTGATTTTTTCCTCCGCTTTTATAGCAGTCGGAAGTGTGACAATATCGTACTTAACATTTCAAAGCAGAAATGTTCCCATAGACATATCTCTTTTTCTCTTTGTATCAAGCTCGCTAATAATTATTTCGATAATCTTTTTTATCTTTAAAAAAAGATCGGGATCGGTTAACAAATTTTTATTTTACCTATCATCGGCAATTTTCCTGACAACCGTTTTACTCTTTACAATCTTCAACTCCAATAGAAACTCTTCAGGTCAAAACATTATTTTCATTGTTGTTGATACCTTACGGGCAGATCACACTTCTCTGGGGAAACCGGAAAAGAAAACCACCGAATGCCTTAAAAATACTCTTTTGCCTGATTCCGTATACTTTAAAAGCGGATACTCAAATTCACCTTGGACGCTCCCATCGGTATCATCAATGATCACGTCAAGATATCCTTCGCAATTAGGGATAAAAAATCTTGTCTGCAAACTTGACGAGAGTGAATTTACCATAGCGGAACTGATGCGGGAAGAGGGCTACCGCACCGGAGCAATAATAAGTCATATTTTACTTAAAAAGGACTACGGGATATCTCAGGGATTCGACTATTTTAATGATAAAAATATTTCCGGAAAATACGGGAATCACATTGCGATTAGTTCGCCCGGTATCACCAAAGATGCAATTAAATTTATAAGAGCAAAAAAAGGTAATAAATTTTTCTTATTCCTTCACTATTTTGATCCTCACTACATCTACCTGAATCATGAAGAAAAAAATGACTATAAGGGTGCTTTCAGATCAAAGGATATAAGTTTTCTAAGAGATAAGATAAGAAAAAACGAGTTCTCAACTGTCGATACTGACTATCTGAAATATTGTTACGATACCGAAATTCGATTTACCGACTTCCATATCGGGAGGGTTATTGAGGAACTTAAAAAACTAAGAATCTATAATAATACAATAATCGTCTTCACTTCGGATCATGGAGAAGAGTTTGTTGAGAGGGGATGGCTCGGGCACAGCACAACCCTTTACAAAGAACAAACAGGAGTACCGATACTCATAAAAGCAAAAAAAGAAATTTACAATCAACTTAAAAGATTTGAAGGAATTCCGGTATCAAATATAGATATTATCCCAACACTTATTTCTATGGCGGGGACAAGAAGGATACCGGGAATAATGGGGAAGAACCTTTTAACCACCAATTCCGATAATCACTTTTTCTTTCAGGAAGTGTCACAAAAAGAATTCGGAACAGATATTGAACTCGTTTCGGTTGTTTGGAAAAAATGGAAAATGATAAAAGATCTTTTAAGTAATAAATACAAACTTTATAATTTGGGAAACGACCCCGAAGAGAAAACTGATTTAACGGGTTTATATCCGAATATAGATTCAAAATTAAAGTTAATGATTCAAAAATGGATGAAGAATACCGGTAATCTAAGACAAAACGGTAAAAAGAGAAAATCACTTTCGGAAAAAGAAAAAGAGAAATTAAAAACTCTCGGATACATAAATTAGGATCTTACTATAAAAATGAAAAAAGTTACCACATTATCAAAACAGGTGGTTCTATTCTTTTCGATTTTTACAGCAATACTGCTGACACTATCTTTGTCTCAATACAAATACGATTCTTCGTTTCCGGATATTTCAGAAACGGTCAAATTTAGAAATGATATTTCTTTACACAAGGAATCCTCTTCACTGTACAGCGAAAATCTTTCAAAAAAAGATATTTTCATTGCTTATTCCGCCTACTCTTATTTAACGCAAGGAGAATACACCGCTACTTTTAAATTTGCCGGATCGGAAAATAGTGGATCAAGATGCATCCTTGAGATAGTGTCGGGAAAAGGGAGCAATATAGAAATACGATCTCCGATAACAAATATAAATGACGGTTCATCATATACACTAAAATTCATTATTACTGACAAAAAAGAGATTGAACCACGGGTTAAATTTGTAGATGGTAATAAAGAAATTACATTAAAAAAAGTCATTTTCAAAAAGATAAAATATATATTTCCAATAAAGAAAATTATATTTAAGTCTGTCTATTTTACTCCGATCTTATTCCTCCCTTTTTTATCGCTTTTGTTTATCCATTCCGGTGACGAAAGATGGAAATCTGTACTATCCCTATTCCTTGCTTACTCGGGAATATTTTTAATAATCAAATACGCATGGATGTCGGAAGATGCCCTTATCACACTTAGACATGTTGATAATTTTTTGTCAGGAAACGGAGCTGTATTCAACATAGGGGAAAGAGTCGAAGGATATACTCACACATTATGGTTTTGGATTATTTCCATGTTTAGAGCAGTAGGACTCTCTCCCAAAGGGACACTTGTCATTCCCGGGATACTGTTTTCCGGTGCCTTTTTGTACCTTATGTTTTTTGTTCTATGGCGAAATTCAACGAGAGAAACATCAATAAACTTCGGAGGAGCACTCCTTATAGGTATGAGTTCTTTTATTGATTTCGGAACAAGCGGTCTTGAAACATCATTGTCTTATCTTCTATTGGCGATATTCGCTATCCTGATATCAAAAGAACTATTATTGAAAAAACCTATTCTATCCGGTTTTATAGTAACAATTATGATCTTCACAAGACCGGATTTTGGAATATTTCTTATTTTCGGATTTATCTATTTTTCATTTTATTATTTTAAAAAAAATATAAAATTAAAAACAATAGCTTTATATATAGCCCCTCCTGTTTTGGTTTTAACCGTTTATGAGATATTCAGAATGGGTTATTACGGTGCCATATTTCCGAATCCGTTCTATGCCAAATCAGGAAGTTCCTCATATTTCAGTCAAGGGATTCATTATCTCGGTGATCTGCTGATTGGAAGTTCTTTCTCCCTTATTATAATAATATCTCTTTTAGCGTTTATAACAAGAAGGGGGAAAAAGGATCTATCGGAGAGAATATGGATACTTTCTGCAGCTTTTCTTTACGGATTTTTTGTTATAAGAGGAGGAGGAGATTTTATGCACGGGAGATTCCTATTGCCGACAGTTATTCTGATAGCAGCTTCGTCATCCGGAGCCTTCGACAACATCTTTGACAAAACAAAGTTAATGAAGACTTTTGCGGTATTAATAGTTATTTTAAGTGTTATCATATCACGATCAATTATTCCGATACAAAAAAGGGGTGGACAAATTTATAATCATGGAATTGCAGATGAGAGATTTGCCTTTTATGGAGATAAAATATTCCCAATGAAAGATATATTCAAAGACAATCATATTTTCATGTGGAAGACAATAGGAGAAAATTATAGATTTCTTACCGAAAAGATCAGAAAAAAGATCAAAGTTGCTTACCACACCGTTGGTTTTTTGGGATATTATTCGGGACCAAGGGTAAATGTACTGGATAGACTTGGGCTTACAGATCCATTCGTTGCCCGCAGAAAGATATTTAAAAGAGGGCGCCCCGGTCACGAGAAATCCGCTCCCTTCGGATATCTTATTTTTAGAAAACTAACTTTTGGAAACACCCCTTTTGAAGAATGGAACAATTTAGCCAAGACAAAATTCGGTATCTTGTGGGATATCTCAAGATCAACACTTAAAAGATTCTCTTTCTTCCTTGATAAAGATTTTAAGTCGGATCTTGACAAGGGAATAGTTTCTTACCTTTATACCAAAGGAGAAAACAGGTCCGTTAAAAATGCCGATTTTCTATTTTTTCTAAAAAAAATTTGGTATCCTCATTCAAATTTGGAAAATAAAATACTGTTTGATTCCATTTACGATAAAGTCTTTGAAAAAAAATCTTATTATTACCGCTGGATAGAGAATAACGAAGAGAAAATAAAAAAATGGGATGAAGTAACCAAATCAAAACTTACAAAAATACGATTTTTAAAAAATATTGTTTTTGCAATTAAAAGTATTTTCAGTTAAACAGGAGGAACAATCGTGAAAAAAATTTTAATACCGGCTTTTATATTTATCGCTCTGTTTTTTACAATCTCAGGTGAAAGATCAAACAAGGATGATAGTTTCTCCTTTGTTTTTATGACAGATGTCCATATACGACCTGAAAAAAATGCAGTGGAGGGATTTTCTAAAGCAATAAAAGAGATAAACCGGATAGAACCGGATTTTGTTATTTCGGGAGGAGACCAAATTGACGATGCACTTGAACAAAACTTCGAAAGGGCAAAACTCCTATTCGATCTATACTCCGAATCGGTAAAAAACTTTAAGATGCCCATTTATAATATTCTCGGTAATCACGATATTTTCGGAATATATGAAAAAAGCGGAATAAAAAAAAGTCATCCTTTATTTGGGAAAAAAATGTTCGTATCAAGGCTAAACAAGAAAACTTATTCATTTGATCACAAAGGGTGGCATTTTATAATTCTGGACTCTATAGATTTCAAAGAAGATAATTCATATATCGGACATGTAAATTCCGATCGGATTGAATGGTTAAAAACACACCTGCAAAAAATTGACAAAACAAAACCTATTGTGATTGCAGCTCACGTACCGTTTTTTACAATTATGCCTCAGCTTGATAAAAGATTCAAAATAGAAAAATTTTCAATAAACAACGCTCTTGAAGTTCTGGAACTATTTAAAGATCACAATTTAAAGTTTGTCCTTCAAGGTCATGTCCACAATTACGAAGCAATTTATTCCGGAGGAATATGGTTCATTTCAGGCGGTGCCATCTGCGGGGAGTGGTGGGACGGTCCTTTTCACGGGATGCAGGAGGGATTTGTAAAATTCACTTTGAGCGGAGAAAAATTTTCATGGGAATATGTTGATTACGGATGGGAAGTTCATAAAGACAAAAAATAATTCCGCCATTTAATATATTTACATTTTAAACTATCCTTTCTTTTTAAGAATTATCTGAAATTCCCTGTCTAATGCCGTATTTACAAGTTGCTTTAAATTAAGATAGTTACCTTTACCAATTTTTCCTTTTTTTAATAGGAATTTAAGATAAATATCCAAATGATTTTTTTTATTTTCTTTTACCGAATATTCGAATGTACCTACAGCATTATCAATTTTTGTACTTCGTTTAACTGCATCAACAACATAGCCATTATCTATATCAAAAGAGAGAGAAACCTTTACAAGGAAAGGAGATGCAATTGTTATCGGATACATTATTTGATCTTTGCTTACCATATCTTCTGATATTTTCGGTATTGGGAAACTCTTTAAGAACAGGAACTCTCCATATACCCGTTCCAGCGGTTTAGTCTCAATCTCTCCCGAAATTTCCGCGAAATCAGATGTTACTTTTAAAATCTTTATATTTTTCACTTTTGATACGGGAAATATTTTCTTTACATTATTTTTATAAATGGAATTTTTATCTTTTAAAAATTTGGAATAACTGAAATATGATCCCGAAGTATAAAGATTCATATTTCCTGAAATCTTATCACCTTTAAGCAAAATCTTTCCGTTAAGGATCAGACTATCTGTCTTTATATCATGCTTTATACTTGCTATGACCTTTCCGGTTTCAGTATCGATAAGCGGCATATCACAATATTTTTTAACGTGAAAATCGGTTCCGACTTCAATCGGATCAATATAGACATCTTCCCCATTAGAACTCACCGCACAAATAAAACCGATGGAGTTCAGATAAGAGAATAGATTGTCTGATGTTTTAAAAAAGGGTAATACCGATACTAACCTGTTTTTAAAACCGAATCTACCAAGCAACTTTTTTAATATTAAAACTTTTTCATATGAAGTCGCATAACCGGATTTAATAATATCTTTAACACTCCTTATTCTAAAACCCGAAAGCTTTAAGTCCACAAAACAATTCTCAAAGGTATCAATTATTTCTCTTTTAATGATTTTTAATAATTCCACACCTGAAATATCTTTTTTCTTAATTTTAGAAATTGTGTCTTCTAATTTTTTGAAAGTATCTTCGTTATCTAAAATATCGGGGAATAATTTTCTCGAACTCTTCAAATTTGAGAAAATGATATGAGGTCTGTCGTAGTTTTCCACATAAGAGTTTTGTCTGTATGCCGCAATGTTTTCCCGTCGAAAAAAATAATTTATTATCCCATTCTCGACCTTTTTTTCGGGTTTTACGGAGCAGTTAAAAATCTTGTAACGTAACTCTTCATTTTCGGGTAACTTAATCGCAAGGGTATATTTATCTACGGGAACTCTTTTTGTTAAAAATTCTTTTCCCGTAAAATACGGGATAAATCCCTTTTTTGTAATTATTCTGTACCTTAATTCAATTTCCGCCCCTCTCTCGATTCCCGTATGAGATATAACCATTTCCCTGAGATTGGAAAAACTTGCAAATCTTTTCGCTTCACGAGGAAGAACTTCGTTATACCCGTTTTCCGGAGTTTTTATTTTTCTCCCGTCTGCCATTGTAGTAACCGAACCGATTACTTCCAACTTCTGGAACTCAGGGTTATACTTTATAAAACTTTCTCCGAAACCTCTTGTAGAATTTAAAAGTTTAACTCTATGAAAATAATCGTATATCTGTGTACCATCTGTTTTTAAAGTATAGGTAACATTTACTTCAAGGTATCTGGCATTAAAATCATGCATTGAATATACACAAGTAACAACTGCTACAAATATAAATACCGGTATAATTGCTTTTTTCATTCTTACCTCCTTTCCTTAAGAATCACGTAATCTTTCAACTTGAGAAATTGTTTAATACTATTTTTTACATCTTCCCATTCCTTGGATTTAAAAATCCGTTTATTAAATTTGATTTTCTGAACAATTGACAATGTTCTACCATTCTTCCTTATAATTCCGTTGTAAGAAACATTGGCTCCATTTATATTTTTAATTTCGGGTTTTTTATATATTCCGAAACCGGTAGGAAGTTTGATATTCTCATGTACGGTAACCTCCTGAGAACATCTTATCCGAAAAGGATATTTTCTCTTTTTCAGATCTGTTTTCACTCCTTTGAAAAAAAGGAGTCCCTTTAGCGGAAGATTTCCTGAGAAACTCTTCAAATAATGATGTTTTTTGCCTGATACAAGATAATCTTTTAAGGAAAAATTGAAAGATAGACTCATCGGATTCTTGAGATTAAAGGGATCGGAACATCTAAGATCGGATATTTTTATCCTTCTGATTTGTTCGGAAATCAACTCTTTAATAAATTTTATTGAAAATTTCCACTGTTTCCATTTCAAATATCTTCTTAACAATGAGTCCGACTGACCCTCCGTTTCAATAGAAACTCTTCCCGATACACTGCCATCTTTTTTTAAAACGGAATTTATTTTGTACCTTAGATAGTGCTTTTCAGGAGGGCTGATATCAGTGGTCTTTAAATCGGCTCCCTCCGGCAATCCCATTAGATATTGCTGCTGTTGTTCAAGTGAAGACCATAATTCTCTTACACCGGGTACCCAAGTCGGGTCAAGCAAATGATATTTCCCGTCAAGTTTCACTACTGTTACGGAATGGTTAAACTGATCTGCAGGAATTTTATCAATTCTGGAACCCGCCATTGTCATTGCGGCATAAGATTCGTATCCCGCCGCCCTTAGTAATGTAATAAGCATACTTGCTTTATCCTTGCAGACACCGCATCTGTCACGAAATATAGTAGTTCCCTTGTGGAGAGTATACCCCTCACCCTTTCCCATGGAAAGTCCCGAATACCTTATCTCTTCAGCTACCCAGTGAGTTAATCTGGAAATTTTATCCCAATCATTTTTTGCTCCGGATAAGATCTCCTTAACCTTATCATCAATCTCTTTACTCGACTTAAAAGAACCGTAATCTTCATTTACTTTATAAAACCATCTGGATTTAGCTTCCCAATCGGGAGATGTCGAAAGAAGAAGTTTGGTGAACACGTCGGAAGGGGCAACCATATTCGGTTCTCTTTTGTAAGGCTTGATATCCGCTTTCTTCCAGAAGTATACTTTTTTAGTTTTTTTAAAATGTTTATATGATGAAACCTCCCCGTTGTATACTTCAAATTGGAGTTCCTTGGAGTTGGGTATTTCAATCCGGTAACTTTTGAGTTTTATAGGTACTTTTGAATAGAACGGTACAATATCATAAAAATGTCCCTTCATCGGAGGAGTATAATTATCCTCATCTTTATCATTAAGGAGTGCATATGTGAAACCCTTCCTAAAAGTTTTTACGTAAATACCATCCCCAACGGATAATTTTCCAACCGGAAGTATCTTCTCTCTCGCACCCCAATAGATTGCTCTTGCAGGTGCTGTATAGTCCCCGACAGATGAGAGTGTTATATTTTCAACCTTTCCCTCCTTTCTGACTATCTTTGCCTCTTTAATATCAATATATGAACTCAACGGATCATATCCGAATATCTTGGATATCATTTTTTTCGAACCACCTTTGTTCAGAACCTTTATAAAAACTTCACTCACTACATATGTTAATCCTGACTCCTTCATGTCCACATCCGTTTTATCAAAGATCACAAGATACGGAGAACCAGGATAATCCTTTTGTACTCCGGCATTTTTTAAAATTTCCGGAAGATTATCATAGGCAAATCCAAATGAACTTAAAAAAATGATCAGCAAAACAATAGATTTCATTCTCATGTTATTCTCCAAATAATGGTTTTATAGTGTAATTATACAAAATATATTAAATTAATCCAGACAACACAAAGATATGGCTCTCCGTTTGAAATAAAAAAACTTGACAAAACTCAAAACCGACACTATAATAACTTTGCAACACAAAGTTCTTTGCATGGAGGACAAAACAATGAAAAAACTGATTTTATTAATTTTTTTAATTTTATTGATCACATTTTTTTTAAGCGGGAAAGTATTATTTACCTTTGAAGATATCCTCAATCCCAATCAACTAATAGTTTCCGAAGGAAAAATATACATCGTTCAGGATGCAACGCTCTATACATACTCCGTGAGAAACGGAAAACTCCTTTTTAAATTTGGGAAAAAAGGAGAAGGTCCGGGGGAATTCAACATAAACCCCTCATTTGATATGACACTCGGAGCGAGGATACATTCAGAATATATTTTTCTTTTTGATACGGGGAAAATTTGTAAAACAGATCACAACGGGAAAGTAATATCGGAAAAAAAGATCCCTTTTTATTCGATGAATACCGCATCAATCGGAAATAATTTTATTGCAAAAAAGTACGAACAAAAAGGCAATCAGCCTTCATATTCCGTAACTCTTTTAAACACAAACTTGCAGCCTTTAAGTGTAATAAAGACTCAAGTTTTCAACTATTCACCTGGGATATTCGAACCGATCACCGACTATTTGGATTTTCGAACTTACGGAGACAAGATATACCTTCTATCAGGAGGAAAGGAGATAAAAATATCGGTTCTCAACAGCTTGGGAGTAAAATTAAGAAATTTAAAATTTGAAATAGAACCTATTTCAATAACTGAAAAGCACAAATCACTTACTATTGCATACCTTAAAGAGAAAACATGGTACAAAATGATTCCCGCCGAGTATAAGAAAAAAGTCGTTTATCCGAAATTTCTCCCCGCCTGTAAGAGTTTTATGGTATCAAACGGAAAAATTTACATTCACACTTTCAATAAACTCAATGACAAAACCGAGTTTCTAATTGTTTCCGTTCCCGATAAGTCGGTAAAAAGCATTTTTCTTCCGGTTTCAGATTTAAATATTCTTGAATATAAACCGTATTCCATTAACAATAATAAGTTTTTCCACCTTAAAGAAAATAAGAACGACATAATGGAATTACATGTGGAAGAGTTCGTCCCTAATTATAAAAACATTAAGATAAAAGGAGAGTAAAATGAGTAATATTACTGCAAAAGAAAATCTTCAATTCATTAAAGAGATGATCGAAAATACAAAGAAAAATACTGCATCACAATGGAAATATTTTTTTCTATGGGGAATAGCTGTGATACTCGGGGTGGTCGGTATGAATATTCTCGCTTTTTTTAAAGCTTACGAATACATTGGAATAAACTGGATAACTATTATGGGATTGGCGGTATTTATTCAATTTTTTATTGTAAGGGAAGAAATTAAGAATACAGGAGTAAAAACCTTTGCTCAAAACGCAATAGGATATCTTAGCTTTTCAGCAGGTATAGGTTACATGCTTCTCGGTTTTGTTTTTCCACTGTTAAAACTTTACTCTTATGGAATAATTCCGATTCTTATAGCTGTCATTACGGGAATACTACTATTTTCTTTCGGGGGTATTTTGGAATGGAATTATCTTAAATGGAGTGGACTATTATGGTTTCTCTCTTCAGTAATAATGGTATTGGTTCACTGGCATTTTATATCTCTATTTTTCATTCCTCTAATAATTCAAAGTTATCTCATCCCTGCTCACATACTCAGGAAAAACTATTTAAACCATGACTGATATGGATATTTCCAAATTAGATCCGTCACTTCACTCCCCTGTTCGTATTGGAATCATGTCTATTCTTTCAACGAATATCGAAGCAAACTTTAGCTTTTTAAAAAAAGCTACCGGAGCAACCGACGGGAATCTAAGTTCTCATCTATCCAAACTCGAACAACTCGGCTTAATTAAGATTAAAAAAAGTTTCTCCGGTAAAAAACCTCGCACTACGTGCATGATTACAAGCAAAGGAAAGAAAGCATTCGGCAAGTATATATCTGCACTTGAAGAGATAATCAGAATAACAAAAAACACCGTTAACTGAAGATAGGGACTGTCCTTTAAAGTATTGATTCTTGCCCCTTTTCCTCTTGGAAAAGTGGTCATCCATGCCTCCCCAATTCCAATTCAAGTCAAAATATATTACAATCTAAATCAAAGATGGATACAATAATTTCATGAAACAAATATACAAATTTTGTCTGTTATAATTTCGAAGAATACAAGTGAAGTCCCATTTTCAATTTTATCTTTACTGAAATTTTATTATATCATTATGGAAACTATATTGCATGTATTTTTGGGGAAATTGCAGATAATTATTATTTTGCAATTAGTTCCATAAACTTAGTTATAATTTTTTTGTTACTGACTTTAATGTAAACTAAGTTGGGATTATTATGAAAAAGAAATTAAAAATTTTAATACTGGAAACCGTTCCTAAAGATGCCGAGTTAATGGAACACGAACTTTACAAAAATAAAATATCATTTATTTCAATCAAAATTGAAAATAAAAAAGATTTCCTGAAAAAACTCAGAGACTTCGGACCCGACGTAATACTGTCGGGTTATCCTTTGTCCGAATTTTTAGGATTGGAAGCTTTGGAGATAGTTAAAAAGAATACACCGGAAATACCATTTATATTGGTTACAAGTTCATCAAATGAAAAATTTGCCATTGAATGTGTAAAAAAGGGTGCCTGGGATTATGTTATTAAAGAACACATTGACCGCCTTGGGAATTTCGTAATAAACGCTTCAAAACTCAAAACAGTAAATCATAAAAATAAACTTGCAGAGAAAGCATTGCAGGAATCGGAAGAAAAATTCAAAAATTTTGTAGAAACATCAACCAATCTGGCATTTCAGTTGAACAAGACCGGTTACATTGATTACATTAGCCCTAAGGTAGAGAAACTATTCGGTTTTAAACCTGATGAGTTAATTGGGAAACATCTACGAACTACCACCGGTGTTAAAGAGTTTCCCAAAGCAAAAAAAGCACTTAATATAATATTATCTGGGAAACCGATTAGAGATTTTGAAATAAACCAAAAGGACAAATCAGGACGAATTATTCCGGTAGCAATTAATGCGGTTCCAGTTTATCAAAAAGGAAAAATTGCAGGACTACAAGGGACTGTAATAGACATCACAGAGCATAAGCAAGCAGAAAAAACTTTAAAAGAGAGTAGAAGAAAACTTTCTAGAATAGCCAAGGAATGGAAAGAAACGTTTGATGCAATAGACAGTCCGATAGCACTTATTAATAACGAAATGGAAATTATTAGATGTAACAGGGCACAGAAAGAATTATTTAAAATGGAATTTCCTGAGATAATCGGATGTAAAATCAACAAGCTTATACATAATGAGACACAGTCACCGGGATGTTATCTTTCAGAAATAAAAAAAATAAAAAAAAGGAAATCAAGCATTTCCAAAATAAATAATTCATGGTATCAGTGCATTTTAGATCCGATATTGAGCAATTCAGGTAAAACCGAGGGTGCAGTTCATTTACTTCATGACATAACCGATCGAATTGAATCCGAAACCAAAATTCTGGAACAGCAAGAATTTATCCAAACTGCAATAAATGCCGTAACACATCCATTCTACATTATTGATGTGAAAACACTGGAGATAATACTCAAAAACAAGGCTTCATTAATATTCAGCCAAAACAATGAATCAAAATGTTATAACATTACACATGGCAGAAACACTCCCTGTAACGGTTTATCTCACCCATGTCCCGTAAATGAAATAGTAAAAACAAAAAAACCGACAATGTTAGAACATGTACATTCTGATATAAACGGTAAAAAAAGTATTGTTGAGATGTACGGTTTCCCAATCTTTGATGAAGATGGAAATGTAATACAAATCATTGAATATTGCCTCGATATTTCCGAAAGAAAAAAAGCTGAAAAAAATGTATTAAAGCAACAAAAAGAATTACTAAGAGTTGACAAGTTAGTAAGCCTTGGTATCCTTGTTTCAGGGGTTGCTCATGAGATCAACAATCCCAACAATTCAATTTTGCTTAACAGCCAGTTCCTTACCAAAGTATGGGAGGATATTATTCCCATTCTTGACAGATCAATAAAAAATGATCCTTTTATCAAAGTGGGGGGGATAAAATATGAAAAACTTAAACAAAAAATGCCCAACCTACTTTTGGGGATAAGTGAAAGCAGTAAAAGGATAAAATCTATTGTTGAAGATCTCAAAAGATTTGCGAAAAAAGATTTCCAATCCAAAAAATCTCAGATTGATATTAATTCGGTAGTAAAATCTGCTGTAAACCTTATGAGTGGTTTTATCAAAAAATCTACAAATAATTTTGAATTGCAGCTTGAGGGAACTCTTCCTGAAATAGAAGTGAACTTTCAAAAAATCGAACAAGTTATGATAAATATTATTCAAAACAGCTGCCAGGCGGTAACTCCCAAATCAGACCACATAAAAATCTCTACGGAAAAAGATCCTGAGGGGAACAACATACTTATAAAAATTAAAGATAAAGGGATAGGAATTAATCCTAAAGACCTTAAATTAATAACCGAACCTTTTTTTACAACAAAAAGAGAATCGGGAGGAACAGGACTTGGATTATCAGTGTCCGATAAAATCATAGTTGATCATAATGGAAAATTATTGTTTAAATCAAAACAGGGAGAAGGAACTACGGTAGAAATCTATCTTCCGATTTCAAGGAATAACAATGACTGAAAAGACAAACACAAAAAGTCATATCCTTTTAGTTGACGACGAAAAGAACGTTCTTCAAAGTTATGAAATCACTTTAAACTCTGCCGGTATCGACAATCTGATATTATGTAGCGACAGCAGGACTGTTACAGGCATCCTTAAAGAAAAAATGATTGAACTTGTAATTCTTGATCTTACAATGCCTTTCATTTCGGGTGAAAAGTTACTCGGAATAATCACACAAGAATTTCCCGAGGTCCCTGTAATAATTATTACAGGAAATATGGAAATAGATTCCGCCGTAAAATGTATGCAGGAAGGAGCTTTTGATTATATAGTAAAACCGGTTGAAAGAGAAAGATTTATCTCAAGAGTTCAAAGAGCACTTGAGAGAAATATACTTTTAAAAGAGAACAAAGTTCTAAAAAGCCAACTGCTCTCTACTAAAGTCGATAATCCTGATACATTTGCAACATTCAATTCGCGTAGCGAGAAAATGTTATCTATATTTAAATATGTTGAAGCAATTGCTTCAAGCCCCGAACCGATTCTGCTGACGGGTGAAACCGGTGTTGGAAAAGAACTGATGGCAAGGGCAATTCACAGATTAAGCGGCTGCGAAGGTCCTTTTGTCCCTGTGTGCATTGCCGGACTTGACGAAAATATGTTTTCCGATACTTTGTTCGGACATAAGAAAGGAGCATTTACAGATGCTCATAATGAAAGAGGGGGACTCATAGAAAAAGCTTCGGGCGGAACTCTTTTTCTTGATGAAATTGGAGACTTAAGACCACAATCCCAGGTTAAACTTTTAAGACTAATCCAAGAAAAAGAATACTTCCGTATTGGAGATGATACTACGAGAGCTGCAGATACACATATTGTTGCCGCTACGAACAGAGACCTACATAAATTAATGAAATCCGAACAATTTAGAAAAGATCTTTTTTACAGATTGGAAGTTCATAATATCCATATTCCGCCTATTAGAGAAAGAATAGAAGATATTCCTATTCTAATAGATTGTTTTCTGGAAGAAGCTTCACAAATTTATAAAAAAAAGAAACCTACAGTTCCAAATGAACTATACACCATTCTGAGAAACTATTCATTCCCTGGAAATGTTCGAGAACTCAGATCAATGATATTTAATGCAGTTAGTTCCTACGGGAAAGGGATACTTTCTCTTGAGAGTTTCAGAAAATCATTTAAACATAAGGATAACAATTTGATCTCCATTAATAAACAAGAACCCACATCGGAAAACATGGGATTTAAATTTCCAAGACCTCTCCCTTCCCTGAGATTAACGGAAATCTCTCTTATTAAAGAAGCTATGAAAGATGCAAATGGCAATCAGTCTGTTGCTTCGGGGATTCTAGGAATAACCCGCCAAACTTTGAATAAAAAATTAAAACTAATTAGACAGGATTAATTGCCGTAATAGAATTAAAAAGGGGTGTAAACTATTTGTAACTGTAAAGATTTTTTACAACCGGATAAAACCCTTTGTATAAGCATTAAACTATATCTCTTCATTCTTAAATCATTAATAATGTAATATTTTCTTACATTAGATATACATATCTTTCCTTTGTGATAAGTGGAATTAAACTTGCGATTAACTTTCATAATGAAAAAACACATTCTTCTTGCAAATGAAAAAAAGAAGAACAGCCTTCCAATCAGCTTAATGCTTGAAAGCTACAATTTTCAAGTATCAATTCTAAACGAGTGGAAAGGACTTTCGAAAAAGATCAAGGATTTCAGATCCAAAAAAAATCCGATTGATCTAATTATACTTGGGACCAAATTTTCGGATTCCCAACTAAACGAGTTTTTTGAGAGTATTGATATTAGCAATAAAGATCTACCATTCATACTTATCTCAGATACAAAAAAACTTAGTTTAATGAATCATATCCTTGATTTGGGGTTTTACGGCTATTTTGTCAGTTCATCCGATCCTGTAGTTCTTATCGAACAGGTTAACACAATATTTTTTAATATAGGGAAATATAAAGAAAATGAGAAACAACTTTGAAAAAGAGAAAAACGGGAATCTGACTTTTGAATCCATTGATCTTGTTAGTGTTATGCAAGTTATCAACATTGACAAAAAAACCGCAGCTCTTCATGTTAATTATGACGGGAAGCTGGGAATTATATTTTTCAGCAAAGGAGAAATTATCAATGCTAAATTTGACGATTCGGTCGGTGAAGAAGCAATATTGAAACTTGTCTCTCTGAATAGTGGACACATTGCCGTTAAAAAACTCAAAGGGAAAGTAAAAAAAATCATAAACTATTCCTTTGTGGAACTTATGATGAATATTATGAAAAAAATTGATGAGCTGAAAAACAATAACGACACTAATAGTCAGGATAATCTCAGGATAGAATTCGAAGATGAAGAAAATATTGCAAGCAATAACTTAATATTTGATTTATCTGAAAAAAATAAAATAAGCAGAAAGGAGGAAGAAATGGCTTTAAAAGATGTTTTAATACCTCTAAAAGATGAGGTAAACGGATTGCAGACAGCTTCAATATTCGGAAAAGACGGTTTACCGTTAGTTGTATCCAATCCGGCAAACGTTAATGTTGATGAGTTTTCCGCAAAGTTTGCAATGGTTAGTGCTCTTGTTTCAAAAACCCTACGCGATCTTTCGGGAGGTTCCCTGACAGAAGTTTTGGTTGAGGAAGAGAATGGTTGGATCCTTGCACGTCCGATAGGGAATACGGATATGAAACTGCTAATAGCCGTAAATAAAGAGGCCACATTAGGCAATTTGCGCATGGTTGCCAGAAAACTGGCAGAAAAAACAGAACAACTTGCATAAACATTAAATAAGGAGGATTATTATGGCTACAGAGGAAGACAAAAAGAAACAATTAGTTATGGTCTTTTCATTGATAATAGAAGGGTTGGCTAAGGGGATCTACGATCTTTTTGAAGATTCTGCATATTCATTAATGGGAACTGTAGGAAAAGATTTGGTTGAGATAATGCAAAAAGAGATGGGTTTCGAAATAGAGGGTGAAACTCCGGATGAAGTATTAAATGAACTTATGAGAATATGGGTTGATGAAATTGGATTCTTTGAGGAAGCAAAAGTTGAAAAAACCGATAATGGCTGGGTTGTTTATGGGAATAAATGTAAAGGATGGAATCTTACCCAAAAGATCCTTGCTACAGGAGTAAAAGAGCCATTTACATGTCCGGTAATGAATACCATGCATGCTGCTCTTGAGAAAATCGGAGTAAAAACTCATATGAAAATTGAACCTCAGGCTAAAGTAAAAGGTACAAAATTCACACTTACAACCGAGAACATTTAGAGTTATATTTCATTCTTATCTAAGTAAAGAAAGTCTATTTATTTAGACAAAGAAATGTAATACTATAGAATGAAATCTCATAAAATCAGAAATGAAAATCCCGAATCGGAAGAGATACTGTTTTTTGAAAGAAAAGATGCTTTAACTTACAAACAAGCTGTTTATTATCAGGATCTTTTTTACAGAGTTCTAAAGATTGGAACTGAACTGGAATGTGCACGTCCTAGAAAAGTTGACCCTGTTGATTTTAAAGATGAAATAACAGCACTTGTAAAGCCTTCCGGTGATCTTGAAAATTTGGGGGAACTTGGAATTTATAATGTCATTAAAGAACATTGTGGCATTGAGTTGCAAGTTATAGGTAGGCATCCCCAATGGAGTGCACTCTCTGAGCAATATAGTAAAATAATATCAATTCTTTTGAATAAAAAAGTGAGAATGAAGGCCACTTGTGGTCTCCATTTTCATCTCATTGCCATAGGACTTGCAGAATCTATTCCGGAAATCATTCTTGCCAATTTATGGAATCTCATTCGTAGACATGCTCCCGGATTAAAATTTTTATTCAGCGGAGGCGAAGTTCGAGAAGGAATTTGCAGAAGACGTCAACATAATGCTCATCAAGAATTCATGTCCACCTCCCCAATAGATATGAAAATGAGTAAAATAAAACTTAAACTGAAAAATAGTCTTATTGTTCCGGAACATCAGAATTTTTTCAATCTTGAACATTTGAAATTTGATAAAAACGGTAATTTGGGAAATTTTCACATTGAGCTAAGATTTCCCGATGGAGATCTGACTCCCACATCAATTGTAGCAAAGACTTATCTGTTTTTTGCATTGGTTCTTAAAGCAGTTGAAATTTCAAAATATGGTTTGATCCATTCCGGAGATAAGGCAAAATGGGAGAGGAAAAAAGAATTAATGAACTATTTAAGTAATAATGACGGCAATTTAGCAAGAAGTGATACCTCAAGAATCGGAGAATATGAGATATTGGAACTTCAGAGGAATGCTTATGATCTGTTGACATTTTTAAAATCTCTTTTTAACAAATTTACTAACCCTGCATATGCTGTTTTGAAAAGCCTTATTGAAAAACCGATTTCCCTGAGAAGAATTGAGAATGATAACTGGGAAATGATTGAAAATGAACTTAAGGCAACAGCATACTATCCACACTATATTGATAATAAAGATTCAATTATTATCAAAATCATTGAATTGGGACTTGAAAAGAATAAAAATTCAATTTCGGAATGGCTGAATGATGTTTCAATAAAAACAGGTATGTCTAAAAATGAGATCAAACGGAGAATAGACGGTTATATTGAAAAATACCCCGTATGGGATAATGAGTTGGGTGCTTTCATTTTCCAAAGGTAATAATTGACATGTGCGGTTTAACAGGAATTGTAATTGGGAAAAAATACAATAAAAAAGAATTAAAAAGAACCAAAGAACTTTTTACAAACATATTAATTGAACATGAAGAAAGGGGAAGGGAAGCAACCGGAGTAGTTGCAATCTGGCCGGATTCCAGTTTTATTATCAAAAAGAGTCTTTTGCCCGCCGGAGAATTTGTAAAGACTAAAGAATATTTGAGATTTCTTAAAAAACTTGATCCAAAAGTAAGTATTATTCTAGGTCATACCAGAAAACCAACCAAAGGACCTCTTTGGAATATGGATAACAACCATCCGATTGTAGTTGGAAACATAATTGGAGTTCATAATGGAACGATAAAAAATGATGATCATCTTTTTAATTCAGAGGGATTAAAAAGACAGTCGGAAGTAGACAGTGAAATTATATTCTCGGTTTTAAATGAAATAAACTTTGGTGATCATCCCGAAAGGTTCACTCATTCGATTCAGGAAACAACAAAAAAACTTTCAGGATCATTTACAACACTTTCGGTAAATATCAAGTACCCTACTAAAATACTACTTTTAAAATATAACCAACCGATGTCATATCACTATTCAAGGCAACTTGATACACTTTTTTTTACATCAAGATATCTTTTTCTCAGAAAAGCTTTTGGAAAGTCTGTTATAACTGAAGCATTGCCTGGAAAAACAGCATACATGTTTGACCTTCTCTCCAATTTGGTTCCAAAAGGTGAACCCTGTATGAAATTTCCAATAGAATCGGGAAATAATATTGTAAAAACAGACGATTAAAAACCATAAAAACAAAATTAAATAATAAATTTCTGTCAGTCAAAATTTATTTAATTATTAAGTTAGTTCCCCAATTCCCATTCAAGTCAAAATATATTACAATCTAAATCAAAGATGGATACAATAATTTCATGAAACAAATATACAAATTTTATCTGACCGAGTTCTTAAAAACACAAAGGTATTTCATACCCATAATGATCCTGTTTCTTCAATTAAGCAATCTTTCTTACATTGAGATTTTCATACTATACGCTGTAGAAAGCAGTGTAATATTTATTATGGAAATTCCAAGCGGAGTTTTAGCAGATAAATTGGGGAAAAAGAATATTTTGATTTTATCAAGATTATTTTTGCTCCCTTCTTATTTTATTTTTTATATAGCAGATAATTTTGTTTTATTTCTTTTTGCAATGCTTTTTCTCGGATTGAATAAAGCTTTTAAATCCGGTACTCACAAAGCATTTATTTATGATTACCTCAAACAGACAAATTCCACCGTTACTCCAAGTGAAGTTTACGGAAAAGGGAAATTTTGGGGGAGGATGGGAGAAGCATTATCTTCACTTATCGGAGGATTTATTGCAGTTAAATTCGGATATAATGTTGTTTTTTTATTTACTCTTATTCCATCGGTTTTGAATATTTTTAATGCTTTAAGCTACGAGAAAATCGAGGAAAAACATAAAGAAAAAATTTCCGGATCGGTTGGAATAAGAAATCATGTTAGAGATGCTATTAAAGAGATAAGGGAACAAAATATAGTTTTAAAACTGATAATAAATTCTTCAATTTTTATGATTTGTATTGAAATAACGGAAATATACTTTCAACCCTACATGGTTAACGTAAGTGTTCCGCTTAAATGGTTCGGAACTATTTATACTATTATATTTATTTTAACTGCCTTAGGATCAAGATACGTCTACCTAATAGAGAAAAAGATCAGCAGAATCATGATTGCAAACATCACCGGATGGATGGGCTTCATCCCGCTTCTTTTGTTAGGATTAAACATTAATTCAAAAATCATCATTTTTTTGTTTTTCTTCATATTCTTCATCAGACATATCAGAAGACCTGCAATGACCACGGAAATAAACGAAAACATTTCATCAAACAACAGAGCTACAATACTTTCGGCAGAATCTTTTTTCAGATCAATGATAAAAATCATACTCCTTCCGATTCTGGGATTTATAACGGAAATATCAACAATCTACACTTCTATTTTAATTCTTGCAACACTGATCTTCTTTAATCAGTTATTTTTCCAAATACAGAAAAAATAATATATTTTTGGGGTGACGGTGCTTTATTTCTTTGATTTTTTTTAGTATAATTATTTTATGAGAAGAGCAAGGATAACATACCAGGGAGCGTATCATCATGTAATGAACCGTGGTTATGAAGGGAAGCCGATATTTCAGAAAAACGGAGATAAGGAGGTTTTTCTTGATCTGTTAAATATATATTCGAAAAAACTGAGGATTCGAATATTTGCATATTGTATTATGGATAATCATTATCATTTAATACTTGAAAACAGTTCGGGTAGAATGTCGGATTTTCTAAAACAACTGAATGGAAATTACGGACGTATTTACAGAAAGGGATACGGAGGAAAAGGATATGTATTTCAAGATAGATATAAATCTATTCTTATTCAAAATGATCCGTATCTAATAATTGCTGTTGCGTATGTATTGAATAATCCTGTAAATTGCGGAATTACAAAAAAATTTTTAGAATATAAATGGTCCAGTGCATCCTTGATTTTCAATGCAAAGATCAAAAAAAGTAAAGATGACCCCATCATAGTAGATATTCGGTACATGGAAGATATTTTTGAAACCAAGAAAAATTTTATTAAAACAGTTACAGAATTTGACACTAAATCCTTACCTATTGTCGAAACCAAAGTAGGTAAAATAGTTGGAGAAGAAAAATTTGTATCAAAGGCAATAAAAAAATTTGACAGGAGAAACAATAAAGAAAGTATGGAGAGAAAGAGAATTAACGATAAATATTTTGATCCTGTCAAAAAAATAATAATGGAGTTTGAGAAGAAGCATAAATTAAAAATAGAAAAAGTTAACATAGCTAAACATGCAGGAAAAAAACTTCGACGCGAACTTCTTTTTTATTTAAGAGAGAATGGGGGGTTAAAATACAGAGAGATAATAAAGATAGATCTGTTTAGTGACCTGAAAATTAATTCCCTTGGGAATTTGTATCAGAAAGCAAAAAATGATTTGGATGAGAAAAAAAAATCAAAGAAATAAAGCACCGTCACCCCTATTTCTGTTTTTTCTCTTTTTTTGCTCTCTCTTCACAGGTTTTGCAAAGTTCGGTTATTTTTTCCAATTCCTTTGCTTTAGCAACAGTACCTTCAAAAATCTCATCCGTTTTGGTTGTATTGATATGATAACAGTCCGAGTACGTATGATACCTTGTTCCAAAATCGGTCCAGTATACAAGATTCTTACCCATAAGTGATTCTACCAAAGCAGTTTCCTGTGTATACTTCTCCACCGAGGGAGGATTAAAATCGATTCCGAAGTATCCTGCAATCACCAATGCAACAATTGCTATTGTGCCTACGAGCCCTTTCTGCTTTCCTTTAAGATCCTTATTCATGAAAATCAGAATAATTAGCGGTAAGAATGCTATTACGCTGATTATTACTCCAAGTTGATTCTGGATAAAGAATTTAATCTTATCTTTTTCCGATGCAGGGTCGAATCTGTTCGCTTTCTTCCACAACAGTGATCCTGTGACGGCAAAAATAAGAATCACAACTATCATAATGATCAAATAAGTCGTATTTACAGGTGGTTTCTGAAGCAACAGTATAGCCCATACTTCAACCCCTATTGCAACTATCCAAGACAACAATGCAAATATCCTAAACTTCAGTGCCTTTCCTTTACTTTCATCACTTGCAACAAACTCTCTTACATTTTTTTCATCGGAATGAGAATCTACTCCGCCAACCCTTGTTAATTTCTTCTTTGTTCCTTTATCCGGCATTTCATTTCCTCCTGTAAAAAATATAATTATAAAATATAAGAAACAAAAAATATAGATAATAGTTAAAAAAAATCTTTCTATTGTTCTTGATAATTATTTTTGGTTTATCAATCCTCCGGTAATTCTTATCAATTCGGAATTTGTTTCTATGATATTGAACAGTGCTTGAAGTTTTGCAAGAGCAGCATTGAGATAAATATGCTGAATATCCCTGTAATTAAAAGAATTTATTGAGCCTGATCTATACTTATCAAAAGAAACTCTTAAGTTCAAAGAAGCACTTTTTAAACTCTCTTCAGCCAGTTTATACAGCTCTTTTCTAAGATTGTATGTCTCAAAAAGAGTGATAAGGGTATTATTCAGTACAAACTTCATCTCTTCCGTTTTGATATCCCCTATCTTTTCGGAGATTTTTGCATTTTTAATCGCAGTCCTAACCTTTCCTCCATTGAAAAGGGTCCAACCGATACTTACATTGGCATAATAATCATAGCTGTCCGAAATAATTTCAGTCATTTCAGGATATTTTACTCCTGATCTGATACCGTTTATTCCAACATCTAATGAAAGGGATGGGAAAAGAGAACTTCTCCTTAGAGAAACGTCCTTTTTAAGAATTTGAAGATTAATGTACTGATTCTTTAATGTTTTGTTGTTGGAGAACATTTTTTTACGAAGATCACTCAATAAATAATCTGACATCTCAATTTTAAACGGATCTACAGGTTCATAAATCTTTTCCGCACCATCGCCAAGGACCAAACTTAATTTTCTTTTTGCATTTCTAAATTTTATCTCCTGAGCGGCAAGCCTTGTACTATCATTAAGGAAAGCGATCTTTGACTGCAAAGCCTCATAAGTGGAAATTGCTCCGAGTTCTTTTTTTATTTTGACATAATTCATTCTGTCTTTCGAAAGTTTTTTCAACTTTTTCAAAACCTTCACCTTTTCATTTTCAAGAAGAACTCTATAGTAAGAAAGTATTATCCCCTGAACTGTATTTTCCACGATCACCGCACTATTCCCTTCGGTAATACTATTTAAAAGCTCAAATTTTTTCTTCATTATTGAAATCGAGAAACCTGAAAACAATTTCCAATTAAGATTTAGATTCGGCATAATGGAACTTGACCTGTATTTACTTCTAGTATCAGGATTCTTCGTAGATGGAATATTTTTCCAACTGTTTAAAAACCTTCCTCCGAGAGTAATTGTCGGGTATCTACCGGCAATACCCCAAGTATTATTGTTTTTAGCTATCTTTAAATTTTCCTTGGATATTCTAATTCCAAAATTATTCTTCAAACCTTTTACAATAGCATCAGACAGTGTCAGTTTTTCACCATTTATAAACCCTTTCATAAAAAATGTAATGACAATAACAATCGCTAATATATGTTTTCTTTTCATTTTAAAATTCTCCGTAAATCATCTTCACTAAATATCTATTTTACTATTAATGATTACTCTCTCAACGCTCTCACGACTTATCTTCTTCGAGGATTTTAAACTCATAATTTTAAACTTGATGTCATTGAGAATCAAAATTAAAGCAGGAAAGAGTATTAACAGAAAAAAAGTACCGACAAGAATTCCATAAGCAAGAGAAATTGCCATCGGTTTAAGAAATTGTGCCTGAAAACTTGTTTCAAGTACAATCGGATATAACCCAAGTATTGTGGTCAATGAAGTTAGGACAATTGGTCTGAACCTTGAAATTCCGGCATTGAATACGGCTTTTTCCACTTTCTCCCCTTCAAGTAAATTTGTATTATACTTCGATAGAAAAACCACCGCATCGTTAATAATCACCCCTGACAATGCAACCATCCCCCATGCACTTAAAATTGATATAGGTATTCCTTCGATTATATGTCCCCACGATGCACCGATCCAAGCCAGAGGAATCATCATTATGATTATTATAGGCTGAGAAAACGATCTGAAGTGTATCATTAATACCAATATTATCATGGCAAAAGCAATACCATAGTATTTCCCAATATCCTGTTGTGCCCTATCACTCTCTTTTCTTTGCCCCTGATATAAAATTTTTACACCGGGGAATTTTTTTTGTATCTTAGGAATTACTTCGGAAGCTAATCTTTTTAAAATTGGCGGTACGGGGTCATAAGGATTGAGAAGATCCGCTTCAATCCTGATTTCCCTTGAACCACTGAATCTTTGTATATTGACGGGACCTCTTTTAATTTCATATTCCACAAGATCTCGTAATGGAAATGACCCCAATAATGTTCTTATTTTCATCGAATCCAGATTCCCTATGTGCTCTCTTCCTTCTTTTGGGAATCTCACCCATACCCTAATCTCATCTCTGCCTGACTGAAGCTTTTGTGCTTGATTCCCATAGAACCCCTGCCTGATTTGACTCGCAACAGAACTTCTGTTAAGTCCTAAGAAATATGCCTTCGGTTTTAACTTTAGTCGTATCTCCTGCCTCCCGATTGCATTATTATCTGCAACATTCTTCAGAGAATTCATCTCTCTCATTTTTTCTATCATCATCAATTTTGCATGAGTAAGCTCATCTAAATCTTTTCCGAGAAGACTCACAGAGACAGGTTTCCCCCACCTGTTTCTGCCACCTACACTGAATTTTTTAGCTTCTTTAACAATACCGATCTTTTTCCTGACCGCTTCTGCAATATCAAAACTTGATATTTTCCTCCCCTCCATATCCTTTAGCAAAACATTTATATTTCCGGCATGAGAACCGGTCTCCTGCCCGTTAAAACTATTTCCAAGACTGAGGAAAATATGATTAATAAAAGGATTATCGGTATTCTCTTCTTTCATGAATTTTTTATTAATATCCCAAATCACCTGTTCAAAATCTTTCAAATATTTCATGGTCTTTTCTTCACCTGTTCCGGGTTTAAAAGCAACATTAACGATAAATGAGTCAAAAGGAATTGAAGGAAAAAAAGTTGCTTTGAGAATATTTCCCCTGAACAAACCGACAGTTATCAAAATAAGGGCTATCGGAATAGTAACAAAAAACCATTTCCACTTAATTACGGTTTTTAAAGTTCTGCCATATAATCTTTGTTTCATAAAATCCATCAATTGATTAAGTTTTGATCGAATCTTCGATATATGTGTTGTCCTTTGCTTTGATCTTAGGACATGATCTTTTCCAATATGAGCGGGAAGGACAAGAAATGCTTCAAAGATAGAAAACAAAAGACTAAATACAACTACAAAAGCCATCTCATACATAAACTCCATCATTCCAGAAAGTACCATTAGAGGAGAAAATGCAATTATAGTGGTTATCACGGAAGTAACTACAGCAGGAAGAACCTCCATGGTACCATCAATAGCAGCCCTTTTAGCACTCTTACCATTTTCAAAATGCTGAAATATATTCTCCGCAATGACAATACCATCATCGACAAGAATTCCTATGACAAGAATCATACCAAAGAGTGAAATCATGTTAATGGTAATTCCGTATCCCGCCGCAACTATAAACATTCCCATAAAGGAAGCGGGAATACCCCATGCAACCCAGAGTGATAATCGAAAACTCATGAATAAACCAAGTGATATAACAACAAGTAAAAGTCCTATTCCACCGTTTCTGTAAAGAAGATTTAATCGCTGTTCAAGTATATTAAGAAAATCAAAGGTTATTTCTAACTTTACCCCTTTATTTTTCTTATTAAATTCGGCAATATATTTTTTCACTCCATTGGAAATCTGTTCAAGATCTTCATTCGCCAGTTTTTCAATAGACATGTACACCGCTTTTTTGCCATTCATCAAAGTACGTCTTGAAACATCTGCGAACTTCAATTTTACATTAGCTACATCTCGTATCCTCAGATAACTACCGTCATTACGTGCCCTCAATATTATATTCCCAATATCTTTCGGGCGTACACTTCTGGATCGCAATCTTATTAAAATTTCTTCACTTTTAGATTTAATTAATCCGGCGGAAAGATCACGATTATTAAGTGCTATTGCTTTTGAAATATCACTAAAAGTAAGATTATATTCTCGCAATACCTCTTCAGGAACTTCAACCGAAAGTTCTAATTGAGGAAATCCGAAAACGCTTACCTGTGAAACAATTCCGGATGTTAACAAATCATATTCGATCTGATCTGCATACTTCTTGATTGTGAGAAGATCAACATCCCCTGATAATCCGAGGAACATAGCCCTTGTCATTGCCCTCCTTTTAAATACTACCGGTTTCTCCGCCGCTACCGGAAATGAACTAATGGAATCAACCGCATTCTTCACTTCCATCAACGTATTGTCTATGTCAAACTCTCCGGTTGTAGTAATCTGCACCGTCGCAAAATTCTCTGAAGAAGTGGAGGATATTTCCAAAATCCCGACAATACTCTTGATAGTTTCTTCAATTCTTGTAGTTATCCCCTCCTCCATCTCTTTGGGAGAGGCTCCGGGATAAGCCATTGACACAATTATAATTCTGTTAGATCTTTCAGGAAAAAAAGATTTATTCATATTTACCAATCCAACAATACCGGCAACGACAAGAAATAGTACTATCAGATTCGAATAGAATGGATACTTGACAAAAGCTGTAATAATTTTTTTCATTCTATCTACCTATTGATAACAACAGGGGAGCCATCCCGTGCATTTATTAGAGGTTCCGTAACAAGAAGTACCCCTGACTCAAGCCCATTGAAAATCACCCTTTTTGCATCAAGTTTAAGGATGTGTATCTCTGCTTTCACAAGCTTGTTGTCTTTGACCAAAAATACTTCATTGCTGTTAAACACGGCATTTCTCTCTATTTTCATACTGTTTTTTATAACAATTCCGGAAAAAACAACTTTCAGGTAGCTCCCGGTGAAAAGTAGAGCAGAGGAATCATTTTCAAAGCTGATAAACACGCTAACAGAATGAGTCTGCTGATCAATGAATGGGGAAATCCTAACAACCTTACCCTTGATAGCAAGACCATCATTCACTATGATATCAACTTTATCACCTAAATTTACCCATTTAATTCCAAGACTGTCAATCGGAACTTCTATTTCCATCCTATCTGTTCTGATAGCTATTGCAATCGGTGAACCTGGATTTGCAATTCCTCCCACTTCCGTCATAACTTTTGTATAGCTTCCGGTAAAAGGTGCATGGATCACATATTTACTTAGAATCACTTCGTCTCGTTTTATTGAATAAAATTCACTTAGAATATTTCTGGAAGCAAGGAATATTTTTTCGTTTTTACTTTTTGTTGCCGGCATATCGGGCAAACTCTTTTTTAATGAAATACTATCAAAAAAATCTTTCCATGCATCAAATCTTTTAGGGAAATCAATTTTAAAATCTGCAAGAAGATTTGCTATAAGATTTAGAAACCTACTTTTCTTTGCTTTAAGAGCAAGGTTCGCTTCCTTGTCATATACCCTGAGAAGCAGGTCTCCTTTCATAAAACGTTGTCCCTTTTTTAACGGAACACTTCCTCGCTCAATTTTTCCTCTGACCTCAGAAAGAATACTAACCTGCTCAAGTGAAACAACTCTCCCGAATTCTTCGATTTTTGAAGATATATCACCATATTCCACTGCTGAAACACTCACAAACCTTTTTTCAACCTTTTTTGTTTTTTTCTTAGGTTCTTTTCTAAAAGATCCGAAAAACATCATTAGAAGAAACGATATCACGATTAATAATATTATAAGTACTAAAGTTTTTTTTCCTTTTTTTTCCACATTGCCCTCTTCTCATATTTATTTAGCTACCTGTTTAAAGTCATACGAATTTGATAAGAATTAGTTTAATCGGATTCTTATCCAAACACTTTATGATTTAATGTAAATTTAAGACTTACCGGATTGATAGAAAATCAATAAAGTACTAACAGTCACTAACTCTATAACACGCTTTAATCTTCTTTCTTGCAGATTTCTTACAAAATAAAAGTCTCTTTTTTTTAACTTGAAAATGTTTTATCATTAAATAAAAAGGAGGCGTTTTGAAAAATTCAGCTATCATAAAAACAATTATCTTCATTCTTGTATTTGTACTATCGGTTTCAATTACCGAATCAAAAAAGAAGGAGAAAGATGCATACAAGTTTAAAATCATACAAAATATCCCTGCTACAAGCGTTAAATATCAGGGACGTTCAGGGACATGCTGGATATTTTCAACAATTTCATTTCTGGAATCCGAAATTCTTAAAGCCGGATTCGGGAAGAAGGATTTATCCGAAATGTTCATTGCGAGACATGCCTATACCGATAAAGCAAAACAGTTTGTTTATATGCATGGAAACGCAAATTTCAGTTCGGGAGGGCAATTTCACGATGTGTTGGATCAAATAAAAAAATACGGAATCGTACCAGAAAGTGTTTTTTCAGGTAAGTTGGAAGGGCAGTACAATCATAATCACGGAGAATTAGCTACCATTCTCAGAGGGTTCCTTGAAGGAGTAATAAAGAGAAAAGGGAAAAAATTGACACCCGTATGGATGAAAGCATTCCAAGCCATTCTTGATATATATCTTGGGAAACATCCTGAAAAATTTACATACGAAAAAAGATCATATACACCTAAATCCTTCCTCCAGTCACTTCATATAAAACCGGATGATTATATTGAGATCACTTCATATACACATCATCCTTTTTATAAAAAATTCAGACTTGAGGTACCAGATAATTGGAGTTACAACGAAAGCTACTATAACATTCCCATGGATGAGTTGTATGAATTGGCTTTAAAAACATTAGATAAAGGGTACACTTTCAGCTGGGATACTGATGTTAGTGATAATTTTTTTTCAAAAGATAAAATCGATGTAGCCCTTGTTCCGAAGAAAGATTGGGAAAAAATGACAAAAAAAGAGAGAAAGGCAAAAATTTTAAAACCTGTAGAAGAAAAAACCATAACTCAGGAAATGAGACAGACGGCTTTTAATAATTGGACAACAACCGATGATCATCTAATGCATGTTGTAGGAGTCGCTATTGATCAAAATAATAAAAAATTCTTTTTAATAAAAAACTCTTGGGGAACGGATAGAAAATATAAAGGGTTCCATTATGTATCGGAATCTTACTTTAAACTACATACTATCTGTATCGCTTTGAATAAGAATGCACTTTCGGATGAAATGAAAAATAAACTCGGGATCAAATAATCATCTCATTCTGAATCGATAATAGAGCCAGAAATCATTTCCAAGTTCAATATATTTTTTCGTTAAAAGACGTACCGTGTCACCGGAAAAAACCGTTAGTAATTCTTTTGCCTTTTTCGGTGACATTTTTATTAATTTCAGGGCTTTTTTCTCTATCTCTTCCGTATCTCCGTATATTTTTTCCTCATAATGTTTGAGTGTCTCTTTAATTACCTTTTCCGCCTTATTCCACCTTCCCTGAGCCAGTTTGCTTGCACGTCTAAATGCCCATGCGGCGGAATCAAGAGAGAACCTTCTCTGAGACCCGATCAGCAGGTCACTATTTAATTTTGTTACACCCGCATGGATAGGAAATTTCGGAGTCATGGCAGGATTCTCAAACCCAAACCACATGACCCCACCGATTTGATCAGGGAGCCAATCTCTCGATTGAAGAACAGTGTGATATGCACAGTATTCAACTGCAATAGGACGATACCTCTTAACAACATCCTTTCTAAGAGTATTCAAAAGCTTCCTTATATCTCTTGACATCCAAGGAGTGGCAATATTGCTTTTAACCATTTCCGGTTCTTCATTTTTTTTATCGGTTTTCTCCTTCTCACTGCCGTCTTTTTTCTTTTTTTTACGAGCTTTTACAAGAAGATTTTTTGTCATATCGTATTTTGTTCCCACATAGGTAGATTTAAAAAGCTGAATAACATCGTTAAGAGAAACCTTTTTGTCAGGTTTTACGGAGAAAGGTAGTTCATCCGCATCAAACTTTAATTTAAGTGACGGAGCAAGTGTATTGAATACCCAGTATTCTCTTATTGAGAACGGTTTCTTTGTATATGAATTGCCGAAAGCTTTCCAAAATTTAAATACTCCGTCTTTTTTAGGATTATAAAATTTTAGCTTGATTGCCCGTTTAATAATATTTTTTGAATAAAGAAAATTGTTCGGATCATTCTTAACAATTTTTCCGATCCGGCTTATATTTGCCGCACATCCGATATGGTCGTCAGGAATCCTTACTGCTGCCCAAATTCCACCCGAATTACCTTTTCCCGGACCTACAATCTCCATATGCCACACCTCTTTCTTATCCGAAATAGTAATACACTCTCCGGAATCGCAATACCCGTATTTTTTTATCAGTTTCCCGATAAGTTTTATTGCCTCTTTTGCAGTCTTACACCTTTGAAGAGCAATACGTTGAAGTTCTTCTATATAAAAAATCCCTTTGTCTGTCTTAAGTTCCTTTTTCCCTCCGAAAGTCGACTCTCCCATACACAACTGATATTCATTCATCGCAGGGTAAGCAGTATTAAAAAATTTGTATGTTTCTACAACTTGGGGAATTTCACCCATCACTTCAAGTCCCGTAGAATCCGTTGAAAATGCCGTATGCATCTTACCTTTATATATTTTTTCCATCCCCTTTTTTTTATTCTTTTTTGCAGGAACAATATCCAACCACGTTCTATAATCTGCATCACAAGTGTGTGATGTTATAACCGATCCGTCTGTAGTAGCCTTTTTCCCGACAACGATACTTGTACAACTATCAGCTCTGTCCTCAACCCACGGTTGATCGGAAACCCCAGATAGCGTCTGAATAAGAATAATAAGTAACAGAATGAAAAACTTTTTGATCATTTTTTCTCCTAAAAAATGATTATAAAAGAATGATCGGAAAAAGTGAACAAAATATTCGAAATATTATATTTCGGATGTGAAAATACGCAGATTTAACAGAATATTTTCTCCCTTCCCCTTTTTTTGTTTGAAATAGAACTCTGTTTCACTATAGAGAGGTATGGTTTTTTTCTTCTTTTTTTTTATGACTTTTAATACGCTCGACACTAAAAAGGCAAATATTGAAAGGACGGGAATACCTTGTGATAATCTCGGATAATCTCCGTTAACCGAATCTTGAGTAATTCTGGCTGCATAGTCTTCATCCCTTCTGTCATCCCCCGTTACAGTTATTGTATGCCTATATTTGTCTCTTACAGCACCACTTGCATCAATTTCCGGATTAGTTTTAATGATATCAGAGCGGAGAAATATCCGCTTTCCCGTTATATATTTACCGTTTTTTATGAAAAGTAAGAATACACCTTTATTTTCCCCTATAATAAGATTAACCGGAAAACCGATAATATTCATCCCTTTGTTCAACAATCCGCCCTTTGCAACCGTCTCGCCATCCGAACTACATAGTTTGAAAAACGAGTTGCAAGATGACTCCAAACCAACTAAAACTTCTTCCCCGTTCTCAAATTTATCGGAGACAAAATCATGAATAAATCCGATTCTTCCAATGGTATTCTCATCTTTTAAATGAACTTTACTATTTCTCTTGACACTTTCTTCTCCTCCCATATGCATGCTTGATATGAAGAAAAAAAGAGCAAAAATAATATAATATGTTTTTCTCATTTTAGTTTAAATTAATAAAGTAAAGACTCCGTTACAATTGAAATAGTTTCAAAATTCTTGACAAAATAAATCTGTATTTATCAGCCTATCAATAATAAATGAGATAAATTAGAGTAATTGCAATGATTCCCATTATAATATTCATCGGAATTCCTATTTTGAGAAAATCCTTAAATTTATATCCCCCCGGACCATAAACCATAAGATTGGTCTGATAACCTATCGGAGTTGCAAAACTCGCAGATGCGGCAATTGCAACAGCTATCATAAGAGGCATAGGATCAACTCCCGTAGTCCCCGATATTGATACGGCAACAGGTACAATAAGAGCTGCCGCTGCGTTATTTGTGATTACTTCCGTGTAGAAACTTGTTGTAAAATATATCATAGCGATCAATCCTACAGGACCCAGAGAGTCAGAAAGAAAAATGATCTTATCCGCAAGAAACGATGCGACTCCCGAATTAAGCATACCTTTTGCAATGCCGAATGCAGAAGCGATTACCAGTATCACCTTCCAATCAACTGAGTTTCTTGCAGAATACGGTGAAATAGTACCGGAAATAATCAATATCATCGATGCGGTGCTAACAGCAAGGAGAACAGGAACAACCTGAAGTGCCATCATTGTTATCATGAGGATAAGTACTGTCAGAGAGAGATAACTGTATATTTTAGGTTTGGAATCAACTGAAGCTGATTTTGATACCAGAAAAAAATCTTTTCTATTGTACCAACGGTTAATAAAATCCCTGTTAGCAAGAATCAAAAGAGTATCCCCGGGTTTTAAAACAATATTTCCGATCTTTTCTTTTATTCTATCTCCACTTCTGTGAATTGCAATAATTACCGCATCGTAATATGTTCTGAACTTACTCTCCCTGACACACTTTCCAATGAGAGGAGAATTTGAAGATATAACAACCTCAAATGTCGAAACCTCTTCGGAATCATAATTAGAAGGATCAAAAACCGTATCCGTAAGAAGCTTTAACCCCTTGATCTTACGTAAATCCATTATTGTCTCAGGCATCCCTACAAAAAATAATCTGTCATTTAAATATATCTTCTCATCGGGAGAGACAGATGTTAATATCTTTTTTTCTCTCTCAATCTGAAATAAAAATAATCCTTTTAAGTGCCTTAAACCCGCTTCCTCGATTGACAAGCCTATTTTTTCAAATCCCTTTCCAACTTTCATTTCAGCTACAAATTCTCTCGTTTTACTTCCAAGTTCCACTAAAGGCTCTTTTCTGTCTGGGAGAATCCTATGTCCGAAAAACGAGAGCAAAAGAACACCGACCACCGCCATCGGTATTCCTACTTTTGATATTTCAAAAAATGTGAACCCGTCCATCCCGTACTCCAACATAAGCCCGTGAACTACTAAGTTTGTACTGGTTCCGATCAACGTACATAATCCACCCAGCATTGCAGCATAAGACAGAGGAATAAGTAATTTTGAAGGAGAGATATTCTTCTTCTTAGCCCAATTGACTATCGTCGGGATTAAAACCGAAACAATCGGAGTATTGTTAAAGAAAGCGGATATGGAAGCAACGCCGGGAAGAAATCTTAAAAGGGTTTTCTCTATATTTTTACCTTCCCCTAAAACAACATGCCCGAGATAATCCAAGGCTGCTGTCTTTTGGAGTGCTCCGGCAACAATAAATAAAAATCCGATACTTAACATACCGTGATTGGAAAAACCTGAAAAAGCCTCCTTGGGACTTACTACTCCTCCTATAATGAGCAAAAGAAGTGAAGAAAAAATAGCAATGTCAACTTCAAGCAATTCAAAGACAAGAACTACTGTCATTAGAATCAAAACCAACGATGTGTAAATAAAAGCAAAGTCCATCTTTTATTACCCCTGTAATCACTACACATCCATTATAAGTTCACATACCTATTATGTAAAGGTTCAAATCACTATTTTAAATGGATATTATAATCCACCTCCAACTCCTCTCCCAAAGAGATCGGAGAAGAATTCACCGTCCCTTTTGTTTGCAGTAAAGGTAAAACAGCAATTTACCCCATTCTTCCGTAAGGACGGATTCCATATCTTGAAAAAAATCAAAGAATAAAGTAGACCGAACGTAGAGAGGGAATCCCTTTTCGGGAAACTGACCGGAGGGAAGGAATCCCTTTTGGACACCGTCACCCCATATCTAACGCCCTTAATTTATTCCCCATTTGACGATATATGAAGAATCCTCTCTTACATCCAAAAAATATAAGAATGGGGATTGGTAATAAAAAAGGT
>Ga0256846_1000085_pt1 | contig 40482 bp, 42 predicted proteins | sample TevniametaG_FD_189098 | JGI IMG/M metagenome (GOLD analysis project Ga0256846, IMG submission 189098) | Tube worm associated microbial communities from hydrothermal vent at the East Pacific Rise, Pacific Ocean - Tevnia | ecosystem: Host-associated > Annelida > Integument > Unclassified ...
TGGTGCGGAAGTCATAAATACATTGAATACCTTCACTTCCGGCAGATTTGAATCTGCATTCATTAAAGGGACAACTATTATTGCAAGTATTAGAATTCCATGCACAATTAGTGATACAGGGAGCGTCATCCACTGCTTTGTAGCTTTCTTATTTCCACTTGACTCCATTAAAGATTCACCAAACATCATTACCTCCCATTCTATAGGATTTCAAAGTTCAATATATAATAAAAACCTTAAAAATTCAAGCATTATTTATTTTTTTTACCCAAGAACTGCTTCTCCCAAATTTCCAACCATGCACAGGATTGAAAAATAGATGAATAGGTTCCGGTAACAACTCCCACTATCAATGTAAATGAGAATGCATGAATAACTTCACCGCCGAGAAAAAACAGAGAAAGAACCGTCGCCAATGTCGTTCCCGATGTAACTATCGTTCTACTCAAAGTTTGATTAATACTCTTATCAAGAATCTGCCCCGAACTGCTTTTTCTCATCATTTTCAGATTATCTCTGACCCTGTCAAAGATAACAATGGTATCGTTAAGAGAATACCCGACTATGGTAAGGATTGCCGCAACCACTGAAAGAGAAAACTCTATATTAAAGAACAGTATGAAAGATAGTGCTATAAGAATATCATGAGCCAACGTAATTACAGCGGCAACACCAAATATAAACCGGAATCTAAACCCTATATAGACAAGCATTCCGATCAGTGCCCATATGGTTGCAAGCGTCGTCTGCTGCCTCAATTTATAACCCACTTGAGAACCTACAAAATCAACACTCAGAAATGTGAAATTCCCAAAAAATGCTTTTTCCCCAAGCAGAGTTATAACCCTCTTCTTCAATCCGAGAGACTCTATTTCCTTTAACCCATCTATCAGTCCGGAAGTTTTCTCTTTTTTTAATTTATCAATTTGTTCAGCACTTTTTACTGCATCTTCAAGAGAAATCCCGTCCGATGCAATAAAATCTGTAATTTTTTTTACCGAACTGTTATTCAAATCAATTTTTCCCAATGAAATATTCGATTTATCTTCATCGGACATAATCATCTTCCTTATTTTAAGGGTAATCTCTTCATGTTTACTAATATCGTTTCCTTCTCCCTTTTTTTCTTTCTCTTCAAGACTTTGAATCGTTTTAATGAAAAACTTATTTTCATCGGTACCGACTTTTGTTATCTCGGACTTACCGAGACCGATCTTCCTAAGAGAATCCCTAAGTTCGCCGACAGAATGACTATTTCGAAAACTAACTTCAATCATTGTTCCGCCGGTAAAATCAACACCAAGATTGAATCCCTTGGAGTAAAAGGCAAAAATACCGCCTATAATTATAAGACCGGAGATAGAAAATGCCAGCCACTTTTTATTCATAAATTTAAAATCAGGATCTTTTTTAAATATTCTCATTGTTTTACTCCGGTTAAATACTAATTTTACTGACCTTTTTCTTTCCCGAATAAACAAGGTCAAATATCACTCTGGATACAAAAACTGCAGTGAACATACTTGCAATAATACCGATCATCAGGGTTACAGAAAATCCCTGAATCGGTCCTGTTCCAAACTGGAATAGAAAAACCGCTGCAATAATTGTTGTCAAGTTTGCATCTACAATAGTTACAAAAGCTTTTTTAAATCCGGAATCTATCGCCGATTTCGGTGCTTTTCCGGCACGCAAGTCCTCTTTGATCTTTTCAAATATCAAGACATTTGCATCAACGGACATTCCTATCGTCAGGATAATACCGGCAATCCCCGGCACTGTTAAAGTAGCTCCAAAATATGCCATAACACCCATAAGTATTACTAAATTAAAAATAAGGGCAATCACCGAATTTATGCCTGCACCTTTGTAATAGAATAGCATAAAAACCATTACAAGAATTAACCCGATTATTGATGCATAAAGACCCTTTCTTATGGAATCCGCTCCAAGAGACGGACCGATTGTCCTTTCTTCCAGATATTTCAATGGAGCTGGAAGTGCACCCGATCGGAGAACTAACGCCATATCGTTCACATCATCTATGGTATAGTTTCCTCCGGTTATCTGGTTATCATAAGATAAAACACCCTCTATGGTCGGGGCAGTCTCAATTCTGTCGTCAAGGACTACTGCCATTCTTTTCCCGATATTTGCTGCGGAAAACTTTCTGATTTTACTTGCACCCTGAGAATTAAGGGTAAAGCTGACAGCAGGAGCACCATAGCTATCTTGTCCCCGTTTCGCATTCTTCAAATCCTTTCCGCTGATCACAGTGGAACTACGTAAAATGAAGTAACCTTTGTCCATCCTTCTTGAATTAGTCTTAAATATTCTCATATCATCGGGAAGTACTCCACCTTGATCTTTAAGAGCTTCCTCTTCCGTTGAAAAAGGTCCGGAAACCACCGCTCTAAACTCTAACATGGCAGTATTCTTTATAAGTCCCTTAACTCTCCCCGGATCATCAACACCCGGAAGTTGAACAAGGATCTTATCTCCTCCACCTAATCCTATTTTCTGAATAGCTGCATTTGAAACACCAAATTCATCAACTCTGTTCCTTATGGTTTCTATAGCTTGATCTATCGACAGATCTCTCATTCTCATTTCCACATTAGGAATTAGTGATAGGGTTGTTTGGGTTCCGGCAAATACATATTCATAATCTTTGAATTCATCATCGAGAATATCTTTGACTTTTCTCTCATCATCAACCGAAATCCCATGCAACTCTATTTTGTTTGTACCAACTCTTTTTATGGATTCATGTTTTATGCTCGACTCTTTCAAAAGAACTCTCAACTGTTCCAAACTCTGTTCGGTCTGGATCTCTATAGCTTTGTCCGTTTGGACTTCAAGTACAAGATGCATCCCGCCCCTGAGATCAAGTCCGAGATTAATCTTCTTGTCAGGCGGATAAATTGATATCACGGAAAGTCCTATAACAAACACTATAAGTCCAATTTTCCACATATTTGAATTATTCATTTTCTCCTCCGGAAATTAAGGGCTTTTCAAAACAGGGATCAACAGCTCTTCTCAGGATTTTAGGGCTTCTGATCCGGGCTGTATCACTGCTGAAATTGAAGTTTTTGTCACCTGAATCTTTGTATTCTTGGCAACATCTATCTCAATTCTATCTTCCATAACACGAGATACCGTGCCAAATATTCCACCGGAAGTAACAACCCTCTCTCCTCCTTTCAGTGAATTGATCATCTCCTGATGTTGTTTCTGCTTCTTTCTAGATGGCATTATGATCAGAAAATAAAAAATCACAAAAATTATAACGAAAGGAATCAGAGCACTTATCATACTCGGTTGCTTTGCTACCGCACCTGCTGCCGATTGTCCATATAAAAACATAATTAATCTCCTTCTCTGTATTTAAACAAGAATCTATCCTTAAACGCTAAAAATTCGTTAGAATCAATAGAATACCTTACTTTATGCATAAAATCAAGGTAGAAAAAGAGGTTGTGAATAGAGTTCAGAACAGAAGAATTAATTTCACGTGAAATATACAGATGTCTTAGATAAGCCCTTGAAAAATTTTTACAAGTATAACATTCGCATTCGACATCTATCGGATTCATATCAAATTTAAATTTTTCATTTTTTATCGAAATTTTACCTCCCCAAGTAAATAGAGAACCGTTTCTTGCATTTCTGGTCGGCATTACACAGTCAAACATATCAATCCCTTTCTCAACCGCATATAAAATCTCTTCAGGTGTACCCGAACCCATAAGATATCTTGGTTTATCCGATTCCATATCGGGGACAATATGCGAAATAATTTTCATAAAATCTTCTCGGCTTTCCCCTACACTCAACCCGCCTACTGCATAGCCATCAAATCCGATTTCAACCAATTCTTCAAGAGACTCGCTACGCAATTTTTCATTTAATCCGCCCTGAACAATACCAAACTGCATGTTTTCTTTTGATCCGGTTTGAAGAAATCTTTTTCTCGCTCTTCTTGCCCATAAAGAAGTTATATCAAGTGCAAATCTATCAGCCTCATAACCTGCCGGATTAGGTGCGAAATTGTCAAGAACCATCTGTATATCGGAATTAAGAATATTTTGGATATCAACAACAGATTCAGGTGTTAAAAAAAAACTTGAACCGTCAAGATGGGATTTAAATTCTACACCTTCACGACTCACTTTCGCATTTCCTCCGAGAGAAAATATCTGAAACCCCCCGCTATCGGTCAGAATGGGTTTATTCCATGAAATAAATTTATGGAGTGAACCCGCCTTTTTTATCACTTCCATCCCAGGTCTTAAAAAAAGGTGATAAGTATTTCCAAGTATAACGGATGCACCGATTTCATCCAATGTTTTAGGGATCACCCCTTTAACAGTCCCTGCTGTCCCTACCGGCATGAATGCCGGTGTCTCGATTATCCCGTTTTTTGTGGAAACGATTCCGGTTCTTGCTCCGATTCCGGATTTATCATTATTCTTTAGTTTAAACATCGGAACCACCATCACGTAACATTTCAAATATCTCTTTTGCAATCTCTTCCGGAGCAACACTCTTGCCATTAACTTTTTTATATTTTCCGCCCGTAAGAGATGGCGGGGATATCATGGAAAAAGTTACGTATTTATACGTTTTATCGTAGGATTCGGTTAACAATAACAGAGCATTCTTCGCAATTGCGTAAGAAAGAATATTTTTATACGACCTTATATCTCCAGCACTTTCAAATCCGATATTGACCACATGTTTGAGATTACCCGATCGTAAAAAATATGAAATGATATCATTTGCCACTATTACATTTCCATAAAAATCCGAAACAAGATCATCGGAATTTAATTTTCGTGTTTTTTTGTATGTAATGGGACCGTAACAATTTATCAATGCACAACAGTCAATAAACTCCGAGTGGTTAGAATTAAGAAAAATATCCACTTTTTTTTTTGAAGAAAAATCTCCGTAAATCCACTTACAATTCATGCTGTCCTCACCTCTATTGTTAAAATATTGGGCAAGGACCAACCATCCACCCGACTTAAAGCGATTAACAAGTGTTTTTCCAAGTAAACCCGAAGCTCCGGTTATTAAAATTTTATTTTTTTCACTCACAAAATCACTCAAACTCGAATTCTGTTTTTGAAGAGATGAAATGTGTTCTCCATTAACATTGCTACGGTCATTAGTCCGACACCACCGGGAACCGGAGTATAAAACAACGATTTTTTAAAAGCATCCGGATGAATATCTCCGGTGATTGCATATCCTTTTTTTTTGAATTTTTCCACCTGTTCCCGATCGCAAAGTTTTTTTGCCTCCCCTAAAGAATCAATCCTGTTTATTCCCACATCAACAAGAACCGCTTCATCCTTTACCATTGATGATTTGACAAAACCCGGAATCCCAATTGCAGATACTATCAGATCGGATTCCCTTAGTATTCCTGATAAATCCTTTGTTTTAGAGTGACACAAGGTAACGGTTGCATTACGGTTGGTAAGCATGCTTGCCATAGGTTTCCCTACAATATAACTCCTCCCTAATACCGTACAATTCATCCCTGTCAAATTTATATCATATTCATCCAGCATCCTTATTATTCCGGAAGGAGTACAAGGAAAAATATCAGTTCGATTAAGGACAATTTTTCCAAGATTAACCGGATGGAATCTGTCAACATCCTTTTCGGGATCAATCATATCAAGATATTTCCAAGTATCAAAACCCTCGGGAAGTGGCAATTGGATAAGGATACCGTCTATACCGTCATCACTGTTGAGACCTGAAATAACCGAAGACAATTCTTCATCGGAAACAGAACCTTTTAATTTAATAACTTCCGATCTGAATCCGAGCTTTTTTGCTTTCCTCTCTTTACTTCTTACATATATTTCCGAAGCCGGATCATCACCGACAATAATAACGGAGAGTCCGGGAGGTCTTCCTGATTGGGAAATTAAAACGGCAGAATCTTTCTTAATGTTTTCGATAACATTTTTTGAAACTATTTTTCCGTCAAGTATCCTCATTTATCCTCCGATCAAACACAATCTACCCGAATTATAACACCGGCATCGGTAATTTGGAACAATTCCGTAAAAGTTTCAGTCCAATAAGTGAGTAATAAGACCCGACCTCAACTTAGGTTCGAACCATGTGCATTTCGGCGGCATAATATTTCCCGAATCAGCTACATCAAACAGTTCCTCAATTGAAGTGGGGTAAAGTGAGAATGCCACTTTAAATTTTTTACTGTCTACAAGCTTTTCAAGTTCCTTCGTACCTCTTATCCCGCCAACGAAATCCACACGTTTATCCTTTCTGGGATTTGATATACCCCACACGTAATCCAAAGCATTATTTTGGAGAATTGCCGCATCCAAAGAATCTACAGGATGATTAGGATCGTAACTACCTGATTTCGCTTTCAAAAGATACCACTTTCCGTCAATATACATACAAAATTCTTTCTTGTTTTTTGGAATCTTCAGATCGGTCTCTTTGTATGAAAAATTTTCCGAGAGCTTTAAGAAAAGCTCGGCTTTACACATACCGTTCATATCTTTAAGAACTCTGTTGTAGGGAAGAATTTTCATCTGATCATGAGGGAAAATAACAGATAAAAAGAAATTATACTCTTCATCACCGGTATGGTTCGGATTATTTTTTTCCCTTTCCAACTTAACATTTGTTCCCGAAGCTGAACGGTGATGTCCGTCTGCTACATATAAAAATTCAATTTTTTCAAAAGCACTTCTGATAAGATTGATGGTATCCGCATCTTTAACAAGGTATAGAATATGGTGAACTTTATCATCGGTTGTGAAATCATATTCGGGTTGGGTCTCCATACATCCGTTCATCAAATCCGTAATTCCCTGATTATCTTTAAAAGTGAGGAATACAGGACCCGTATTGGCATTTAATGTCCTAATATGCCGCATCCGATCATTTTCTTTATCTTCTCTCGTTAATTCATGTTTTTTGATTTTATCATCAATATAATCTTGAGCGGATGCACAGGCTACAAGACCGATTTGAGTATGCCCCATCCACTCTTGTTTGTAAACATAGAAACATTTTTGTGTATCCTGAATTAAAACCCCTCGGCTAATGAACTTCAAGAAATTTTCTTTTGCTTTATCATAAACTTTGTCGGAATAAATATCTATCCCGTCCGGTAGGTCAATCTCCGGCTTTACAACATGCAGAAATGAAAATTCATTACCCGCCGCAAAATCCCTTGCTTCCTTGGAATTTAATACATCATACGGAGGTGAAGCTACTTTCTCCGCCAACTCTTTTTTCGGTCTTAGACCTTTGAACGGTTCTATTCTTGCCATTCTTCCTCCAAAAAATAATTATAGTTCAACAATCATATATGTCAATATTTGAAGATTTGTTAAGCTCTATGTAATAATAGTGCAAATGAGATATATCCTATCACTTGGAAGCAATTTGGGAGACAGAAAATATTTTATAAAGAAAGGGATATCTTTTCTGGAAACTCTCGGCACAATTATAGCCGAATCATCTCTTTATGAAACAACTCCGATCGGAATGGATAAGAGTGCAAATAATTTTATAAACTCCGTAGTGGCATTAGAATCTAAAATAGAACCGGAAAAATTATTAACAAAGATCAAACATTTTGAATCAAGTATGGGAAGAGATACAAAAAAATCTCACATGATGTCTCGACGAATTGATATAGATATAGTTTTCGTTGAGAATAGAATCATTAATACCTTTACTCTCAAAGTTCCACACCCCGAAGCGGTTAACAGAGAGTTTGTTTTGGAACCTTTAGCCGAAATTTTCCCCGAGTATATTCATCCTGTATACGGAATCCAGATTTCCGAATTATTGAGAAAATTAAAAAGGGATAAAAATGCTAAATCCGAAAAAGAACATCCATAAGCCATTTCAGACATATGTGACACTTAAATAAATCCAATACAAACATAAAAAAGTGAAAACATTATCAATTAATGATATATTAGTTATATACTTTTGAGTTTTAAAAGAGAGAGCGTTGAAAGGAAATACTTACAAGGAGGTTAAAATTATCAAAAAAATATGGCATTATTATTTTGAAAATCCGAAATACTACTGAAAATCATTCTAAAATATGAGAAAAAATTTAAGCTATCGTATTAAATATTTCATACTGGGCATATTTCTGTTTCCTATATTTGCAAGAATTAACTTCATCGGTTCCGGACACGCTGACGATTATTATCGATATATCGCACCTTTAATAATTGGAAGTATTGCCGGTTTCCTCATCGGCAAAATGAAAGATCGGTGGGTATCAAAAACAAAATTATTGGAAAAAGAGATTGAAAAACGAAAAATTATTGAAAAAGAACTTATTTCACAAAGAGAGAGCCTCACCGTTACATTACGATCCATAGGTGACGGAGTAATTACTACCGATCTTAAAGGAAAAATCGTTTTAATTAATAAAATTACCGAAGAACAAACAGGATGGAGTCAGAAAGAAGCTTTTGGCAAACAAATTCAGGAAGTATTTAAAATCATTAATGAGAAAACAGGAGAACCGTGTGAGAATCCTGTTGAGAAAGTCCTTTCTACAAAAAAGATCATAAGTTTGGCAAATCACACTGTTCTTATTGCAAAGGACGGAACTCGACTTGCTATTGAAGACAGTGGTGCTCCTATATTTGATAACGAAAGCAAAATAATCGGTACGGTTCTTGTTTATCGGGATGTAACGGAAAAAAAAAGGACTGCTGAAAAACTAATTAAAATAGAGAAATTGGAATCAATAGGAATCCTCGCCGGTGGTATTGCTCATGATTTCAACAATATTCTTTCGGCAATCCTCGGAAACATTGAACTTGCAAAAACATATACGGATTCAACCAACAGAGCATTTCCACTCCTTGAAGAGGCAAAAAAAGCTTCAATTAGAGCAAAAGATTTGACTAATCAACTCCTTACTTTTTCGAAAGGGGGAATTCCGGTCAAGCAAACTTCATCCATAAAACAAATCATAACAGATTCTGCAAATTTTGTACTTCACGGAAGCTCGGTAATCTGTTCTCATAAAATTCCGGAAGACTTATGGCAGGCAGACATTGACGCCAGTCAGATAAGTCAAGTGATACAAAATATAATCATCAATGCTTGTCATTCCATGCCAAAGGGAGGAGTTATTAACATACTTTGTGAAAATATCTCAAATACAGATAAAGAGACGTTATTATCTCCTGACCAAAAATATATAAAAATATCTATTAGCGACTCCGGCTGTGGTATTCAAAAAAAGAATATCAATAAAATATTTGATCCCTATTTTTCTACAAAAGAGGAAGGTAGCGGTCTTGGATTGGCGATTTGCCATTCAATCATCAGTCAGCATGAAGGTTCTATTTCGGTACAATCCGAAATAAATAGAGGAACTACTTTTACCATATATTTGCCAGCTTCAACGGAGGGAACTCAAAATACCATTTCTACCGATTACGATACCAACAAAAACAATCATCATGCCAAGATAATGATCATGGATGATGAAAAAATGATCCGTGATGTCGCAAAACAGATGCTTGAACAGTTTGGGCATAAGGTTTTATCAGCTAAAGACGGTAATGAGGCGATAAGGATATACAAAGAACATTTTAAGAATAATTATCCAATTGATGTCATTATCATGGATTTAACTATTCGGGAAGGAATGGGGGGAAAGGATGCCGTTCGGAAAATATTGCAAATAAATCCTGAAGCAAAAATTATTGTAGCGAGCGGATATTCCAACGATCCGATTATGTCAAATTATAAAGATTACGGCTTTGAGGCTTCAATAGCAAAACCATTCCAATTAATGACATTAAATAATTTAATTCAATCTATCCTTAAATAAAATCACACAAAACATACAATATTTGAATTCTCATGATGAATCCGAATCATTTTCGGAACGGGGATGAAATTTGTTGTAACTTTTCAGAAGATCCGAGTAATTGAGAGTCGTGTATTTCTCCGTTGTTGAAAGATTGGAATGACCAAGTAATTCCTGAATCATTCTAAGATCAACTCCACGCTGAAGAAGATGGGTCGCAAAAGAGTGACGTAAAAGATGCGGATAAATATTTTTTGTCGATTCGGTCATTTTTCTAAAAACCTCTTTAACTATTTTTTCAACACCTCTGTCAGATATTTTTTCCCCCTTTAGATTAAGAAAAATATAATTATTTTTCTTTGGATATTTTTCATTGGAGAGAAACATATATTTTTGCAGAATTTTACTTGCCTTTTTATTGAACGGTATTATTCTCTCTTTTTTACCCTTTCCCAATACCCTCAAGAGTCTCTCTGATATATTAATGTTCTCTATCGTTAAGTTTGTCAGTTCCGACAATCTCAGTCCCGATGCATAAAGCAATTCAAACAAAGCTTTATTTCTAACTTCCTGAATTGAGTTTTCGGGAAGACTTTCCAGAAATCGTCCCATTTCGTCTTCCGTAAGTATTTCGGGAAGTTTCTTCTCTACTTTCGGAACAGATATAAGCTCCATAGGATTCTTTTCCGAAATACCTCGATTAATGAGGTATTGAAAAAAAGATTTGATAGCATAGATTTTTCTTGAAATTGTTGCTCGGTTAGATGTTGATAAATATAGGTGAGATAAAAAATCCCTTATTTTATCCCGAGAAAGATCATAATATGAATAATTAAAAAATGAGATAAACTGATCAATATCCTGCTTGTATGCTTTTACCGTATTGGGAGAAAATTTTTTAATATCTGAAAGATGTCCCAGATAGTTGATCAGATCCCTTCTTTTTTTATCCATTTTTTTAGTTCTTCTATGGCTTGATTAGACCGAATCTCTTTTTTTTCTCTTTTGCTCTTACCCTTGATTTTCATATCTGGAAGAAGTCCGAACGAAAATTTTGACGGTTTGAAATTTGACCAGTCCCCACCTTTTATGTATCTCAGAAGTGATCCAGATGCAGTATCGGACGGAGGTTCGGAAATATTGCCTCCGGTAGCTTGCCTTCCTGCACTAATTCCACATAACAATCCGGAACATATGGATTCCAAATAACCTTCCACACCGGATATTTGGCCGGCAAAATAAACACTGCGGGATTTTTTCGATTGATAGATTCCGGTTATTATTACAGGAGCATTAATATATGTATTTCTATGCATCCTTCCGAATCTTTCAAATTCCGCCTCCTTGAGTCCCGGCAGTTTCCTGAAAATTCTTTTCTGTTCCCCCCATTTCAGGCGGGTTTGAAATCCTACCAATTGAAACAGCTTTTTATTCATATCATCTTGCCTTAACTGAACCACTGCGTAATTATCATCACTTTCCGGAGTAGATTTAAGTCCCACGGGTTTCATAGGACCAAATGCCAAAGACTCTTTTCCTCTCAAAGCTATCTCTTCAACAGGGAGGCAGGCTTCAAAAAATTTCTTATCCTCAAAATCTCGAATCGTAACTTTTTCTCCATTAATCAGATCATCTACAAATTCATGATATTCTTCCTTATTTAACGGTATATTTAAAAAATCGGCTTCACCTTTATCATACCTTGAAGCCCAAAAAAGTTTATCCATATCAAGACTATTCAAATTTACTATCGGGCTTGTGGAATCATAAAAAAAGAGATTTTTTCTACCTGTAAAAGATGAAATACTCTCTGCCATTTTTTTTGATGTTAATGGTCCCGTTGCAACAATAACAGGGGCGTCCGATACCGGAATATCAATTACTTCATTACAGATAAAATTTATCTCCGGTATTTTTTTTATCTCTGAGGTAAGATGTTTCGCAAGTTTAATCCTATCTACCGAATAGCTGTTTCCTGCAGGAACTCTGAATTTTGCAGCATTTTTCAGATAAAAAGAGTCAAGTTCTTTTAATTCATTCTGTAAAAGTCCCGATGATGTTGACAACGACACCGACCCGAAAGAATTTGAACAAATCATCTCTCCGAGAAACGGTAACTCGTGCCCCTCTGTTTTACCTGTGGGTTTTATGTCGTATAGATCAACCTTTGCTCCATATTTTGAAACTTGATATGCCGCTTCGATACCGGCAAGTCCTCCCCCGATAACTGATACTTTCTTCATTATTTGTTTTTATTATTACTTGTTCTTTGAATATATTTACACTCGGGATATCCGGAACATGCAATAAATGTTCTGCGAGATTTCTTTTGGAATTTCCTTACCAGAGGCTTACTGCATTGCGGACAATCCCCCAATTTTTCTTGTACGGATTCAATAAAGTTACAATCGGGATATCCGGTACATCCGATAAAATAACTTCTTGTTTTCGGAGAATATCTTTTTACCAACGGTTTTTTGCATTCATCTATCGGGCATACTCTATCCAAAATCTCATCCTTTTTAATCTCAGAGTCAACATTTCTTATTCTCTCCGTATATCTGCACCCAGGATATCCCGAACACCCTATAAACCACCCTTTTGTCCTTACCGAATACTTTCTTACCAATTTTTCTCCGCAGTCGGGACAATTAGTTCCCGTGTACAGTGTTTCCTTCTCTTCTTTTTTTACTTTACTCAGATCCTTTTCCAGTTTGGAATAATAGTCCCTTATCCCTTCAACCCAATCTAAATTGCCTTCTGAAACTTTATCAAGTTTTTGCTCAAGAACAGCGGTGAAATTATAATTCATAAGATCTTTGAAATTATTTTCAAGATAATCCGCAACTTTCTTTCCTAAGAATGATGGAATGAATTTTTTTTCCTCACGAAAAACATAATCTCTTTTTCCAAGAGTATCTATAATTGATGCATACGTCGACGGTCGTCCGATACCTTTCTCCTCCAATATTTTAACCAAAGAAGCCTCCGTATACCTTGCCGGAGGCTTTGTAAAATTTTGTTTCGAATCCAAATTATTCAGTTTGAGCTTTTCTCCCTCACTGAGATCAGGTAGAATTTCCACCTTATCGTTGACTCCCGTGAGCTTTAAGAACCCTTCGAATTTAATAACCTCTCCCTTGGTGCGAAACATATAGCCACCATTCAGAATCTCAAATGTTGTCTCTTTTATCTCTGCACTTTTCATCTGAGAAGATAGAAATCTATTCCATATCAGTTTGTAAACTTTATATTGACGTTCACTTAAAAAACCTTTTATTTCATCGGGACTATATAGCGGGGTAGTAGGTCGGATAGCTTCATGAGCATCTTGAATCTTCTTTTTCGTTCCGAATATGTTCGGTTTCTCAGGAAGGAATTCTTCTCCGAATGCCGATTTAATGAACTCAGAAGCAGCTTTCACGGCATCGGATGCAATTCTGAAAGAATCCGTTCTCATATACGTTATCAAACCGGTGGGGTCACCACCTTTAATTTTAATCCCTTCATACAACTCCTGGGCAACCTTCATTGTCATTTTTACAGGGAAACCGTGCTTTCTGTATGCTTCCTGTTGAAGAGATGAAGTGATAAACGGAGGGGACGGTTTCTTCTTTTTTACCCTTTTTTTAACATTGGAAAGGATATAATCTCCTTCACCAAGATCTTCCAATATCTTATCTTTCTCCGATTCACTTCTTACAATCAGTTTTTTTGAATTGAATTTTTCTAATTTTGACTGAAACTCAGGATCCTTTGAACCTTTAAACTTTGCTATTATTGTCCAAAATTCCTCAGGTATAAACTTGTCTATCTCCTTTTCTCTCTCAACTATCAATTTTAATGCAATTGATTGGACGCGACCTGCAGAAAGCCGCCCTCCTATTTTTCGCTGAAGAACAGGACTTATTTTGTATCCGGCAAGTCTATCTAAAAGTCTTCTCATTTGTTGAGAGTTAACTTTATTCATATCTATTTCTTGCGGATTCTCAACTGCTTTTTTTATGGCATTTTTTGTTATTTCATTAAAATAAATTCTAAATATATTTTTATTCGTAGAGCAAAGGATCTCTTTTAAATGAAAAGCAATTGCTTCACCTTCTCTGTCAGGATCGGGGGCAAGATATATCTTATCACTCTTTTTAGAGAGTTTCTTAAGATCATTTATAATCGCCTTTTTATCTTTTAATTCTTCATAATATGGCTTGAAATCTTTCTCAACATCAATGCTCAAAATTTTTGGATTGAGATCTCTGACATGTCCCATAGACGAACTCACAATAAATTCAGAGTCAAGATATTTTGATATAGTATTTGACTTTGCAGGTGATTCAACGATAATCAGGGTTTTATTTTTCATATTATCCTTACAAAACCTCCTTCCTCTTCGGCGATAAGATTTTTTAGCACCATACCCATCAATACCGGAACTATCTCCGATACGGAATTTTCGGTTTTTTCTACAAAATAGTTTATACTATTTACATCATTTTCCTTCATTAAGTCAAGTATTATTTTTTCTTTAGGCAACAAATGTTTTGGATTTACCTTTCCGATCTTCTTTAATTCTATACCGTATTCAATTAAAATATCTTTGGATGAAGTGATAAGTTTCGCCCCCTGTTGTATAAGATAATTAGTTCCTCTGCAAAGTGGCATGTCCACTCTTCCCGGAATTGAAAAAATATCCCTGTTCTGTTCAAGAGCAAGTCTTGCCGTTATTAATGATCCGCTTCTCATTTCCGCTTCGACTACAAGTATTGATTTCGACATTCCGGCAATAATCCTGTTCCTTATTGGAAATAAATGAGGTCGAGGCTGCATTTCGAGCGGAAGTTCCGAAACAACACATCCATTTGATATAATTTTATTAATCAGAGATAAATTACCGGACGGATAAATGTGTAAAAGACCTCCGGCATTCACACCTATGGTTTTTCCCCCGTTCTTAATTGATTCTTTATGGGACATGGAATCAATTCCATATGCCATTCCCGACACTATTGTAATATTTTCCGAAACAAGATCAGGAATGATTTTTGCAATAGTTCTCCTTCCGTATTCCGTCCCCTTTCTGGAACCGACAACTCCAATCATCATGGTTTTCAACACATCAATATCACCTTTTACATATAAATATTCCGGCGGATTATATATCTCTTTTAACAGGGGCGGGAAGTAATCGCTATTAACAAATACAATCTCTATACCGTTATCTTGTGCAAGCTTTCGCTCCTCTTCGGCAATACGGTTATAATCTTCTTTAAATAATTTTAAAGTTTCTTTATCAAATCCTATCTTTAATAATTCGGAAACAGAATGTGAAAAGAAATCCGATCGTGTTCCACCTTTTCTTAAAAATTTAAGTGCGGCTTTTGTGTTTTTATGAGAAAGAACCTTAAAAGAGATACTTTGTTGTTCCTGCTTGTTTCTTTTGTACAATTAAATCCCCTATTTTTTCATTAAATTTTAAAACAGGCGTTCTGATGACCCTGTATATGTAATTAAATATCTACCGAAACAGATAATTTTATTTTATTATTCTTTTTAAGTTCTTCGACGGAATGAATTTAACTATTTTCTTAGCAGGAATTATCATAGCCTGCTTATTATTAGGATTTATTACCCGTTTTTTCTCTCTTTGAATTATTTTAAAAGTACCGAAATTTGAGATAACAACCTTTTTACCATTGCTAAGATTTTCTACAATTACCTCAATAAGGAGATCGATAAAGTGGTATGCCTCAAATCTCTTTACACCTAACTTTTTGTAAATTACTTCAGATACTTCCTTCTTATTCATTATCACCACCTTAAGCATGAATATCATACTGGGAAAAAAAAGTCAAGATATTTCGTTTATTTATACTGCAATATAGGCTATTTCAACAATGGAACAATACGTAAACCCCAATATAGCGTCATATTTTCAAGAAACAACATACCGTTAATTATCACGATATATAGGGATATTACAATTTAAATAGAAAAATATAAGAAATCCTGATTACTATGTTGAGGAATAGAAAGTTAATTTGAACTCCGTTCCGTTTTCGTCCGAATCAACTATTTTTATCTCTCCGTCAAGGAAATTCACAATTTTCTTTACTATTGCAAGTCCCATTCCCGTACCTTTTAATTTGGAAGTAAAAAACGGATACCATACTTTTTCCATATTGTTTTTCCCTATACCCTTACCGTCATCCTTAAATTCGATGGAAATTTTTTTCTCTGAATCTTCAATATATTTTATTTTAATAAGTGTTGCTCCAGCCTCTTTTGCATTTAGGATAAGATTTGAAAATACCGATCTTAAAAGATTCGGATCACTTTTTATTACACCCTTGGTTCCGTTTTTTATCTCAATCATAATTCCAATCTCTTTACAAATTGAAGAAATTATCAGTGATGTATCGACATTTTCCATTGAGGTTGCATTAAGAGGTTTTGAAAAGTTTAAAAAGTTTTCCATCATTTTTGTAAGAAAAACAATTTCGGAGTTTATCTTTTCCGTTTTGTCCGAATCGCTTTTCAAGGTTTTAGTATAACCATAAATAACTCCGAGAGAATTTCTTATCTCGTGAGTAAGAAATATTGTCATTTCTCCCAGCATTGTAAAGTTTTTTCTGCTGTTTATCAGCTCTTCTTTCTTTCTCTCTTCAGTGATATCTCGAATAATAATAAGATCCCCTACAGGATTCACCTGAAGTATCTCAACAAGAAAAAAAAAGTTATCGGATTTAATGGAAGCTGAAACCGGAGAACCAAGATTTTTTTCAAGAAATTTACCAATCTTCGGAAAATCTTTGAAAACTTGATCCAAAGTATTATTAATTGCAAAAACAGAACTTTTTGCAAATATTTTTTCTGCATACGGATTAAATAACTCTATCCTCCCTCTCTCTCCTGCAAAAATAATTGCGGCACTCATCCGATTTACAATGTTTTTACTGATTTCTTCGGATTTTTGAACATTAACTTGCTGTTTGTCTATTATGCCTTGAAGTGTTGTTTCACTATCTTTAAGCTTCGAAAGGTAATCTTGAAGAAGTGGCATTCCGGGCAACTCTTTAGTTTTATCCCGCCTTTTAAATATGACAATCAAATATATTCCGGTAAAAACTAAAAATATCCCTATCAAGACAATAAAAGCGGAAATAAGATTTGTAAGTTTCCTTATGGTAATGGAAAATGGAGTATCCAGTTTTCCCCGAAAACCAAATACCGATCCCGATACGCTTTTTATATCAAAAACAAGAAATCTTTTATCATCAATTATTTCCTCAAAAGGATCCGATCTGAAATATTTCTTTACGGCAACATATTCAAATTTACCATCCTTTTTTATAGCTTCGACATCATCTCCGTTTTTTATAACGGAATATTTCGCTGTTAAAATAATATTCTCTTTTGATATTGATATCTCCTTTTTCTGCAAAATTTCCATAAAAGAATAGAGGTTTTCAAAGAAAAAAAGTAACATAATTTGAATTACCAATAATAATATTGCCGTTGTTTTTTTCATCTTATTTTGTTATTTACCGGAAACATTCGAATTTACTTATACAATGAAAAAATTAGCAATAATATTGAATCACCGGCAAAATATGAAATATACCCTGCAAGACTCAAAAAGGTACCGAATGGCAATGCATACTTAAAATCCTTTTTCCTGATAATAATAACAGCTACTCCGACAATAAGACCTGAGAATGATGCTAACAGAATTGTAACAAGGAGTTTTTTTACACCGAGAAAAATTCCAAGCAGGAAAACCATTTTTATGTCACCCTGTCCCAAACCTTCAAATTTTCTGACTTTCAAATAGAATATATATATCAGAAAAAATATCAGAGTAACTCCAAACGCCGTCAGGATAGCTTCCAAAGTTTCTACTTCCGGATTAAAAAAAGAGTATACTAAAAAAAGTACCGACCCTCCTATCGTTAGTTCATTGGGAAGTATCATATATTTTAAATCAATAAAACATAGTGCCGTTAGAATGAACAAAAAAATAATCGTGAAAACAAGATGAATCAATCCGTAAGCTGCCATTTTGTACGAATACCAAAAAGTAAAAGCCGTGAAAATTTCAATTAACGGATATCTAAAAGGGATAGACACTCCGCAACTTCTGCATTTTCCAAGGAGCAACAGGTAGCTGAGCACGGGAATGTTATCGTACGCTTTGACGGTTTTACCGCATTGCGGACAGAAAGAGCGGGGCTTCACCAAGCTTTGTTCAAGCGGGAGCCTGTAAATAACAACATTTAAAAAACTACCGAAAATCAATCCGAATGCAATTGCAATTATTTCTTCCACATATACCCCGCTTCCGGATCTATTGTACCTTTTTTACTATCATATTTATAGCTGTTTCCCTTAAAATCTTTAGGAATTTTTTTAATATAACCGTAAACACACAGTTCATCAATCTTTTTCGGATAAAATCCGTATCTTTTATGAAATCTATCCAAAGCGGACTTAATGCTCCTTTTATCGAGTTCAAACTTTATCTGATAGAGATGGAGTCTTGCCGAATGTACTTCCAAATCCGACTTGGCATTATCTAAAACTTCCTGCCAAAGTTTCCAAGACTCCTCTAATCTCCCCTGCATATAGACCGAATGCAAAAGCATTCTTTTTAAAAATTTCGGAGCATTTTTTATTTCGGAAGCTTTTTTGTAATATTTTTCCGCTCTTTTAAAATCTTTAAGATACTTTGAAGCATAATAACCGGAATCAAAATCAAAAATCCACTCATCCTTAATATTTTCGGAACCCTTCTGTAATAATCTTATTGCCATTTCCGTTCTACCTAATTCCATTACCATTATCGTTGATCCGATCAAGTAAGGATCCAAATATTTGGGGGCAACATCGGTTATAAGGTTGTATATATCTTCAATAAAATCACCTGCATTTAAAAGAGTATAATTTGAAAAGAATTGTATCGACCACAAATAAATCATATCCGCAACAAATTCACTGTTTCCCAAAGAGAGAATTTTTAGGGATTTGCTGGAGGGAAGAGCAAGAAAAACATTTTTTTTCTTAAAATAATCGGTATTTGAATCATAAATATGCTGAGAATATACTATCATCACAAAAAGACATAGGGCAATAAGCAAATGTTTATTCTTTCTCATCAGAATTCACGTCTCTTAAAAACATGTATTGAGATCAGGAGAATTGCCGTAACATAGAATATACCGTATGCAAGTGTACTCAACACAATTTTAATACTTATCGGATCATTTACTACAATGATATTTTTGACATTAAATTTTTCGAGATTTGGAAATATATAGTATATTAGATATGCAAAATATTTCTGGAACGGATCGGTAAGTTTATATTTGAATTCGTTAAATGTCCATATAACATGTCCGATCAAATATATTACGATTGTAAAAATTGAAGAAAGAATAGGTGTGGAAAATGAAGAGAATAGTATCGATACAGAAATAATAATAAGAACTTCCATGAAGAGGTAAACAAAAAACAAGAGAAGTCTCGGGTCGAAATTTCCTGAAAAATAAAATATAAATACTGAAAAAATTGATATCATTACAGTAATCGCAATAAAGACAGTGAGAGCAAGACCGAGAAACTTTCCTATTATAAAATCTTTGCGATCTACCGGTTTACTCAGAATAAAAAATACGGTTTTTTTCTCAATTTCTTTGTAAACCAAGTTAATTCCTGTAAATATTGCAATCAAAACCGAAAAAAAAGTTATTGATGCCAATCCGATATCTTTGAGTATTTTCAAGGAATCACCTATTGTTAAAAGGCTGACCAGTTTTGATGAAAGAGAGAAAAAAACACCAAAGAATATTAACAAATAAAATATTTTGTTACGTACGGCTTCTTTTAAAGTATTTAGTGCAATTGCTTTGATTTTCATTTCTTTATCTCCTTAAGGAAAAGATCCTCCAGAGAATAACTAACTTGCTTGATGGAAACACATTTGCCACCTTTTTCTCCCACTATTCTAATAAATTTACTCAATTTGTCATAATTTTCTATTTTAATGTGAGTTTTATTGTCAACTAACGAGTAATTATATTTATTTTTTTTATAAAAATTTTCTTCTATTCCCGAAACGATAACCTCAATGTATTTCACGGAATCTTTAATTAGTTTTGTAAGTTTTCCTTCTTTTGATATTTTTCCGTCTATCAAAATTCCGACATCATCTACTATTAGCTCCATATCCTGAAGTATGTGTGAAGAAAAAAAGATTGTCTTTCCCTCTTCTTTTAGCAGAAGGATAATATCCCTCAATTCTTTTCTTCCGACCGGGTCCAAACCTGAGAACGGTTCATCAAGGATAATAAATTCGGGATCGTTCATTAACGCTTGTCCAAGACCTATCCTCTGCAACATCCCTTTTGAGAAATTTTTCAACAAAACATCTTTTTTATCCTTTAGACTAACCATTTCAAGTATCTTTTCGGATCTTTCTTTAATTTTCGAATCACTAACAGAAGATAGTTTCCCGCTAAGGATAAGGGTTTCTGCAGCAGTAAGGTAATCGTAATAGTACGGTGATTCGGGGAGAAATCCGATCCGTTTCCTATCAGACACTTTTCCTGTTCTCTTACCAAAAAGCATTATTTCTCCACTATCAGGTCTGGTAAGCCCTAGGATACACTTAATTGTTGTTGTTTTTCCCGCTCCGTTAGGACCGAGGAAACCGTAAATAGTTCCTTTCATCACATTAATATCTACTTTTTTTAGAACACTTGTCCTTTTGTTGTAGAAATTCGGTCTGAAAGATTTTGAAATTTCTTTTACTTCCAAAGCAATCATAGCAATACAATCCTCCTTACAAAGATTATATCACTATGAATTATTTTTTTTAACTATCTTTTTTAATTTTTGCTTGGGCTAAAGCAAGTCTCGCAATCGGAACTCTAAAAGGAGAGCAGGAAACATAGTTCATCCCTGCATTAAAACAAAATTCAACAGAACTCGGTTCTCCTCCGTGCTCTCCGCAAATACCTATCTTTAGATCGGATTTTTTCTCTCTACCCTTCCCAATAGCCATTGTTATGAGCTGTCCCACTCCCTCCTGATCAAGAACTTGGAACGGATCCTTTGGTAATATCCCTTCCTCAACATATTGCGGAAGGAACACACCGGCATCATCTCTTGAATATCCGAAGGTCATTTGAGTAAGATCGTTTGTACCAAAAGAGAAAAAGTCTGCTTGTTCAGCTATTTTATCTGCAACTAAACAAGCCCTCGGTATCTCAATCATAGTTCCTATCTTAAAATCCACTTTTTCTCCAATCTCAGAGAAAATCTCCTCCGATTTGTTTAAAATTACATCCTTTAGGAAAATAAATTCTTTTTCAGTTCCGGTAAGAGGAATCATTATTTCGGGTAAAACCTTAACTCCGTCTTTTTTCACCTTCAAAGCCGACCTGAGTATTGCCTCGGTCTGCATCTCCGCAATCTCCGGAAATATTATGGCCAACCTACATCCTCTGTGTCCCAGCATAGGGTTAAATTCATGAAGTGATTCAACTTTCTCTTTAAGTTTGTTTATATCAACACCTATATTGTTTGCAAGTTTATTGAGATCTTTGTCAGTCTGTGGCAAAAATTCGTGAAGCGGGGGATCAAGAAGCCTGATAGTAACCGGAAGTCCGTCCATTGCTTCAAATATCCCTATAAAATCATCCATCTGCATCGGAAGAATTTTTTTCAATGCTTTAACTCTTCCCTCTTTATTCTCTGCCAAGATCATCTCTCGTACTGAAGTTATACGATCTCCTTCAAAGAACATATGTTCCGTTCGTGCAAGCCCTATACCCTCAGCTCCGAATTTAACGGCAATTTCACTATCTTTCGGAGTATCTGCATTTGTTCTTACATTTATTGATCTTTCCAAATCAACCCAGTTCATAAACTCTTCGAAATCTCCTGATATTTCCTGAGTTATTAATCTCAATTTACCTTCAATAACTTCACCTGTGGTTCCATTTAGTGTAATCATTTCAAATTCATTGAATAATTTTCCTGAAATCTCACAAGTATTATTATCCTTTATCACCAAAGCTCCACATCCGGCAACACAACACTTTCCCATCCCCCTTGCAACAACCGCTGCATGAGATGTCATCCCTCCGGTAGCGGTAAGTATCCCTTCAGCCGCATCCATACCTCCGATATCCTCAGGAGATGTCTCTTTCCTTACAAGAATAACTTTTTCCCCTTTTTTTGACATCTCCTCCGCTCTATCGGCTGAAAAAACAATCTTTCCAATAGCTGCACCCGGTGAAGCCGGTAAACCCTTTGCAAGTGTTTTATATTTTTCAGACGGATCAATTCCGGGATGGAGAAGCTGATCCAACTGATCGGGAGTCACACGCATTATCGCTTCTTTTTTTGTCAGAAGTCCTTCCCTAACCATATCGACAGCTATTTTTATCGAGGCTAATCCGGTTCTTTTTCCGTTTCTTGTTTGAAGTAGGTACAGTTCACCGTTTTGAATTGTAAATTCCATATCCTGCATATCTTTGTAATGATTTTCCAGAATATCTTTAAATTTAATCAATTGACCATATAATTTCGGATTCTCTTTTTCCAATTCGGAAACGGGAAAAGGTGTCCTTATACCCGCAACAACATCCTCACCCTGTGCATTCATCAAGTATTCTCCATAATACTTATTTTCACCGGTTGACGGATTCCTTGAAAATGCAACACCGGTACCTGATGTTTCTCCGAGATTTCCAAACACCATTGATTGAATATTTACTGCAGTACCGATTAGTCCTTTTATATTATTGAGCTCCCTGTATTTAATTGCTCTCGGATTATTCCATGATCCGAAAACCGCACTAACCGATCCCCACAGCTGTTCCACCGGATCCTGAGGGAAATCTTTACCTGTCTCTTTTTTTATCAAATTTTTGTATCTTGTGACAATTTGTTCAAGATCTTCAGTGTTAAGATCCAGATCGGAACTTACTCCTTTTTTATCTTTCTCATTATCTAAGATCGCTTCAAATTTTTCATGTTCAATACCGATAACAACATTACCAAACATTTGAATAAACCTTCTGTAAGAGTCAAAAGCAAATCTTCTGTTGTCGGAAAGAGTGGCAAGCCCCTCAACGGATTTATCATTCAATCCTAAGTTTAATACCGTGTCCATCATTCCGGGCATCGAAACCGCCGCACCCGACCTGACTGATACAAGCAGTGGATCATTTTCATCACCAAGTTTTTTCCCCGTCAATGTTTCCAGTTTTTTCAAATTTTCAAAAACTTCGTTTTTGATGTTATCAGGATATGATTCGCTGTTTTTGTAAAAAACATCACATACTTCCGTTGTAATTGTAAACCCCGGCGGTATCGGAAGTCCTAAATTTGACATTTCTGCCAAATTGGCACCTTTTCCCCCTAGGATTTGTTTTAATTCTTTTTTACCATCGGTGTTTTCTTTTGAAAAAAAATATACATACTCAGCTGCCATTGTTCCTCCTTTTTATAACTTTTGACAGGACATTCGTTATAGTTAATAATTTTGTTTTATCGGGCATTACAGTAATATCTCCCTCCGCAATAAGATTGAGAATATATGACGAGTTGTTCCCTGACCGGAATAATAATATCTCCGACCCCTTAAATTTTTCGGATAACGATCTTAATACTTCTCTATAGGTTTCTTCACGATTAACAATTTCAGAGTTAACAAAAATAAAATCATAGTCAATTTCGGAAATACCGGTTTTGTTAATATCCTCGATTATCACTCCGTGTAGACGGACGGAATCCGATTTGTCCAACAACTCGTCTATTATCGTGATCTCCCGTTTATCAAAACCGACAAACAGTGCATCCACCCCATTTTCCTTTGAATCATCTGAAGGAAAAGTAAAAATGAACTCTGCAGACTTTCCTTGAATTGATTCCACAGAATATTTGCCATTGTGATTTGTTATGATTTTTTCAGAAGTTAAAAGGCCAATTCCACTTCTATTTGGAAATTTTGAAAAAAAGGGTACCCAGATATTATCAATATCCACACTATCAATACCAACACCGTTATCTTTAACACTTAAATAAACCCCATCATAATTTTTTCCGGTTGATATCGTTATTTCACCATCCTTACTTTTCTTAAGTAGAATTGATGTTATTGCATTTTGTACGGCATTACGGAGGAGAAGAGATATATCTTCGTGATTAAGGTATAAAGACGGGATCGAATTATCAATATTTAAGATCAATTTAATACCGGCTTCTTTAATTTTCAGGAATAAATTTTTTTCAAGAATAATTAAGTCGTTAAGATTCAATAGTTCAAAAACTGATTTTCTTGTAACGATGGAATTTTTGAAATCTTCAAAAAGCGATGTTAGTTCCAATGCATTTTTCTCTATCTTATCAATTTTTTCCTTGATACTATCATCTTTATTCTTCATTTTAAGTATTTGAGAATAACCGAGAATGGGAGTAAGCTTATTCTTTAATTTGTGGATAATAGCGGGAAGTATCTCCGGAAACCGTCCCCTGTTTGTGAAAAATCCGTTTAGAGCGGAAACATGTTCAGAATCACCTAAATATGCTCCAATCTTCTCTTCTTGTCTTTCGCTTTTCAATTTAGTTTTTTATCCGATCCTATGAAATTTATTTCATTATAGTCCATTATTACCCTGATAGCAAGATTCATCTTTTTTCTCCCTATGAGAATCTTGTCACAAAATATTCTTTTGGTTATTCAAGCCTAAATTAATTTTAGTTTCAACTAAATTGACTTTTTTTTATTTGGCAAATATTATGAAAATGTATAGATTGAATAGGCTTGATGATAAATAGGAGGGAAAATGAGCATATCGACAAATTCCGGTGAAATTAAATATGCAAAAGGTCTCGAAGGGGTAATCGCAGCAATAAGCGGTATCTCTTTTATAGACGGTGATCAGGGAATTTTGGTTTACCGTGGTTTTTCCATTGAGACGCTTGCAAAACACTCAAATTTTGAGGAGGTTATTTTCCTCCTTATAAACGGTCAACTCCCGACAAAAATCCAGCTGGGAGAATTTTCGAACAAACTTAAACAATACAGGCAGATAGAATTTTTAATGCCCACTCTAAAATCATTTCCGGTTGATGCACATCCGATGGATGTTGTAAGAACCGCAGTATCTCTTATGGGAATATATTGTCCAGACAAATCCGATTTTTCCAAAAGTATAAAACAACAGAAAGTTTTAAGAGTAGTGGCAAAATTACCGACAATAGTTGCAGCATACGATAGAATCAGGAAAGGATTGGATCCGATTAAACCCGACAATTCTCTAAATCATGCCGAAAATTTTTTATATATGCTCACAGGAGAAAGACCCGATAGTTTAAGTGCAAAAATAATGGATATTCTATTTGTCCTTCACGCCGACCACGGTATGAATGCATCGACATTTTCTTCGATGGTAACAATATCCACATTGTCTGATATCTATTCGTCAATTACAGCAGCAGTCGGTACTCTGAAAGGTCCTCTTCACGGGGGAGCAAACGAGAGAGTCTTGAAGATGCTCGGGGAAATAAAATCCCCTGATAACGTAGAAGCTTGGATTGATGAAGCACTTGAAGAACGGAGAAAGATAATGGGATTCGGTCATAGGGTTTATAAAGCTTACGATCCGAGAGCAAAAATTTTAAAAAAATATGCAAAAAAACTTGGAGATAAGAAAAGTGACCACCTCTTATTTGAAATAGGTGAAAAAGTTGAAGCATATATGTTATCAAAAGTCGGTGACAAAGGAATTCAGCCGAATGTTGACTTCTATTCGGGAATTGTCCTAAATCATCTTGATATTGCAACGGATATTTTCACTCCGATATTTGCAATTTCAAGGTCAGCCGGATGGGGAGCACATGTGCTTGAATATCTTGAATCTAATAGACTCTTCAGACCACGTGCTATCTATAACGGACCATACCATCAGGAATACATAGAACTTGAAAAGAGAGAAGGAGAATAATATGGGAAATAAAGTAATGTTCGAAAACGGAAAGCTTATAATACCGGACAATCCGATTGTGAATTTTATTGAAGGTGACGGAATTGGTATTGACATAACTCCTCCCGTAATTAAGGTAATCAATGCTGCAGTAAAAAAAGCATACGACGGTAAAAGAGAAATAGAATGGCGTGAAATATATGCCGGCGAAAAAGCTTTCAAGAAATTAGGGTCTTATCTTCCCGACGAGACACCTGAATTAATAAAAGAGTACAAAATAGCCATTAAGGGACCGTTAACAACTCCTGTAGGAGGAGGATTCAGGAGCTTGAACGTATCATTAAGACAGGTACTTGATCTCTATGCGTGCATAAGACCGGTAAACTACGTAAAAGGAGTACCGTCCCCTATGAAAAATCCGGAAAAATTGGACATAATACTTTTTAGGGAAAATACGGAAGATGTCTATGCCGGTATTGAATTTGAACCTGGTTCCGACGAATCAAATAAAATAATTGAACTTTTAAAAAAATTCGGGAAAAATCCGAGAGATAATTCGGCTATCGGAATTAAACCTATTTCCGAGTTCGGGACAAAAAGATTGGTCAGGATGGCTATTGAGTATGCTATTGAAAACAAAAGGAAAGTTGTAACTCTTGTTCACAAGGGAAATATTATGAAATTTACCGAAGGCTATTTTAAGAATTGGGGATATGAACTGGCAAAAGATGAATTTCGTGACCAAATAGTCACGGAAGAGGAGATATGGGGAGGAGCTTCATCCGATGGTAAAATTATTATCAACGACCGTATTGCAGATTCCATGTTCCAACAAATAATTCTCCGACCGGATGAATATGATGTGCTGGCTACTCCGAATTTAAACGGAGATTACTTATCAGATGCCGCCGCTGCACAAGTCGGAGGGCTTGGTATGGCTCCGGGGGCAAACGTTCGTGAAGACGTTGCACTTTTTGAAGCTACACACGGAACCGCTCCGAAATATGCAGGAAAAGATAAAGTAAATCCGAGTTCACTTATCCTTTCGGGAGTCATGATGCTTGACCATATGAAGTGGGGAAAAGCCGCAAAGTTAATAAAAGATGCGTTGGAAAAAACAATTATGCAAAAAAAAGTTACATACGATCTGGCTAGGCAGTTAGAAAATGTAACTCCGATAAAAGCATCCGAATTTGGAGATGCAATTATCACAAATCTATAAGGAGGGTGTAATGAAGCAGAGAATTTATGTAAAAACAAAAGAGTTGGAAAATTTTACAGTTACCATTCTTAAGAATCACGGTCTGAACGAAAATGATTCCGTGATAACCGCTTCCGTACTTCTTTCGGCAGATAGAAGAGGTATAGAGTCTCATGGTGTTGCAAGACTCAAGAGATATGTAGACGGGATCAGAAACGGGATAATAAAACTCTCTCCTAAAGTTAGCACTGTGGTTGAAACACCGGTATCTCTTGTCGTAGACGGCGGAGGAGGAATGGGACAGCCGATAGCATACAATACAATGAAAAGGTGTATTGAAAAAGCGAAAAACAATATGATCTGTTTCGCATCTGTAAGAAATTCAAACCATTATGGAATAGCAGGTTATTATACATTAATGGCTCTTGAAAAAAATATGATAGGTATATCACTGACAAACTCCGCTCCGTTAGTTGTTCCGACATTTGCCAAAGATGCGGTTATTGGAACAAACCCTATATCAATTGGTATCCCTGCCGACAAGCAACGCCCTTTTTTATTGGATATGGCAACTTCGACCGTTCCGAGAGGGAAACTGGAAGTTTATTCAAGGACAGAAGACCCGATACCGGATTCCTGGGCTACGGATGAGAACGGAATTCCCACGGATAATTCACTTAAAGTTCTTGATAATCTATTGAACCGAAGAGGCGGAGGACTCCTCCCACTCGGAGGAGGAACAGAGATGACAGGCGGACACAAAGGATACGGTCTCGGATCTGTAGTAGATATCTTTTCAGGTATCCTTTCTTCGGGAGCATTTGGAAAAAACGTTTATGGTAAAAAAGGGGAACCGCCTGAAGTTGCACATTTTCTCGGAGCTATTAATCTTGAAGCTTTTATGGGCAAAGATGAAATTAAGAAAAATATGGATACTTACATAGAGATGCTGAAAAGTTCTAATAAAGCGGATGGACAGGATAAAATTTTTGTTGCCGGAGAGAAAGAATATATCGCAAATGAAAAAAATAGCGAAAAACTTTCCATTCAGAGTAAAGTTTTTGATATACTCAACGAGTTAGGAGAAGAATTTAATATTAAATTAGAAGGTGAATAATATGAAAAAATGTGATAATTGCAACAACAAGATGAAACCTGAGTACATTTTTTGCCCAAATTGCGGATGCCCGGGAGAAGATAGAAGTAATCCTCATTTCTGGGAAAAACAGTCGATGCGTAGCAGAAGAAAGGGGAAAACTCGTGATGCCATAGAAGCAAACTTAAAATATATAGAAATTGATGATAAGGATCCCTATGCATTTAAAAATCTGGGTGACCTTTATTACTATACAGGAAATATAGACCTTTCGATTCACAACTATCTTAAATCTATCGAGCTGAAGGATGATTTTGCAGATACTTATTATTATCTTGGAATCAGTTATTACAGATGTGGAAAAATAAGTAAATCGGTTGAAAGTTTAGAGAAGTGCTTAGACCTCAATCCCGATTTTATAATAGCTTATTACTGGCTCGGGATCACATACTATCACAAAGGTGAAAGACAAAAAGCAATAGATTCTTTTGAAAAGCTTATTGAACTAAACCCTGAATCAACAATAGCTAATTACCATCTCGGTGTAAATTTTAGTTCCGTTGGAGAGTACGAAAAGGCAATTCCATATTTTGAAAAAGTTATTTCCGCAAGTCCTGACGATGAAGCGGTTCTCTATCATCTTGGAATTTCATATTTCAGAACAGGAAAATTTCCGGAAGCTGTCAGCATGTTCCGGAAATCCGTCGAACTTAATGCTGAAGATAGCAGATCTAAAAAAATGCTTGAATTCATGTTGAATGTTTCCGAAGTGTGAGAATTTCGGAATGATAACGCTATCAACAAAGGGGTTAACAAAAATATATGACGGTTCTCCTGTTGTAAATAAAATAGACCTTGATATCGATTCCGGTCATATTGTAGGTTTGCTTGGCAGAAACGGAGCCGGAAAAACAACTACTTTTTTAATGTTATCAGGTATTGTAAAGCCTGATGCGGGAGATATTTTTCTTGGAGACAAGAAAATGAACGGTATACCTTCGCACAGCAGAGCCAAGCAGGGACTTGTTTATCTTCCCCAACAGAATTCAGTATTTTTAAAAGCTACTGTTTTTAAAAACCTTTACCAGATTCTTGAGTTAAAAACCGACCCCGATTCGGCCAAGGAAAAAACAATCGGGTTACTTGAGGATTTCGGATTAACATACGTTAAAGATTCTTTTGCTTTCCAACTTTCAGGCGGGGAAAAAAGGAGACTTGAAATTGCTAGAGCAATGATTATGGAACCGAAATTTCTCTTCCTTGATGAACCGTTTACAGGAGTTGATCCCCTTACCATACTTGAGATTCAAAAAATAGTACTCAAACTGAAAAAGCGTGGTATCGGAATAATTATTACAGATCATAACGTTACGGACACTTTCAATATTACCGACAAAGTTTATATCATCCATAAAGGAAGTATCCTTAACTTTGGTACACCTTCGGAAATTGCCAAAGATGAAAAAACGAAAAAGCTCTTTCTCGGTAATGATTTTGAATGGGAAGAGATTCCTAAAAAATAGATTTTATATAAAATTAAAATTTGATTTATTTTTCTCCATAAAATATACTTAAAGATAGATAAAAAAAAATATTTATAACGGAGTTGAATATGGATATAAAAGAGAGAGCAAAAACAGACAGGAACTGGATAGAAAAAGGACTTCATAAAATTCCGGGATTTAAAGGATATTATGAAAAGGAATTAAGGAGAGATTCCGATAAACTTCAACGTGATTTTATTATCATAAAGCTAAATGAAGGACTTAACGAATTCCGAGATATAATAAAGTCTGTTACAAGAAAGGGTGATCTGAAACAATTGACCGAATATGGAGATTTACAAAAATATTTTGAAAAAGTCATCAATAATATTAGGTACAGCGACAGAGGTTATACCGGTTTTTTTGATCTTATTAAGGTAAACGAAGAACAATTGGATATAATCTATGAGAAAGATTTGGAAATAGTTAATCTTACCTTAAAGTTTAATGAAGATATTAAGATATTCAAGGATATCACATCGGATTTGGATAAACTGAAAAAAATTCGTTACTCTTTAAAAGATATTGAAGAGTCCTACGAAGAAAGAAATAAAATACTAAACGGATTTAATGATAAGTAAGGGAGAGCAGAATGAAACTTGAAATTATTCAATATTTTGATGATACGGGAAATGAAATTTCGCATAGAATTCCGGAATCGGGTTCGTCCGATATTAAAATGGGAGCTCAGCTGATTGTTCAGGAAAACCAGGCAGCGGTTTTTTTTAGGGATGGAAAAGCTCTTGATACTTTCTCATCCGGAAGGCATGTGCTTTCAACCATGAATATTCCGTTATTGACCAAATTGCTTTCACTTCCGTTTGGATTCAAATCTCCTTTTCAGGCACAGGTTTATTTTGTAAACCTAAAAACTTTTCTCAACCTTAAGTGGGGAACAAAAGAACCTGTAAGTTTTAAAGATTCCGAACTCGGTTATGTAAGGCTTAGAGCTTTTGGAGTCTACTCAATAAAAATAACAAATCCGCAACTGTTTATAGGAGAAGTTGCTGGAACTCAGGCAATATATACTTCCGATGATATTGAAGATTTTTTAAGAAACGTTATTGTCGGGAGACTTAACGATCTTCTTGGTGAAAATCTTAAAACGATTTTTGATCTTCCTCAATATTTTGATGAACTCGGAGTCGGGATCAAATCGAGACTTGAAGATGATTTCGGGAAATACGGCCTGTCCATATCCGATTTTGTTATAAATTCCGTTACTCCTCCCGAAGAAGTTCAAAAAAGTATTGATGAAAGGGGAGGAATGGGAGCAATCGGTGACATGGGAAAATTTATGAACTTCAAAGCCGCAAAATCAATGGAAAAAGCTGCTGAAGCCGGTGGAGAAGCTTCTTCAGGGATGGGGATGGGACTTGGAGCAGGATTCGGAATGATGATGCCGGGAATGATAAACAAATCTATGAATCAAGTCGGACAGAACCAGAATCAATCTTCTACAAACGGGAATCCGTCTGTTCAGATGATTTCATGTACAAAATGTAAGACTTCCGTTCCTGTAGGATCAAAATATTGTTCGGAATGTGGAAATAAATTTGAACATGAACATTTTTGTGCAAAATGTGGAGTCAAGCTAACTCCCGATGCAAAATTTTGCAGCGGTTGTGGTGAAAAAATCATATAAAAAATGGTATTTAAATGTCCTAAATGCGGAGGAAGTAACAACTTAGAATTAGTTGAAGATGAATTTTTAAAATGTTCTTATTGTAATAATTATTCATACGTCGACCCGGAAGGTATCGTTTCCGTTTACACATTCAAATCACTAATAAAAGAGAAAGAAATTTCCTTATTTTTGAAAAAGGATTTTGAAAGGATCGGTTTTTCGGAGGATTTTAAAATTACGAGTACATATCCTCTCTATATCCCATTCTGGGATGTTAAGGGCAGTAAAAGCTTATTGAGGGGAAGTTCGTTGTTCTCTGAAGAAACGGTTATTAAACCGTCGGAAGAACGGATTATATTCGATTATGATTCGATAGCAGGTAAAATTGATATTACCGAGCCTGATGTCGCACCCGAATTGAACGATAATACAGTATTATGCTATCTCCCGTTTTATAAAGTGAAAATAAACTATAAAAATGATGATTTTGTTTTCTTGATAAACGGTATGAACGGAGATGTTTCCGGTGATCCTATCCCTTTTGTATCTGTAGAAGAAGCAGGTTCTCTTTTCCCAAAGTTTGCATTAGCATTTTTCGTAGCATTTGTTATCAATTTTGTTTTTGACAACCTTTTTCTTTCTATTTTTTCAAATCTTGTCGCAATTTATCTTGTTTTTAGTTTTTCTATTTCCGCAATAAATAAAAATCTGTACAAAAATGAACATTAAAGTAATATCCTGTTCTGAGTGTGGTGCACCTTTGCGAGTTGCAAAGGGACAATTCTTATCTCATTGTAAATATTGCAATGTTAAATATTATGTCAATCAGGACTTCCCTCCCGCTATAACAATAAAGGATAATATTGACATAAGCAAAGCAAAGAGACTTGTTCTTGACAAATTACGAGATAAATCCGTATCAAAAAATTTTCTTTCAAATTCTTTTTTTGAAAAGGGGACACTCTTTTTTATCCCTTTCATTGAGATTCGTGGCATTAAGACAAGAATTACCTCTGAAAAAATATCCGGACAAAACAAATTCGTATACACCGCATACGACTATATTGAACACGGTAGTAACCTGAGTGATCTGGAAATTGATTTTATCGAAGGTGAAATTTTGGAAAACTCTCTTCTTGATGCCGAGCAAGCCGAATATGATGTGGTTGAGATGAGAAGAAAAGGGATAGTACTCCCGTTAAAACCCGATTTTTCAATAAAAACAGAAGAAGCAAACGGTGGATTAGACATTATTGAAAAACATATACGAATAATATATTTCCCTGTTTGGGAGATAAACTATAGCTACGGAGGTATCATTTTTAAGAGTTATATCTCTGCCATTGACGGAGAAATTATCAAAGTCCAAGCAATAAAAGATCACAGAAAAAAATTAATTCTTTCAATAATAGGTATATTCAGCATTTCGATAATTTTGGCTCAGGGATTAAAATATATTCTTTTCTTTAACATGGACGTTGGGAAAAAATCAGGTTTTAACGGAATATCGTTAATTGCTTTACTTTTTGGAGCACTTCTGATGCTTGTGATAAGCAGTCTCCTAATCCCCTACTTTTGGGAGATGTTCGCATTTAGAGAAATTATATCAATTAGAAAAACCGGAATCGAAAGCAGGTCCATCCACTATTCCGAGAACAGTCTGATCAAATTTCTCCGCTCCATATTAAACAAAATAGAACTTTTCTTTTCAAAAGTGAAAATTGATGACGGCAAATAATATTAAATTAAAGTGCCACAACTGCTCTCAAAATTTATACGGGAATAATAACAGTAGCGTTTTTTTCTGCCTGAGATGTGCGAATGGATTTGATGTACACACGAATCCCCCCTCTTTTTTCAAACTAAAATATGCACTACCGGGAAAAGAGAGGAATTTCCAAATGGAATATTTCCCTTTTTGGAATATTAAATGTACATATGAAGTCAACAACAGCTCCGACTTGAGCAGTCTGGAGGGTGAAAGTGATTTTCTTATTCCCTCATTTTTTATAAAAAATATAAATTATTTCGGAGACATAGGATTATATTACATGCAAAAAAATATAACTCCGGTTTTTGGGGAAAAACTTGATATTTCGGTCTTCCCTGCAGATAGGGGACTTAGTGATGCATCCGTTTATCCCGAGATTTATCTCCTTAAGAAATATTCGAAAAAGATAAAAGTTGAGTTTATTACCATTGATGTTAAGATGGAAAATACAAGTATTGTTTTGATTCCATTTTATAAAAAAGATCACTCTTACTACGATTCTTATCTCTTGTGGAAATATCCGTCCGGAGCATTGATCTGACACGACAGGGGACGGTCGTTGACTTCTTGACTTTTTCAAAAGCTGATTTGCAAAAATAATCTTATCTCTATATCATTTCATAAAAGCAACCGAATGCTAAACGAGATACTATAAGAAGAAGAGCGAAATTTGTCTCTCCATAAACTTGCAAGGAGGAGTAATGTCAGAAGACGGATTTATTATTGAAAGTACCGATAAGATAAGAATATTCATTTACCGCTGGTTACCGAGCATGAGTAAGCCAATCAAATGTGTTATTCAAATTTCTCACGGAATGGCAGAACATGCCGAACGTTATAGAAATTTTGCAAAATATTTGAACTCACATGGGATAGGTGTTTATGCGAACGATCACAGAGGACATGGAAAAACCGCCGGAAATTTAAGAAATGTCGGCTATTTTGCCGATAAATCCGGATGGGATCTTGTTGTAAGGGATATGTTTCAACTTACCGAAAGGATAAAAAAGACACACCCCGAAGTTCCGATTCTAATCTTAGGACATAGCATGGGTTCTTTTCTCCTACGTGATTACATATCACGAAACGAATGTTCAATAGACGGAGCCATATTGAGCGGTACTGCAGGGGATCCGGGAATAATGGGATATATGGGTATTATCATAGCAAAAGTTTCCTGCTTATTGAAGGGGAACAAAACCCCGAACAAGCTTCTTGATAAATTATCATTCGGATCTTTTAACAACTATTTTAAACCGGCAAGAACTAAATTCGATTGGTTAAGCCGAGATGAAGATATTGTCGATAAATATATAAAAGATGAATACTGTGGGAGTATTTTTTCCTCAGGATTTTTTCTTGACCTCTTCAAAGGAATCAGAAAGGTAAACACAAAAAAGTGTATCAATAATATCAACAAAGATCTCCCTGTTCTATTTTTTTCAGGAGATAAAGATCCTGTCGGAGATTTTTCGAAAGGTGTTTTGAAAACTTTGAAATTATTTAAAAAAAACGGCATAAAAAATGTTGACCACAAACTTTATAAAAACGGAAGACATGAGATGTTGAATGAAATAAATAAGGATCAGGTTTACTTGGATGTTTATAATTGGATAATATCTAAATTAAATAACAGAACAGACGGTTTTAGTTCTTAAAATGGAATTATGTTTATTTAAAATATATAAAGTTTTTATTTTCTAAATAAAATGATATAATTTCGGTGTATTAATTGCAGGGGTAAAATGAACCGAAGGTCAATATTTGTGATGTTTTCTATTTTGTTTCTGCTATTTTACAGTTACGGATCGGATAAAATGGATATGAAACATTATATAAGCAACAGTTTTTCTTGGGTTATAGAAAATAAACTTGCCGGAATGCCGTTTCCGGGAATTTATGAATCAGGAGAAAGTGATATAGATTTGTTGAAAGAAAAGAAGATATCGCTTTTGGTTTCTCTCACTTTAAAAACCCCTGATCCTAATATTTTAAAAAATGGGGGTATAAAATCAAAACACTTTCCTGTAATAGATTTTCAAGCTCCTACAACTCAACAGTTGTACGATTTTTCTGTTTTAACCGAAAAAGAGATCTCAAACGGGGGAAGGGTAGCCGTGCACTGTTACGCAGGTAAGGGAAGAACGGGTACATTCCTTGCCGCTTATTTTGTATTTAAAGGAACTTCACCGGATGATGCCATACACAAGATAAGGACTCTTCGAAAAGGATCCATAGAGACGAAAGAACAGGAAGAATCCGTTAAAAAGTTTTATGAATATTTAAAATCATTGCAAAAAAATCGCAAAAAAATCAAGTGAGTGATAATTTCACAACAAAGGTTGTCTCAATTCTAAAAAATATTCCGAAAGGAAAAGTTGTTACATACGGTCAGGTTGCTTCCATAGCCGGAAAACCGAACGGAGCCAGACAGATATCATGGATATTAAATTCCCTGTCTGAAAAAGAGGATCTCCCTTGGCACAGGGTCGTTAATAGCTTTGGAAAGATATCTCTACCTGAAGGATTCGGCTTTGGAAAACAATTATATCGCCTTAAAAATGAAGGGATTAAATTTGATGACAAAAATAGAATAGACTTAAAAAGATTTTTATGGGCATATGATAAAATAGAGAATGAGTACTAATGAGTAAAGATATTTCTGATAATATAAGAAAATTTTTTGAAAAAAAAGTTGGAGATATGAAAGATAAAGTGGTTGTACCTCCTCCCGTATTTGAGGCAATGAGGGGTGAATTCCTAATGTTTAACGAGAAAGAGGGTTCTCTTGAAAATAGATTCCCTGTCCTAAAAGAACAGTTAAATCCATATGGAACTATGCAAGGTGGGATAATAGCAGCTGCCATTGACAATACAATAGGACCATTGAGTATGCTTGTCGAAGCACCGAATTTCACACGGCATTTGGAAATAAAATACAGGAGAACAATATTACCTGAATGTAAATTTATTTATGTATTGGGGAAATTTATTGAGAAAAAAGGGAGGCAAATATTTTTTACCGCAAGTGTCCACGATAATAACGGACTTGAATATGCATTTGCAAAAGCTATGCATTGGATTTTTTAAATAAACTGAATATTAGAGAGGAAATAAATGGATAAAATTCTTATAATTGTCAACGACGCTCCTTACGGAACAGAGAAAGCTTACAACGCTTTAAGGATGGCAATGACTCTTCAAAAGAATCATAAAAAGATTTCAGTGAAGATTTTTCTGCTTGCGGATGCAGTTTTCTGTGGATTACCAAACCAAAAAACCCCAGATGGGTTCTATAACATTGAAAGGATGCTGAAATCGGTAATACTCAAAGGCGGAGAAGTGAAAGCCTGCGGAGGATGTTCTGAAGCACGCGGCATTGATAAAATACCATTTATAAAAGGGGTACAATTAAGCAATATGAAGGAATTTGCAGAGTGGACTGTAGAATCCGACAAGGTTCTATCCTTTTAAAAAAAGGAACGGAGGAGGTCGTTGATATCTTAATTGTTAGGCAAACTCCCACACCGGCTGTAGCCTGCTTAATAATTTTTTTGAGTAATCCGTTAGATGCGGTACTCTTTTTCTATTTTTTTTTACATATACATAATTACAAGAAAATACCGACAATTATTTATGAAGTTATATATTACAAATGAGAAACAGTAAAAAGATTGATTAAATTATTTTCTTAAATTAAAATTAATTTACTTACTGGAGGAAAAATGAGAAAAATTATTATATTGATAGCAATAATATTTACGGTTTTGTTGTCAGGAGCGGGCTTTAATTTACTTCATCCGCAAAGTCCGGTCGGGAAATGGGTCGATTCCAGATACAACATGACACTTATCCTTAACGGAAATTTTACATACTCGTTTCGGTATCAAAACAATGTCAGTAAAGGGTACTGGAGTAATCAGGGGAATCAATTCTGTTTGAAAGATTCATCTTCAAATGTTCCCGTGTGTTATACGGTAATATCTTATAATGCGACCAATCTGATATTAAGAGATATCAACGGAGTAATGATAAATTATAAAAAAGTAAACGGGGCTTCGAAACCGGTGACACCAACCTTAAAGAAGAGGGCGATTAAAGGGGCAAATAGAGTAATTGCAACTAAAGGTAATTATAAACTTACTCATGGTCATCTCAGGGCTGGAATAGATCTTACTCAGTTAATTATCGGAAAAAAGATCAAAGTAAGTGAGATTCGGGAACTAAAACAAAAACTGGTGGAAGAATTTAACAAAATGCCGAAGCAGACTGTCGGGCAACTGAACAGTATTGGTTTATCAATGGATAAAGTTCATTCTGCGACAGATCCGGTAAAGATCGGACAGGTACGGCAGCAGATATTTGCAGCTTTTTATAAACTTACACGCAATATGAGTGAGAATCAAAAACCGCTTATGATACAGGTGATTAACAGATATATAAAGGTCCTTGCTTACGATGAGGCAAATAATCTGATCCTAACAAATAAAGATGTGGACGGTTATATCAATTATATTGCATTCAACAGTGAGCTTGCCGGAAAAAAGATTAATGTAAATCATGCCGTGCGAAATGCCATTACACAACAACTGATAAACGGCTTTGCTTCCATGTCTTTGGAGCAAAAACAGATGTTGTCCTCCGCAAGTTTGATCTGGGAACTTCTTCAATATAACTGGAGCAGGATGACAAATTCGCAAAAGGTTCAATATGCAAATGCTTATAGAGGAAAGATTGCAAAGAATTTTACCTACAATCAACAATCTTCCCGAAATAATAACCGGACTTCACCCAAAAATTACGGCTCGAAAAAGAAAAGTCTTTCACAAATGAGAAGGGATTTTAATGCCAGGCAGAATATGTTCAGGATGATGAACAATATGAACATGAATTCCCATGCTCTTTCATTAAATATAATTGAAAATATCGGCGGAACGGGAAATTATTGGAAAGTAACCGATTATTAGAAAAGATGTTGGAATTTTAATTGTCATGCAAATCCCACCGGCGGTAGCCTATCTAAAAAAAATTTAAATAATGGATTTTAATTAAATGTGTAAAAACAATATATTAACAATTGAAAAAAATAACGACAATCGGCAGTTTCGCATTTTGACAGCAGACAACAAAAAGGAGAAAACAATGCCGGATTCAACTGAAAAAGTTTGGGACTTTCTATTTTCTGAAAACGAAATTAATATGCTTCATAAATGAAAACGTTTGAAGCAAGAAACAGAAAAGAGTGGCGGGATTGGTTAGAAGACAATCATTCTGACAAAAAAGAAATATGGCTAATATATTTTAAAAAATATACAAACAAGCCGTCTATAACATACATGGATTCCGTTGAAGAAGCTATCTGCTTCGGTTGAGAATAACCTTCCGTCTGATATGGAACAAAAACTAAGAAATAATAAAATTGCGTGGGACAACTTTAAAAATCTTGCACCAAGCCACAGAAAACAATATATTTTATGGGTTAATAGTGCAAAAAAAAATGAGACAAAACAAAAACGATTTTCGGAAGCTATGAAACTATTAGAACAGAATAAAGAAAAATTTGGATACAATAAATTTGACTTTCTTTATCTTGTGGATAGTGATGATATAACTGATAATTTAAGCAAATTAAACAGTAAAATAAATGATTTTTTTAGTGAATAGATTATGAATAATAATAAATTAAAAATAAAAGACCAATTAACTGATTTTTTGCTTTACACGACCCCAAATAATAAAGTGAAAGTTGAGATATTTTTTTATAATGAGAATATTTGGCTAACTCAAAAGCGAATGGCTGAATTATTTGGAGTTCATGTGCCGGCTATAAGTAAACATTTAAAGAATATTTTTGAAAGCGGAGAATTGCAAGAAGAAAAGGTTATTTCCATATTGGAAACAACCACTAAACACGGAGCTATTAAAGGAAAAACACAAACAAATCCCACAAAGTATTACAATCTTGATGCCATTATATCGGTTGGTTATAGGGTAAATTCTACACAAGCTACACAATTTAGAATGTGGGCAACCGAAAGATTAAAAGAATATATGATAAAAGGTTTTATCCTTGATGATGAACGCTTAAAAAACGGGAAGTATTTTGGCAAAGATTATTTTAGAGAACTTCTCGAAAGAGTTCGTTCTATTCGTGCAAGCGAAAGAAGAATTTATCAGCAAATTACCGATATTTTTGCAGAATGTAGTATTGATTACAATCCTAACTCACAAATTACAAAAGATTTTTATGCGGCTGTGCAAAATAAGTTTCACTTTGCAATTACAGGGCAAACAGCTGCCGAAATTATTTATAAAAATGCCGATGTAAACAAAGATTTTATGGGGTTAAAAACCTGGAAATCCGCACCGGACGGCAGAATTTTAAAATCGGATACTAAAGTTGCCAAAAATTATTTGCAAGAAAAAGATATTAAAAAATTGGAGCGAACAATTACGGGATTTTTTGATTATATTGAAAATATTATTGAGAATAGAATATCATTTACAATGAAAGAGTTTGCCGAAAGTGTTAATAGATTCTTAGAATTTAACGAGTATAAAGTATTAACAGGGAAAGGTTCTGTATCTACTAAACAAGCTGAACAAAAAGCATTTGCAGAATATGATGAATTTAATAAAACTCAAAAAATTATTTCAGATTTTGATAAACAAATTAAAAAATTAAAAGGATAGAATATGCCGATAAAATATATACCATACACCCCAAACACCGTTGAAGGACAAGCGGTGTTAGATAATTTCAGCAGAACTCGCAGAGTGTTGAGATATAGAGATAACGACAAGGTTTACGACCGCATTAAACGAGGAATGCCATATTACGAAGTTGAACCGATAGAGCAAGTTGGCGATAACTCGGAAAACCTTGTAATACGTGGAGAGTGTATTTCTGCCTGTGCCTATCTGAAAGAGCAAGGAATAAAAGTTGAATTAAAAGACCTTAAAAACCTATTACACGCCGTTGTAGTTGAAGATATTGTTGAATTTGCAACAACTGAAAAAGAAGGAGTTTACACAACTGAAATTAACAAATTTGTAAGCGACCGCTTAATGCAAAAGATTAAAGAATTTAACGAAAAAGGTAATTTACAATCAATAGTTAAAGGCAAAAAATTTGATCCTATAATTATAAGTAAAAATGGTTTGGAATTAATTGAGCTTGTTAGTCTTGATTGCACTAATGCAACAGGAAAATGGCAAAGTGATAGTGAAATTAAAATTGACAAACTCGGTTATATCAGTATAAACAGCGAGAAAACAAAAGAATTTTGGAACGGAAAAATTGGAAGTGATAAAAAGCCTTTTAGGCTGAAAACAAGAAATATATCGGGAGACGAAACAATAGTTAAAGTTGGATAACTTACCCGAAGACGG
>Ga0256846_1000088_pt1 | contig 39682 bp, 32 predicted proteins | sample TevniametaG_FD_189098 | JGI IMG/M metagenome (GOLD analysis project Ga0256846, IMG submission 189098) | Tube worm associated microbial communities from hydrothermal vent at the East Pacific Rise, Pacific Ocean - Tevnia | ecosystem: Host-associated > Annelida > Integument > Unclassified ...
CTGAAAGACAAAGGAATTTTGTTGCAAGATGTCTTGTTTCAATTCTACTATAGTGCGATTAAGACACCACCATTTACGTTATCGCTTTTAGCATACCTAAAGTTTCAATTCTACTATAGTGCGATTAAGACATAGATACAACGAGCAATAAACAATATTTTTATCAGTTTCAATTCTACTATAGTGCGATTAAGACTTGTAAACGTGTTCAATATCTTGATTTTTTGCGTAGTTTCAATTCTACTATAGTGCGATTAAGACTCTATTTCTTTTAATCGCTCTTCTTTCCAAGTTTTTAAGTTTCAATTCTACTATAGTGCGATTAAGACGCTCAGATTTAATAAGAAAATGGAAAGCAAAAAGATGTTTCAATTCTACTATAGTGCGATTAAGACCTAACGCATTGAATGAAGCGGGACTTAGATTTGCACGTTTCAATTCTACTATAGTGCGATTAAGACTGATTTCAAGCACCGTGTCATCGCTTATCATTCTATCGTTTCAATTCTACTATAGTGCGATTAAGACAATAATTATATTTACCTTTATATTTATCAGAAGTACAGTTTCAATTCTACTATAGTGCGATTAAGACACTTTTTCCTTTGTCCAATATCCCGGCTGATTTGGGGTTTCAATTCTACTATAGTGCGATTAAGACTTGATTTCAAGCACCGTGTCATCGCTTATCATTCTATCGTTTCAATTCTACTATAGTGCGATTAAGACTCCGTCAGTTTAATATCATTACTTGCGGAAGATGGTTTCAATTCTACTATAGTGCGATTAAGACCACAACGTAATGAATAAATAAACTCGCACGCTTTGCGTTTCAATTCTACTATAGTGCGATTAAGACTCAATAAATTCCGGTGTTGCTTCGGTCTCTTTATGTTTGTTTCAATTCTACTATAGTGCGATTAAGACAGTATTCGCAAGCAAAGAATTGTCAAACAGTAGTTTGGTTTCAATTCTACTATAGTGCGATTAAGACTGCGGGCTTTGCGTAAGAACGGTTGGACTTATCAAGTTTCAATTCTACTATAGTGCGATTAAGACATATCAAGTCTTTGATTTAAAAATAAAGGAATAAAAGTTTCAATTCTACTATAGTGCGATTAAGACCCGCCTTAACTATTCCTATTAATACTTTAAATGTAAGTTTCAATTCTACTATAGTGCGATTAAGACGTAATACTAAATCGGCGGCTATGCACGTTGAGGACGTTTCAATTCTACTATAGTGCGATTAAGACATGAACAAACGCCCTCCTCTTTTTAAATTTTTTAGTCGTTTCAATTCTACTATAGTGCGATTAAGACATAATGATTTATTAAACTCAAGAAAGTTAAGATTAGTTTCAATTCTACTATAGTGCGATTAAGACGGTACCTGGGAAGATGGTGTCTGGAAAGATGGTATAGTTTCAATTCTACTATAGTGCGATTAAGACACACTTCCACCTGTTATATCATTGATAAAATTCTTTTTGTTTCAATTCTACTATAGTGCGATTAAGACAAAAATAAAAAGGAGAAACAAAATGAAAACGACAATGTTTCAATTCTACTATAGTGCGATTAAGACGAACAAACGCCCTCCTCTTTTTAAATTTGTTAGTCGTTTCAATTCTACTATAGTGCGATTAAGACTGATTACAAGTTTAGAAACAATCGCTGATAATTTCGTTTCAATTCTACTATAGTGCGATTAAGACTTAATACAAGTGCCAAACCGTACTTTGTTAGCAAGTTTCAATTCTACTATAGTGCGATTAAGACATAAACTCTTAATTGTGTTTTCAGGCTGTCATTTTCTGTTTCAATTCTACTATAGTGCGATTAAGACGAAATTATTAATTTAGGCGAAGTAGTACTCAATACGTTTCAATTCTACTATAGTGCGATTAAGACTTGATGGCGGTTGGAACACGCTAAACGATATGTTCGTTTCAATTCTACTATAGTGCGATTAAGACCCTGTTGCCGCTGCTTGCTATCTGTTTTAATAATTGTTTCAATTCTACTATAGTGCGATTAAGACTCGTTAGCACGTGCCGTCTGTCATTAGACCGCCGCGTTTCAATTCTACTATAGTGCGATTAAGACTATCCTTTTTTCGCAGTACCGTCGAACGTTCGCAAGGTTTCAATTCTACTATAGTGCGATTAAGACCACATTAATCTTTTTACGAAATAGTTACACGGTTTCGTTTCAATTCTACTATAGTGCGATTAAGACCATCGTCAGCGGCTTTAATTAACTTGCTTTTGTTTTTGTTTCAATTCTACTATAGTGCGATTAAGACTGTAATAAAAATTGTAAGAAGTATTAGAGACGATAGTTTCAATTCTACTATAGTGCGATTAAGACTTTACGGAATTTACCAAATTGTTCGGCTCGATAGGTGAGTTTCAATTCTACTATAGTGCGATTAAGACGCGCCCCCGTCCGCTTTTTCCTTTGTCCAATATCCGTTTCAATTCTACTATAGTGCGATTAAGACGCGGGGAGACTTTGTGTGTCCGCTCCAATGCCAACGTTTCAATTCTACTATAGTGCGATTAAGACATTTTCCCTTTTGTTAGTTATTAATGTTAGTGTATGTTTCAATTCTACTATAGTGCGATTAAGACTTAATCTTATCAAACGCTTTGTCTAACAACTTCGCCGTTTCAATTCTACTATAGTGCGATTAAGACTTTATTGAGTTTGTTGATTTCATATATTCTCTTACGTTTCAATTCTACTATAGTGCGATTAAGACACAAATGGTATATTTGGAACGGCAAACTTTGGCAGGGTTTCAATTCTACTATAGTGCGATTAAGACAGTGTATTTGGAACTTCAATGATAAATTTTCATAAGTTTCAATTCTACTATAGTGCGATTAAGACCTTTGAATTTCGATTTGTCAAAAGTTAAAGTAACCGGGTTTCAATTCTACTATAGTGCGATTAAGACTCATTTTTTTTGTGTTTTATTCTATTACTTTTTCAATGTTTCAATTCTACTATAGTGCGATTAAGACGCTAATGTTGCACGTCTATTAATTACTGTTTCTTTGTTTCAATTCTACTATAGTGCGATTAAGACATAAGCGTGTCGGGTTTCTTACCGAAAAATCACCTCTGTTTCAATTCTACTATAGTGCGATTAAGACTTTTAGTTCGTATTCTTTGGGCTTTCGCCGATGCTTGTTTCAATTCTACTATAGTGCGATTAAGACGCGTCCTCTTTCACCCCGTCGGCGGTCTTTGCAATGTTTCAATTCTACTATAGTGCGATTAAGACCTTATAGAATTTATTTTTAGTAAGCGGTTGCTCAGTTTCAATTCTACTATAGTGCGATTAAGACTTGGTTCTTATTCTCAATCTTATATTGCAGAACAAGTTTCAATTCTACTATAGTGCGATTAAGACAAAAGCAAGTTGAAAAGTATTCTAATATATATGAAGTTTCAATTCTACTATAGTGCGATTAAGACGAAGTATCCGATTTCTCTATTTAATCAATTATTCTTCGTTTCAATTCTACTATAGTGCGATTAAGACATCGTGCCTGAATGCTGTCTAAATTCTACTGTGCTGTGTTTCAATTCTACTATAGTGCGATTAAGACGCAATGATGATGAACGTAAAAGACGAATTCCCCTACGTTTCAATTCTACTATAGTGCGATTAAGACGGTTATACCTATAATAATCCCTCGTATAGAGAAAAGTTTCAATTCTACTATAGTGCGATTAAGACACAAAAGGATATTCAGAAGTAACACTATTTGTAAGGTTTCAATTCTACTATAGTGCGATTAAGACTTTGTTTAGGTTGCTTTTATCATTGCTTGGTGTATCGTTTCAATTCTACTATAGTGCGATTAAGACAATATCCATAGTTTGTAAATCGCTGTTATTTGTCGAGTTTCAATTCTACTATAGTGCGATTAAGACCTTCTAACGCTTTTGTTAATTCATTGTGAAATAACGTTTCAATTCTACTATAGTGCGATTAAGACAAGGAGCAGTCGGAGTTGATATATTTATAGTACTTATGTTTCAATTCTACTATAGTGCGATTAAGACCGATTCTACAAGAGCAAGAAAAAAGACAAAGCAAAAGTTTCAATTCTACTATAGTGCGATTAAGACTAAAGAGTTAGGCACTATCAAGGGCAGTATAATTAGTTTCAATTCTACTATAGTGCGATTAAGACCTTGCACAAATGATGTGGCATAGCCTCAATTTGTAGTTTCAATTCTACTATAGTGCGATTAAGACTTAGAAAGCACTCGTTCCAACTGTTTTTTTAATTTGTTTCAATTCTACTATAGTGCGATTAAGACGAACCTGTTTGGTTATACTGAACAGGTGCGTATTCTAGTTTCAATTCTACTATAGTGCGATTAAGACTCCCTAGCTTTTATTAGGAGGTCGAAGACCTGTTCTTGTTTCAATTCTACTATAGTGCGATTAAGACGGTGTCGTCAAACGCTTCACCGTCCGACATACCGGCGTTTCAATTCTACTATAGTGCGATTAAGACTTGAATAATTTGCACCTGTATATATTTGTTTCTCAAAGTTTCAATTCTACTATAGTGCGATTAAGACACCTAAATCGTTGTATAATTGGACACCGAGCGGCAATGTTTCAATTCTACTATAGTGCGATTAAGACAATTAAGCGATTATAAAGATTGTGAAATGCTTATACGTTTCAATTCTACTATAGTGCGATTAAGACACAGATGGATAGGCAAGCCTTGTATTTGCGTAAGAAGTTTCAATTCTACTATAGTGCGATTAAGACATACAATAATTAGTCGGATTTGTTTTGATTACGTCGTTTCAATTCTACTATAGTGCGATTAAGACGTTGCATTGTCTCGCCGAGTACATTCATACCCTCATGTTTCAATTCTACTATAGTGCGATTAAGACAAAGAGCAATGCGAAAAATCGGCTGGATAACCGGCGTTTCAATTCTACTATAGTGCGATTAAGACTCAATATCGGTCAAGGCTTCAACCGCCGCCTTTGTGTTTCAATTCTACTATAGTGCGATTAAGACTTCAACGCCCTTGTCCGTTACGTCCCTTGCGTTGCGTTTCAATTCTACTATAGTGCGATTAAGACTCAAAGCCTTTATTCTCTCCTAAATCTGTTACTTGTTTCAATTCTACTATAGTGCGATTAAGACGCATAAGCATTACCCTTTCAAAATAGTTTAAAACACGTTTCAATTCTACTATAGTGCGATTAAGACATCAAATGCTTTGTCTAATAACTTCGCTTGACTGGGTTTCAATTCTACTATAGTGCGATTAAGACACATTGAAATCAAATGCTAAATACGTAATATTGGAGTTTCAATTCTACTATAGTGCGATTAAGACGGTCATACCTGCGGCAACTGCTAACGTATTAATACTTTGTTTCAATTCTACTATAGTGCGATTAAGACCTTTCGTCTTTATTCATTTTCCCTTTCCTTTCACTGTTTCAATTCTACTATAGTGCGATTAAGACTCATTGCTAACAGATTGCACCCTACACCAACCCTCGTTTCAATTCTACTATAGTGCGATTAAGACACACGCAAACGCAATATTCAGCACTACATTAGAAAGTTTCAATTCTACTATAGTGCGATTAAGACGTTAGAGGGTTTAAAGGCAATGGCTCCGGTTATCGGTTTCAATTCTACTATAGTGCGATTAAGACCCGTACAAAAATACATCAAATTTCGCTTTTTTTCAAAGCTATATCTTTATTTTTTTGGCTTTTTTGTCGTCAAGTATATTTAATGCGATATATACCGAGACTTGACGACTCCCCGTAAAACCGCATCATTACATTTGTCAAAGAACATTTGCTTAGTCGAATCCATAGAATTTAATCACTATATATGTGGTTTTTAATTTATCTGACGACTTTATATTAGGTTAGATGTCATATCCGATTTGTCAATTCCCATAATATCTTTTTTCAGATATTTATCGCTTCGCATTTTGTAAATAACAATTGAGTCTTCCGCTTCATTAATTATTGCCTGCAATGAAATTTTCAGTATATACAACTGTGCATCCGTTAAATTGCCCTCTAAAACCGAATTTTGTGTCCAATTCAGGTATTCACGGCACTTCTTTAAAACTTTATTTACACGTTTTTCATTTATATCATAAACCAATATGCAAAACATATTACCACCATATTTTAAAAGGTTCAAATTCTTTTTCGCCGATTAAATGTTTAATTATTTTGTAGCATTCAAGGCGTATTAATCTGCGATAGCTTATGCTTCGATTCAATTTTCTATGTTTAATTGTTGTGGCGAGTTTTTTCTCGAATTCTTCGACGAACTTTTTTCTTGCTTTTGGTTTTAAATAGAAGCCGTTAAGTTTTGATTCAAAATCCTTAGATTGAATTTGTTTGTTGTTTATCATCTTGAAAATCAATCTGTCGGCAAAAATGGGTTTGAAAATTTCTGCAATATCCAAAGCAAGCGAAAACCTGCGTTCACCCGGCTCATGCAAAAAAGAAACTGTCGGATTTAATTGGGTTCTGTATATCTCGGATAAAACAGTTGTATAAGCCATTGAATTTGCAAACGAGATTATCGCGTTCAACGGATTGTCCGGCGGGTGATAAGCACGAGAAAAATCCTCATACTCATTCCCCATAATTTCGGAAAATGAAGTGTAATATACTTTCCTAATATTTCCTTCGATTCCCATCAGCTCTTCTATATTTGTAGTGCCGTGTATTGTTGTAATTAAACACTCAATTGTATCAATTTGTGTTCCTAAATTGCATCCGCGAGTATTATAATATTTCAAATTGCGAATTATATTATAAGATGCGCCGGTAACTATCAATTGTGCTAATTTTAATCTCTTAATCTTACTGCTATATGTCTTAACTTGCTTAACCAATAGCGAACCACTTAACAAATATTCTTTGGGATAGAAAGTACCTGAATAGTATCCGTAGTAATTGTAATAATGAATTGGGATTTTGTTTCTCGAACAAAAGTCCAAAAATTTTGTATTAAAAGCTGCCTCTGTTAATATATGGAATGAATCAATATCGTTGACGGGAATAACTTTTTTACTTTTCATATCTGTCGCTTTTACTTCGGAATCCACGGACAGAAGTATCTCGTCTTGCAAATTTTCATCTTCCTGTTCGTTATATTCCTGAAATGGAATAAAGAAAACCGTATTCTCCTTCCTTTTCAGCTTTCCAGGCGTAAAAATATAATATACTCTTTTCATACTGATTTGTACTATTATTAAACAATTAAATATGACACAATTCAAAATACGAACATTTCCTACATACTGATACGGGCAAATTTACGCACGGCGGTAGTTCCAGATTAGCAATTTCTTCGATTTCTTTTAACATTTTTCCAATTTCAATAACATCTTTATCTGTCAGTTCGATATCTGTTGTCTTTTTTATTTTCGGGTAATTTAGAATTCCTGTATAATTTGTAATATTATTACACTTGAGATAATACAAATAATATTTCAATTGCCAAATATGGGCATTTTCCATTTTATTTGTTTTCTTTACTTCGTGAATAATATGTTTGTCCATATCAATCCAATCAATTTTAATAGGTCCAAATCCAAGGTCCTTCTGTTTTCTCTCATAAGTGCTTTCGTGTAATACTTTTCCTTGTTCCACAATATCGGAATTATGTTCACAGCTTAAGTTATTAATATAATACCATAACTTTCGCTTACATATTATTTTATATGCTATATGCGTACCTGTAATATTCATAATTCTTAATTGAACAAACTATGGGCGTTAAGCAAAAAGAAAACCAGATAAACGAGTAATATTCATAATTCTTAATTGAATAAACCCCTGCGTGCCGAAACACGCAGGGGATAAGATTTTTAAATAAATTGTTGTTTTTCGTAATCGTAAGAATTGAGAAAGTCTAGAATGTGTTTTTCCGCATCTTCGAGGGCATTTGCCGTTCCGCCGACTTCTTCCACATACGCTTCGCAAGGCAGGGTGATAAAGATTTCGGCATCAACCGTGTCGTCAATAATCGGTTTTGCTTTCGGCTTTTCGGTGTCGGGTATTAGTTTTGCACGAATTGCACCTGCAATTTGATTTGCATTATTGCTGACAGCCATTGCAAGGGTTTCCATCAAGCTGAATGTGCGCGATTGATTTGTAGTAATCCTCCAATTAACGATACCTTTGGCAAGAACCGGTATTATTTTATCGCGAACTTCTTTGGGTGCAATCAGACATTTACCGAATGTGTTTTCGCCTTCGAGCCAACCGTTATCTTTCAATATTTGTATTGTATCAGAATGTAATTCAGGTTCATTTTGATTTGTCGAAACTGCGAATAAAGTACGTAAATCAATAGCAATGTCACAAACAAAAAGACCTGTTGTTCGATAATTACCCTGAATCCATTTCCTGAGTAAACTCCTATCCGAACCATGCAATGCTTCGGTAATTTCTTCATCAGTTAATTGTCTGCCCCCCTTTTTCTCGTAAACGACTACCTTATGTATATCGGGTCTGTCGCTCCTGTCAAAAGAAATCTTTTCTTCATAGATATTGCTCAGAAGTGGATGTAAAGGACGCATAGCCGATACAGAAAGAGGGCTTCTTCGTTTAATAGTTCTGCCTGCACCTTCGGTTTGCTTGCTAACCGCAACCATCCAACCCGTTAGTAACTGGTCTGTAAATGAAGGATTAGCCGGAGATGTTACTTCAATCTCTTTCAATTTATCCTTACCTTCAAAATAAAACGTAATTGCAGTCGGGTCCTCATCAAGAAAACTCAAAACACTTTCGACTATTTGTCTTTTAACCTGTTGCCCGCCGGAATAAGCAACACGGCAGCCAAATTGGTTGTCCCAATAATTTTTTTGTCCTGCTTCAACAGCAAAAACCGTATGGTCCGAATGCTTCAGACCTCGAATGTACAAAAATGGTTGTTTCATGATTTTTATCTCCAAAATGTTAATAAAGAATTAATTGTTGATTAAATATTCAAATTTCAAAAGAGCGACAAACAGCGGAAGGTTATCCGCCGCTATGTCATTCAATACGGCTTCGACTAATTTTGGAAGTAATGCCGCAATTTGATGCGTTCCTTCATTATTTCCGGTAATTTCACCGCGATATTCTTCGAGCAGTTTATTGATTTTCGCTATAAAATCTTTCCTGCTTTTTGCTTCGAGAATATCTTTGATTAAATTTTCACGTTTTGTGCTCGCCCTTTTTTCGGCGGCAACAAAATTCTTAAATTCCATAGCGGAATTCTTGGCTAGTTCAAGTAAATGTTTGTTGTTAAGCATGGCAATCACCCATAATTTGTAAATATAAAAGTTAATTATAAATTTTTCATCGTTTTTCGGTTTCGGATACCTGCCAGTATTTCTATTCGGTAGCATAAATTTTTTGAAATTTTTCGGCTCCATCTGCCGTAACCCGATAACTCCCGCTTGACAAGCCTGGTAAAATCCTAACTCCGTTTCGTAAATTTGGGAAAGCTCTCGATTTGACAGTACTTCAATATTTGAAAAAAGATTTTCATAAATATCCGACAGTCTTTTGATTTCGTACAATTTGAACTGGATAAATCCTATTGTTTTATTCATTTGTCCAAGAGATGATATATAAGTCTTCGCGAATTCATCATCGGATAATTTGGAGAAAATGAAATAAAGCTGTACCCAAGTTATTCGGTCCATAACCTGTTTGTCTTTTTTTTCGGTAATCGGATGAAAATTAGCAAGCGGATTATTTACCCTAAAATTGTTACTTACACGATGTCCAAGCCAAATACCGTTCCATGTTTCTATTTTATTTCTAATCTCAGGAGTTTCATTTACGTAATCTCGATAAATTCTAAAACCTTCTTCGAGGTATTCAAAAATTTTCTCGTCATGAATTAATACATTAATACCTCCGGCTATTCCTATATTAAGCACTACGCCAATCCACGAAGCGTATATATCATCTTCATTAAATAGAAGTGGCAGACTTGAAATCTGTGCCGAAGTTGTTCCGAATATGTCTGCTGATGGATAAGAAATTGCAAAACTCATATTTGGCATTTCATCTCTATTCAAAAGATATTCATCAACTTTTTTAATTAAATCTTCTACTGCCTCTTTTCGTTTTCCGGAATCGTTTGTTTCTTTTCTGGCAACAAGTTGAAAAAAAGGTGTGTTCCCGGGACTATGTAAATAATACTCACCATCATAGAACAAAGGAAAAAGTACATTAATGAAGTATTCTTTTGCGGAATAATTCGTTTCGTGTTTTCGATTGTAGTATTTTAAAAATTGTTTACCAATGTGTGATACATACATTTTTTATCTCCTATATAATGTTATTAATTTCTTTAAAAACCAAGCCCGACTCTATCGAATACAGCTCATCGGGAACGATAAGCGGTTTTGAGCCGTATTCGGAAAATCCATAGTCGTTTATATTCCTGAATTTGATACTTCGGGGTACAGGAATTTCGAGCAATGTTCTTTGCTCTGCTTTGCTGTTCTCGTATGCTTCCTTATCCGAATATAATATAGCCGTAGCCGAATCAATATTCAACATTTCAATTAATACCGCTTTGGGCAAATGACATAAACGTCTCAAAAGAAACACATCATCATCCCATACAATTTTTGTTTTGATAGATTTTAAATCAATATCGGGATATACATTATCAATTTTATCCTGTATTGAAGTTTCCTTTAAAAATTCCTCGTTCTCGAATTGTGCAAACGAGACATCAACAATATCTTTTTTGTACGGTAACACATCGCGTTTATCATCAGGTGGAGCAATAATATGAATATCTTTAATTATCTTTTTTTCTATTGATTCAAGAGTTCGTTTTCTGTTTATTCTGCCGAAACGCTGTATTAGAGAATCAATCGGAGCCGCATCGGTTATCATCAAGTCGAAGCTGATATCCAAGCTCACTTCAACCACTTGCGTCGAAACAACGATACAAGCATCGGGATTAACACTTCTATCATTATATTTTTCGATTAATTCTTTTTCTTTTTCAGCCCTGTCTCTTCTCTTAAATCTGCTATGCAAGAGCAAAACCGGTACGTCGGGAAATAATTGCCTGTATTCATCAAATCTTTTTTGAGATGTTTCCACTCGGTTACAAACGACAAGAACTTTTTGATTGTTCGCAAGAGCTTGACTGATAATTTCAGTAATACCGGTATCGTTACTATGTTTAATTACTCTATGCCGCTCAAATTTCTTTAGTTCACTGTCATCTAATTTTATGATTAGCACATTGTCTTCACCGCCGAGAATATCCAAAAGCATTTTAGTCAATTTCGAAGGCATAGTGGCGCTTCCTATATGAATACGACAATCAAGCTTCAGCAGAACTTTTACAATCTCAAAAACCATAGCTTGTGAAACGTCAGAGTAAGAGTGAATTTCGTCCAGTATTACGTCGCAACCGCGAATATCCAATGCAATTGCTTCGAATCCCTTTGTCCCGCAAATCAATGCCGCCAATTGATGCGGAGTGAGGATTTTAATTGCTGCACCGGCAAGTGATTGCATTACAACTTCTTCGTATTTGTTCTCATCATCAACTTGCAGACTTGATGTTGCATGAAGTAATCTGATGTCCGTATCTTCCGGTAAAAAATCTTTAACCCTGTGATACATTGCATTAATAGATGCTTGGAAAGGTAGGGTGTAAAAGACTCTGCCGTTACAACGCCTGAAAAGATAATCTGTCTTGCCTGCACCGGTCGGAGCAATCAATAAAGTATGATTTTTTTCGCTTTTTGCATTAATCAATGAAAGTGGATAAAGGGTTGATTTCCTGTCTTCACTTTCGTAGTTGGATAAATCCGGCTTTTTGAATAACTTATCAGTTTGTGAATATACCATACCATTCAGTGCCGAAGCCATATAATCGGCAATATTCATTAAACCTTTTTGTTCCGACCAGCCGTCCGGAAGTGATTCGCAATAATCAAGCGTGTAATTAAAAGCATCTTTAGCGTCATCAATTGAAAGTGATTTTTTTTCTATCCCGAAAGAATGCAAAATGTCTATTGCTAATGGCGACCATTTTTCCCAATTTTCCGAATGTCTTTTAAATACATTTTTTGTACCTTCAATCTCTACCAAATCCACAATTCCTTTCCCGGGATTTTGCGGAACGATAGGTGAACGATGATGTGCAATCACCAGTTCAATCAAATCATTCCAAACCTCTTTTGGGAAGAGATGTAGAAACAAAATCGAAGCAATTTCATGTCGAAAGGGGATGCCAAAATTCATTGCATTCGTCTGATTATCCAGTAGCTTCTGAAAATCCGGATGTGCTTTACCGATGTCATGCAGTATTGCCCCGAGCTCAGCCGTTTTTTTGTCAAATGAAATTACGTCTGCAATTCTCTTAGCCGCATAAGCAACCTGTCTTAAATGCTCTGTCAGTGTAGTTCCGTCACTTTTAGCTAAAAGCTCACTCATGTTCATACTCCGATTTCAATGGATTATTACCTACGATTTTTAGAGTTCCGTACATAAACTTTCCTTCGTCAAAACGGTTCCCGCCAACGATAAACGCATCTTCCGTTTTTCCGAATATTAGTTCAAATCCTTTAAACCGACCATCGGGAGCATCAAATTCCTCTTCACTGACTTCAATTATTTCTTCCTCCGGCAATATAATATCTTCGTTACGGCAAAGACACAAATGTTGTGTTTTAGCTCTTTCGGCATCTTCGCGTTTCTCGAATGTAAGATACAATGTGGGGTTCAACAAAATCCGTCTATTGATAATTGATGTGTTCACGGTTGCATTTATTAATTCAAAGTCGTTTTTAAATTTCCCCTTCCTCCCTTTTGGTTGCGTTACCTCCTGTTGTCTGTCCATAGCGGAATATGTTAGTCTGTGTCTTATTATTTTCTTGATACCCTTTTCATTGAGTAATTCGGGAAAAAGTTTTTTCTCCATCCCCTCAATTATAGATGGTGTTAAAAATTGCTGGCTGAAAGTCTCGTCATCGCGTACAGCCGTCCACGGCTTAATATAACCGAATGGTCCTGAATATTTAACTATAAACATAACTTCCTCCTTAAATTATTTTAAAGCACCGAATCCGCTGCCCGTACTATGACCAATACCGACATTCCATGCGAAAGCAATGGCTTCGGGTGTACCCTTGATTATGACCGGGCAGAAATTCGCTTTGTTCTTAATTCCGTTAATTGTTACAAGTTTCGTCTTTGCATTCCGATAATTCCGGTCGAACATTACCTGGGCAGAATAATTTAAACCGGCTTTTTTCAGTTTGCGATTCAATGTAGCAGTCATCAATTCATCTGCTTTTTTATCATCATACTTTAAGTGAACTGCACGTCTTTTGTCGTTTGTCATAATGTAGTCTCGGATTAGAATCGGGCTGTCTAATTGAAATCTTTCTTCATTTCCGAACTGCGGTTCCCGTTCGATAAAGATTTCTCTCACTTCCATACCGTTGAACAGCTCGGGCATTTCTCTTATAGCAAAAATCAACTTTTCGCCTACAGACGGATTTACAAAACTGATAAACCACCCAGCACTCTGCTTAAAATTAAATCCTTCTTTGCTCATCTCCGCTCCGGACAGCCAACCAAATGAATAGAGACTGATTTCGTCATGTAGTTCGTTGTTACCGAGCCACTTATGAAAAGTTCCAAGCAACAAATGTTGATAGTCGAAAGGAACAATGCTGGTGTTCTCAGTGATTTTCAAATATATTCTCATAATTCAGCACCTTTAATATAATGATACAATTAATTATCTTTTATCTATAAATTTAATAAAAGCTCCTATTATTATATATCGTTAATTTACGAAATAATAATTATATTAATATGTCTAAACCTAAAAAAACAAATGGTGTCCTAAACAAAATTATTGCCAATTCATTTATTGACCTTTGCAATATATGAATATATAAGATATAATATATCGCAATACAATAAAGAATTGAAAATATATAAAAAATATTTGAGTAGGGTAAAATTACTTATTGTTAATCGGAAAGGAATAATATCAAGTTTCTGATTTAAAAAGTTGTTAATAGTATATGTAGTAATTTCTAAATTGAAAAACTTATAATTGTTTGTAAAGCACTATTATTAGAAATAGTTAGCATAAATATATCGTACATTTTTTCTTTGAAGAAATTTTATTTTATCAGCAATTGAATGTTCAAATTTACAAAAAAAAGAACTGCAATCAAACTATTTCACTACTCTGTCAGGATTCTGTTCAATAAAATCTTTCCATGATTTTACGCTCTTGGTTTTGCTGTCGCTGCGTATGCTGTGGCAGATAGCGACTGCCAGTGCGTCCGTTACATCATAAAATTCAGGCGTTTCCTTAATACTAAGTATGGTCTTAACCATAAACTGCACCTGCTCCTTGCCGGCGTTTCCGTTGCCGCTGACGGATTTTTTGATTTCACGCGGAGTGAACTCCGAAATATGCAAATCATTCTCAACAGCGGCAAGTACGGCAACGGCTCGGGCATGCGAAAGTTTAACCAATGACTGTACATTCTTTGAAAAGAACAGGCTCTCGAATGCGGCAATATCCGGCGATGTGCGTTTAATTACTTCCGACAATCGCCGGTAGATTTCCAGCAGACGATTGGGGAGAGGGTCGTTTTTTTTATTCACTTTAACTACTCCGTACTCAATCACCTTCAAAGAGTTATCAACAGTTTCGATAACCCCATAGCCGCAAATTCTGGAACCCGGGTCTATACCTAATATTTTCATAATATATATAAAAAAAACTGCTCGTTACGAGCAGTTCTAATATTAATGATTATTTATCTAATTGCTCGGCGATACTATCGGGAATGTCGAAGTTCGAGAAAACATTCTGAACATCATCGTGTTCCTCAATCACATCAATAAATTTAAGGACTTTTCGAGCATCTGCAACAGTATCAATTTTGAACAGAGTTTTCGGAATATACTCGAACTTACTTTCGTCAATTTGGATTTCATGTTCTTCGAGATATTTACTGCAATTAGGAAGTTCCTCGAATGGAGTAATAATTCTTGATACTTCTTCATCAAATTCCAAATCTTCCGCCCCTGATTCGAGGATAAGTTCCAGGAGGTCATCTTCCGATTTGCCGTTAGTTTTAATTACTATGACGCCCTTACGGTCGAAATTCCAAGCAACGGAACCCTGTTCGCCGAGGTTTCCTCCGTGCTTTCCGAATTGGGCGCGTATTTCGCTAAATGTCCTGTTGCGGTTATCTGTAACAGTTTCGACAATAATGGAAACACCACCGGGAGTAAAGCCTTCGTAAGTTGCTTCTTCATAAGTTACCCCTTCGATTTCGCCGGTACCTTTCTTAATCGCACGTTTGATATTATCGGAAGGCATATTGACCGACCTTGCGTTCTGCATAGCAAGCCTCAGTCTTGGATTGGCATCGGGGTCGCCGCCACCATCGCGTGCGGCAATTGTGATTTCTTTTGCAATTCTTGTGAATACTTTGCCCCTTTTGGCGTCTGCGGCGGCTTTCTTATGTTTTATATTCGCCCATTTACTGTGTCCGGACATATCTCTTTTTCCAATTTTTTAATAATATATTTAATAAATCTAAACAAAAAACGATTAATTACAAACATTATTAATTATTTTTTTTGTTTAACGCTTACTTTATGCTTGCTTATTCTGGTCAGTCCCGAATGAAGAACTTTGCCGGGTTTATCCCTATGCGTTTGTTTTTCATTGACTTTCAGAACTTGTGTAAATTCCGTCTCATTAATAAAACCGGTTTTACGATTTACCTTAATAGTGCCTGTCATCGTACCGCCGGCTTGTTTTTTAATTGTGATAGCACCGTTCTTTGTTTCCAAGTCGGGCTGTGCATCTTCCAATTCTGCATTTGTTTTGATTGATAATACAAACTTATCGTCTATAAGTAAGGTGTATTTTGTTTTGACGGTAATAGGTTTGTCCAAATCTTGGTGATATTGATTGTTCCAAGTGTCTCCCTGTTTATGAGGCTTTCCGTCAATGTAATTAAACATTTGCGAGAAAAAATTATACAATTTATTGAAATCAAATTCCTTATTAAGGATTGCCTCAATTTGTTTGCTGTTAGCAGGTTCAGGGTTTAATTGCTCCTTTACGTCATTAATGAGCGTATCTAAATTTTCAATTTTCTGTAATTTACCGGTAGGGCTTAGCATTACTCTATACGTCTTGCCAATAAGAGAGTATGGTATTTTGTAATCCTGCGGGACGTTTTTTATATTGGCAAAACTCTTACTATCAAATGACTGTTGTTTCAAATCGCCGGCATCAATTGCATTTGTAATCCTGCGGAATGTGATATTCATAGCAAAATTACCGCTCCCATCCACATTGATTATTTCACAATCGTAGCTGACGCTGTTATTCTGTTTGAGGCTTTGCTTTTGAAGTATCTTACCTGATTCATCAGTTAGTTTCCCTGTTAATTCTTCATCAGTTGATATATTCATTTCAAATTTTCTGCCGGTTTCCATACGCAAAATAATTGCATCGGGGCTTGTCTCTGTAAGGCTGTTTATGCCTTCTTTATTTTGCTCAGGTGCAGGTGATTGTGTTTCCGCTTGCAGTTTTGTTTGAGGATTATGCTTTGTATCCTCCGAGCATGCAATAGTGGATATGAGCAATAGAAGGAATATGTAAAATTTAGTTCTCATCATTATTTCTTTTTAACCGAAATTGTATATGTAGAGATTTTTGTTGTCTTCATCGTTTGGCTTTGGCTCTTGTCTGTTTTTAGTTTTCGGGTTTCACTTGCATAAATACGCTGTGTTACCACATTTTTGGAAATAAAACCTGTTTGCCTATTTATTGTAATTGTACCCTCTTGTTCGCCTTTTACATTCGTTGAAATAATATAGTTCTCAATTTCTTGTGATTTATTGCCGCTAATATTTTTCAATTTGGAATTAAGCTTGATTACAAAATTATTGTCATTGATTCTTGCAAGACGGTAATCGGAAATAACTTTTAGTGGCAAGCCGATATTTATATCATATACTTTTTCCCACTTATCATCTTGCTTATGCTTATTCCCGTCAATATAGTTGAATAATTTCTCGTAAAAATGAGCGATATTATCTCCGCCGAATTCCTGCATAAGAGCCATTCTGAGCATATTACTCGTTTTCTCATCAGCATTGACTTCTTTTATAACGCTGTTTATCAGTTTATCACTTCCTATTACATCGGTTACTTTACCAAGCGGAGTTATTGTTATCGTGTAATTTTTGCCGATAATGCTATTTAATGATTTAATGTCAGGTGTGCTATTAGCATTGTCATTTTTTATTTTCGAATCAAATGATTGCTTATTACCATTGCCTGCATCAAGTTCCTTTTGTATGCGTTTGATAACAACCTCAGCAGTAAAATTACCAAACTCATCAACACTTTTGACGTTAAAATCATAAGCAATTCTATTGGTTTGTTTTAGCGATTGCTTTTGTTTATCAAGTTCCTGAGTCAGCTTCTCATCATTTGTTACGGATATAGAGAAATTATCACCCTTTTTTAAATTGATTTTCAACATAAAGCCGTCATCATCAATTTCTTTTTGTACAGTCGGTTCTTTCTCGATTTTAGAGTTTTGAGTAACTTCTTGTTTGATTGTTTCCTTATCTTTGGGCGTTTCTTTATTCCCGCCGCAAGATGCAATTAATAGCGTAAATACAATTAATACGCTTGCTAAAATATTTTTCATACTTCTACTAAAAATTAATATTATGGTTAAAAAATTATTTTTCAATTATTACAGTAACAGGTCCGTCATTCACAAGTGCCACATTCATCATTGCACCGAAAACTCCGGCTTCTATTTTTAGTGATTTATTAGAACGCAAATTGTCAAGCATTTTGTCGTACAATGGCTTGGCAATATCGGGAGAAGCGGCTTTGCTAAAACTCGGACGATAGCCTTTGCGTGTGTCTCCGTATAGGGTGAAATTTGAAATTAATAAAATTCCGCCGCCAATGTCGAGTACAGAACGATTCATCTTGCCCGATTCGTCCGAAAAAATCCGCAAATTCACTAATTTATTTGCAAACCACTTTGCTATTTCTTCATCATCACTGTCTTTGATACCAAGCAGTACAAGCAAACCCTTATCAATAGCTCCCTGTAGTTTGCCATCAATGCTCACACTTGCTGAACTTACTCTTTGCACAACTGCTTTCAACTATTCCACCGTTACACTTTTTGCCAAATTACGAGGTTGGTCAACATCTCGACCAAGTTCAACAGCCATATAATACGAAAGCAACTGCAATGGAATTACAGCCAATACAGGTGTCAGCATTGGAGACGCTTCGGGAATATAAAATACATAATCGGCATATTCCTTAATCCTCTCATCACCTATATTTGCAATTGCAATTACTTTTCCTCTCCTTGCCCTTACTTCTTCAATATTTGATAATAGTTTATCATATATCTCATCTTTTGTTGCAATAAATACAACAGGCATATTCTCATCAATTAGGGCAATAGGTCCGTGTTTCATCTCAGCCGCAGGATAGCCCTCGGCATGAATGTATGAAATCTCTTTCAACTTCAAAGCACCCTCGAGGGCAACAGGGAAGTTGTATCCTCTACCCAAATACAGGAAATTCCCTGTGTGCCTAAATTGCTGTGCAATTTTCTTAATATCCTCTGAATGACTAAGTATTTCCTCGATTTTTTCCGGCAAACTTTCTAACTCTTTTGTAAGCTTCATTCCCTCATATTGCGAAACATGCCGACTGCGTCCAATAAACAAAGTCATCAATGCCAATACAATCAATTGCGATGTGAATGCTTTTGTTGAAGCAACACCTATCTCAGGTCCGGCATGGATATAAACGCCTGCATCAGTTTCTCTGGCAATTGTACTGCCGACAACATTGACAACACCCAAAACGGTAGCACCTTTGCGTTTTGCTTCTTTCACCGCCGCCAAAGTGTCTGCTGTTTCACCGCTCTGCGAAATGGCAATAACAATATCGTCATTTCCCAAAATAGGATTTCTATACCTAAATTCCGAAGCATATTCTACTTCACACGGTATCCCGCAAATCTGCTCTATCATATATTCGCCAACTAATGCAGAATGCCAGGACGTTCCGCAAGCTGTCAATATAATTCGTTTTGCATCTCGTAGCATATCCAGCATTCCCGATAATCCCCCTAAACGCACATTGCCATCGTCAAGTAATAATCTACCGCGGAAAGCATCGCGAACAGTCTGTCCCTGCTCGAAAATCTCTTTCAGCATAAAATGCTCGTATCCGCTTTTCTCTATATTACCCAGTTCATAATCAATATGGTCAATTTTACTATTTGTCTCCATATTGTCTATTGTTTTCATTCGGTAACCGTCATCATTGATAATTACCATCTCGTCATCATTCAAATAAATCACCTGACGTGTATATTGGATTATTGCAGAAGTGTCAGACGCCAAAATATATTCATTGTCGCCCAAACCCAGAACCATTGGGCTACCTCGTTTAGCACCTATTAATTTATCGGGTTCATTAGCGGAAATCACAGCAACGCCAAATGTACCCTCTACTTCGGATAAACCCAGTCGTACAGCCTCTTCCAAATCATTTACTCTACCATATATATAGCCTATTAATACAGCAAGAACTTCTGTGTCTGTCTCTGATTTAAATTTATATCCCAAATCGCTTAGTTTCTTCTTTAGTGAAGAATAATTTTCAATAATACCATTATGTACTAAGGATATATTCCCCGAATTATCCGTATGGGGGTGTGCATTGGAATTATTGGGTTCCCCATGAGTAGCCCAGCGGGTGTGTGCTATCCCGAGTGAAGAATCAAAGCTTTTGTCGCTTATCATTTCTTTTAATCCGGAAACCTTGCCTTTTTTCTTATACGTTACTAATCCTTGCTCGGACAAAAGTGAAATGCCTGCTGAGTCATAGCCGCGATATTCCAATCGCTCCAAGCCTTTCAGTAGTACCATTTCTGCATTTTGTTTGCCCATATATCCAACTATTCCGCACATATTTCTTTCCGTTTTAGTATAATTATTTATTAGACGATTATATATGACATTATTTATATTGTACTTGTCATTTTTCGTTTCGCAAAATAACAAATTATCAACATTTCTTTGCATAATTAGCTACTTGCTTCTGTAAAAATTTCTTATGTTTGTAATAATTATTAACAAATTATTTTAAACAAAATGCAAAAAATTCCCGCATTCAAATATTTGCTCTTTCTTTCCGGTGGTATTGTCGCGGGTTTATTTATTTCACTTGATGATTTTTCATCGCTTATTATTTTATGTTGTGGACTGCTCCTACTATTTCTAATATTCAAATTCACCAAGCTAAGTCTCTTGTATCCGTTTATTGTCATTCTAACCGGTTTGGTTCTTGCTCAGAGTATTCAACGTGAATATATTAACGAACCAGTTCAAATTGTTCCTCAATTCAAAGCCTATGTAAAAGGGAGGATAGTAAAAATTCTTTCGACAAAAGAAAAATATTCGAGGTTCATACTTGCCGGTGATTTTGTCCCTAACATTTCCGATGGCATTTACGACACAAAAATTTTACTAACAATTTACGGAAAGGGGCAGGCACGCTTGCATCTTCGTGAAGGTATGCTTATTCAAGCTAATGTCAATGTTGCTACACCACAAAAAGCTACACTGCCTACAGATTTTGACGAAACGACTTATGCTCGTTCCCTTGGATTTTCCTTCTATTGCGATGCACATTATAAACAGATTGGGATTATTAAATATGCCTCCGGTATTGATGCTGAGTTTAACGCATTGCGTTCAGATATTAAAAATCGTATCAGTGTACTTTTTGAAGGAACTAATGCCGATATTGTTACCGCTTTGCTTACCGGAGACAAAGCATTTAGTAACAAAGATATTAAACGTGATTTTGCACAAACCGGTACTGCTCATGTCTTGGCTATTTCCGGCTTGCATATTGGTATTATTGCTTCAATAATCATTGTGCTTTTGGGATTCATTCCAAATCGGAGCGTGCGGTTTTTGATTTTTTCATTTTTAGTTTTTGCCTTTGTTATTCTGACAGGCACACAAGCTTCTGCTTTGCGTGCCGCTTTGATGGCTGTATTAATATATCTTGCTTGGTTGGCACAGAGGAAGATTAATCTATTGAATATTCTCTCACTCGCCGTAATTATTGTCATTTTATTCAATCCGCAAATACTGCTGACTATCGGCTTTCAAATGTCGGTAGCCGCTTTGCTGGGTATCTCTGTATTATTTTTTCCGGTTAGAGCCTTCTTCAACAGACTGTTTCCATATAATAACACGATGTTGAATTTTATTAAAACCTCATTTGCATTAACGTTTTCAAGTTCTATTGTTATTGCTCCTATTGTTGCTTATTATTTTCATCATTACTCTATTGTGTCGCCTATTGCTAATTTATTGGTTGTTCCATTAATTACATTCGTATTGTTATTTTCTATTTTAGCAATTGTTTCTTCGTATGTTAGTATTACACTTGCATTATTTTTTGTAGCCGATACTAATCTGTTACTGGACTTAATCCAAAAAATAAATTCATTACTTATGAGGATAGGTGCATTATCGCTCGAACCGTCTATGGTTATAGTACTTGCCATACTCATTTCCTTGTCTTTGATTTATATATTCTCCTCAATGACTATTAGACAAGTCCTCTTTAGATTTTCTGTTGCATCACTTATCATCCTTTTATCATTCCAAATCCCAAATGATAAAAATAAAAATGTAATAAATGTTTATCCGCGTTCGGCTCTTGTTGCTATACACTTCAATAATAGCGATAGAAATATTTTTCTTTTGATTGAAAGAAAAGAACAAAAACGAGTGCGTTTGGATTATGGATTATTGAAATTTATTACAAAGAATAGTGGGGAACAAACAGTTGCATATACAGGCAAAACCGGTAAGAAAATATGCAAAAAATTGAGAAGTAATAAACATATTAAACTATTATACGTTTCATTAGAGGAGTCTATGTTCATGCTTAATAAAATCGGAATTACTCATTCTATTATCCAAAAAATTATTTATTGATTGTTATGTTAGATATACTTAGACCGCAAATATTTGACAGAATGAAACTGCAAAGTGGTGTTACGCAGAAAAACCAACGAATATTTCCCAAAACCGGTTTGTCCTTATCACCGGCAAAAATACTTGATGACGCTCAATATAATATGCACCTACAAATATTTGCTCATAGCCGCGGTATTGCTTCGCACAGAATTAAGTATAACCAACAGGTGCATAGCGATATTGTCAGAATTGTTGATGGTCATTCAAACACCGAAGAAGCAGATGCACTAATTACAAATGAAAAACAATTGATGTTACTTGTGAAAATTGCCGACTGTGCCGCTATTCTCCTCTATGACCGGAAAAGGCAAGTCATTGCTGCCATACATTCAGGTTGGCGAGGTACAAAAGCTAATATTGTAGAAAAGTCAATTAATCTAATGAAACAGAATTTCGGTACGGATAGTAAATCTATTATGGCTTATGTTTCTCCTTCTGCATCTGTAAAACATTATCAAGTAGGCGAAGAATTTCTCACATTCTTCCCGAATGTTATAATTAAGCGTGGGAATAAGTATTACTTCGATAACAAAAAGCTTATTACCGAACAATTACTAAGTGCAGGTGTTAGTAAATCGCACATTGAAGTCTCGGATATTTGCACCATTGCCGATAATGATTACCATTCCTATCGGCGGGACGGAGACTGCTCCGGCAGAATGGGCGCCTTCATTATGCTCAAATGATATTGATGGCTCTATTAAACTTTCATCTTAACAAATCTGTCTTAAATGTGTATTTCATTAGTGATATAAACTATTAATTAAGGATGATTATGAAAAAAATATAAATATTTTGTAAATTGTTTTAATTAATTTGTTGTAGCTATTAAATAAATAGTATAAATGATGATAAATACCATAATTATTAATGTTGTTATTGGGATATTAGGAAAGTTAATAAAAGATGCTGCAAAGTCGGTAAAGTATGAAACATATAAAAATCGTTTGATACAGATTGTTGAGCACACAATTGAAGAATTTGAAAACAAATTCCCTTATGATATAAATGAGTCTATGTTTCCGTTTTACCATAGTCAAATTCTTTTTGAAAAACTCACTTCTTATGTTTTTTTTAATGGAGTAACAGAGGATGACATAAAAAATGAACTTAACAATAATCAAAATATTATCAAACCAACTGATGAAGAATTAGATGAGTTTTATCAATTGTTTAATAAAAATATACAAAATGATAATATTCTAAAAGATTTATTTATAAATGAAAACTACAAAACACAAATTTTTACAAATACCAATCTCTTAAAAAAAATATTAAATGAGGTAAAGGGAAATGCGTTTAATCAATTTCCAAAATGTCTTACAAATAATATCCCTAAACTTTCTGAAGACGAAATAGTTGGACGCGGAAAAATATTAAAAGAATTATATGAAATGCTATTTGACAAACAACCTGTTGTTGTAGTTAATGGAATTGGGGGTATTGGAAAAACTACTATAGCACAAGTTTACGTGGAAAATAATTACACAAAATATAAACATATTATCTGGCTAAATCAAATCGAAGGAAATAACATCTATACGCAATTTGCCTCTGCCCGTGTTTTACGAAAAAATTTGAATATTGCTGATAGTTTTGCCAATTCAAATGATACTTTTAACGAAATTATCAGAAGACTTAATAAAATAAATAGCGGACCTAACTTACTTATTATTGATAATGCAGATGGTAGTGTTGAAGAAATTAGAAATTTTTTGCCAGATACTGAAAAATGGCACACTTTGATTACCTCTCGTATTTACTTAAATGGTTTTACCGCAAAATATCTTGATTTCTTAAGCAAGAAAAAGGCTTATAATCTCTTAATAAAATATTACAGGAAAGATGGTCTCGACAAATCACAGATATTTGCACTTATTAAATCGCTTGATTATCATACATTAAGTATTGAAATTTTATCAAAAACAGCAAATCAAATTGATTATGATTTTGACGAGCTACTAAATGTTTTGAAGAATAATGCCGAGATTAATCTATATGACATTAGGCATTCTAAAAAGAAACGACTTGAAAAAATTCATAATTATTTAGCAGAAATATTTAAATTATCCAATTTATCCGATGAGGAATTAACTCTTTTAAAACAATTATCTATTTTGCCAAATCATTTTATCAGCTACCTTACTATTCAAGAATTAATTATTGAAAAATCAAATAAGAAAATAAAATTAATGCTGGATAGGTTATATAAAAAGGGTTGGTTGCTTAAAGATAGAAATAGCAATAGTTTTAAAATGCATCTAATAATTGCTGAAGTTGTGAAGAAACAGGCAAATATTAATTTCGATGATATTTCTTATTATATTAAGCAGGTAACTGATAAATTGTCCATTGACCAAACAAAAGATAATCCAGTTGATAAGTTCCAATGGATTGATTATGGAAAAGTAATTCTAAAAAGTTTAAAATCGCAATCAAAGATATGGGACAAAAAAGAAAGTACTATATCGCTATTACAAAATAATTTGGCAACCGTACTTAAAGCCCTTGGCGATTATGAAGGAGCCAAGTCATTATTGGAAGAAGCGTATAGTATTTTTATTGCAATATTTGGGGAATGGCATAATCATACAAAAATCGTAAAAGAAAATCTTAATATATTAAACAAACTAATCAAGAAAGGTGAATAGTAATTTAATATATATTTTTTATCGGTATATATGTCTCAAAATAAAAAAAGCCGTTCCACAAAAGAACGGCTTTTTTATTTAAGCAAATTTGATTATCTGACAAGGCTTCTGCCTATTTCAAATGCTTCCATATTGAGCGGTACCAATTTATGATACCTTTCAGGTAAGACCTGTTTTAATGCTTCTTCTATTGTGTCTGCATTTACGGCTTTTGTAACCTCCACAAAAGAACCAAGCATAAGCATATTCAGAACTTTCGGATTTTTTAATTTCACTGCTTCCTCACTAACGGGACAAGCAAATATATTAATATCCTTACGTGTAGGTGGTTTTAAAATATTAGTACTATCGTATAAGATATTGCCACCGGGTTTAACCTCATTCTCGAACTTATCGACCGAAGGCTGATTGAGAGCCACAACCGTATCGAATGTAGAGATAATCGGTGAACTGATTTTATCATCGGAAACGATAGTGATACAGTTAGCCGTACCACCTCGCATTTCGGGTCCATAGGACGGCATCCATGTAACTTCTTTGTCTTCAATAACGCCGGCATATCCGAGAATCATTCCCATAGTGAGAACGCCCTGACCGCCAAAACCTGAAAAAATTGCTTCTTGTGTCATATTATTTCTCCTCCGGTACTTTAATGTCACCCAATGGATAGAAAGGAATCATTTTTTCTTCAACGAACTTGTTCGATTGCAGTGGTGTCAACTTTAAATTAGACGGACAGTTCGATACAACTTCCACAAGACAGAAACCAAGACCCTTCTGTTGATATTCAATAGCTTTTTTTAATGCTTTCTTAGTTTTACGAACGGTTTTCGGTGAATACACTGCTTGGCGCGTAACATATGAAACGCCCGGCAGAGTTGCTAACATTTCGGTAATTTTCAGCGGATAGCCCTGTGATGCGACATCACGACCATAAGGCGATGTAGTTGATACCATACCCTCTAAGGTAGTTGGTGCCATTTGACCGCTGGTCATACCGTAAATACCGTTGTTGATAAAAATAACCATAATTTTTTCGCCACGGTTAGCGGCGTGAATAGTTTCTGCGGTACCGATAGCCGCTAAATCGCCATCACCCTGATAAGTGAAAACAATTTTGTCCGGCAATACTCTTTTAATGCCTGTTGCAACTGCACAAGCACGTCCATGAGCCGCTTCCTGCATATCTACATTAAGGTAGTGATAAGCAAAAACCGAACAACCGACAGGCGCTACACCAATCATTTCGCCATCAATACCCATTTCTTCAACTACTTCCATAAGTAATTTATGAACCGTACTATGCCCGCAACCCGGACAGTAATGGAATTCCTGAGGCAATAATGTTCCCGGCTTTTGGTAAACAATATTTTCGGGAGTACGAATATCAAGTTTCAGAGTTTCCTTTATTACATCATTACTCATATTTATTTCTCCTTAATAAAATAGTTCTCAAAATTCTCGAGAATTTCCTCTGGCGAGGGAATTACTCCGCCACATCTACCGAAGAACTCAACTCTTGTTTTGAATTCGGTTGATAGCTTTACATCTTCAATCATTTGTCCCATATTCATCTCAACATCTAAAATACCTTTGACCTTAGGAGCCATTTCTTTAAATATATCAGTTGGGAATGGGAATAATGTAATTGGACGAATGAGACCGATTTTATAGCCTTTGGCTCTTCCCATTTCCATTGCTTTAACGGCAATACGTGCCGCCAAGCCGTAGCCTGTCATTAAATACTCGGCATCATCAAGGTAATAGGATTCGTATAATGTCTCTTCTTTTTCCATCTGTCTGTATTTCTTCTGGAGATTGATATTAATCAATTCCATTTTTTCCGGCTCAATATGTAGTGATGTAATAAATCTTCTTATTTTTTTATTACGCTTGCCGTCAGTTGCCCACTCGTATTTTCTATCAATTCTTTCCATTTGGTCGAAGAATGTAACTTTCTCTTTCATCTGACCAATAGCACCGTCAGCCAAAATCATTGCAGGGTTCCTGTATTTTTCTGCAAGTTCAAAGCCGAGTTTTACGTGGTCGACCATTTCCTGAACACTTGACGGTGCAAGAACGATTAATTTATAATCGCCATGTCCGCCACCTTTGACGGATTGGAAATAATCACCCTGTGCCGGTTGGATTGTGCCAAGTCCCGGACCGCCTCTGTTTACATTTGCCAATAAGCAAGGCAATTCGGCACTTGCAATATATGATAGACCCTCTTGCATCAAACTAATGCCAGGGCTTGACGATGTTGTCATTACACGCTTGCCGGCGCCGGCGGCACCATAAATCATATTGATTGCGGCAACTTCACTCTCGGCTTGCAGAACAACCATTCCGGTTCGTTTAGTTGCTTCGAGTGCCAGATATTCCAAAACTTCGGATTGCGGAGTTATGGGATAGCCAAAATAAGCATCACAACCAATACGAATCATCGCTTCGGCTAATGCTTCATTGCCCTTCATAAATTTTGTTTCAGCCATTTTGTCTCCTTAGATTTCCTTTTAATTAACTTTCGTTTTTTGCTATTTGATTTTTTTTCGATATACAGTTATTATTGCATCAGGACAAACCAGTGCACAGTTTGTGCAACCGGTGCAATTGTCATATATTTGCATTGCATATTTGTATCCTTTTTTGTTGATAACGTCAGACATACCTATTGTCCCCTCGGGGCATGCAACAACGCACAATTCACAACCTTTGCATCGCTCCGTTTCGACAACGATTTGACCATATACTTTTGCCATTACTAACCTCTTATGATTTGTTAAATCGTAAACTTCAAACTTTAATTTATTATTTTATTAATCAAGATTAACAAATTAAGGAATATTTATAATCAAAAAAAATTTTATACCTATCACCTGTATTTTTATGTTGTTCATTTATCCTAAACAAAAAAAGGCTGTATTCGTAACAGCCTTTAAAATAAATATGTTCGGAAATAAATTACTTCGTTCTGACTTTTAATACAAAGTCCACATCATTCCATAGGAATTCATTTTCTCTTGATACGATATTTCCATTTTCATCAATTCTATCGCACATTACAGTATCAAATGCTTCTTGTTTAGATTCGACCAAAACCAAGACATATTGGCTGTCCTCATCTTCGGTTTTGACCTCAATATAATCCAAGTCCCGATAATTCTTCAAATAGAAACCATAAGGCGGTAATTTTAACTTAGAAGAATACTTAGCTGTGATAAATTGCTCCAATTGATATTTTACAATCAAATTAAAAAGAGATTCCGAAATTGTTTCGATTTCCTCGAAATCGTCGAAAACATCCCAAGTAACTTGCGCTTGTTCCAAAGCCGGAGAAATAGAAGTCAGGGACTCCCTGTACAAATTCATTAACTTATTAATTGATAAAATTACCGGTTGTTTTGTATTTTCGCTTTCTTTCATAATTATTCTCTACCAAATCTTTTTGAAAATTACATTAATAATTAGTTCAAAAATAATATTTATTCTGATTATATACCGATTTTTTTTAAATAAAGTGGAATATTTTTGGACAATAGTATAAAAAGCATTATTTTTGTTGTTCTTATTTTTTTATAAGTGTTATATGTTTGAGAATTTACAAGAAAAATTAGAATCTGCTCTTAAAAGATTTCGCGGGCAATCAACAATAAGTGAGGAAAATATTGATGAAGCTATGCGCGAAATTCGTCGTGCTTTGCTCGAAGCCGATGTCAATTTGCACGTTGCAAATAAATTTGTCGAAGATGTAAAGAAGAAAGCCGTTGGCACTGAGGTCAAGGGCAAATTGATGCCCGAACAATTAATTGTTAAAATTGTTCGCGACGAATTGGTGGAGATTCTCGGCTCGAAGAAAAGCGACTTACTCTTTTCTTCGCATCCTCCTACTGTTGTACTTGTAGCAGGATTGCAGGGGTCGGGTAAAACTACTTTCTGTGCAAAGCTTGCAAAAAGTTTAAGAAAAAAAGGCAGACAACCCTTGCTGGTAGCCGGTGATGTCTATCGTCCAGCCGCTATCGAGCAGTTGAAACAATTAGGAAAATCAATTAATATGCCGGTCTTTGCCTCCGATGAGAAGAAACCGGTTAAAATTGCTAAAGATGCTCTCAGCTACGCTAAGAAATTTGCACGCGACGTACTTATTGTTGATACAGCCGGTAGGCTGACTATTGACGAAGATATGATGAAAGAACTGGAGGATATTTCCGCTGAAATAAATCCCAACGAAACTCTTTTTGTCTGCGATGCAATGATTGGGCAGGACGCGGTTACTACTGCCAAAGCGTTTAACGAGAGACTGACTCTGACAGGTGTGGTACTTACCAAATTGGATGGCGACACAAGAGGTGGTGCGGCTCTGTCTGTTATGAGTGTTGTCGGCAAACCAATTAAATTTGTCGGTACGGGCGAAAAAGTTGATGCTCTCGAACCTTTCCACCCCGAAAGAATTGCTTCTCGTATTCTTGGTATGGGTGATATACTAACACTTGTTGAAAAGGCTGAACAACAACTTGATGAACAGCAGGCAAAAAATTTAGAGCAAAAAATCCGAAAGAACGAGTTTACCTATGACGACTTCCTAGACCAATTGAAAGCGATTAGGAAAATGGGTTCAATCAAGGATTTGCTCGGTATGCTTCCCGGTATGGACAAAGCTATGCGCAATGTCAATATTGACGACAATGCTTTCTCGAAGGTGGAAGCCATTATTCTTTCGATGACTAAATTTGAACGAAGTCATCCGAAGAAAATTAACGGCTCCAGAAGAAAACGAATTGCTGTCGGTAGTGGTACTACTGTACAAGATGTTAATCGACTGATTAAGCAATTCGAGGATATGACGAAAATGATGAAAAATATATCACGTGGCGGCAAATCACGATTCTTGAAAAATTTCGGCTTGCCACAAAACTTTGGAATGTAAAATTTTAATTATTAATTAAATAAAGGAAATCTAATGGTTAGATTACGTTTACGTAGAAAAGGCAGAACGCACCATCCGGTCTATGATATTGTTGCTGTTGATGGCAGAAAAAAACGAGACGGTGCTTTCTTGGAAAGATTGGGCTATTATGACCCGCATTATCAACCGTCCACAATTAAAGTAGATGCCGAAAGAGCTATCTATTGGCTGAATAATGGCGCCCAACCTTCCGACTTGGTTCGCGAATTATTAAGCTACGAAGGTGTTTTGCTTCGCCGTGCTTTGCAATTTAAAGGCAAAAGCGAAGAAGAAATCGAAAGCGAAATTGTAAAACACAAAGAAGTTGCAAAAGAGAGATACTTCCGCCGTAAAGAATTACGCAAGCAAAGAGTAATTGCAAAAGAAAAGGCGAAAGAAGAAGCTGAAAAAGCACAGCAGGAAGCCGAAGCAAAACCCGCCGAAGCACCGGCTGAAAATTCATAAGCTTATTTCGGCACTTTTTCTGCCAACGCTTTATATTTATAGAGTCGCTATCTAATGTAGCGGCTCTATTTATTTTTCAATGATTAGTATTAAATGTCTTTCAATATCTTGATTTTTGTAAGTAAACCTACTAAGGAATTCTTGCTTACATAATGATATATATTTAATTGTGGGTTCGTTCTCTGCAATTATTTCGATTCTATCCTTTTGCTCTCTATTTATTTCATCATTATAATAAGCAATGATTTGATAATTCGATGAAATAGATTTTGCATTTTTTATTATCTCACTGATATAGTTATTGTCAATATTCAAATCAACATAGAATAATTGCTTGATATATAATTTATTACTTTTTCTGATTTTCATCATAACTCTTCCCGAAGCCGCTTTTTTCCTCTGTCCTTCCATATCAATAAGATTTAACTCATAGTCCAATGATTGGGTGGTTTTTAGGTCAATTAGTGAATCGATATTAACTTCGATAAAATTTGTTTTCTCATCTGTGTTTACTATCTCTTTTATTAAATTACCATTTGAATAAAGTTTGATTATCATACTATCCAATCCGGCTTCCGCTATGAAAGAAGTATAGAACCTAATAGTCGGGATTTCAATACTTTCAATCATTTGGCTGTCTTTTTCAAATTCAACCTTATGATTTCGAATATAGGGGTAATTACGTATTATCATTATCTCGGAATAGGAGATGACACATTCTTTCATTTCAATTCCGTTTTCCGCAATAAAGACAGTACTTAACTCGCCATTTAATAGAGAGTGCGGACGAGGTAATTTACGGGAATAGTGCTGGGTAACAGTTGTAATATTGTGGATAATTCCATTTTTATTACTTGTGTTTTTCTTTGTAATTGTTGATAATATCGTTACTGTCGGTGAACTGACATTATATGAATATATTACACTAGTATCCCGTTTGTAAATCGTATCATTAATTGTTATTTGCTCATTTGTTCTGTTTGCGAAATCCAAACCAATGTTGATACCAAATTTAATACTTGATGTAGTGATAGAGAATTGGTCTAAAAAACTATTAAGTGCAAAAGAATACTCTGCATCAATCTCCAAACTAAATGGTGAAGAAGGAAATAGCTCTTTACCGATGTTATAAGTCAAGCGAAAAAACGGCATATATACAATAGATGATATGCTATCTATTGTAGTAATTGATTGTGGGGCGGGGTTTATGAAATACATACTGTCCGGTTGAACAATTGTTTGGGAGCGACTATATTGACCGGATAAATTGATATTAAACCTATTACCGATGCCAACAGAGAAAAATTTATGTCTATAACCAATAAATATTGATGGGTAGAGCCAATCAAATTCTGCAGATATGTTATGCCTGATTATAGCATCAACCGCTTGATTTCCTTTAATTACTTTGGTCTTCTCATCTCCGATATATGGCAGTTTGCATTTATTATATCCGAACTCAATTCCTGTAAAAATATTATGATACAAATAATATCTCGTAAGAACATTAATATCTAAATTAAGAGAATTTTCCGGTGTAAACTGAATGTCGTTAATAGGATAGTTAGGAAATCCTATTGTACTGTTTTTATTAAATGTGTAATCACCGGCAAGTGAAACGCCAACATATTTAAATTGAGCATTTAGAGTTGAGTGAAACAGCAGGACGGCAAATCCAAATAGTAAATATATTCTAAATCTTATCATATATTTTTATTTTACTATTATCATTTTATTAACAAAAGCATTAATGCCGGATAAACCTATGATATAAGCCCCGAGATTACTAAATATATTTCGGGGAATTACTATCTTCTCACTTCCTCTTTGACTTTTTACCGGCAGTAAAGATGATAGGTCTTTTACCAAAAAGCCCTCAATTGAATATATTTTTAATTGTGCTTTGCCCGAATATATCACTCTTAAAGTAAAATCCTTGTTTACGGGATTGGGTGGAGGATAAATGTAATAATCGGAAGAAAGATTGCTTACTAATCTTGGAATTTTATCTTGATATATAATACCTTTGATTTTAATATGACCATTTGTGCGTGTTAATGCTGTTTGAATTACGCTTCCCTTTGAATAAAAAATTATATTATTTAGAATAATATCACTTGCTGTAGCATTACCGAGAGCCGCAGTCATTGGAAATGACAATAAAGTGTCTCCGGTTTTTAATGTACGTTTGACCGTTATTTTTTTGTAACTGGTACGAGTTCCATATTCAATAATATCGTCCCCACCTCCATTAACTAGTGCTAAAACGGAAGCATTGTATTTAATCGCACAACTAACATTATCAATCTTTGTATTTTTTAAATTAATTGATTTAATGATTACTGGTAAATTAAAATTTTCACCAATTTCAACTTCGATATTTGGTATTGCAAGATGAATACTGAAATCAGTTTGTTGTGGTTTAAAGATATTGCCGTTAATTGATAGTGTAATTCGGTCAGATGTATCCCTTATCGTAAAGGTGAGTTTAATTTGAAACTGTCCTATTTTTGCTTTTGATGGAGATAATTTAACATTAAAAGTCATTTCAGCAAATGGTTTCATAGTAAATTTATCCGGTAAATCGGTTGTAATGAACCCATTAACATTTGGAATAAACTGATGATTTGCAATTGAATATAAATAGTTGTCATTATTCTTCATCGTAACTTTTATGGTTTTAGACGGGGCAGAGGATTCCACAGCACCAAAATTTATTATATTCGGCTTGAAACTGATATTTACTCCGGCATTTAAGTTATTCCCAATAAATACCATAAAAAACAAAACTGCTAATAATCTCATATTAATTCTTATTTAATAATTCTACAATACTAAATGTAAAAACAACAATATAATGAATTTGTTTCAAAATTTTAGAATAAATGACATATAATTATGCCCTAAATAAAAAAAATATTCGTATTTTTGTTTTTCAAAATCCAGCCCGGATGGCGAAATTGGCAGACGCGCTACATTCAGGGTGTAGTGGGAGTACTCCCGTGCAGGTTCAAGTCCTGTTCCGGGCACAAGCAAAACCCGTATAAATCATTGTTTATACGGGTTTGCTCTTATCAGATGTAATGTAATACTTACCTGTTTATTACAAATTTCTTAGTTGTTCGATATGTTCCCGATATTAATTGAAGAATATAGAATCCGGGGGTAAGATGCTTGCAATCAATTTTAAAAAGATTGTTCGAATAATCTCGTGATATAGTAATTCTCTCTTGTTTGCCTGTTATAGAAAAAACCTTAATTGTTATATTGTTGCTATTTAGTATTTGATTAATTTTGAGAGAGAACTTTCTGTTTGTTGGATTCGGATATAATAATGTCATTTTGTCCAAATCAGTATTAATATTTGTATCTGATGATTTTAGATTAATTTCACCTGATAGTTTGACGTCTTTTGATGAGGTGGCAACTTGAATTTCATATTTGCCGGTTTCAATAATGAATCTATGTTTAGTAGAATCGTAAATTGAAAATTCTTTAAGGGGTATTTTAATGTGGATAGTGGATTTTTCTCCGCTTCTGAGATTAACCCTTTTAAATGCTATCAAAGATTTATTCGCTTTCTCAAATTTAGATTCTTTATTTACTACATAAATCTGAACTACTTCATCACCGCTAAGTTTGCCGGAATTTTTCAAATTAAAAGTAACGGCTACACTATCTACATTCTCTACCATAATAGTTTCTTTTGGTAAGATTAAATTTTCGTATTCAAAGCTGGTGTAGCTAAGACCAAATCCAAAAGGATACAATGGTTCCTTTTTTAAAAATCTATAAGTTCTGTTTGTCATATAATAGTTCTTGAAATCCGGTACATCGTCAAGGGATTTATACCAAGTAAGTGGAGTTCTGCCGGAAGGATTGTAATCTCCGAAAAGAACATCGGCAATAGCATCGCCTGCCTCCTGCCCGGCATACCAAGTTTGTACAATAGCAGGGATATTATCATTTTCCCAATTAATTGCTAAACAAGAACCCGACATCATCACAAGAACAATCGGCTTGCCCGATTTTTTAAGTGCCTTCAAGATTTTAGTTTGAGTAGGTGGTAAATCGATAGATGTTTTGTCTCCACCATAGAAACCGGGTGCATAGACATCGCCCAGTTCTTCACTTTCATACATTGTTGAAATACCACCAACAAAAACAATTGCATCATAATTGCTTGCTTCCGAAGTAATTGAATCAATAAAATCCTGTCCCGTATTCTCATTTCCGCATTCCAATCGTACTGAAGCAAATGACTGATTAAAGTAATATTCAAGTACGATTTTATACTCTTTCCCAGCAATGAGCGAGTCAAAGCCAATAAAAGGTGAAGCACCGTGGTCCCACCAATTGTCAAGAATTTTTTTATCATCTATAAATAATCTTGTGCCATCATTATTTATTGTTTTAAATGTGTACTCTGCTGTTTGCGGAACAGTTAATATGCCTGTCCATCTTACTGAAAAAGGTTCACCGTCTTTTTCCCCTACCGGTGATTTTCGCTGCCAATTAAAATTGATTACAGTATCAACACGGGTGAGGACAGGTTTACCTTCTAGATTTTTATTGCTAAAATATTCTCCTGTCAAGCCTCGTTCGCCATTGATAGTTTTTAAGTATTTTACAGGAATAAGCTCCGTGAAAGAACCGACAATTTCACAACCTTTATTGAACGTAAGTTTACATTCGGGTTTGATTTTCTTTTTAAGTCCATCTAAAAATGACACCCAATATTTAGGCCAGCCATGATAACCGCCTAACATTTCGCAATATGTAGGGGCATTCGGACCAATAACATATATTGATTGCAAATTCTTATTTAGCGGAAGTGTATTATTTTTATTTTTTAACAAAACAATTGATTCCTGTGCCGCTTTTAGTGCCAGTTGTCTGTGTTTATAACTTGCAAGTAGTGAATCAGGAATATTATTATATGGGAAATCAGGTGGAGGCTCAATTACCCCTAGTTTTAGTCGAGCGACTAATAATCTTAAAACAGCTTTGTCTATATCCGCTTCGGTTAATAGATCTTGTTTGATAGCCTTTTCGGCATTCTTAATAAAAAAATCACCGCAATCCAAATCAACACCTGCACGAATGGACAAAGCAACTGCTTCAACTTCATTCTTGGCATACCAGTGGCTCCAAACAACATTACTCAAGGCGCCGCAATCACTCATTACAAATCCCTTTAATCCCCATTTATTTCTTAGCACATCTTCGATTAAAAAATTGTTTACAGAAATTGGTACTCCTGAATAAGCGTTATAGGCACACATCATTGAGTAAACTCCACCTTCTCGAACTATTGTTTCAAATGGTTTCATATATGTTTCCCAAAAATCCTTTTGAGATGTTTTTGGGTTTAGCCAATGTCGCTCTGTTTCAGGTCCACTGTGAATTGTATAATGCTTTGGGCTGAGAATTGTTTTAAAATATACAGGGTCGTTGCCCTGCATTGCCTTAACGTATGCTGTCCCACATTGTCCTGCAAGGTACGGGTCTTCTCCATAAGTCTCTGACGTCCGACCCCAACGCGGGTCTCGTGCTAAATCCAGATTAGGAGACCAATATGTTAAACCCATTTGACCGTGCTTAAATTGAATTCTTGCTTCATCTGAAATTGCACAGGCTACCTGTGAAATCAAATCAGTATCAAATGTTGCCGCTAATGAAATAGAAGATGGAAACACTGTGATATTATCACTCACTAAGCCGTGCAAACATTCATTATGCCATCTATATTGAGGTATTTTTAATCTTGGAATTGCATTTGCATTTTCTGTTCCCAATTGCATTATCTTCTCTGTTAATGTCATTTTTGAAAGAAGTTCTTTTGCTTTTTCATTTATTTGCTTATCGGTTAATGCCGACATTGATGCTGTCAATATAAATAGTAAGATTATTGATAAACGGAAGTGAGTCATTGATGAACTCCTTATTAAATAATAAAGAAAAACAAATATAAGAAAAAAAATAATTAGTAAATAATGCTCAACACATTTTGTTACAGAATTTCTATTGTTTGCAGATTAACGAGACTTATTATATATAAAATTATATATTGCGTTTTTGCAATATTGATATTTGCTTATGTTGCTTTCCTCAAATGAATTAATCGAATTAATCAATAATATTCCCTTGGGTATTATTAGGGTTGATACTGATTTGAATATCAATTTCATTAATGCTTCCGCAATGACTATTCTTGGGATAAATAGGGCAGATGCAATAGGTCGTAATTGTACGGATATTATGCACAATGAATTATGCAAAGAAGCATGCCCATTACAGCAAACAATTAGTACTGGCAAACCCATTATAAATAAAACCGTATGTATCAGACCACATAATAAGCGTTTCCCAATTAGCATTAACACGGCTGTATTGCGAGACTCCCAAGGTAATATTTATGGTGCAATCGAATCATTCAGAGATTTAACTCCTGCTGTTCAAGTAAAAAACGAATATCGGGAAAACTATTTCTTTGAGAATATGTTCGGTAGAAGTAATGCAATGCAGAAATTATTTGATTTGATTAGGATTGTTGCACAAAGTGATTCTACCGTATTGATTGAGGGCGAAAGCGGGACGGGTAAGGAATTAATTGCTCGTGCCATTCATTCACAAAGCAAGAGAAAAAACAAGCCGCTAATTACAGTTAATTGCTCCGCATTGCCGGAAACATTGCTCGAATCCGAACTCTTCGGTTATATAGCAGGTGCATTTACCGATGCTAAAAAAGACAAAAAAGGAAGATTTGCCCTTGCTGACGGTGGTGTCCTTTTCCTTGATGAAATCGGCGAACTTTCCCCAATGTTGCAGGTTAAATTATTACGCGTATTGCAGGAAAAGAAGTATGAACCGCTTGGCTCCACTAAGTCAATTAATGCCGATGTGCGCATTATCACTGCTACAAATAAGAATCTGGAAAGATTAGTGCGTGATAAGGTCATTCGCGAAGACTTCTATTATCGTATTAATGTTATTAAAATCGAACCACCACCAATGCGCGAGCGGAAGGAAGATATTCCTTGGCTGGTTGAATATTTTATTGATAAATTGAATAAAATCTATCACAAACATATTGAAGAAATTAGTCCCTATGCCTTGCGACAATTAATGGACTATGATTTCCCGGGCAACGTCCGCGAATTGGAAAATATCATTGAGCATGCTTATGTATTGTGTCCCGGTGGCATTATTAAAGAAGAACATTTACCCGATAAATTTCATAATAAATCAGCTGTCCCTGCTATTGAAATTGCTTCCAATATGAAAGAATTGGAAGCTGTATTCCTGATTTCCGTACTTAAGAAAAACAATTGGAGTAGGAAAAATACCGCAAAAGAACTTAATATTAATCCCTCTACACTTCACAGAAAACTAAAAAAATTAGGTGTCAAACCGCCCAAAAAATAATTGCATATACGCAATTTTAATAGTATTATTCGTTGCATAACCGCAATAAATATCCATTTGCCTGCTTAAATTAATTATTAGGTGATATTAGTAAATAATTGAAATAAAAGAGTGTAAGCGAAACGCAATAATTTGTGGCACGCAAATTTCATAGATAAGTATAATTAATTGAATTTGTTATTTTAAACAAAGGTGTAAAATATGATTGGATTAGACAGACTTATTAAAAAGCCGGGCGTTATTGCCGCAGGACAGTTTGACGATAATGGTGATATTAAACGTGCGGTTGGCGAAATGCCGGACGAAGCAAAAAAGATTTTTGCACAAGTTGCAAAAGATAATGAACAACTTTTCAAAAAGCAATGCGAGCTACTTAGTAAAGAAATTGCTCCTGAATGGCAACCATATACCGGCTGGGCTATGTGGAGTGGAAAGTATGCTTTTTGTATTGTCGGGAGAACCGGAGTTGTCGTAGAAATTAATAAAGCCGATTTCAATCAACTGATGATTGATTTAATTGACGAAAATCCTACTGGTCCCAGACAGAGGAATTACTAAACATTTTATTTAATATATTAACAGGAGATTACAATGGATACAAAAGATAAAAAAGAACAGATATTGGGTAATGGTATTGTCCACCCGGGTGCAAGACCTCTGCAATTTATTCTTGATAAAGACGGTTGCATTTGGGTTTGCGATAAACCCGTGGACCCGAATAAGCCTTTGAAAGACCAAGCCTGCTGGCAGTGCAAGGATATGGCATTCACCCGCAATGACTAATTGATGATTACTGAAAATACAAACCGCATTCAACTGGGTGCGGTTTTATTTTTAGGGGTGTGTTGGCTGTTCTGCTTTTCAGAAACACACCACCCCGTCCTTGCTTCGCAAGTCCACCCCTCCTAAAATTAGGAGGGGAAAGAAAGGTAAAAGGTAATTTGTCATGCTGAGCGTTAGCGAAGCATCCATGCTGTTACTTTTTCTCTCCTTGCTAAGGAGAGATGTCGCGAAGCGACAGAGAGGTCAGCTGTTTTGCCTTTTAAAGTATCTCGGTTGTCTCCCCCCGCACCCTGAAGGATGCGGTTAATATATATGTCCTTTTAAACCGTATCCTTTAGGTTACGGTGATAAATGTTCATGCTGTTTGATACACTCCCTGAACTGATGCTCTGTTTTAGGGGTGTGTTGGCTGTTTTGCCTTTCAGAAACACACTACCCCGTCCTTGCTTCGCAAGTCCACCCCTCCTAAAATTAGGAGGGGAAAATAATAATTGCATTTCTTTTTCTCTCCTTGCTAAGGAGAGATGTCGCAAAGCGACAGAGAGGTCAGCTGTTTTGTCTTTTTTAAAGTATCTCGGCTGTCTTCCCCCGCACCCTAAAGGATGCGGTTAATATATATGTCTTTTTAAACCGTATCCTTTAGGTTACGGTGATGAATATTCAAGCTGTTTGATACACTCCCCGGACTGATGCTCTGTTTTAGGGGTGTGTTGGCTGTTCTGCTATTCAGAAACACACCACCCCGTCTGACTGCGTCTGCCACCCATCTTGCAGATGGAAACTGAAAGGCAAAAGACCATCATACAACTGTTTTTTTTCTCTCCTTTCTAAGGAGAGATGTCGCAAAGCGACAGAGAGGTCGGCTATTTTACTCACATCTTCACAAACTTATACATCTTGCCACCTACACGGACAAAATACACACCCGCCGCCAAGCCCGACACATCAAGCCGAATATGTCCCCCTTCGGAGGGGGTGCCTGCGGAGCAGGCGGGGGAGGATAAAACAGTATTGCCCAATACATCATATACTAATAAGGAATTAGATTGGCTACGCCGCTGCCTTCGGCGGTCTTCACTCCACTTCGTTTCGTTCAGCATGACGAACTTTTTTCTCTCCTTGCTAAGGAGAGATGTCGCGAAGCGACAGAGAGGTCGGCTATTTTACCTACATCTTCACAAACTTATACATCTTGCCGTCTACACGCACAAAATAC
>Ga0256846_1000089_pt1 | contig 39034 bp, 31 predicted proteins | sample TevniametaG_FD_189098 | JGI IMG/M metagenome (GOLD analysis project Ga0256846, IMG submission 189098) | Tube worm associated microbial communities from hydrothermal vent at the East Pacific Rise, Pacific Ocean - Tevnia | ecosystem: Host-associated > Annelida > Integument > Unclassified ...
GGTTTTCAGACGTTTGACCATATGGCTGCCGATAAACCCGCCGGCACCGCAGATCAGGATATTTTTCATTGAATTAAGCCCTTATATATTGCGTGATAGACGGGCAGAATAAACAGCTCCGCCTGGTGAATCCCATCTGGGGATATATATAATTAATTGATAATTTAGGGTATTAAGCTCGTATTTACCTGAGAGCGGTGCCCCAGTCGTATTGCCGTTTGATATATTTCAGATAGAGGGCCGTTTCCGTCCGGATAACCCCGTCGATGCGATTGATTTTTTCGAATATCAGGGTGTTCAATTCCTCCATGTCCCGGACGACGAATTCCGTATCAATCCCCGTGCCGCCGGTAGACTGCACGATAAACCAGAGAGATTTCAGCTTCTGCAGTTGTTTGATGATCTGGTCCATTTTTTTTATGTCGGCATAGATCCGGATATTGCCGACGATTTTAAAACCCAGCTTCGTGGGATCGCTCACCGCCACAATCTGGATATAATCCTCTTTCACCAGACGGTCGAGCCGTGAACGGACAGTGGCCTCTGAAATGCCGATTTTTTTGGCAATATCGGTATTGGCGATGCGGCCATCTTTCTGAAGAAGCTCTATGATTTTGCAATCGATGGCATCGATCATTTTTTTTCGGGTTTGTCTTTTTTTCATCCGTCCTCCATGAATACTGTTTCTTGTATGACCATCCGGAATTGATCTTTTTTGCTGGAACTATTCGTTAAACACTAATGTTATCCGCAACGATTTTCAACTTTTCGTGAAAAATATTCAAATAAATAATGATTTTCGTAGAATCACGAGATATTTCCTTGACAAACAGGCCTATTTTCCCATAATAGCTTCAATGACCATAGCAAAATTAGCCGGTTAAATGAAGTATCAATCTAAACGCTTATTTTTTAAACAACCATCAGGCGCAAAGCAAGCAAGGAGGCACAACATGTCAAACGAACCCAAAAAACTGAAATATTATGTCAATGGCGAGTGGCGCGAGTCCAAAACGGATAAATATATGGATTGTTACAATCCGTCTACCGGCGAAATTATTGCCCGGGCGCCCCAGTGTACCCAGGCGGAAGTGGATTCGGCGATTCAGGCGGCCGTGGATGCGTTCCCTGGCTGGGCCGCAACACCGGTGACCAAGCGCGCCCAGGTGCTTTTCAAAATGAAAGCCCTGGTGGATAAGAATTTTGATGAACTGGTCCGACTGGTGGCAACGGAACAGGGTAAAAACTGGGGTGAAGCCGTCGGCTGTATCGCTAAGATGAACGAGGTGATTGAGTTCGGTTGCGGTATCGCCCAGCTCATGAAGGGGCAGTCACTGTTTAACCTCACCAGTGGATACGATACGGTGCAATATATGGAGCCGCTCGGCGTTTTTGCCGGGATCGCCCCCTGGAACTTTCCGGCAATGATTCCCCACGGGTGGATGACTCCTCTGGCGGTGGCCACTGGAAATACGTTTGTTTTAAAACCGGCCAGTGCCGTGCCCCAGAGCGCGATGCGGATTCTTGACCTGTGGGCGGAAGCCGGGTTGCCCAAGGGAGTGATTAACCTGACCACCTGCGGCAGGAACGAGGCTGAAATATTCCTGAAACATCCGGATATTAAAGGCGTTTCTTTTGTCGGTTCCACCTCGGTCGGTCGTCATATCTACGCCACGGCCGCAGCCAACGGCAAACGGGTTCAGGCCCTTTGCGAAGCCAAAAACCATGCGCTGGTCCTCCGGGATTGTAACCTGGAGCAGACGATCGCCGGTATTGCCAATGCCACCTGCGGCTGTGCGGGTGAGCGCTGCATGGCGCTCCCGGTTCTCGTGGTGGAAGAAGCGATTGCCGACGAGTTTGTCGATAAACTGGTGAAACGACTGAGTACCATTTCGCTTGGGCCGGCATACGAAAAATCGACCGGCATGGGCCCGGTGTTAAATGCCGGTCATAAGGAGTGGGTCATCAACTGGATCGAAAAGGGCATCGAAGAAGGCGCTAAACTGGTTCTCGATGGCCGGGGTGCGGTCGTGCCGGGGTACGAAAACGGTTTCTACATTGCTCCTTCGGTATTTGACCATGTGACCCCCGAGATGTCCATTGGCTGGAAAGAGATCTTCGGGCCGGTCACCTGTATCAAGCGGGTGAAAAACTTTGAAGAAGGTCTGGCGCTGATGAATCACAGCGAATTTGCCAATGGATCGGCCATCTATACCCAGAACGGGTTTTTTGCCCGGGAATTTGCCAAACGTTCCCATGGCGGCATGGTCGGGGTCAATGTTGGTATTCCGGTTCCGGTGGGTATCTTCGGTTTTACCGGCCACAAAAACTCTTTCTTCGGCGATCTCCACATCATGGGGAACGACGGTATCCGTTTTTATACCGAACAGAAGACCGTCACCTCCCACTGGTACGATGAAAAAGATGCCGGCAAAAAGGTTGATACCTGGGACGGCATGATCGAAATCAGTGACGACAAGAAAGCCTGAGCCAGTCCGGCCGTATAATATGCAGCGTCACTCCCGGCAGGTATGACAGATCAGCGAAGGAATAGAACCATTATTCCTTCGCTGCATTGCCTGGCGCTTCTGGGATGGATGCCATCAATATCGATTGAAGATATGGAGCACGCTTAAAAAATCCCCCAAAGGAGAGAAATCATGACCCAGCCAGAAGAGATGGTCAAAAATCTGACCGCCCATACGTTTGGCACCTGGAATCGGCAGAATGCCTGGAAAACCCCCATGCTGATTACCGATGCCGAGGGTATCTATTTCTATAATGACAAAGGAAAGCGCTACATTGACTTTTCTTCCCAGCTGATCTGTTCCAACCTTGGGCATAAAAACCCCGTTATTATTGAAGCGATCAAGAAACAGGCCGAAAAACTGTCGTACATCGCTCCGGCCTTTGTCACCGAAGCTGCCATAGAAGCGGTTGAGGCGCTGAATACCGTGATGCCGAAAGGGCTGAACAAGCTCTTTTTTTCAACTGGTGGTACCGAGGCCAATGAGGGGGCCATGAAGATGGTTCGTCAGTCCATGGCGCCGGCCTACAAGGTGATTTCCCGCTATAAATCATACCACGGAGCCACCCCGTCGGGCGCGGCATTTACCGGAGATCCGCGTCGCTGGTATTCCGAACGTGCCCGCTGTACCATTGAAGGCGTCCGGTTTGCCCCGGATAATTACTGCTATCGGTGCCCGTTCAGCATGACTTATCCGGCGTGTAATGTTCAGTGTGCCCGGTACCTGGACTACATGATCAAGGAAGAGGGAAATGTGGCGGCCATCATTGTTGAGCCCGTGGTGGGCACCAACGGCCGGATCGTGCCCCCGCCGGAATATTTTCCGCTGGTCCGGCAGATATGCGACGAGAATAATGTCCTGCTCGTTGCCGATGAAGTGATGTCGGGCTGGTTCCGTACGGGGACCCCGTTTGCCCTGGAGCACTGGAATATCACGCCTGATATCATGACCACCGCCAAGGGCGCTACCGGCGCCTATACGCCTGTCGGCCTGACGGTCGCCAGTGACAAGGTGGCTGATTTTTTTGATGAGCATCTTTTCTGCCATGGACATACGTATGCCTATCATGCCCTGGCTGCGTCGGCTATTCCGGCGGCGGTATCGGAATACAAAAAACTGTTTGCTACCGGGCTGCCTCAGAAAGTCTCCACTTATCTGGAAGAAAAACTCTACGCGCTGGGTGAAAAACACAATTGCGTTGGCGATGTCCGGGGAATCGGTCATTTCTGGGCCATGGAAATCGTGAAAGACAGAAAGACCCGGGAACCGTTTAACGTCAAGGCGGACAAACTTTCCGGTAAACCGCTGATGACAGCCAAAATTGCCGGAAAGGCCATGGAGAGCGGGCTTTTCATGTTTGCCTGGTACGATACCCTGGTGCTGACACCGCCGTTAATCATCACCGAGGCCCAGGTCGATGAAGCCATCGATATTCTTGACAAGGCCCTCGAAACGGGTGACCAGGAAGCGGCCGATACCAATGTGCCGGTATCGCACAGCTGCCAGTATCGTAAATAATTTTCAGATACAGCGGGCGGGCGTTGCGGGATGTTCGGCGGCGCCCATCCGCTGAGATTGCCAAGGAGGATGAAATTGGATTACGCCGATAATTTCAAATCGATGCGAAAAGGGATTGATCTGGTGCAGGCCATTGCCGAGGCAGACCGGTGCCTGCTCTGTCTTGATGCTCCCTGTTCAGCTGGATGTCCGGCCGATACCCGGCCGGCAGAGTTTATCCGCAAGCTCAGGTTTAAAAATGTGACCGGAGCCATACGGACGGTTAAAGAGAATAATATTCTTGGCGGGGCCTGCGGGGTGCTTTGCCCGACGCATCGTCTGTGCGAGGAAAAGTGCAGTGCCCGCTTTGCCTCGGACAACCGGCCCGAAGGGGCGGATCGACCGGTTCAGATTGGCGCTATCCAGCGATTTCTTGTTGAGCATAGCTGGGACATCGGGTTCAAACCGGTGACTGCACCAATGAACAGGCGGCCAGAGAAGGTTGCCGTGGTCGGCTCCGGCCCGGCCGGGCTGAGCTGTGCGGCCGAACTGGCAAAAGCAGGGTTCGGTGTGACCATTTTCGAAGCCCGCCCCGAACCCGGTGGCGTACTGCGTTACGGCGTGGTTGCCAACCGTTTTGACCTTGATTTTCTAAACCACGAACTGGAGGACGTGTGCTCTCTGGGCGTGGAAATCAAATGCAATGCGCCGGTTTCTTCGCCCGGGCAGGCTGAGAAACTGCTTGAAGAAGGCTTCCAGGCCGTCTTTCTGGGACCTGGAATGTGGGATGCGGCGGCATTGACATCGAGCTCGCCCGCCATCGATGGATTGTTTTCATCGGTTGATTATCTTTCGGCGTTGCGGGACGGCCGGTTTGACGAGATGGTCCGCCGGGCCGAAGGCAAGACCGTCGCCGTGATTGGCGGTGGATCGGTGGCCATGGACTGCATTGATTCGGCCGCCGGTATCGGCGCCCGGGATGTGTATCTGATTTACCGCAGATCTTTTCAGCAGATGCCGGCCGAGCCGGATGAACGGAACGACGCTCAGGAAGCCGGCGTTCATTTTTTACTGTTAAACCAGCCAGTTGATTATGAGGTTGGTGCCGATGGCCGGATCAGCGGTGTCAAGCTGATGCGGACCCGCCTGGGCGCGCCGGATGATTCCGGTCGCCGGCGGCCTGAAACGATTCCGGGCAGCGAGTGGGTACTGGATGCGGATCTGGTGATTGAGGCCATCGGCAACCGGGCGCCAGCCGATCTGCAGGCGGCATATCCCGGTGTCAAGGTCGACGACCGTGGACGGATCCAGGCCGACGACGACACCGGACAGACTTCGGTGCCGGGCATTTTCGCCGGCGGCGATATTGTACGCGGACCGGCACTGGTGGTCAATGCCGTCCAGGATGGGAAAACCGCCGCCAGGGCGATTATTCAGTATTGCAATCAACGGGAGGCATAATCATGGCTGATTCAACGACAAATAAAGTCGATCTGTCTGTCGATTTCTGTGGCGTCACTTTTAAAAACCCTTTTCTGCTTTCTTCGTCTCCGGTATCCAACAGCGCCGAAATGGTAGCAAAATCATTCGAAGCGGGGTGGGGCGGAGTTGTCTTTAAAACGCTCAATTCGGACCGCCTGCCGATTATTCATCCATCGCCACGGATGAACTGTATCAATTACGGCGGAAAACAGGAGATCGCCGTTCAGAATGTCGAACAGATTTCCGACCGTCCGTTAAAACATAACCTGATGGAAATCCAGTATCTGAAAATGCACTATCCTGATCATCCGGTGATTGCCAGCATCATGGGATTTTTTGAGGATGAATGGGTCTATCTGGCCAAGATCGCCGAAGATAATGGTGCCGATATGCTGGAGCTGAATTTTTCCTGCCCGCATATGTGCATCGAAGGCGCGGGCCACAAGGTCGGCCAGTCCTTTCACCTCCTGGAACGGTTCACCGAAGCCGTGAAGAAAAATGTTTCCATTCCGGTGATCGCCAAGATGACCCCGAATATCACTGATATGAACGAGCCGGCCCTGTACGCCAAAAACGGCGGCGCGGATGCCATTTCGGCCATTAACACGGTGCGGGGTATTTCGGGCGTGGGGCTGGACGACTGGGTGCCTCGCCCCAATGTATTCGGCAAGGGCGCACCCAGCGGGACTTCCGGGCCGGCCGTCAAGCCGATTGGCCTCAATTTTATTTCCGCCATGGCCAAGTGTGAAGATCTGGGGCTGCCGCTTTCCGGAATCGGCGGCATTGAAACCTGGATTGATGCGCTGGAGTTTCTGCTGCTGGGTTCAACCACCCTTCAGGTGACGACCGGTATCATGCACTACGGCTACCGGATCGTGGAAGATATGATAGAGGGGCTTTCAGACTATATGGTTCAGCGCAAAATCAGTCGGGTGACGGATTTAATCGGCGGGGCCCTGCCCAATCTCCATGAAACCGATGCCTTCGAACTTGACCGGCAGGGGATCACCCAGTATGATATGGACCGATGTGTCGGCTGCGGCCAGTGTGTCATTGTCTGCCATGATGCCGCCGGACAGGCGCTGGACTGGGACACCAAAACAAGGCGACCGCACCTGATTGAAGACAAATGCCTGAGCTGTATGATCTGCTCTTTTGTCTGCCCGGTGCCCGGCCTGATTTCCTACAAGGAAATGCCGCGTGACTGGCAGCGCCAGGAAACAACGGTGATGGATCCCGGCCTTGAAAAGAAGATCAAATATGAGCCCTTCACCAAGGAGGCCCCCAATGAGTGTATTGCTTAAGAACGGAACGATTGTCACTGTATCGGGTCGCTATACGGCCGATGTCTATGTGGAAAACGACAAGATCAAAACCATTGGCGCCGATCTTGACATGGCGGCCGATGAAATCGTCGATGCCCGGGGGAAGTACATTCTTCCCGGTACGATTGATCCCCACACACATCTTTCCATGCCTTTTATGGGAACCTATGCCCAGGATGACTATGAAACCGGTACCATTGCGGCCGCCTGCGGCGGGGTAACCTGTGTGGTTGATTTTGACCTGCAGCAGAAAGGCGAATCACTGCTCGATGCCCTGGACCGTAAAAAAGAACTGGCGGACGGCAAGGTGGCCGTGGATTACTCCCTGCACCCGGCGGTGATGGATCCCCGGCCGGATGTGATTGATGAAGTCAAAAAGGCCTGCCGGGAATACGGAACGCCGAGTTTTAAAATTTTCATGGTCTACGATTTCCGGGTCGACGACGCCACGATGATCAAGCTGCTGGAAGAGACCAAAAAATACGGCGGCCTGGTCCAGGTGCATGCTGAAAATGTCTATATCATTCAGCACATGAACGAAGTGCTGGAAGCTCAGGGCAACCTGGCGCCGTATTATCATGCCATGAGCCGGCCCAATATCGCCGAGGAAGAAGCGGTTTTCCGGGCGTCGAAAATGGTGGAACTGACCGATTCGAGAATTTATATCGTTCATCTGTCTTCCAAAGAGGGGCTCTGGGTTGTAAAAAACGCCCGTGACCGGGGCGTCAATATTTTTGCGGAAACGTGTCCCCAGTATCTTCTGCTCGATGACGAGCGTTACAAGGAACCCGACTTTAACGGGGCCAAGTATGTGATGAGTCCGCCACTGCGGACCGCTGAAAGCAATTCCGCCCTCTGGGAAGGCCTGCGGGGCGGCGATGTTCAGGTTGTGGCCACCGATCACTGCCCGTTTGATTTTAACGGTAAAAAAGATATGTTCGGTAAGGACGACTACAAAAAAATCCCCAATGGCGCACCTGGCATCGAAACATTGTTGATGCTTCTCCACTCCGAAGGCGTGGTCAAGGGGCGTATCAGCCTGGAAAAAATGGTTGATGTCCTGTCCACGGGAACCGCCCGGATGTTCGGGCTGGTGGACAAGGGCGAAATCGCCGTGGGCAAAGATGCCGATATCGTGGTGTTTGACCCGACGTGCAAGTTTACCATTACCCAGCCCAGGCTGCACATGAACGTTGATTACACGCCATATGAAGGCATGGAGATCACCGGTATGCCGGATCTGGTCTATTCCCGGGGTAAAAAAGTAGCGCGCTGGAATGGAGAGCAGATGGAGTTCGTCGGGCAGGCCGGCCATGGCCGTTTCGTCAAACGGGAACCATGGGACGGCGCCTGACATTGACGATGTAAATTGACCAACAGGCTTTTGGTTTATCTGAAACAGGATGCGATGCGCCGATCTGCGCGGATCGCATCCTGTTTTGTTTTTACGTCCGGAGTGACGGCGCGGATCCTGACGGACTGATTTTGTTTGTTTTTCGATCTGGTTTGAAGTATACAGGCGGAACAGCGAATGTTGCCTGCATCTTATGGTTGTTAACGATTCAAACCGCACCCGAGTATCCATGACGGACGTTTCCATCACCCGAAAACCCACACGCCGGATCCAAGTCGGTACAGTGCCTGTCGGCGGCGATGCGCCCATAGCCGTTCAATCGATGACCAATACCCGGACGGATGATGTGGCGGCCACCGTTTCCCAGATAGCGGCGCTGACTGCCGCCGGGTGTGAGATTATCCGCGTGGCCGTTCCGGACCCGGCGGCGGCCGAGGCGATCACGGCCATTAAAAATCAGATAAACATTCCCCTTATCGCCGATATCCATTTCGATCATCGTCTGGCCATGGCGGCCGCCGAGGCGGGCGCCGATGGCCTGCGCATCAACCCCGGCAATATCGGTTCCGACCGAAAGGTCCGTGCAGTTGTCGATTGTGCCCGGCAGCACGGGCTGTCGATCCGGATCGGCGTGAATGCCGGATCGCTGGAAAAGGACCTGATTACCCGTTATGGCGGGGTGACGCCCCAGGCCATGGTGGCCAGCGCCCTGCGGCATATAGACCTGCTGCGATCGTTTGATTTTCATGAGATAAAGGTTTCTTTAAAAGCCTCGGATGTCGGCCGTACGCTGGCCGCCTATCGGCTTTTAAGCGCCCGGACGGATCTGCCGCTGCACATCGGTATTACCGAGGCAGGCGGCCTTTTTCCGGGGGTGGTGAAGTCGGCGCTGGGGATCGGTATGCTTTTGACTGAAGGCATCGGTGACACGCTGCGGGTGTCATTGACCCGGGATCCCGTGGACGAAATCCGGGTGGGCTATGAAATTTTGAAGGCGCTTGATATTCGCCGGCACGGGCCGGAGGTGATCTCCTGCCCGACCTGCGGCCGCTGCAATATCGATCTGATTGGTATTGCCGAACAGGTCGAACAGGCTCTCTTGACCCGTTCCAGCCCGGTCAAGGTGGCGATCATGGGATGTGTGGTCAACGGGCCGGGCGAGGCCCGGGAGGCGGATATCGGCATTGCCGGCGGAGATGGTACCGGTATTTTATTCCGCAAGGGAAAAGTGATCCGCAAGGTCCCCCAGAATCAACTGGTGGAGACGCTTTTGAAGGAAATAGATGCAATCGAGAAAGGAACCAAATGACGAAAAAGATCAAAACAGCGATTTCTCCCACCCGGGCCGAGGACTATCCGGAGTGGTACCAACAGGTCATCAAGGGCGCGGATATGGCCGAAAAATCGCCGGTGCGCGGCTGCATGGTGATCAAACCCTGGGGGTATGCCATCTGGGAGAATATTGTCCGGGGAATGGATGATCTGTTCCGGGAAACCGGCGTTAAAAATGCGTATTTTCCGCTGTTTATTCCTTTGAGTTTTCTGGAGAAGGAAGCCGAGCATGTTGAAGGCTTTGCCAAAGAGTGCGCCGTTGTTTCCCACCATCGCCTTGAACAGAGCGATGACGGGCTGGTGCCCGCCGGCCCTCTGCAGGAACCCCTGGTCGTTCGGCCCACGTCGGAAACCATTATCGGAGACGCATTTTCCAAATGGATTAAAAGCTACCGTGACCTGCCTTTGCTGATCAACCAATGGGCCAACGTGGTTCGCTGGGAAATGCGTACGCGGCTGTTTCTGCGCACCAGTGAATTTTTGTGGCAGGAGGGGCATACGGCCCATGCCACCGAGACGGAGGCGATTGCGCGGACCCGTCAGATGCTCGATATCTATGCCCGGTTTGCGGAAGAGGCGCTGGCCATTCCGGTGCTTAAAGGTGTTAAAAGCCCCGCTGAAACATTTCCCGGGGCCATTCAGACCCAGTGCATTGAAGCGATGATGCAGGATCGCAAAGCCCTCCAGGCGGGGACCTCTCATTTTCTCGGGCAGAATTTTGCCCGGGCCTCCGGGATTAAATTTCAGTCCAGGGACGAAACGGAAGAATACGCCTGGACAACTTCATGGGGCGTCTCTACCCGTCTGATCGGTGGCCTCATCATGACCCACGGCGATGATGACGGGTTGGTTCTGCCGCCCAGGGTAGCCTCCTCCCACGTGGTTTTACTGCCGATTTACCGCAAGCCGGATGATCGCTCCGCTGTGCTGACATACACCCATCGGTTGGCCGAGCGGTTACGGGCCGTGCGATATCATCATCGTCCCCTTGTTGTTGAAATCGATGACCGTGAGATTGGCGGCGCCAGGGGATGGGAATGGATCAAAAAGGGTATTCCCCTGCGGGTGGAAATCGGTCCCCGGGATATTGCGGCCGATGCCGTATTCATGGGCCGGCGGGATCTGCCGGCGGGGAAAAAATCGTCGCTTTCCACCGATCAGTTTGTGTCCGGTATCACCGACCTGCTCGACGATATCCAGCATAATCTGTTTGAGCGGGCGTTACAGTTCAGGCAGGCACATACCGTTGAGATGACAGACAAAGCCGATTTTTACAGTTTTTTTACGCCCGCTGACAGAGAGCGGCCGGAGATTCATGGTGGATTTGTCCAGGCCGGCTGGTGCGGATCGGAGAGATGTGAAACGACGATTAAAACCGATCTGAGCGTGACAATCCGCTGCATTCCCTTTGACGGCGGCCCCTCGGGCGGGCGGTGTATCTGCTGTGGATCGGCGGCCGAAAAACAGGTGATCTTTGCCAAAGCGTATTAGAATATGATCCGGATCAACGACATCCTCGATAAGGTCACGTCCTACTATCCCGATGCGGATCTGGATATTATCGATCAGGCCTATGTGTATTCGGCCCAGGTTCACGCGGGGCAGACGCGTCTATCCGGCGAACCGTATCTTTCCCATCCCCTTGAAGTGGCCAATATGCTGGCGGAAATGAAGCTGGATCCGGTCAGTATTGCCGCCGGACTTCTGCACGATGTTGTTGAAGACACCCATGCGACCGAGGAAGATATTCTGGCCATGTTCGGTCCTCAGGTCCATCGGATCGTGATGGGCGTGACCAAGATCAGTACGCTGCCGTTTACCGGTTCCCGAGCCCGGCAGGCCGAAAATATCCGCCGGATGCTGCTGGCCATGGCCGACGACATCCGGGTGATTCTCATCAAACTGGCTGACCGCCTCCACAATATCCGGACGTTGCATTTTCATAAAAAGGAAGCCAAAAAACGCAAGATTGCCCAGGAAACGCTCGATATTTACGCGCCGCTGGCGGCACGGCTGGGGATCTACTGGATCAAGAACGAACTGGAAAACAAATCGTTTTATTTCACCGAGCCCGAAGCATATAAAGAGATCGAGGACCGGGTTGATAAAGAACGGGTGGAGCGGGAAGAATATATCGAGACGGTTCGGAACCTGATTCATGAAAAAATGACAACCCATGGGTTGACGTGTGAAGTGCTGGGCCGGTTTAAAAATTATTACAGCATCTACCATAAAATGCAGACCCAGGCGCTGCCCTTTGAGGAAATTTACGACATTTTTGCGTTTCGGATTATTCTCGACTCGATTTCCCATTGCTACGAAGCCCTGGGAATTACACATGCCCTCTGGAAACCCATTGATACGAAATTCAAGGATTATATTGGCCGCCCCAAGCCCAATATGTATCAGTCGCTTCATACCACGGTCATCGGGCCTGTGGGTGAGCGGATTGAAATCCAGATCCGGACCCAGGAGATGGACCAGGTCGCGGAGTCCGGTATTGCCGCGCACTGGAGCTATAAAGAAGGCGGCCAGGTCGATACCGAGACCAGCGGGGCCTACGCCTGGATTCATGATCTGGTTGAGAATCAGGAAAATATAAAAAATCCGGATGAATTTCTGGAAAATGTCCGGCTGGATCTTTTTCCGGATGAGGTTTACATTTTTACCCCCACCGGTGATGTCAAGTCCTTTCCCAAGGGGGCCACGCCAATTGATTTTGCCTATAAAATCCACACCGAAATTGGCCACCAGTGTGTGGGGGCAAAGATAAACGGGCGGATGGTGCCGTTAAAATACCAGCTCCAGACCGGAGATATTGTGGAGGTCGTGACCGCTAAAGGTCACCATCCCAGCAAGGACTGGCTTCATTTTGTTAAGACGGTGAAGGCCCGCGCGAAAATACGGCACTGGATCAAGGAGCAGGAAAAACAGCGCAGTATCAGCCTGGGCCGGGAAATGTGTGAAAAAGCTTTTCGGAAATACAAGTTAAATTTTCATACCCTGGCCAAATCCGAAGAGATGGAAGCAGCTGTCACTTATTTCAGCTTCAAGACTTTTGATGATCTGATTGCCAGTGTTGGATATGGTAAAACCACGCCGTTGCAGATCATCCGGCAGATTCTCCCCACGGAAGACGTTCAGGAGGAATCTGAACAGTCACTGCTGGCCAAATTGACAGGACGGCAGAATAAAAAAAGGGCCGTCGGCGGCGTCCGGGTCCGGGGAATGGATGATATCCTGATCCGGTTTGGAAAATGCTGCCGCCCTGTTCCGGGCGATTCGATTATCGGCTATATTACACAGGGGCAGGGGGTGACCGTTCATCGTACCAATTGTGTCAATGCGCTCAAAACCAACCCGGACCGGCAGATTGAAGTCGAATGGAACCAGGAGGCATCCGATACCTACCCGGTGAAAATCTGTATCCGTTCGCTGGATCGGATCGGACTGCTGGCTGATGTGGCCGGTTTTATCAGTCAGGTCGGCGCCAACATTTCAAATGCAAACACGGTGACCCGCGAAGACAATACGGTTGATACCTTCTTTACCCTTTCGGTCAGTGATACCACCCATCTTCAGCAGGTGTTGTCTGGAATCAGAAAAATCCGCCATGTCCAGGAGGTCCGGCGGATCGGATAGATTGGGAAAATGAGGGAAGCCGTATGGCTTCCCCGGCGTCAAAGGCTCTGTAGTCAGTCGGTTTAAGGCGCCTTGACAATCCTGCCTGATTTGATGCAGTTGGTACAGACGGTCATTTTTTTGACCTGCCCGGTTTTGCTGGCGGCTCTGACCCGTTGAAGGTTCGGGTTGAAGCGCCGGTTATTGACATTATGGGCATGGCTGACGTGATGGCCGGCCATCGGTTTTTTTCCGCAAATTTCACAGACTCTCGACATAATATTGCTCCTTGTACATATAATATCAGCATGTTGGTTTATTTTGAGCGCCGAAAGGCCGGGCTATTCGGTCGCTCCGGTCTTTTTTATGGCCGCCCGGCACTTTTTGATATAATTTTGCGCTTCCCTGCTGAAACCGGTATCCGGATATTGCGACAATACGGTTTCAAAACGCTGTATGGCGCCCTTGTATTTTCTGGCATGGTAATAAAAGCGCCCCACGTACATGTCGTGTCCGGCCAGGGTTTTTCTGCATTCAACAATGTGTGACCGGGCCTTGGCCGCATAAGCACTTTGCGGATACTGCGCTACCAGCCGGCTAAATGCTTCCATGGCTTTTCGGACAACAGTCTGGTCGCGGTCAATGGAGTCCATCCGGTCAAAATAACATCGGCCGATCTGGTATACCACATACGGAATCGCTTCGTTGCGCGGATGCAGGGACTCAAATTCCTGATACGCATAAATCGCTTCTTCAAATTCTTCCATGTGGTAATGGGCATCGGCGATTTTCAGCTCGGCCAGGCTGGCGAATTTACTGAACGGATACCAGTCTTTCAAGTGCTGAAACGTTTCCAGGGACCGGTAGTATTTTCCCCGTTTGTCATAATCCATGCCCCGGGTGGCCAGCTCCTGGGCCGAGAGCTGATCTTTGGTCTCGAACCAGGCGCAGCCCGTACTCGACAGGCAGATGACACAGATACAGAAAAAAGCGATATAGGTGGATCTATTCATAAGCAGCATTTATTAAAAAACCGGCGCGGTTTTCCCCGGCACCGGAACAGCGCCCGAAACAGGTTGATGCGGAAAATGGGGATCGGTTGAATCCGCTTCTGAATTACCGGGCGGAAAAAGGGCTGCCGGATTGCCAACCGTTGCCCGGTTTTTCTGCATTGAGACCGTCGTTTTTTCAGACGAGCGTATCGATAATACCTTCCAGTTTTGATTTGGCGACAATGCCGACCACCTGCTCAGAGACTTTGCCGTCCTTGAAAAAAATAAGCGTGGGGATCGATTTGATTCCAAATTTGCTCGGGGTCACTGGATTGTCGTCCACATTGCATTTTTTAAACAGCACCTTGTCTCCGTAGCTGCCTGCCAGTTCTTCGATAACCGGTCCGATGGCCCGGCAGGGTCCGCACCAGGGCGCCCAGAAATCAACCAGAACCGGTTTGTTCTGCTGTAATACCTCACTATCAAAATCATCATCATTGATTTCAATGATATTTCCCGCCATAATAACCCTGTCCTTTCAAAATATTAAATTGACAACTTGGTAAACATATAGTGTTTTAGTTGGATTTGTCAACTATTGATCCGGTGTCCGAGAAGAAGTATTTTTAGACCATTTATCCGATAAAAACAACCGGCAATGGAGAAAAAAATGGCGAAACGCATTCGCATCGGTGCCCTGATTTCCGGAAGCGGCACCAACCTCAAGGCCATTATCGATGCCTGCAGCGACGGTCGTATCCAGGGAGATCTCGTTTTTGTGGGCGCCGACACCCCGGATGCCGAAGGCTTCAGGTGGGCAACGGACAAGCAGATCCCGGCCTTTTGTGTTGATTATGGAGAAATTATCCGGAATTATCGGGAAAATCCTGATCAGATATCCGTGCCCGCCCACTGCGATATTGAGGCGATTATTTCCCGGCAGCGGCTTTTCCCGTCAAGCGCGTCCGTCAGTCAGGTAAAAACTTTTTTCATTACCCGGATCGCCGCCGAAGCCCAATTGCTGTCCAGGATGGCCGCCTATCCGTTTGATCTGCTCGTGCTGGCCGGGTTTATGCGGAACTTAACGCCCTATTTCATTGATTCAATCAATACCGATCCGATGCGGCCCCGGATCATGAATATTCATCCAGCCCTGTTGCCGGCTTTTCCGGGCATCGACGGGTATGGCGACACATTTCGTTACGGGTGCAAGGTGGGCGGCTGTACGGTCCATTTCGTCGATTACGGGGAAGATTCCGGGCCGATCATTGCGCAGAAGGCATTCGATATCCAGCCGGACGACACAATCGAAACGATCCGGAAGCGGGGGCTTGAACTTGAATGGAAACTCTACCCCCGGTGTGTCCGATTATTCGCCATGAACCGGCTGCAGATCCAAAAGATCACCCGAACCCTGCCCGGCGGGAACAATCGCATAAGAACGATTGTGAGGATCCTGCCATCTGAATAGTATTCCCATTTGATCGCCATCGGTACCGGATGTGCCCGGTGAGAAAAGCCGGTGTCGCTATTTTACTTCCAGCGTAAACGGTCCGTATTGCCGGGTTTTTCCAGTCGCTTCCTGCTCGATCAGTACATACTGATACTGAGTACCGGCGCGGGCGCTTGGATCGGCCAGCAGATATTCACCGCCCATGGGCGCATTGATCAGGCCGGGCAGCATATCGTTATTCACCAGTGTCCATTTGTTATTACCGGTGGACCGCTTCACATAAAAACCGATGGTCCCCCGCTCTTCCAGGGTATCCCATTTGAGCAGGGCGACCTGGCCGTCACCATCGGGGTCAAGGGACTGCGTCAAAGCAGCCAGCAGGGTTTTTTTATCCGCACCGGTTAAACCTGCCGCAAGGTTGGGGTCGAACCCTTCAAGCAGTTTCAATAATGCGGCTGTGTTCATTTGATCCGTATCGAGAAAAGCGATAAATGCCGCCGTTGATACCGCTTCCAGCTCAACCTTACCAATGGTGGCCGATGTCGGAGAATAGGTAACCCGATAATCTTCGACCTCTCCGCCCGTGATACTTCCAGATGGCGCATCGCATGAAACGCCATTGGGACAGACCCGGAAACGCGCGTAATAATCCTGTTGAGCGGCACTGCTGACGGCCCAGGTAAAACTGGTGCCCGGGTTCACCGCTGTGTTACATTGCCGCTCACCGGAATCGAAGGTACCGCTTAAATCCACGTCCATCCAGCCGCATAACTGAACGGCCGCACCGCTGGGGTTGGTCACCGAAACCGTAGCCGTAATACTGTCCACGCCACCGCCCGGAGATGAAAAGCTGACGCCGTCTTCATCATTGATGCCATTGTCATCGTCGGCGGTGGCAGCAGCATTGGTTCTGGGGATAGTGAACGGATCGGCATCACCGGCGGTGGCGCCAAGGTAGGGTGCGTTTACCGTCCGGACGTGTTGGGCCGCTGCATAGCCGGCCGCATCGCCGGAGTCGATGGCCATGTAAGCGGCGCCAAAGGTGAACCGGTCTCCGGCGAGCGACATATAGTTACCATTGGGGTTGCCTCCCACAACAATTGCGATGTGGTCAAAAAAACCGGCCGTTTCTTCGGCAACATAACCGAAGAAATGGCTTTCGTTATTGCCGTCATTGCCCGGTCCCCAGTCGATGGTTCCCCAAGTAATCATAATGCCATTTCGGTAAACATGGTACTCGGCCAGCTGGCCGCTGGCGTAACTTTCCGTATCGTGCAGCTCAACGCCGAAGTGCCCGATTCCCTGTGTGCCGGGTGTGGTGGTGAAGTCAAACAATAATGCGTTACGGGTTCGAGTATTTCCCCAGCGGCTATCAACACCCCACGAACCGGACCCGGTCGCAGTCCCTTGGCTCACCGGTGTTTCAATTCTCAACGTGTCCAGATCATATATATCTCCACCGACGACACCCGGCGTGATAGTGCCATTCGGAGTATTGGAAAAATCAACATCATAAATATCGTATACGTAATTGTTACCATTAATGGTTCCAGAACGGTTTACAACCGCTATATTACCCGAAGCGGACGGGTCCGGAGCAAAAGCATTGTTATCATCAATAATGGTTTCACCGGGATTTCCCGTCAATGCCGCATCAAATCCGGCGCGATCATCAATGTAGACAGCCGCGTTCGCATGTCCGGCGCACAATACCAGCACCAGCTCAGCCAGAATAAACCGGGCCCGCCATTTCGGTAGCCATTGCATTTTGTTTTCCTCTTTTTGCCCTGCCAGTCGATCGGTGACTATTTCATTTCCAGAATATAAGGTCCATATAGCTGGGTATGCCCATCCGCCTCCTGCTCGATCAGTCTGTACTGATACACCTGGCCGGAACGGGCCGCCGGGTCGGCCAGCTGGTATTGGCCGCCCATGGGCGCGTTGATCAACCCGGGCAGCATATCGTTGTTGATCAGTATCCAGTGGTTGTTACCCGCGGCGCGCTGAACAAAAAAGCCGATGGTCCCCCGTTCTTCCAGGGTATCCCATTGGAGTACGGCCACCTGGCCGTCACCGTCTGGATCGAGGTAATCACGCAGGGCATTGACGATCTGTTCCCGGTCAGGTTGAACAAGCGTGGCTGCGGTTTCCGGATCCCATATGGCCAGCAATGCCAGCAGCCTGTCCCTGTCTATCTTCTCAATATTCAGCCCGGTCAGGAAATTTTGTACCAGGGTCGTTTCCAGCGTCACCTGGCCGATGGTTACTGCCGTGGGCCGGAAATCGAAGCGTACCTGGTAATCCTCCACTTCGCCGTCAAAAGCATAACCCGTTGCATCGGAGGCTGTTAAGCTGTTTGAACTGACACGAAACCGGGCATAGGTAGAATATTGTTGATCATCGGGAAGATTACTCCATTGAAACGTTATTGTTGAAGCGTTCGTGGTCTGGCATTGCCCATCCCCAGCATCAAAACTGCCGTCAACAGCGCCGCCTGAAGGAATATCCAGCCATCCGCATACGGTCACCGAATTTCCTGTGGGGTTGTTGATGGTGACATCGGCGAAAATAGATTGATTTGTACCTGCCGGAGAACGAAAGGCGACGCCTTCTTCGTCATTGCTGCCGGTCGTATTATCTAGGAGAGCATCAGAGGAGTTCAGCATGTCATGTTCAATGTCGGGGGCGACAGAACCCAGATATGGCGGCTGATCAGCAAGCGTGTAATGCCAGGCATCTCCGTAGGAAGCGGGCGCATCTCCAAAATCATTGGGGAAGAAACAGATTGAGTTGATGCCGTTGAGGCTTGGGCTGTTATACGAATACCTGTCGGCCTCGACTGCGTTGTTATTCAGACCAATGGTGGCAGATTGTCCATTGTTATAGGCATTATTTCCAAAATTTACATCATTGTAGATAAAAAAGATATTATTTGTTCCCTCGTACAGGACCACCTGAAGGGTCGCATCACCCACATTGGGATAATGAGGGACATTATCCCACTGAACTATAAATCTGCGATTGGGTGCAGATCCCTGCACCTCCCAATACACATTACCTCCCTGGTTGGGATTGAGGTCGTCCCAGAATGGCAGGATGGTTCGTGCCGGGGAGTTCGTAGGGATATCTGCATTAGTGTATGGCAGTGCTCCAGACGTGGCACCAAAAAGAATACCACCATTGGTACTGATTCGTACTGCCGAGGAAAGGGTGTCGTAGAACAGAAACGAAAAAGGCAGAGTGAGATTTTCCTCGTCGTCGTCACCGGGATAGCCTCCACCACCTTCCCACACCGCAGCAGTACCTGTTCCGCTGATATCAATAAAAGCCGGCGCACAGGATGGGTCGCTGGAATCAACCATGGTGTACGCATGTACCTGCGAAGCTGCCAACAACAGAAAAACAACCATGTTTCCAAGCAATAGATTTTTCAACATTAATAGTCTCCTGTTCTGAGCTGCAGAAAGCGTTCCCAACCGTTTTTCTGTACTAGAAAAAAGAATAATCCTCGGTTTTTCAGCTGACGAATAGTGGTATCAGCATGACGGCTACTCCATCTTAAGATCAAAAGGCCCGTACGTCCGTGTTGTGCCCTGCGCCTCCTGCTCAATGATTCGATACTGGTAGCGGCCGCTTGTGGCTCCCGGATCGGCCAGCCGATATTCTCCCCCCATGGGGGCGTTAATCAGGCCGGGCAGCATATCGTTGTTGATCAGTACCCAGTTATCATTGCCACTGGCTCGCTGGACAAAAAAGCCGATGGTCCCCCGTTCTTCCAGGGTATCCCATTGGAGTACGGCCACCCGGCCGTCTCCGTCTGGATCGAGGTAATCACGCAGGGCATTGACGATCTGTTTACGGCTGGCGTTTGTCAGCGCCGCCGCTGTTTCCGGATCCCATGTTGTCAGCAATGCGAGCAGCTTTACCCTGGCCATCTGCGTAACACCCAGACCGGATAGAAAGCTCATCGCCTGGACGGCTTCCAGTGTCACTTTGCCGATGGTGACCGCCGTTGGGTTGTAGGTAATACGATAATCCTCCACTTCGCCGTCATCGGCATTACCTGTCGGGTTGTTACATTGAGAAGCGGTGGAACAGACACGGAAACGTGAATAATAATTTCGTTGATTCACAGTATCGCCGACAGTCCAGGTAAAATCAGTGCCCGGATTGGCCGCCGTATTGCATTGCCGCTCACCTGAGTCAAAAGTATTATTTCTATTCACATCCATCCAGCCGCACAGCGTCACTGATCCACCGGTATTATTGGTAACTGTTACGGTGGCCACAACGTCATCGCCGCCGCCGGCCGGCGCCGAAAAGGCCACCCCGTCTTCATCATCAATCCCGGCATCCGTACCGGTGGTTGTGTCATCGGCATCGGCCGCTGTCGAGTACTGCGCCGCTTCGGCGTCCGCGTCTCCCGAAGCGGCGCCGCCAATGGATAGCAGTCCGGTGATGGTATGGGACGCATCGCCGTAACTGCTTGGGGCATCACCGTGGTCCGTGCCCCGAAAAGCCCAATAGGCCACTTCCTCGTTCATATGTGTTCTGGATGTATCGCCCTGGACGGTTTCTTCATCAATGCCAAGATCAATATTATTGCCATTCAGCGGATCAGAACCATACATCACGGCCCATCCCCCCTGGCCGCCATTTTCTGCTTCTTTGGTGGCCACGGCAAAATCATAATGACCGCCCAGGGCATAGGTGTAGGGTGGTGAATTGCCGATGCCGGCAATACTGTTTCCCCCAAGATCGACCCGATAAGAGATCCCGCCGAAGCTGCCGGTGGGGGTACCTTCAGCGATTACCATGTAGCCAAGGGTCTCGTTATTACGGTCGCCACTGGTGCCGCTGATTTGACCGACATGTTTGCCCACACAGATGCCGTCGGCGACATTCGATTGAAAAGGCACATTCCGGCGATTGTCACAGTCAAAACTCCAGAAGGCGCTGAACTCGGCATCGTTATAAGTCATTACCTGGCCCAGTACCACCGGGTGTGAGCTTGCCGGGTAAGTGCCACTGATGGCTGTCGATACGTTTTCCGCCCCATTCGCTCCGCCGACCCCCCAGCCTCTCCGTTGGCCATTGGTGCCGTTGGAAGTCACCGTATGCGCCTCGAAAACACGGCTGTCCGGAGACGGCAGGGTATCATTTCCAGCCTCGGCCACCAGGCAATACACATCTGATGCCGTGACACTGGCACTGTTTTCGGGCCGCTGGATACGCACCTGAAACCCACTGGATGCGGCATTCCGGATTCGTACCACGGCTTCATTGTCAGAATCGGATGGGAGATCATAGGTGCAGACCACCACCGGAGATGTATAGCTGTTCTGGGTGGACACCGATGTCCAGCCGGACCCGATGTTCGGAATTCGCAGAATTTCAAGGGTGTCTGTGATATAGAGCGCCTGTGCGGGTGTTGCCAGAAAAAGAAGCATCCATAGCCCGGCGCACCAACCTGAAAATGTTTGATATGTTCTCATCTGCAGATCCCTTCTAATAGTCGTTTCTCACCGATTTTAATGAAAAATTCGTCCCAGAACAAATCCGATAAAGCGGGCCGCCGAGACAAATCGGAGTTTCAGGGAAACGGTCATTTTCCTGCCATTCACTGCGGTCACCTTTCCGAGCACACATGGTAACGGAACGCCTGCATCCGGGCGATGAGCATTATCGGCCCGGGTGAGTACCTTGCCGATACCTCTCCGATAGTACAATCCGATCACCCGGTGAACCATCACTCCGCCGGTGGATCGGATCACCACCACATCTCCGGGCAAGGGCAGGTATGTCCGGTGGATTGTGATCCGGCTGTTATCGGGAATATGGCCACCCATACAGGTACCGCGAACGCGAAAAACAAGCCCGTCACCGGCCACTTCGCGGAGAAATGGATAAACAGAAACCATCATGATCTCGGACATTGGCCGCATCCTTTATTCAGATTTTCCTCTACTGCCAGACAATAAAGGGGGGCGCCAAGCTGGCGAGGCGGTTTGTTTGAGAATTGTCTGGCCGCCTCGATTGAGCGGGACCGGGCCTGCAGAAAAACAGGGGAATGATTCCAGATCTCCTCAATGGATTGCTCGTGAAGGCTACCGGCACTTTTTTTCAGGTGCATGCAGGCCTGGACATTGCCAAAGGGGTCAATATCAACGCCAGCCACGCCAACGCTGCAAGTGGCAGGCATTTCATGACCCATTTCCATGGTCACAGAAGGGGTGTTTCGGCCGGGGGCCTCTTTTCCCTCCTGGCGATGCTGTTCAACAAGCATGGCGATACGGTCCCATGTTTTTTTGGCGGGTTGAATGGACAGTGGGGTGAGGTCACCATTGTCCCGTGGCCCTACCGGCCCTTGAAAACGCAAAGGCACCCCCAAGGTGTCACAGCATTCAAACATCTCATCAATTTGATGTTCGTTCCAGGCGGTGGGAGTCGTGACCACCTCGACCCGCAATCCGGATTTCCCGGCTGTCCGGATATTTGTTAACAGCCGGTTAAAACTGCCGGGTACCCGGGTCTGGCGGTCATGGGTCTCGGCTGTGGCGCCGTGCAGACTGACCTCCACGGTGTAAGGATCGACCTCTTTTTTTAGCCGCTCACAGATGCGGGGCAACAGGGTGTGGCCGTTGGTGCGGACGCGAACCACAAACCCAAGGTCCCGGGCCATGCGGCCGATTTCGAAAAAATGAGGATGAATCATGGGCTCGCCGCCGGTGAGCATGAGAAAGAGGGTCTGCACCCGGGCCAGATCGGTAAGGAGAACCCGGTATTGATCCAGCGACAGCGGTTTTCCTGTCTGCTCCCGGTCGTTATAGCAGTAAAAACAGTCGAGATTGCAGCGATAGGTCAGTTCCAGGGTCGCGTCATGTAACAAACGCTGCTCACGGACCCGGCGGAGGATGGTATCCCGATACATAGGTTCAAACCCGTTTTCTACATGTTTCGTTCAATCGCCTGTTCAGCATCAAGTTCAGATAGAAAAGCATCAAGGTCTGTCAGGGCCTGTTCCGCAGAGGCCTCAAAATTACCGGCAATGGATGCGGCCAGCGCCTTTCGCGTCGTGGGTGTGTCCAGTTGCCGAATAATATGGAGACCGACTTCATTGACCACGATCACCCGGCCATTATCCAGGTGTACCAGTACGCCGTCTTCTCCAACAGAGCGGTAGCGGACCCGCGGGGTTAAGCGAATTGTTTCATTATTTTGGTTGTTTGCCATAACCAAACTCGGTTTGAATTTTATTGATAATCTCATCCATGTCATCATCGCGACGGGAGGTCAGCCGGATCACCGGCACCCTCGCCACTAGCCGGGTGACGGCGTCAAACAACCGTTCCGATTCTCTGGCATCCATATTGACGAAAGGACACCCGGTCAGCAGCCTGGCGGCCGCTCGTGATGGACGAACCGGTTCGGTGCCAAGTTGATCACCCTGTTCCAGCAGGATAATACCGGCCACCGGATAGGCATCTTTCCCCCCCCGATGATCAAGGGTGCGGCCAAACTCGCCGGAAAAAGGCACGGCATGTGCCTGGTAGCCGTCTTTTCCGGGAAGGACCAGGTTGATGTCATCACTCAGCACCCAGGCGCCTTTTTCGTACGCCTTGCGGGTGAGGGTGGTTTTTCCCGCGTTGGAGCGGCCGGAAAAAATATAGGCCTGATTGTTAAAAACCAGCCCGGCACTGTGCAGCATCACGCCGTTGACCGCCAGTGCCTGGTATGCCGAAAAAATTCGTAGAAAATTTTCAATGACATTGGCCCGGGGCAATTCGTCTTCCTGGACCACCCCCAGTGATGTCTCTGTGTGGCCGGCACCCAGGCCGATCCGCGCTTCGAAATTGATACCGGTTACTTCGATGCCGGATATGTGCCGCCGAATGATCCGGGGGGTGTACAGCCCGTCTCGTGTCAGGTCATCAGGAGAGACGGCCGGGGGATGGTCGAGCCGACAGGCCCGGCATGTGATACCGTCTTTGCTAATATCTCGACCCATTGTTATGGCAAACCGGGGGTACGCTTGTTTGAGGGCATTTTTTTGAGATACGCTCAGCCCGGTCAGTTTTACATCCGATGTCGGTAGCTTGAGCTGCAGGATGTGTTCTCCCCAGGACTGGCATGCAAATACACCTGCTTGTGGGGTCATTTTTCTGTTCTCATGAACCCAGACGGCCGCATGGATTCGGAATTGTTTTTCCATAGGGCGGGGCAGGCGGCCGACACGTCGCTGCCGCCGCCTCCAGCTGCTCAGCGCTCAACACCTTAGGCGGTGTGTAGGGCCGCCGGGATTGACCGGGTTTGGCGGTATCGATAACTAATCGATCGTTTCCTGTACCTTTATGGGTGTTTTTTATCTGGCCCATATCCGTTCCCTCTTTTTCTGACAAGTAACATGTTTATTATACATAATCGGTTGTAAGACCGTCTTACCGGGCATTGACCAGTGGTTCACCCACAACAGAATAAACCCGTTGCATGAACCCGTTGATCTCGCCCTCGGTCTGCGTTTTTGCATTCTTTATCGCATCACCGATGGTATAGCCTCTGAACAACCCGTCCACAAAGGCATTGCCCAATATCTGAACATCAGTATCCAGTGATAACCCAGTGGGTGCCAGGGAAACAATCGCACCGCCGGACGGATTCAGCACCAGCGCACCGGCCAGGGACCGGGCGCCCGGCTGCGTAAAATCACCGGCCGCACAGGTCAGCGCGGTAAATACCGGCAGGGTCGTGTTTTGCAGTGCATCGGCATCCGTTGTGGTGATGAATTTTTCGCTGCCGTCCCCGATCTGGCCCCTTGAACCGTGGCCATCGTAACTCACATAACCGACTTCCCAGGAGTCACTTTGGATCAGGGTGGTGCGCACCGCATCCAGAGGATGATACAACTTAGCGACCCAGTCGAACCCCAGGGTGTTCATCAATCGATCGGCCAGCGCATCGGAATTGGTATGAAAATTTCCTCCGTCATCAGGATTGTCGGCTACCAGCAGGGCCTGATAACGCTCATCTCCCGATGGTGTCGATTCATAGGCAACCAGTTTTTCCACATAGGCAATCCCCTCGGCATCGTTGGTGATCGGCAGGCGGCCAATCACGTAAGGCGCGTGGCCGTTACCGCCCAGCAACCGATCGTCGGAAGCGGCCAGCGCCCAAGGGGTATCGGTCATGACCACTGGCAGAAAACTGTCGCCATATCCCATCCGGTCCTTGTGGTCTAAGGAGCCTTTTCCGATCAGCATAACCACCGTCGGGCTGATCCGCCAAGCCCGGCGTGCCCGCCGGAGCAGACGGCTGATGGCAAAGGGGTCCTCCAGCCCATAACTGAAACTGTTGTAAATATCTTCCAACCAGACGGTTTTTACCCGGCCAAACGTATTGCGCCGGACAGCGGCCAGCGCTTTCGCCGTGCCCGCAAAATCACGCGGGGCGATAATCAGGTAGTCGGCCATGTTTCTGCGACTCCACAGATGGGCCTGGTGGTTCGGTGTCACCGTGGGCGTTGCCACGACCCCTTTTTCAACCACCAGAAAATCAGTGCCACCGTCGGCCGGAAATGTCACTTCATAGCCGCCGGATCCGTCAGGTTCGATCCGAGCATCATTTCTCAAAACCGCCCGCCCGCCCGGTGATTCTATCACTATGATATCATCATGGGTATAGCCGCTTACCGTCTGTACCCCTTCGGCCACATCATGCAGCCAGATCTGATTGTTCACGGCAACTGGCAGGCGATAGTAATCCAGCTCAATATCATCGAGAAACTGACCCGGGTGGGTCCCCGGTGTGTAAACATTGCGTAAAATCAGTTTGTTGTCACCGGCGGGGTCAAGCAGATTCTGATCAAAGTCCGCCACGAGTACCGCTTCTTCAAACCCGTCCCAGATCACCGATGATCCCACGGGAGTTCCATTGAGTTCGGCAAAAACCTGATGCTCGTCACCATCTTCAAGGTCAGTCCACCCGCGCAGCCTGATCCGCAGTTCGGCCGATCCGCTGTCTGCGGGATTCGGAACAGCCAGGTTGACCTCTATGGAATCCTTGTATCCGCCATACAGGTAATCCCAGAACCAGTAGTCCGCATCCGGCTCTGATTTGACGGCCCAGGTGGAAAAATTCATATCGGGCTCTTCTTCAAAGGTCAGGGTGTCGAGAAAGGCGGTTTCGTCTCCGGTCAGATCAGTGGGGTCTGTTTCTGTCTCTGCCATGGGCTGGTTTTTCCGTTTTCCGCCCAGTTGGAACCGATACGCGTTCTCGTCTGTGTAAAAGGAATTGTAGGTTTCAGCGGCAAACAAAATCATGTCTGTGGATTCGTCAAAATACCAGGATGCCGGATTTCTCCGGTTGGTCAGTGTTAATCGACCCCGGGCGGCCAGCCGCCGGATCTGTTCAGGTCTCCGGCCCAGTTGTTCTGCTAAATCACTCACCGAAACGCCATGCAAGCCTTCCGTGAAGGTGCGAAACCAGAGTGCCCGGATCCTGTTTCTCCGCTTCAACCGGTTGATTCGTGATGTCATCCGATCGATCCGCCGGTCAATTTTTGCCAGCCGGCGGTCGAGTCCGTTGGTGTTTTTATCATTCGCTCGCTTTTTAAGCCATTGTTTTTTTAATCTATTTTGAAGGCGCTGAACCTTCTGCAACCGTTCCTGTACCTTTGCCAGCCGGCGCTGGGTGACCGGACGGTTCATTTTTGCCGGTACCTTTCGGCGGGCGAGATATCCCCTGTCGAGGGCTTTCCATGCACTCCAATGCGTGGCTTGCTTATCGATTTTTTCAGTTGCCGGGCAAAGAGATGGCGTTGCCAATAGTACCATTGCCAGTACACTGCCCATAACCATCGCCCATACACTGCATGATTTGGTTCGTGCGTTCATAGCGTCAACCTCTGTTTCCAATATGAATTACCAGTTTGCGGTTCCATCCCAATTTTTAGTTTGATTTGAAGGCCCTTGTTACGGCATCTCCACGCGATACGGTCCGTATTGCCGGGTGTTACCAGTGGCTTCCTGTTCAATCAGCAGGTATTTATACACCTGCCCGGAACGTGCCGCTGGATCAGCCAATATATAATTACCACCCATGGGCGCGTTAATCAAGCCAGGGAGCATATTATTATTTACCACTACCCAATTGCCGTCACCGTGAGTTCGTTTCACATAAAAACCGATGGTTCCCCGTTCTTCCAGCGTGTCCCATTGCAGTACGGCCACCCGGCCGTCCCCATCCGGATCCAGGCTTTTCTCTATGGCTGTCAGCAGTGTCGCGGTATTTGCATCGGTCAACCCGGCCGCCTGTCGAGGCGCCAGGCCGATAAGAAGGTTGAGCAGTGCCGGCACTTCCATCCGATCGGCACCGAGCTGGGCAACAAAATCCGGTACCAGGACCGCTTTCAGTTCAACTCTGCCGATGGTCACAGCCGTGGGCCTGAAATCGAATATAACCAGATAATCTTCAACTTCACCGCCGGCAAAGCGGCCCGATGGGTCTGTTGTGGACATCGTCATTACCGGTGTCGCCCGAAAGCGGGCGTAGGTGGTATAGGCCCGATCAGTCGGCAGACCGGACCACTGGAAAGTCAGCGTTGGATTGGCATCGCTGGTGGTCGTGCACCGGCCGTCCGCGGCATCAAAGCTGCCGTCCACACCACCGCCCGATGGTACATCCAGCCACCCGCATACTTTGACCGTACCACCCGAATTGTTTTGAACCACTACGTCAGCAAATATACTCTGACCGGTTCCCCGTGGTGAACGAAAGGAAACGCCTGCTTCATCTGTTCCCGCATCCGGATTACTGGTAATCAAAATATCATCACCATTAGCATTAGAAGAATCATTGTGGGCCCATTCATAGTCGATAACCGTACCAATTTTTAATTCCCCGGCAGCCGCGGCAGCAATATCCAGCGAATGTATCGGTACACCGTAACCAGATGGCGAATCCCCAAAATCACAAACCAGCATATAGGGGATGGCGGTAGAAACAGCCTGCTGGCGGCCTGCAGATCCCGGTTGCGCGCCATGATGGCCTGCCGAGCCCTGAAGGTGGGTTCCCGCAGTACCGCCTATCATACTCATCGTGGCATCTGCTTGGTCGACATAGATAGCACCGCCACCACCGCCGCCGCCTGGCCCGTGAGACGCATAGTGGTTGACATCTCCGCCATTTCCGCCATTTACGGAAAGCGTCAGTCCCGCAAGGGAATCCGACGCCGTCCGAATGAGCAATGTGCCACCCCCGCCGCCGCCGCCGGCCCCATCATTGGCCAGGCTGCTGACTCCAGCCATGCCATCGGCAAGAATACTGCCGCCATTGGGGATGATGGTATGGGTATTAAGAAAAACAATTCCACCACCATTGCCGCCATCTCCACCGGCATTGTTGTTCTGGTGCCCTGCGCCACCGCCACCGCCGAGCAGCAGTCGGCCTGGATAGCCGCTAAACGAACCGCCCCCAAAACCGCCGTTGGCAGTATTGGGCCAGGAGTCGCCGCCGTTGCCGCCTGCGCCGATATTACCGCCGCCACCCCCGCCGCTGTTATGGTCCTGGCCGCCGCCGCCGCCATTGCCGGGAGCGCCCCGGGCGAGATCGCCGCCTGGATAGCCGTCGCCCCCCAGGCCAGATGCGCCATCAATATCCGGCGTACCGGCAATGCCTTCGCCTTTTTCACAAAATTGTGCGGCATTACCCGCATTATTGGCAATCACATAGTCCAGATCCCGAGCGCCGGATGCAGTGCCTCCATTGTTGAGGCCTCCGCGGAAACCCTGCGCCGATACATCGATCGAATTGCCATTTAAATCGAGTGTGCCCATGACGTCAAACACTACAACGCCACCGGAGCGGCCATCCCAGACTGCCGCCGTTACATCAGCCGTGAGACGGACATCCGTGTATTGAGGCACCCGGATTGCCTGAAACCGCTGGTTGGTTCCGCTGTGGTAAGCATGGGTTAGTCCTGATTGCAATGTCACCGTATTACCAGCGAAACTATCAACAACGGTAAATTCATAGAGACCTGTCTGGTTGATGGCGGTCGACCCTGCAGCATCGGTGGAGCTGGCGCCATCTCCATAATTGGCGGTATTGGTGGAATTGATTGCTGCATCCTGCATCTGGATCACCAGCAGCAGATCCCCCTCGGCAAGGGTGTTGCCGGTATTCCCCCTGGCTGGCCCCAGCGTGAGGGAATTATCACCGGCGTTGGCGCTAGATGTTACCGGATAATAGGTATTTACCACGCCCGATATGTTTCCGCCGCCGTCGCGGCCAGCGGCCCCGCAAACCGGGGGTGCGTTGTTGCTGTCGCCGGCCGGCAGGGGATTGACGCCGGGGGCTGCATGGACCGGTCCGGCAGAGAAAATCAGAAAAAATGATAGATATCCGAGGATCTTAAAATTCAACCATCGACGTTTCGCATGTATCAACATCATTGAAAAACCCTTTTGATTAAGTTTGCATAAAATAAATGCAATTTTAATACCAAAAAGTAATTGTGCAGGCAAGGGATGTTTGGGGGTAGATGCCAATAGATCACATCCATTGCTGGGATTTTTTCGTTGTGCTGAAAAAAATACCAATACATTGGTATTATGTATTAATTTTTATAGTCAGATATTTTTATCAGCGCTGGGGAAAATCGATGGTATGGTAATAAATCGAATTGCCGCGTTTCAAGAAATAAATAATTCGCGCAGGCGAGGTGAAAAGTGTTGCTCAAATTACAATAAAACGGGTGATTGCACCGTGAAAAACAGATACAGGGCTCTTTGCCGCACCCTTTACACCAGTCGCATCATCAACGGAAGCGCGACAAAGGTACCGATGGAGCTTCCCAGGTTTGTGAACACCACCACCAGTAAAATCCGGGTGACTTTATTGTGCCAGAATCCTTTCACGGAAAGGATATCCGTCTGGAGATTTTCCACATCCCTGACCTGCGGTTTGCGGGTGAAGGCTTCAACCAGTCCCGATACCCAGCCGGCGGCAATGAGGGGATTGAGGGAGGTCAGCGGGGCCGCGACGATGGATGTCAGAATCGTGAGCGGATGGGCCCAGGCCAGCAGCGCGCCCAGACCGGCCAGGATGCCATTGGCCAGGACCCACCAGACAAGCATATGTTTACCGGTATCGGCGCCCCCGTAAAAAAAACCGGCAACGAAAATTCCGATGATGATGGCGGGGAGCAGCCATTTTAGCAATCCCATTGCTTTGCCGGGCGGGGGAACGGTTTCCAGCGGCGACAGATCAATCTCGGTATCCCAATATTTTTTAATGCCTTCCACATGCCCGGCGCCGACCACGGCCACGATTTTTTCTCCCGGTGCCTGGTGAATCTGCCGGGCCAGATATTGGTCGCGCTCGTCGATGATAATCCGGCTGATCACCGGAAACGACTGGCCGATATCGGCCAATACCGCAGTGAGCACATCCTGTTCCTTCATTTTTTCAACATCTTCGGCGCTGATTTCGTCGGCCTCGCCAATGGAAAGGACAAGCTGGAAAAGCAGCTTGAGCTTATCCCACCATTTCATGGCCCGCCAGGTTCGGGCAAGGGTCACCTGCACATCCCGGTCGGCCAGGTGAATTTCGGCGTGGACCCGGTCTGCCGCCTCAATCGCGCGGATCATTTCCTCGCCGGGTTTGATGTCGAGGCGTTTGGCAATCCGTTTCTGGAACGCGGCCAGGAGGAGATGCGAGAGCAGCAGGAAGGCTTTTTTCTCCTTGACGACTTTAATGATATCCATGTTGCGCCATTGATCCTTCTGGCGGATCGATTGATAGCGCGATGCGCACAGCTCGACGCAAACCGTGTCCGGCTGCGTTTCTTCAATGACCGATTCGACCAGGGCCACGCTCTCTTTGGACACGTGGGCCGTGCCGATCAGGGTGATGGATTTATCTTCCGTCGTGAGGTGATGTATCATCTGTATCCTGTCTTTCTCCATTGAACCTTTGTGCGGCCGGCGGCCGTTTATCGATGGGCGCGCGGTATTTATCTGTCTGAAAAATCAGATAAATAGTCATCCCATTCCATGGGCAGGCTCTGTTTTTTTTTGACATTGCACGCCTTACAGGCCGGCACCACGTTGGCTTTGATCGACCGGCCGCCCCTGGAGAGGGGCACCACATGGTCCATGGTCAACTCCCGGGCCGGAATGGCTTGCCCGCAATAGTGACATCTGCCCCTGGCCAGGCGTCGTTTCCACCACTGGGTTTTTCTCAATTCACGGGCCCGGGCTTTTTCGCGCCGCAAATCGTCTTCGGAAAGATCGTATGCAAAAGGTGTGATCACGATGGGGCCGTCCACTTTCGAATCTGGTGTTGAATCTGGTCAATCAGCAGGGCGTAAAATGCCTCGGATCCGCCCAGTCCGGTCCGGCCGAAAAAGTAATTGATTTCGAGAACCAGCGGGCGGGGCGTTTTTTCGCTGGCTGAAAAGATAAAATCGAAACCGGCCAGGTTGATTCCGGTGCGGTTGTAAATCCGCGTCTCTACAGTCATGGCGGCCTGCTGCCGGGCGGGATGGGCGTCGGGATCGATGCGGGTGTCGGCGGTCAGGCTGACGGGAAATCGATCCGGGGTCGGGGCGATCCGCCAGTACGACTTTACCTGCTCACCGATCCGGACAACGCGCAGAACCTGACCTGCCGTCGGGATGTATTGCTGCAGGAGAAACCCACCCTGACCGGACTTTTCAAATACGGCCGCCTCGTTGAGGCGATCGGCCAGCATGTCGTTATTTTCGATCCGATAGACGGTTTTCCCTTCGCCGCCCCAAGCGTATTTGAATACAATGGGAAAGGCAAGACCTGCCGGCAGGCTGCCCCACGAAACCCCTGCGGCATAGGCCCGGGTATCCGTAAAACTTTCAGTGCGGGGGTGGGAAATGCCGATCTGTTTAAAAAGCCGGATCTGTCCTGTTTTTTCAGGATAGTCAAACCGGGCGTCATAGTTGGGAAAAACCCGCGGGCAATGGCTGCGGGCCATCCGGTAAAGCGCGGGTGGGCATCCCTGGGGCAGGATGACGGCTGTTGCCCGGGAAATCATTTCCTGATCCGAGCGGTCAGGCTGGCGTCCGGCACAACTCCGGTTCTCATCGGCTGAAAACAAGGGATGGTACGATAAAATCATAGGTAGCCGAAACGTCGCAGCATGCGGGAGTCTTGGCTCCAGTTCTTATCCACCCGGACAAACAATTGTAAAAATACCGGGACGTTCATGAAATTTTCAATGGCCCGACGCGCCTCGGTGCCGATCTGTTTTAACTTGGCACCCTGCCGACCGATAATGATGCCTTTCTGGGAAGTGCGTTCCACGTGAATAGTGGCATGGATCGTGACGAGCGGCTTTTTGGGCGATTCGACAAAAGACTCAATCGTTACCGCCGTTGAATAGGGAATCTCGGCCCCGGTGAACCGGAAAACTTTTTCCCGGATCATTTCAGCCACAAGAAATCGTTCGGGCAGGTCGGTCAGCTGATCCTCAGGGAAAAACGGTGGCCCCGGCGGCAGATGGGCTTCGAGCGCGGCAATCAGGGTATCTACCTGTTCTCCGGTTTTTGCCGAAATGGGAATCAGGGCTTTAAAGGGATATCGTTCAGACCAGGTCTGCATGGTTTCGAGCAGACGAGACTTTTTGATCTTGTCGATTTTATTCAGGGCGAGCATTGCCGGCCGCCCGGTTTTTTCCAGTTGTTTCAGCAGCTGTGTTTCGCAGACAGCATCGGTATTCGCCGCATCGATCATCATCAGGACCAGATCCACATCACCCAGGGCGGCGATGGCCGTTTCGACAATGCGGGTATTGAGGGCCCGGCGGGCCGGATGTACGCCCGGCGTGTCGATAAAAACAAGCTGGGACCCGGTGCGGTGGCGGATACCCAGAATACGGTTGCGCGTAGTCTGGGGTTTTCGGGAGGTGATGGATATTTTTTCGCCCAGAATACGGTTGAGAAGGGTGGATTTGCCCACATTGGGCGCCCCGGCAATGGCGATGAAACCGGATTTAAATCCGGGCGGTGAATTCGGACCGGTGTTTTTCAAGAGGCTTGAACGGGTGGGACGATATCGGGAAAAGCCGCCGGCCGGCCGAACAGATATCCCTGGGCGTATTCAAAACCGAGTTCCTGGCAGGTATCGCATTCTTCCTGACATTCAATACCTTCGGCGAGTGTTTTAATGCCCAGGTCCCGGGCGGTTTTGATGAACGTCAGGACGATCTGGTGCAGCCGCTTGGGAGCGATATGAATATTGCGGATAATGGACATGTCGAACTTTAAATAATCGGGTGGCAGTTCGGCCAGCTCAACCAGCCGGGTCTGGCCGACGCCAAAGTCGTCGTACGCCAGCTCGAGATCCAGGCTGGCGACAATACTCCGCAGATGTTCTATCTGTCCCGGGTCGGTCACGGCCTTTTCATTAATTTCAAGAACAATCGACATGGTCGGCACCATCTGTCGCATCGCCCCGAGCGATTTTTCCAGAATATCCATCTGATACATTTCAGCCGGATGGGTGTTGACAAACAGTTCCGGTTTTCCGGCCAGTCCCTTGCCCAGGCGGATCCCTTCTTCCCGGAAAAGGGTACTGAGCTGGACGGCCTGCCCCAGTTGCGCGGCGACGTCAAACAGTTCCGTGGCGCTTTCCGGCAGGCCGTTTTTGGCAATCCGGCCCAAAATTTCATATCCCACAACGGTATTGTCCGGAAACTGGACAATGGGCTGAAAATGCGGAATAACTGTCCGGTTCTGAAGTAACTTTTCAAGGTGGGGCTTGTAAATAAGGGACCCGACCTGGTCCTCGAGGGGGTCAAACGCCACGGTTTCATCGGCCAACGCCGTCTTGACAAAATCCCCGCTGCGGATAACAAATTCGTGATCCCCGAAATAGAGATGGTCGCCGATTTCGAGGACCTCGGTTTCCTTGACTCTTTTCTGATTGTGCAGGGTGCCGTTGGTGCTCCCCAGATCTCGGAGCCACAGCATATCGCCGCTGAGATGGATCTGGGCATGTCGCCGGGAAATCCATTTCGACCGCAGCGTCAGGTCGCACTCACTGCCGCGACCGATGCTGAACGGAAACGGTTCGATGGGAACCGCCCATGTGGTACCGACATCGGATATTTTTTCAAGATACCATTTGGCCGGTCGGTTATGGGGATTAACTGGATTCATGCCGCATATACCCTGTATGTATCACTGACAGCAAGCACGTAATCTGGGCTGATCAGTGGGATTATTCTACAATTAAGTTCTGAATATTTCGAATGCGCACTTCCATCTGCATCAAATCATTGGATAACGTCTTCGTAAAAATATTCGCGTCGGGCATCTGACTTGAATTGAAAATAGTCACGACACCGGCCATTTTAATCGTAAATGCCGTGCCACTGCTTTCCAGGGGCTCCAGGTAGAGCAGCTCGAGACAGCGGCGTAATGCCCGCCTCGCGCCTGCCGGGGGCGTGAAAGGCAGCAACACAACAATCTCGTTTTTTCCAAATTCACCGACGATGTCTGATACTCTAACAATCTTTACTATCTTTTTCAAGATGGTATTGAGTATATCCCGGCGCGATAATGTGACAGTCTGGTCTTCATCTATGGCGGTCACTTTGATCAAAGAGAAAGCCATGGCGGCAAAATGCGTACCATAACGTTCGGCCAGGGAGACCTGTTTTTCGATGAGCAGTGCCAGGGTGTCATCTTTGAGAACGCCGGTGGGGAGGGTGCGCTGCGCTTCTTCCAGGCGTCGGCGTTCCTCCTCGGCCCTGATTTTTGCGTAAATCTGCCCGAAATCATCCGGATCGAGGTCGTTTTCGTCAAAGTCATTGCAGACAGTTTCAAGGATTTCGGTGAGATCTTCATCTGTTCCCGCGCTTTGTTCCAGGATCTGCAATACGCTCAGGTCCGATACGGCCCCGGATTCCGACTGGGACGAGCGGGAACCGAGGAACTCTGATTTGGCCTTGTCGAGGATATCGTCCATGCGGCTTTCCAGCCGTTTTTCCAGGCGGTCGATGACGTCGTCCTTGACATTCAGATTTTTCAACTGGCCCACAATACCGGATTCAATATTGCCGATAATCCGCCGCAGGTGATGTCGGCCTTTAACGTCATCTTTGGCGGCGTCATCATCGTCCATAGATGCGCCCAGGCGCTCCACATAATCGACGAGAAGATCCGTCATGACCTTTTCATCGCCGGTTCCCTTGCGAATTTCGGCGGCCAGGAAAATCAGCTCAGCAGCCTGGCCCGGATTTTTCTTGATTTCCTGAACCAGGCTTTCGCCATCAATGCCGATCTCTTCAGCGCTTTCGGCAAAAACAATGGCCAGTTCATCACTCTGGAGTTCTTTGCCCAGGGCCTTGACCAGCTCCAGATAGTTTTTAACGGGCATTCCCGCTTTCATCAGCGTTGTTTTGATTTTCGGCAGCAGGCGCTTGAGTTCACTGGTTTCGGGAATCAGGCGCCGCAGGATATGGGCCAGGCGCTGGGGGGTCAGCTGGTCGCCGAGATACTCTTCTTCGATGAGTTTTAAGATCACTTCATCCGTGATATCATTTACTTTATCAACGATTTTATCTTCCTGGGCATATTCGGTTCCCAGAGCCTTCTGGCTGTTCATGTCCGCGATCAGCTGTTCTTTCAGCTCGATGACGGCGGCGGCAACATCCGATAAACTGGTTCCCCCGGCTTCAAAGGCTTTATCCACCAGTTCCCGTTTGACATGATCCAGCTGGCGCATGAGTACGGAACCGGGATTCCGCCGGTTCTCTCCATCGCCGCTGGCCCCGGAAACATCGGCGGCCACCATTTGTCTGGATACGGCCGCCGGGTCGTTGAGGATATTGTCGATCGCCACCGGCTGGGCCGCCACATCGACCCGGATCCGGTCAACCACACCGGCGATTTCATCTTCCGGTACCCATTGGCCGACCAGTTTCCCCAGGGCTGTCGTCGATATTTCTTTTCCGGAAGCCTGCTCTTTTTTAACAAGCTGCATGACCACATTATCCGTCACCTCATTGATTTTATCGATAATCTGGTCTTCTTCCGCATAATTGATGTTATCGGCTTTCTGGGCCTGCATGCCTTCAAGCAATTCGTTTTTCATATCAAAAACAGCGGTTACCAGATCCGTGGCCATCTCCGATCCGATCTGTTCCGGGTTGTTGATGATCTCCTGGTTGATCATCTCGATCTGGTGCATCAGGACAGGGCCGGGCTGGCGATCCTCCGCATCGCTTTCCTGGAAGCCCTCCCGGTCGGCGGCAATCATTTTCTGGGACAGCTCCTGTGGATTTTTAATCAGGTTGTCGATGGTCAGGGTTTTTTCAAATTCCTCGGCCAGAACACTTTCGAGAATCATGTCCATGAACTGCTTGCGGGTTTTCAGCTGTTCATCTTCGGACAGCTCCAGGGTCATCTCCTTGAGCGCTTCGCGCGATACCAGCTCATCATCTTCCGTGGCCTTGATGTAAACCACATGATTAATTTTAACGTGGCGAATCCCCTTGGCGGCCAGGGCCTTTTTCATGGCCTCGGCATCGGGGTATTTGTCGAGGGTGGTAAAAATATCCAGGAAAATCCGGATATCATTCTTTTTGAGACCCTTCCCGAAGGAGATGGACTGGATCCCGGTTTTGGTAAAATGCTGGACGATTTTGGTAACGATGATCCGGGGATCAAGGGGCTCTTCGTCGATGAACAATTGTTCCCGGTTTAAGATAAAAACCAGCGGGGATACCTTGTCGAGCAGCTTGCCCGATACCTGAAAGAAGTCATCGATGGTCTGCTGAACATACGGGTGGTTGGCCTGATACATGGTGGCCCGATTGAACAGCATGACAATAACCCGGCTGAATCGATGCATTTCCTGTTTGGAGATCCGGTTTTCAGGCATAGCTCCCCCTAAAACAATGACTTCGGGTTATAGATTTTTCTGGTAAGCCTTCAATCGATCGATAAATGCCCCGCAATCCGGGTAACGGTCGTCAGGGTTGTAGGCCAGCGCCTTAAATATGATGTCATCCATTTCTGTATCCAGCTGCTGATTCATTTGAGAGGGTTTTTTGGTATACAGACGGTCTTTCAGGGTCAGCTTTTTTTCCAGCAGATCCCGGGTTGACTTAAATGGCGGCAGCGGCAGAAAGGAAGTCAGCATTTCAAACAGGACGACTCCGGCCGCATAGATATCGGTTCTCTTGTCTATGTGGCTTCTCAAGATTTCCTCAGGTGCCATATAGACGGGGGTACCGGCGATCAATCCGGCCGTCAGGTTTTCTCCGCGGGCCAGGGTGGCAATGCCGAAGTCGGTAATGAGCGGACGCCGGGAGTGCGCTTCGATCAGGATATTGGCAGGCTTGATATCCCGATGAATGATATCCTGGCTATGGGCATAATCAAGGGCGTCAAGAACGTTGATGATGATCTGGAGCGTTTCCGCCACAGGCAGTACCCGCCGGAAGGAGACCAGGGATTTCCCCGCCATTTCGATTATTTCCGAAAGCGTCCGGCCTTTGACCAGCTGCATGGTGAAGAACAGAAATTTCTCGGTTTCGCCCACCTCGTAGATCGGGATAATATTGGGGTGGGACAGGATTGCCGCCGCTTCGGCTTCCTGTTGAAAAAGTTTTCCGGCCACCGGTGTCAGGATCGACTTGGGCAGAATCTTAACGGCGATCTGTCGTTTTAATGACTGCTGGTAGCCGATAAAAATTACCGCCATCCCGCCCCGGGCCAGCTCCTTCAGCAGCGTGACGGTTCCCACCTTTTGGCCGACCAGGTGGGTAAAGTTCATTTTTTTGATAGAGGCCATAATGGTAATATGATTTATGTACTTGAAAAAAGATCCGGATATCGGCTGAAAGACACAAATCCTTTCCGAAAAACATCTGGGTCAAACTGACAGATCACTGCCGGGTTGTCAATGCTGGATTCCGGCATCATTCAGGGCCGCTTATCTATCGGAACATAATCCGTACGGGGGGGGCCCGTGTACAGCTGGCGGGGGCGCGTAATTTTCCAGCCCGGGTCGTCGATGCTTTCCTTCCACTGGGCAATCCAGCCCGGCAGACGGCCGATGGCGAACATGACCGTGAACATGTTGGTGGGGATGCCGATGGCCCGCAGGACGATGCCGCTGTAAAAATCGACGTTGGGGTACAGGTTATGTTCGATGAAATAGTCGTCCTTGCGGGCGGCGATTTCAAGTTCCCTGGCGATATCCAGCAGGGGGTCGGGCGTCTGCTGCTTTTCCATGAGCCGATCCGCCATCTTTTTGATGATTTTACCGCGGGGATCATATGTCCTGTAGACCCGGTGGCCGAAACCAAACAGGCGGAACGGGTCTTCCCGGTCCTTGGCCCGTTCGATTACCTTTTTGACATTTCCTTTATCTCTGGCAATATGCTCAAGCATTTCAATAACAGCCTGGTTGGCGCCACCATGCAGTGGACCCCATAAAGCGGCAATGCCCGCCGAAATGGCGGCGTATAGATTGACGCGCCCGCTGCCGACCACCCGGACTGCGGTGGTGGAGCAGTTCTGCTCATGGTCGGCATGGAGAATCCAGAACACCCGAAGGGCGGACACCAGTTCTTCGTCAATCTGGTAGGGCCGGACGGGAGAGTCAAACATCATGTTTAAAAAATTGGCGCAATAGGTCAGGTCCGGACGGGGATAAACAACCCGGTGGCCTCTTGAGATTTTGTATGACATGGCTGCCAGGGTACGTATCTTGGACAGGAGCCGGGCCATGGTAAGGTTGATGCCTTCATCCGTGGTTTCCAGCTCGGGATAAAAGCTTCTCAATGCGTTGACCATGGACGAAAGGATACCCATGGGATGCGAATGCCGTGGAAATCCCCGATAAAATTCCCGCAGGTCTTCATGTACCGGGGAGAGATCGTTCAGCAGAACGGAAAACCGGGTCAGCTCCTTGCGACTGGGCAGTCGCCCGTTGATGAGCAGGTAGGCGGTTTCCTTGAACGTGGCCTGTTCCGCCAGCTGTTCCACCGGGATGCCGCGGTAGCGGAGAATGCCTTTTTCGCCATCCATAAACGTGATCGCGCTGCGGCAGCTGCCCGTGCTGGAGAAACCGTTATCGAGCGTGATCAGACCGGAATCTGTTCTCAAGCGAGAGATATCGATGGCCTTTTCACCCTCGGTACCGGTGAGGACAGGCAGCTGATACGATTTTCCGTTGAGCGTGAGGGTTGCAAATTCGGTCATTGACATACCTTTCTATGCGGAAAGTGCATGGGTGATCATTAATGATGGGAACGGGTTAATATTTAACGGTGTCCAGAAACATATCCTGAATCAGACCGGCAACCCGCAGGCGCCATGTCGTATCCAAAGGTCAATGCATACAGATCTCCCTTGGCGCGCACGCACCGGATTGGCGGGATTCGACCGGCCCGGCGTTATTCGG
>Ga0256846_1000090_pt1 | contig 38962 bp, 34 predicted proteins | sample TevniametaG_FD_189098 | JGI IMG/M metagenome (GOLD analysis project Ga0256846, IMG submission 189098) | Tube worm associated microbial communities from hydrothermal vent at the East Pacific Rise, Pacific Ocean - Tevnia | ecosystem: Host-associated > Annelida > Integument > Unclassified ...
GACAATCCAAGGCGTCTAAGATGCTTCGGGCGATTTTCCGTATCACCTGGGGGGAAGTTTCGAATTTTGTCTGCCGATTGTCGATGTCGACGATTGCTTTTCCCATTTCCGTTTTCCGCTTTCAGCCGGTCTATTTTGGTTTTTTCCGGGTATTCAATGCGATGGTGATGGATACCGTTTAGAATTTTATTAAATCGTTTGGCAATAAGATTCAAGTCTTTTAACGTCAATTCGCATTGGTCGAGCTGCCCTTCGGAAAACGCATGGTTAATCAGACGCTGCACCAACCCCTGAATGCGGGAAGGCGTCGGGTTTGACAGTGTCCGGGACGCGGCTTCGAGCATGTCGGCCAGCATCACCAGGCCGGCTTCCCGGGTCTGGGGCCGGGGACCGGGGTATCTGAAATCATCAATGCTGACAGCCTGGTCGCCATTTAATGTTTTGGCTTTTTCATAAAAATAGGCAATCACGCTCGTACCGTGGTGCTGGGTTATCGTGTCGATGATCGGTTTGCCGAGCTTGTGTCTGTGGGCGATTTTAACCCCTTCCTTCACATGAGAAACCAGAATATTTTTGGACATGGACGGGGCCAGCTTATCGTGTTTGTTCATGTTGACGGGTTGGTTTTCGATGAAGTAGAGGGGTTTTTCGATTTTGCCGATGTCGTGATAGTACCCGCAGACCTTGGCGAGCAGCGAGTTGGCGCCGATGTCGCTGGCGGCCGCTTCCACCATGGATCCGACGATAACCGAATGGTGGTAAGTCCCCGGCGCCTCGATCATCAGGCGGCGCAGCAGCGGCCGGTCAAGATTGGCCTGTTCGAGCAGCTTGATGTCGGTAGAGTATCCGAAGGTGGTTTCGAAAAACGGGACCAGCCCGGCAGCGATAATGCCGGAGAGAAGGCCGCCGCTGAAAGCAAACAGCCCATCCCAGAAAAGGGTGGCGCCGGTAATCCGGTCAAGGTAGGCATCCAGGGCCATTACCAGTAAAATGTTCAGCAAACCGGCTTTCAGGCCGGTCTTGATGAAAACTTTCCGTTCCCGGCAGTCTTTCACCCAATATGCGGCCAGTGTGCTGCCAATGAAAAAGTAGACAAGAATTTCCAGGCGACTTTGAAAAATCAAAGCCACGGCCGTGGCGGTGATTAAAGAAAAGGAGACGGCCACATTCAAACCGATCAGCAGGCAGACGGTCATACTGCCGGCGATCAGCGGCGCACCAAAATAGATGGACAGCGGGGAAAAATCATATGGCAGATTACGGGTTAATGTGTCGGACAATGCCGGCGCCAGGCGGGCAATGACTAGAATCGTGATAAATACGCTGGCCAGGCAGAAAATATCTCTGTTTCGATCGGCACTGATGGGGTGGCGGTAATGGTGGAGACTGTACAGCGCCAGCATCAGGCAAAGCATGATCAGGGCCGCGCCGACTCCGCTGAGCAGAAGGCCGCGAGAATGGGTCTGTTTCTGGAGGACTTCTATTTTTGCCAGTTTATCGCGGGTGATCCGTTCTCCTTCCCGCAGAATCATTTCTCCGGATTTTATCTGGGTAACGACCGGTTTGACTTCCGCGGCCGCCCTTTTGCGGCGGTCTTCGGTTTCACTGCGGTTGAGCGAAATATTCGGGCGGATGAGTTCCTGGACAAAGTCGACCACCAGATTACGCAGATTGTAATCCATTTGCCGCAAAATGGGTTCTCCGATGATTCGTACCATGGATTTGGCCTGATCCAGCCCGTATAAATGTTTAAGCGCATGGACTGTTTTTTCAGCCTTGGTTTCCAGGTTTCTGAGAACAATGCCGCGTTCGGTGTCTTCTAAAAGAATTTCTTTGCGGGCGACCACCCCGTTTTCCATGATTCGCCGGAAAATGTCATGGATGGCCAATGACACTTCCTGGGAAAACCGTTGTTTTTCAAGAATACGGAAGGCGCCGTCACTGATTGGCAGACCGACCTGCTTGATGAATGCTTTTTTATGTGCCCAGATCCGATCATGGGCAGAGGGGGCGCTTTCGGCTTTTTTATTTTTCCCGGACGGGGTCGTTCCCGGATCGCTGACCGACTCTGCTGGTAAATGCGCCGGCGGTGTTTCCGCCTGGTGCAGCAGTTCCCGCATGGACTGAAATGCCCGGCCTACCTGCATGCAGCGATTGGCCACCACGGCAACGTCGTGGTCGTATACGGTCAGCACGTCCTCGGCAGCCTGGATGCGGCGGGCTTCCGTGGCCGCCTCGTCTTCAACAAAAAAATCCCGCGGGGCCTTGATGTTTCGACCGGCAATATCTCCCAGGTGATAAGACGGCTGTTTGGAAAACAGGCTGGGGTATAGAATCAGAATAAAAAGCCCCATGGTGATCAATAATATGGCCCACCGGATGGTCCGATGCCAGACGAAAATATCTTTAATGGATTGTGTGAGATGGGTGATTTTCATAATTTATCTGGATGATTCGAACGCCTCGTACGCCTGGATGATTTCCTGGACCAGATGGTGCCGAATGACATCCTGTTTGGAGAAAAAAATAAATTTAATGCCGTCGATGGCAGTGAGAATTTTTTTGACTTCCACCAGCCCGGACGATTTGCCGGCGGGCAGATCGGTCTGGGTGATATCGCCGGTAATCACGGCCTTGGAATTGAACCCGATCCGGGTGAGGAACATTTTCATCTGTTCCGATGTCGTGTTCTGAGCTTCATCTAAAATAATGAAAGAATCATTTAACGTCCGGCCCCGCATAAATGCCAGCGGCGCGACTTCAATAATCCCCTGCTGCATGAGATCGGCCACTTTTTCGAATCGCATCATGTCGTGGAGGGCATCGTATAGCGGCCGCAGATAGGGATCAATTTTTTCAGCCAGATCTCCGGGAAGAAAACCCAGCGCCTCGCCGGCTTCCACAGCGGGCCGGGCCAGGATAATACGCTTGACGTGACCTTTGGCCAGGGCCGCCACCGCCATGGCCATGGCCAGGTAGGTTTTACCGGTGCCGGCCGGGCCGACGCCGAAAACGATGTCAAATCGACGCATGGCATCAATGTATGCCTTTTGTGCCGGGCTTTTGGGAGAGATGGTCTTTTTACTGGACGTGATAAAGACGGTGTCGAGAAATATATCTTTCAGTTGAACGCGGTTGTCGGCACTGAGGATGCGGATGGCGTAATCGATGTCGCTCACGTAAACCGGATAGCCGTTTTCAAGGATTCCATACAGTTGATTAAGTATATTTTCAGCCAGTTGACTCGATACAGTATCGCCTTTGATAAAAGCGGTATTTCCCCGGGCGTTCACCGTGATGTCCAGGGAATCGGCAATCAGTTTCAGATGGCTGTTCTGTGCGCCAAACAGCTGTCCGGCAGACTGATTGTCGGGAAAAGTCAGCCGAATAGTGTCCGTCGAAGGGTCTTCACCCATGGGATATACGCCTGTTTTTTTTACATATTACCGTAGAACCGATGACACGCTCCTTACTCGCGGGGTCTATCCTAACACAGCACTTTTGAAAAATGCAAACATCTAATTTGATCCCCTTTGATACGCGGGCCGGGCCGGAAAAAGACCTTGACTCCATGAAGCGGCTTTGTTACCGGCTAGGAGTAATCGGTTTCATGGGGGCTCTGTCAACGGAACATGATGAGATCGATTCGATTCAACTATCAAGAAATACACTAAATAATACCAATACGGCCGTGTTGATTGATTCCCGGTGCCGTATGAAGGATTCCATGAATTTTTTTGATATAATCGTTGTGGTTATTTTAAGCTTCTGTTTAATCCGGGGTTTTATGCTCGGTTTGATCCGGCAGATATCATCTATTGTAGGCGTACTGGCCGGTTTTTTTGCCGGTATCCGGTATTATTCCCTGTTGACGGGTCTCTTGACCGGATGGGTCGAGAATCCCGGCTATCGCAATATCGCCGCATTCGCCATCCTGTTCTGCGCTGTTTTTATTGCGGTTATTCTATTGGCATGGGTGATTCACTATCTGCTGAAAATAACCCGGATCAGCTGGGTCGACCGGGGCCTGGGCGTGTTGTTCGGCGCGTTCAAAGCCGTGCTGATCGGCGCGATATTTTTGCTGGCGCTGACGACCTTCCTGCCTGCCCATACCCCCCTGATCGAGCAATCCCGTCTGGCACGGTACATGATGGTTGTTTCGGAAAACATGGCCGTGGTGATCAAGCGCAAAGCCAAGACAAGGTTTGATACCAACATCGATACCTATCTGAAATACTGGAATAAACGATAACCATGCCGTCATCATCGCCGCTAAAGGCGCTGGCGGGTCTCGTCAAAACATTGCGGGGTGAAAACGGCTGTCCCTGGGATAAAAAGCAGACCCCGCAGACCCTTGCCCGGTACCTGGTTGAAGAAGTGCACGAGCTGGCCGAGACCGTTTCGGACGGCGACCCGGAAGCCATTTGTGAAGAACTGGGCGATGTCCTTTTCCTGGTCTTTTTTTTAACCCGTCTTTATGAAGAAACCGGACAATTTGATATGGAGGCGGTGGCGCGCCGCAATATCGCCAAAATGATCCGGCGGCATCCCCATGTATTCGGAGACAGTTCGGCCAGCACCTCCGCGGATATCCGGGCCCAGTGGCATCGCATAAAAAAACAGGAAAAGAAAAACAAACCGCCGGGTTCGGCGCTGGATTCCATTCCCGCCGGGTTGCCGGCTTTGATGCGGGCGTATCGGGTTTCCGAAAGAGCGGCGGCCACCGGGTTTGACTGGGATAATCTGGGCGAGGTGTGGGCCAAGGTTGAAGAAGAAATGGGAGAATTGAAAGATGCCTTGCTGAAAGCCGGCAAGCCGGACAGAGCGGGCAGGCTGGATGATGCGGCCGTGGCAGCGGCCGGGAAGAAAGAGATTGATGCGGTCATGCTCGAATTTGGCGATGTGATATTCACCCTGGCCAATGTGGCCCGGTTTTCCCGTTTTCATCCGGAGACAGCTTCGGCGGCCGCGACGCGGAAATTTCAACGCCGCTTTCAATGGATGGAACAGGCGGCAAGAGACCGGGGTCAGAATTTTGAAGACTGCGATCGGCTTGAAATGGACCGCTTATGGGACGCGGCCAAGGCCGCGGAAAGAAAAACCGGCGGCCTGTTGGACAATACCTGAACCGGTCTGTTTCAATCCCCGTTCTACCAAAAAAAGAAAGGCCGCATTGCTTGTCCGGAAAATGGAGATTTAATCAAGGAGATACGATGGGGACAGAGATCAAAAAAGATCTGGAAGGGTACAAAAAGAAAATCCTGACGGTTAACAAAGGAAGGCTGACGCTGGTCCGGGACCTCTATTTCATGGCTACGACGCAGCGGGGGTATGAGGTTGAATACGATGTCAAGTATGAAGAGGGGTGCTCGCCGACGGAGACGCTGCTGTTGAGTATTGCCGGCTGCCTGTCCATTGATGTGGTGCACATCCTGCGCAAAATGCGGTGCGAAGTGGATACTTACGAGGTGGCGGTTGCGGGCACCCGCAAAGATACGCCGCCCCAGTACTACACTTCCGTTGAGATTATGATTCAGATATCGGGCCGGGGGATTACCGCGAAAAAAATGGATCGCGCCATTGCTCTTTCCAGGGAAACCTATTGTTCGGTCTACCATTCCCTGCGGGAAGACATGGTGGTTGACGTGACTTACAAGATCGGCGAAGAATAGCTGCTGCGCCGGCGGGGCATGGCATAACAGGCGCGGGCCGGGTCTAATGTTAAGAAAATACCGGAACTGGGAAAATCGGGCCGGGCGGGAAAAAACAGGCCCCGCAAAACGCGGAGCCTGCCTGTGCGTACCTGTGGGTCAGGTTATTTGGCCACGACGTTTTCCGCCGCCAGCCCTTTGGCACCCTGAACGACATCAAAGGTGACTCTCTGGCCTTCTTCAAGGCTTTTGAAACCCTCGGCCTGGATGGCAGAGTGGTGGACAAAAACGTCGTCTCCCTCATCTTGTTCTATAAATCCAAACCCCTTGGAATCGTTAAACCATTTTACTGTTCCTTCTGTCATTTTACTACTCCTTTTTGCGTGGTTCCTTTTTTGAAACCATCATTAAAAACCGAAATTCTGTTCGTAGAATCCGGCATGCAGCCGCATATTCGGGCGGCTGTTTATCTTTTACCGACTTTTTCCATTATGTCAAGCCGCCCGGCGGTGTTTTCTTTTTCGAAAGGATACCTGAAGGCGGTTTTCTTTTCCCCGGCGACCGGGTGCTTGGTGAGTACCGGGGGATACAGCAGCGTATTCGACGGCGCCGGAATCGAAGTCGGAAACCGCTTCACGGTTCATTTTTCGACCCAGGGTGCGTTCAACCAACCGGATAATCCTGCCATCGGCAGAGGTCGCAAAAGTAAATGCGTTCCCGTTTTGTTCGGCCCTTCCCGTCCGGCCGGTCCGGTGCGTGTAGGCCTCGGGAGTATCCGGCATATCATAATTAACCACATGGGAAATGCCTGATACATCAATGCCCCTGGCCGCAATATCCGTTGCCACCAGAATGTCGAATCTGCCGGACCGGAAACCGTTCATGGCCCGCTGTCGCTGGTTCTGAGACATATTTCCCTGGAGGGCAGTCGCATTGAAGCCGGCTTTTTGAAGCTGGCGGGCAATGTTTTTGGCCTTATGCTTGGTGCGTGTAAAAACAAGGGTGGTCGGCATGTTTTTTGTTTTCAGGATCGTTTTCAACAGCGCTGTTTTACGGTTTTGTTCAACGGTGAAGAGCGCATGGCTGATCGTGGCCACCGGTTTTTCATGGTTAACCTGGACCGTGATATGATTTGACAATATGCTTTCGGCCAGGTGTCTGATTTCTTTCGGCATGGTTGCGGAAAAGACCATCGATTGCCTTTTTCGGGGGACATGCTTGATAATGCGGCGGATATCGGGCAGAAAGCCGCGATCAAACATCTGGTCCGCCTCATCAAGAACCAACACTTCGATATCCTTCAGGGTGATTGATCCGCTGTTAATATGATCCAGCAACCGGCCCGGACAGGCCACGATGATTTCCAGTCCGCGCTCGATTTTTTTTATCTGCGAAACCTTGCTGGCCCCGCCATAGACTGCACAGCTGCGCAGGTGGGTGCCATCCGCCATCTGCTGAAACCCCTCATGGATCTGCTCGGCCAGCTCCCGGGTAGGGGCCAGAACAAGGGCCCGTATTTTTTTGCGGGGGCCTTGCAGCAGCCGCTGCAGGGTTGGCAGCGCGAATGCGGCTGTTTTCCCCGTGCCGGTCTGGGCAAGCCCCAGAAGATCATGGCCTTTGAGTGCATGCGGAATGGCTTTGCGCTGAATGGCCGTGGGGACTGTGTAGCCGCAATTTTGGATAGCCGCGGCAATGGCCGGGGAAAAATTAAACTGTTTAAAACTCATGTAACTCCTCAATAATATGTTGATAATATGTATACCCACCGGGTTTTCCCTGTGGATTCTGTCCGCCGGAAAATCCGGCTGACAATGGTCCGGGGTATGGTGCTGCCATGCGGCCAGCTGTCTAACGATGATAAAAAGCCCTGTGAAAAAAGACGTTTGATCAGCCGACGGCAAAAGCCATGACCCGATTCCGTGATTACTCTGTTAATTGTAGATAAGGATTTAATGTTCGCAGGGGAAGGTGCTGCCAGTGATATCTACGTAAGGATCACAACAAAAAACCGGTAAGACGAAAAAGTGCTACAACTAAACTGAGAATTTATTTCTGTAAGGTACAGCATTTTTTTAAATATGCAAGCATAAAATGAAAAAAAGTCAATAAACTTGACTTTACGGCGCCGGGCGCCGGGTTTTTCCGGATTTCAGCGGCCTGGATGACTGGCGCCGGTGTCGGGGGCGGTCGCCATTTCGATAAACCGGCGATGGGTTCTGAACACCACCGGGGGCATCTCCCTTGCCGGGAAAAACCGGGCATCCGCGGCATCATCTCCCGCCACCAGTTCTCCGGTGAAGGAGAGGACCCGGTAGCCGACCATCAGCAGCGTATGGTATATGTCGCTGTTCCCTTTCATCACTCCCAGCAACCGGTCAATGGTGCCGGCCAGTCCGGTTTCTTCGGTCAATTCCCGCAATGCCGATGCATCCGGCGCTTCGCCGATCTCGATATACCCGCCCGGCAGGCACCAGCCGCCTATTTCCGGCGCCACGCTCCGTTTGACCAGTAATATTTTTCCGGCGTTATCCTGGACAACCGTGCAGGTCGCCGGGACCGGGTTCTCATAGATGGGCAGCTGGCAGGATTGACAGAAAAAGCGTTCGCGTCCCTCAACATGCATGCGCGCCAGCCGGTTACCGCAAAAATGACAATATTGTTTTTCCCGCATGGTTTACCTTTTAATATGTCAGAGCCGGGCGAGGTGTACGCCCTTCTATTGTCAATGTATCGGTGATTTCCGGGCGCCTGTCAAGCGTCGAAAAAATGAATGTGTATTCAATCTCATCCGTGCCCTGCGTCAAGGTGTTTTTTTTATTTTGGTGTCTTACAATAAGAGCGGTATACTGTCATGCGTGCTCTTTTCACCGAATTTATTATAAAAACAGGTTCTATGATATGTGGGGGTGAAAAATAGATATTTTTTTGTTGACGGCGGGTATTGGTTGGGGTAATGAATGGAAATTCATTTATGACTTTGGCGCATTTGGATCGGAATCCATGGAACATCCAGAAAAAGATCGGGATCACCCCGGCAATCAGGCCAATGATAAATACCGTCGTATTCTCGATGCGGCGGGCCGTGTTTTTTCCCGCCGGGGATTTTACCAGTCAACGGTTTCCGAGATCGCCCGGACTGCCGGTGTGGCTGACGGTACCATTTACCTCTATTTTAAGAATAAGGATGATATCCTTGTTCAGTTTTTTCATTTTAAGACCCGGCAGGTATTTTCCCGTTTCCGGGCCGAGGTGAGCGGGGGAGACGGGGCGGTGGATAAATTAAAACGGTTGATCCGTCACCACCTGGCTGCTTTTCAGGCGGACAGGGATATGGCCATCGTCTATCAGGCCGAAACCCGGAGATACAGCCGGCTGGTGGAAGACCAGATCCGGGAGATGGCCGGGATGTATTTCGACCTGCTGGCCGAAATTGTCGAACAGGGGCAGCAGGAAGGCGTCATTCGCAAGGATTTGTATCTGGGGCTGGTCAAACGGTTCCTGCTCGGTGCGGTGGAGGAGGTGATCAGCAGCTGGCTGATGTCCAGCCGGGAATACGACCTGGTCACCATGGCGGACCCGCTGGCCGATCTGATTCTAAAAGGTATCGGTGCGCCGGCATCGGCATGAGATTCTTTGCACGTTATTGTTCAAATACGGGACGGCTCATAAACAGGATTATTTATATAAAGGGGGAATACCATGGCGCAGACAATCGCAGATAAAAGAGATATCGACTTTGTTTTACATGAACAACTGAATGTGGCCCGTCTGGCCGAATATGACCGGTTTGCCGATTTTAATCGCAAGATTGTCGACCTTGTCGTCAAGGAGGCCCGGAATCTGGCGATCAAGGAAATTTTGCCGACCCAGTCTGTCGGAGATGAAGAGGGCGCGGTTTTCGATAACGGTAAAGTTACCGTTCCCAAAGAGTTTCACCGCGCCTGGAAACTGATTAAAGAGGGCGAGTGGGTCGCCATGACAGAGGACCCTGAGTGGGGCGGGCAGGGGATGCCGGTGTCTGTTTCGATGGCGGCTGGAGATTACATGATTGGGGCGAATTTCGCGTTTATGATGTATGGGGGCCTCACCCACGGCGCCGGCATGCTGGTGGAGGCCTTTGGCACCGATGCCATGAAAAAACTGTTTTTAAAAAAAATGTACCAGGGCGAGTGGACCGGTACCATGCTGCTGACCGAACCCGAAGCGGGATCTGATGTGGGAGCGCTGACCACCACAGCCGTCAAAAACGATGACGGGACGTACGCGATTACCGGTAACAAGATATTTATTTCTTCCGGCGACCATGACCTGTCCGAAAATATCATCCATCCGGTGCTGGCCCGTATCGAAGGGGCGCCGGCTGGTACGAAAGGCATCTCCCTGTTTCTGGTCCCCAAAATATGGGTCAATGAAGACGGCAGCCTCGGTGAATTCAACGATGTGGTCTGCACGGGGATCGAAAAGAAAATGGGGATTCACGGCAATGCGACCTGTTCATTGACCCTGGGGAGCAAGGGCAATTGCCGGGGATTTCTTCTGGGCGAGGAAAACAAGGGCATGCGCAGCATGTTCCTGATGATGAACGAGGCGCGTCTGCTCGTGGGTCTGCAGGGATTTGCCGGTGCCAGCCATTCGTACATGAACGCGCTTGATTACGCCCGCCAGCGGGTTCAGGGACGGCATTTGCTGAAGATGATGGAGAACAATGCACCCTCGGTGCCCATTATTCAGCACCCCGATGTGCGACGGATGCTGCTCACCATGAAAGCCTATGTCGAAGGCATGCGGAGCCTGCTCTATTACGTCGGTTTTCTCGAAGACTTGAAAAAGGTGGCCGAAGATCCGGACGAACGGGACCGACATCAGGGCATGATCGATTTTCTCATTCCCATCAGCAAGGGATATGTGACTGATCGGTCCTGTGAGGTCTGCAGCCTGGGCGTACAGGTTTATGGTGGTTATGGATATATCAAGGAATACCCCCAGGAACAATTATTGAGGGACTGCCGGATCACAATGATCTATGAGGGGACCAACGGCATTCAGGCCATGGATCTTCTGGGCCGCAAACTCGGCCTGAACAAGGGAAAGCCGGTCATGGATCTGCTGGGCGAGATGCAGAAGGTCATTGCCGATGCCAAAGCACAGGCGCCTGTGCGGGCACTGGCCGAAAAATTCGAAACCGCGGTTAACAAGCTGGGCGAAGTGGGGATGCATATCGGTGCCCAGGCCATGTCGCCGGAGGTTCTGACCGCCTTTTCCTTTGCGACGCCCCTTCTGGATGTGGCCGGGGATGTGGTCATGGCCTGGATGCTGTTGTGGCGGGCCGCTATTTCGGCCGGTAAACTCGCCGGGGACGCGAAGAAGAAGGATATCGCTTTTTATGAAGGACAGATAAAGTCCGCGGAATTCTTTGTGACCAATGTACTGCCCGTTACCCTGGGCAAAATGGAAACGATTCTGGCGGGCAACGATGCCGTTGTAAGCATATCCGAAGACAGCTTCGGCGGGAAATAATACGTCGGCCGATATCTTTATCTGTCCGTATCGCTTGCCTGTTACCGCTTTTTTCTGCTAAAGGACGGTAACCGTTCCTAATCGTTTGTTGGTCGTTGGCCCGATGGTGGTTATAAGGGGGCTATATTATACTGGAAATGGCGCCAGGCAGCGCCGAACGCGGAGAGGGGTATAAATGAATCCAGACTTTGTTTCGCCGGCGGGCGCGTCGATTCTGGCGATTCCCGGGGTTATCTTTACGGTGCTGATTCCCGTTCTCGGGATTGCCGCATTTACGTTTATCATGGCCAAGCGCATGGCTCCGCTGGTCCGTTCGGCGGATGACCCGCGTTTTGACCGGATTCCCGAGCGGCTGTTCGGCATGGTCAAATATGCCATCGGACAGTGGCGCCAGCCGCGATACCGGCTGGCCGGGATACTGCACATTACCATTTTTGCCGGTTTCATGATCCTTTCCCTGCGCTCCCTGACCATGGTTCTGCTCGGTATTTCACCGGGATTCACGCTGCCCGGGCTGAGCGGAATGGCCGGAAATATTTACGGTGTTCTAAAAGATATTGCCGGGACGCTGGTGCTGGTGGCCGTTGTTGCCGCCATGATCCGACGGGGCATTTTCAAACCGGCCCGGTATGCGGTGCCGAAAAAATATGGCCATGACCACACCTGGGAGGCCATTCTGGTCCTGATGCTCATCGCGACCCTGATGGTCTGCGATATGCTGTTCGAGGGCAGCGCGGATGCCGCCGGTGTGGATTCGGCGGGCGTTGTTTTTCCCCTGACCGGCCACTGGATCGCTGCCCGCGTTTTTGCCGGCGCGTCCCGGGCCGCGCTGCAGACAGTTCATCTGGCGAGCTATTTTGTCCATGATATTGTTTTCTTCTGCTTTTTATGTTTTCTGCCCATGGGGAAGCATTTTCATGTGATTACTTCGCTGCCCAATGTATTTTTCAGAAAACTGACCCCGGGATCGGTCAAACCGGTACGCTGGGGCGTGACCGCCGAAGAGCTGGATAATCTTGAATCGTTCGGCGTCAAAAAATTTGAGGATTTTACCTGGAAACACATTCTTGATTTCTATTCCTGTGCCGATTGCGGGCGCTGTTCGGATCAATGTCCGGCCAATGCCGTTGGCCGGCCGCTGTCGCCCCGCTTTATTTCCGTCAAATCCCGCGAACATGCCTTTAAACACTATCCGCTCAAAGGCGATATCCGACCCAGCAGTGCGCCGGTCATCGGCGATATCTTCAGTGAAGATGAAATCTGGTCCTGCACCACGTGTGGCGCCTGTGAGGCCGAGTGCCCGCTATTTATCGAATATATCGATAAAATCGTTGATCTGCGTCGGGGGATGGTTGACGAAGGGATGGTACCCCAGTCCCTGCAGAAACCGCTCAGGGCGCTTGAGAAACGGGGAAATCCGTGGGGGAAAATGGAGCGCAAACGGATGGACTGGGCAAAAGACAAGGAGTTTGCCGCCCAGTGCGAAGTCAAGGTGCTCGACAAGAAAAAAACGGCCGACACCCTCTATTTTGTTGACAGTATCTCTTCCTTTGACGACCGGATGCAGCTCATCGCCCAGGCCTCGGCCCGGGTGCTCAGCGCCGCGGGTATCGATTTCGGTATTCTGGGAAAACTCGAAAAAGACAGTGGTAACGAGGTGCGGCGTTTTGGAGAGGAAATGCTGTTCCTCGAACTTAAGGATCAAAACACCGAGGCGATCCTGAACAGCGGCGCCCGGCGGATTGTTACCGCCGACCCCCACGCGTTTAATGCCCTCACCAAGGATTACGAGGGATTGCCCCCGGTGGAACATATCAGCGAAGTGATCCTGAAGGCGATTACCGACGGCCGGCTGCATTTAAAACCGGAACTGGATACCGAAAAAATTTACACTTACCATGATCCGTGTTATCTGGGACGGCACAATGGGATTTACGATGCCCCCCGGGCCGTTCTCGATGCCATTGGCGGACTCAACCGGATCGATATGGAAAAGAGCCGGGACCGTTCCTTCTGTTGCGGGGGTGGCGGTCTGATGCTGTTTTACGAGCCTGAAGAAGAACAGCGCATGGGGGTTCTGCGGGTCAAAATGGCTGCCGAAGCCGGCGCCAATGTCATTGTGACCGCCTGTCCTTTCTGTCTGGTCAATATCGAGGATGCCATTAAAGTCAGCGGGCTGGAAGGAAAAATGGCGGCCATCGATCTGGTGGAACTGGTGGACCGGCATATCAGGGAAGAAGCTTAAATATTTTTGGAATGCTGTGAATACCTTTTGATATTCAACGAACCAAGGAGGTGCAGATGGAGATTTTAGTGTGTGTCACCCGCGTACCGGATACGGCTGAAAACGAGATCGAAGTGAACAGCGACGGTACCGATATCGGGCGGGACGATCTGGTCTATTCGGTCAACGAATGGGACAACTATGCGGTGGAAGAAGCCATCCAGATCCGTGACCGGGTCGGTGGCAGTGTTACCGTGGTGACCGTCGGCGACGACGAATCGGAAGAAATTCTTCGCCGGGAAATGGCCATGGGTGCTGATAAGGGCATCCTGCTGGCCGACGGGGACTTTGACGGGTCGGACGGGCTGGGCATTGCCCGGATTCTGAAAGCGGCCGTTGAAAAGGGCAGTTATGATCTGATTCTCACCGGCGCCCAGTCCGAAGGCGGTACTGCGGAAGTGGGCGGGATGCTGGCCGCCCTGCTCGATGTGCCCTTTGCCTCGCTGGTCAATCAAATCGAAATCGTAGATGACAAAAAAATAAAAGCCGGCCGGGAAATCGAAGGCGGCAATATCGAAATCAGCGAAGTGGAACTGCCATGCGTATTGTCCGTTCAGACCGGTATTAACGAACCCCGCTATGTCGGTATCCGCGGTATCCGCAAAGTGGCTTCGCTGGACATCCCCACCCTTGGGGCGGCTGATCTTGGCGTGGATACGGCCACGGTAGGCGCTGCCGGCGCCCGGGTCCAGCGGCTCGACTACTTTGTTCCGGATCTGGGTGAAGGGGCTGAAATGCTCGAAGGAGACACCGAGGAGATCATCGCCAAGTTGATTGAACTGCTCAAAGCCAAGGGAGGGTTAAAATAATGACCGATCAGATTTTTACATATATCACGCATAAAAACGGCGTGGCCGATGACACGGCGATGGAACTGGCCGTGGCGGCCAGGAAAATCAACCCCGATGCTGCTGTTGTGGCCATTGTTACCGGCAGTGGCGAATCCCTGGACGCGGTCTGCCAGCAGGCGGCTAAAATGTATCCCACCGTCTGGAAGCTGGCCGATGACGCCCTGGCCTATCCCAATGCCGATGTGATTCGCCAGGCCCTGGCGTCGGTATTGCCCGAAAAGGCGATGGTCCTGGTGGCCCACGATACGTTCGGGATGGATTTGTCGCCCGGCCTGTCGGTTAAACTCGGCGCTGCTTTTATTTCCGATGTTGTCGCCATTGACGGACTCGGCGACGGCAAGCTGACCATTGTGCGGCAGGAATATGGCGGCCAGGTGAGTACCCATGTGGCCGCGGATATCAGTGCCGGCGTGGTCATTAATATCCGACCCGGCGTGTTCCAGCCCGAGGGCGATGCGGCGGCGGCCGGTGAGGTGGTGGATAAATCCGGAGAGATGGACCTGGGCACCGCTAAGCGCCGTTTTCTGGAAATCGTGGAAGCCGAAGTCGGCGATGTGGATATTACCAAATCGGATGTACTTGTTTCCGTGGGCCGGGGCATCGAAGACGAAGACAACCTTGAAGTTGCTTTTGACCTGGCCAAGGCCATGGGAGCCGATGTTTCCTGCTCGCGGCCCATCGTGGACGCCAAGTGGATGGAAAAATCCCGTCAGGTCGGGACCTCGGGCCAGACCGTCAAACCCAAGGTCTACATTGCGGCCGGTATCAGCGGGTCGTTCCAGCATCTGGGCGGTCTCAAGGGGAATCCGTTTATCGTGGCCATCAACAAAAACCCCAAGGCCCCGATTTTTCAGGTGGCGGATGTGGGGATCGAAGCCGATATTCTCGATTTCCTTCCCGAGCTGACGGAGGCCGTCGAGGCACTTTAATTCCGGATACAATGTATGGAACAGTGAAACAGCCTCGTTTGCCGATCAACGAGGCTGTTTTTTTTTAATTAAGCAGTATCGGCGGGGATATGCCAGGAGGAGAATACACCATGCAGACCAAACGAATTTACAATTTTAATCCCGGGCCGGCCGCTCTGCCGCTACCGGTACTGGAGGAAATAAAAGAATCGTTTTTGAATTACGCCGGCTCGGGCATGTCGGTTGTTGAAATCAGCCATCGGTCCGGGGAATTTGAGGCGATTATCAACGACGCCGTCGCCCGGGTCCGGCGGCTCCTGTCGCTTGATGATGACTGGCAGGTGCTGTTTCTCCAGGGCGGGGCCAGCACGCAGTTCTGCATGGTACCCATGAACTTTCTGGGAGAAGGCGATGCGGCCGATTACGTGGATACCGGCACATGGTCTGCCAAGGCGGTCAAGGAGGCGCAGGTGCTTGGTAAATCGGTGCGCGTGGCGGCGTCTTCGGAAGATCGGAATTACTGCTATATTCCCAAAGGTATCGCGTTTAATCCCGGGGCCGTTTATGCGCACATTACGACGAATAACACGATTAAGGGCACCCAGTGGGCCGACATGCCGGATACCGGCACCGTACCGCTGGTGGCGGATATGTCCTCGGATATCATGAGTCGTCCCGTGGATGTGGATAGATTCGGCCTGATTTATGCCGGCGCCCAGAAAAATATCGGGCCGGCCGGCGTCTGCCTGGTGCTGGTCCACAAGAAAATGCTTGCCCGGGTACCGGACAATCTGCCGTCCATGTTGAAATATACGACCTTTGCGGCCAAGAACTCCCTTTACAATACCCCGCCGAGTTTTGCCATTTATACTGTTCAGCTGGTGCTCAAGTGGATCGAGGAAACCATCGGGGGGCTGGATAAAATGGCCGCGCTTAACCAGCGAAAAGCGGCGCAGCTTTACGATTTTATTGATCAAAGTGATTTTTATCAAAGCACCGCCGATCCGGACAGCCGCTCGTTGATGAATGTCACCTTCCGTCTGCCCGATGAATCCCTGGAAGCGCTGTTTGTTAAACAGGCCCTTGAAAACGGACTGGGCGGCCTCAAGGGACACCGCTCGGTGGGCGGGTGCCGGGCGTCAATTTACAACCCCACACCGCTGGAAGCCGTGTCCGCGCTGGTCGGCTTTATGCGGGATTTTGAAAAAAAATCGGGATAATCTGACGGCGGCCACCTAAATACCGGCTGGGGCCAGGAAGAGGCACGGCCGACTTGACAGATGACGGATGGTTTGATTAATTAGATGGTTGCATCGGATGAAATATTGTTTCGGCTGGATGCCGTTTTATCCACCCCAAGACCCAGATAAGGAGGAAACAACACCATGGACAAGATTCTGAGAATTAATGTCGGGGCTGCTGGTGGGCCACAGGTTACGGAAACAGCGATGGGCGATTATGCCGGTTTGGGCGGTCGTGTACTGACCTCAACCGTGATTTCCAAAGAAGTCCCTCCCACCTGTCACCCTCTGGGCGAAGATAATAAGCTCGTGATTGCACCGGGCATGCTCAGTGGCACGAAGGCGGCCATGTCCGGCCGGATTTCCGTGGGCTGCAAAAGCCCTTTGACCGGTGGCATCAAGGAAGCCAATTCGGGCGGGCAGGGAGCCCAGGTACTGGCCCGGCTCGGGTACGCCGCCATTATTCTGGAGGGCGCGCCTGTTGATGATACGCTTTACAAGGTGTTCATCAATAAAGACGGTGTAAAAGTTACGGCAGACAACAGCTTGAAGATGCTGGGTAATTATGACCTGGTTGATAAAATGACAGCCGAATACGGGGACAAAACAGCCTGTATTTCCATTGGACCGGCTGGTGAAATGAAGATGGCCGCCGCCTCGATTGCCTTTACCGATATTGAAAGACGCCCCACCCGCCATGCCGGCCGGGGCGGCGTTGGCGCGGTTATGGGGAGCAAGGGAATCAAGGTTATTGTGCTGGACGATACCGACATGAAAATGCGCGCGCCCAAGGATCCGGAAAAATTTTCCGAGGCCAACAAAGCTTTTGTCGCCGGCCTGAAAAAACATCCAGTCACGGGGGAAGGGCTGGGGGCTTATGGAACCAACGTACTCACCAATGTCATCAACGAAGCAGGCGGTTACCCGACCCATAATTTCAAAACCGGACAATTTGACGGTGCCGCCGATATCAGCGGCGAGTCCATGGCTGAAATGGAAAATACCCGCGGCGGCAAGGGATCGGCGACCAACGGCTGTCATCGGGGCTGCGTGATCCGCTGTTCGGGGACTTTTTACGACAAGAACGGGAACTACGTGACCAAACAGCCCGAATATGAAACAGTCTGGGCCCATGGCGGCAATTGCGGGATCAGCGACCTGGACGTAATCGCCCGGCTGGACCGGATGGATGACGATTTTGGTCTGGACACCATCGAAATGGGCGCGGCCATCGGGGTGGCCATGGATGCCGGACTGGCCGAATTTGGAGACGGCGAAGCGGCCATCAACCTGCTGGCCGAGGTCGGCAAAGGATCTCCCATGGGGCGGATTTTGGGCAGCGGCGCGGCGGCGGTCGGCAAGGCTTACGGCGTCGAGCGGGTACCGGTGGTCAAGAATCAGGCCATGCCGGCATACGACCCCCGGGCCGTTCAGGGGATTGGCGTGACCTATGCCACCACTCCCATGGGGGCGGACCATACGGCCGGTTATGCCGTGGCCACCAATATTCTCGGCGTGGGCGGCACGGTTGACCCGCTTAAACCCGAAGGCCAGGCGGAACTGTCGCGAAACCTGCAGATTGCCACGGGCGCCATCGATTCGACGGGGATGTGCCTGTTTATCGCCTTTGCCATTCTGGACCAGGAAGAGACTTTCCAGGCCCTGATTGATCTGCTCAACAGCTTTTACGGACTGAGCCTGACGGCCGACGATGTGGCCGATCTGGGCAAGAAGGTCCTGACGATTGAGCGGGCATTCAACGCGGCGGCCGGATTTACCAAGATCGACGACCGGCTGCCCGAATACATGAAAAAGGAAGCGCTGGCCCCGCATGATGTTGTTTTCGAGGTCAGTGACGAAGAACTGGACAACGTTTTTAACTGGTAAGCCCGGGAAACAACCTGCACCGATCCCGATCGTGTGGCGATGATTGGCCGCGGCCGGGATCGGTTTGTTTTTTTCGGCTGCCGCTGGAGCTGTCCGGATGAACCGGTCTCCCCATCAACGCATCGTGATTCAACAGGGCGATATCACGCAGCTGACCGTGGACGCTGTTGTCAATGCGGCCAATAATTCGCTGCTGGGCGGCGGCGGCGTTGACGGCGCCATTCATCGGGCCGCCGGACCGGCACTTCTGGCCGAATGCCGCACACTGGGCGGCTGCCCCACCGGCGAGGCCCGGCTGACAAAAGGCTACCGGCTGCCGGCCCGGTATGTCATCCATACCGTGGGACCGGTTTATGGCGGCGGGCCCGAAGATGCCCGGCTGCTGACTGCGTGTTATCAATCCTGTTTGACCCTGGCCATGGCCCGCGATATCCGCTCCATTGCCTTTCCGGCCATTTCCTGTGGCGTATACGGATATCCGATTGCCGATGCGGCCCGGATTGCCGTGGATACCACGGTAACATTTTTACAGGCGCATGCATCCATCCGGCAGGTTGTTTTTATTCTTTCTTCCGATAAAAACCGGAAGATTTACGAAGCGATACTGGCCGGATAATCGGTACCGGCGAAATATTGACAAACGGAAACGATGTGATTATTTTCGGGCTGTAACAATGCGTCTGGAAATCGAGTACATGGCCGCCCGTAACGGGGTCGGCCGCTTTTTTAATTAGGAGGAATCCATGGTTGAAGTAACCCCGGCGGCAACAGAACAGATTGGCCAGTATTTTAAGGGCCGAGATCCCCAGCCCATCCGTATTTTTTTAAATGAAGGCGGGTGAGGCGGCCCTTCTCTGGCCATGGCTCTGGATGAGCCGCGTGAAAATGACGAAGTGTACGATGTGGACGGATACCAGTATCTGGTGGATAAAGGTTTTCTGGAAAAGGCCAAACCGATCAAGGTGGACTATCAGGCGTACGGATTCAAGCTGGACTGCGGAATCAATTTTGGCGCCGGTGGATGTTCAGGGTGTGGCAGCGATGGCGGCTGCGGCTGAACATTTTTCAATAATCTGCAAAAGGGGCATGCCTTCCCGGGCATTGCCCCTTTTTTTGTATCAATCTGAGAAAAAGCATCGTACCGGGTGGTGGGCCATCGGTTGCCAAAAGTCGATCGAATGCCTATTATGACTGATAAAGGCAGACACCGGATATAACCGGAAATGGTTATGGCGATGCACCGAAAGTCTGACGAAATGCCGTGGAAGGGTGCCCATGAAGATTGTTATTACCGGTGGTACGGGATTTATCGGTACGTACCTGTCCCGGAATTTTCTCAAAAGCGGCCATGCGGTGACTGCTTTTGGCACCCGGTCGTCCCCGGCGGCCATTGATCACCCGGATCTGACTCAAATATCCGTGGACACCACACGGCCCGGTCCCTGGCAGGATCACGTGGCCGTAGCGGATGTGGTGATCAATCTGGCGGGAAAATCAATCTTCAAACGCTGGTCCCCGACCTATAAAGAGCAGCTTTACGACAGCCGCATATTGACAACCCGTCATGTGGTGGCGGCGCTTCCCGGAGACCGGCCGGTGACGCTTTTCAGTGCGTCGGCGATGGGGTATTATGGCAATCGCAAAGAGGACCCTGTGACCGAAAAAGAACCGCCGGCGGATGATTTTCTCGGTCGGCTGTGCCGCGACTGGGAAACCAAAGCGCAACTGGCCGAAAAGAACGGACACCGGGTCATTCGGATGCGCTTAGGTGTGGTGCTGGGCCGGGACGGCGGGGCCTTCAAGCAGATGGCCACCGTGTTCAGGCGTTTTGCCGGGGGGACCGTGGGCGACGGCCGGCAATGGTTTCCCTGGATTCATATCCGTGATGTGGCAGGGGCAGTTGCGCATCTCCTTGCCCGGCCGGACATGTCCGGTCCGGTTAACTTCTGCGCGCCCGAACCGCTGCGTAACCGGGGAGTGGCAAAAGCGTTCGGCCATGCGCTGAATCGGCCGGCGGGCCTGGCGGCGCCTTCGTTTATGCTTCGTCTCATTCTGGGCGAATTTTCCGAGACATTGCTCGTTGGACAGCGGGCCGTACCGGACGAACTGCTGAAAAGCGGGTTTACCTTCCGGTTTCCCCGGCTGGACGTTGCATTGGCCAATCTGGTGGGATAATATGTGGGAATTTAGTATCTTGTTTGTTTTTACCCTGGCCGTTTATCTTTTCTTTTTTGTGACGATGCGGTGTCGTCAGCCACCCGCCGACGACGCACATGGCACCGGACATACCTGCGGACACGCTCAGTGCCAGTGTACGCATAAAACGGTTGTCATCGAGGAAGAAATGGCCCGGCCAACCAAAGAAGAGAGGGAGGAGCGTTAATGGGCGACCTTTGGGAAGCGATTGAGCAACGGAGAAGTATTCGCAAATTTACCGATCAGGATATTTCCGAAAGCCTGACTGAACAGGTGCTGGAAGCCGTCAAAATGGCGCCTTCCTGGGCCAATACCCAGTGCTGGGAAGTGGTGGTTATTCGTGATGAGGGGATTAAGCATGCCCTCGCCGATATTGTCAGCCCCAAAAATCCGGCAACGCGCGCGGTAAAGACGGCCCCGGTTGTTCTGGCCCTGTGTGGCCGGAAGAACGTGTCAGGGTTTTACAAGGGAAAAAGTTCGACCAAATTCGGTGACTGGTGCCTCTTTGACCTGGGGATCGCCACCCAAAACATCTGCCTGGCCGCCCATGACCTGGGTCTGGGGACAGTGATCGTGGGCCTGCTGGACCATGACCGGGCCAACCGGCTTCTCAACGTGCCCGGGGAATGCGATTGTGTCGCCCTGATACCGATGGGATATCCGAACCAGACGCCGAAGGTTCCCAAGCGGCGGGCTATTTCGGAATTTGCCCATCAGGATACGTTTTAGCATGCCGCCTGCCGCCGGTAGCGGCGGCCGAACCGGTATGAAATTGTCCTCTCCGGCAGTCTTGCGGTCGCTGCGGGCGGCTGATTCCCGCGTTATTGCCGCTTTCAGACGGCAATTGCTGGCTTGGTATGCGGTCAACCTGCGGCCGCTGCCCTGGCGGCGCACCCGGGATCCGTATCGGATCTGGGTCTCGGAAGTCATGCTCCAGCAGACCCAGGTCGATACCGTCATCCCCTATTATCATCGGTTTCTCAAACGGTTTGACGACATCGGGAAGCTGGCCGCTGCCCCGCAGCAGGCAGTGCTCAAGTGCTGGGAAGGCCTCGGTTATTATGCCCGGGCCCGTAACCTGCACAAGGCCGCGGCCGTTGTGAACCGGTGTTTTAACGGCCGTGTGCCGGACAACTGGAAGGATTTTACCTCCCTGCCGGGCGTGGGACCCTATATCGGCGCGGCCGTGCTGAGCATCGCCCATGACCGGCCCTTTGCCGTTGTGGACGGTAATGTCAAACGGGTACTGGCCCGGCTTTTCGAAGACTCCGCGCCGGTCAACGGTTCGGGGGCGCATCATACGTTTCACGGTCTGGCCGCACCGCTGCTCGACCCGGACGCGCCGGGGCACTACAATCAGGCCCTGATGGAAGTGGGCGCGCTGATCTGCAGGCCTGGTAATCCCAGGTGCACCGATTGCCCGGTGGCTGATTTCTGTCAGGGATATCACCACGACTCGCTCACCACCTTTCCTGTGCGAAACAAACGCCGGCCGATACCGGAAATCCGGGTCGCCGTTGGCGTGATCCGGCGCAACGGCCGGGTATTGATTACACAGCGAAACCCAGATGGGCTGCTCGGCGGTCTGTGGGAGTTTCCCGGCGGAAAAATCAAAGCGGACGAAACCCCCGAAACAGCCTGCCGGCGAGAACTCAAGGAAGAGGTGGGCCTGGATGTCGAGGTAGGCGTACGCCTTGCCCGGGTGCGGCATGCGTATACGCATTTCAAAGTGGTTCTGGATGTGTTTTTGTGTGACGCGCCGGCCGGGCGGATCCGTCTCAAAGGGCCGGTTGACCACCGCTGGGTGCGTCTCGATGATTTATCGCGTTACCCGATCCCAGCGGCCAACCTTAAATTTATTTCACAACTGAAAGCATCGGAGATATTCAACAATGACTGAAGGCCTCACGTTCGAACAGGGACCGATCCGCCCGCCCAACGAATCCCGGAGCCTGCTGCTCCGTTTTACCCGCAATTGCCCGTGGAACCGGTGCCTCTTCTGTCCGGTTTACAAGGGACGAAAATTTTCCCTGCGGCCGGCGGCGGAAATCAAGGCGGATATCGATGCGGTCCGGAAAATCGTCGATGACGTGACGGCGCTTTCCAGGGGAATCGGCGCCGGTGGCCGGGTCGACGGACGGGTGATCACCCACATTCTTCACAAAGGGGAATACAGTGCCGGCTACCGCAGCGTGGCGGTCTGGATGCATTACGGGACCAACGCCTGTTTTCTGCAGGATGCCGATAATCTGATCATGAAAACGGATGACCTGGTGACAACCCTCACCTACCTGAAACAGCAGCTTCCCATGATCCGCCGGGTAACGACGTATACACGCTCACGAACGGTGAACCGGAAATCGCCGGCAGACCTCGAGCGTATCCGTGCCGCCGGGCTGGACCGGATCCACATCGGCCTTGAGACCGGCTGCGATCCCCTGCTCAAACTTGTTAAAAAAGGTGTGACGGCCGACGGCCATATCGATGCCGGGCGGCGGGTGATCGACGCCGGGATGGAATTGTCCGAATATGTCATGCCGGGGCTCGGCGGTCAGGAAATGTGGAAAGCGCACGCGCTGGCCACGGCCGAGGTGCTCAACGCCATCAATCCTCATTTTATCCGCCTGCGGAGCCTCCGGGTGCCGAAACGGGTGCCGTTATACGAACAACTCGAAGCCGGGACGTTCACCATGCAGACCGATGACATGCTGGCTGAAGAACTGCGTATTTTTATTTCGGCCCTTAGCGGCATCACCAGCACTCTGACCAGCGACCACATGATGAACCTGCTCGAAGACGTATCCGGCCGGTTTCCCGAAGATAAGGAAAAAATGCTGGCGGTGATTGCAGACTACCAGGCGTTGCCCGACATGGATCGCCTGATTTACCGTGCCGGCCGCCGCGGCGGGACCTACCGGTCGACCCGGGATCTGGCCGCTGATCCGGCGACTTATAAAAAAATAAAAAACCTGATTGAGCAGGTGCAGGCTGACAACGGCGAGGCGGGCGTTGAGGCTTTTATTTCTGAAATGGTGGATCGATATATATGATGGTCCCGGCACCACAGCCGGGGAATTCAGACCAATATTAAGCGTTTACCCGGATGTAAATATGTCACGGGCATCCCGGCTTTTCTGCCGAATCCAATGCCGTAGAATATGATCGGTTCCGGCGTGGCCCTGGAGAATCTGGCGGTTTTGCGGGGGCGCGCGCGTAAAAAATCTTGCAAATCTTTTTTAGATCTGGTAACAATTTCCAAATAGATGTTAGACAACAATGAAAATTCATCGCTTGAATGATATTCAATCTTTATTCGGCCCGACACTTGCTGCCATCCCGCCGTAGATGGCCGGATTGAATAATATGCACCAATCCAAGAATGAAAGCGTTTAACCCAGTCCTGTAACGCATGATAACCAATCAAAGGAGGTTCGCAATGAAAAAAGTCCTGATTTTTAGTATCGCTGTGCTGTTCGGTTTTGTTTTGCTGATGGGGACGGTGCCGTCCGATGTGCAGGCCAAAACCATATTTGTGACCATCGGGACCGGCGGCATCACCGGTGTCTACTATCCCACCGGCGGCGCCATTGCCAAGATGGTCAACAAGAAGCGCGATCAATATCATATCCGTGCCACGGTGGAGTCCACCGGCGGGTCGGTCTTTAACATCAACGCTGTTTTATCCGGAGACCTGGACTTTGGCATCTGCCAGTCCGACCGTCAGTACCAGGCCACCCACGGACAGGCGGAATGGAAAGACAAGGGGCCTCAGAAAGATTTGCGGGCGGTTTTTTCCATCCATCCTGAATCCGTAACCCTGGTGGCGGCCGATGACAGCCACATCAACTCTCTGGCCGATCTTAAAGGTAAACGCGTCAACATCGGCAATCCGGGTTCCGGGCAGCGTCAGAATGCCATCGACGCGCTGGCAGCCGCCGGCATCGACTACAAAAAAGACCTCAAGGCAGAGGATGTGAAAGCTGCCGAAGCTCCCGGACTGCTGCAGGACGGTCGCATCGATGCCTTCTTTTACACCGTGGGGCATCCCAGCGGCGCCATCAAGGAGGCCACCGCCGGCGCCCGCAAAGTCCATTTCGTGCCGGTTACCGGCCCGGGCATCGATAAAATGCTGAAGGATAAACCTTACTACGCCAAATCTTTTATTCCGGCAAAGCTCTATCCCAACGCCACCAGCAAGGAAGATGTCCCCACCTTCGGCGTCAAGGCCACTTTTGTCACTTCGGCCAAAGCTCCGGACACCATTGTTTATGACATCACCAAGGAAGTTTTCGACAACTTTGATACCTTCAAAAAACTGCACCCGGCTTATTCGGTGCTGACCAAAGAGAATATGCTCGACGGTCTCTCGGCGCCCATGCATCCCGGCGCCCTGAAGTACTTCAAAGAAATCGGACTCAAGTAATTTGAATCAGTCAGACTCCCGGATGGCGGCTGAGACGTCCGTCGTCCGGGGTCCCGCCCCGCGATGCTTTGTTCTGCGGGCATACGTTTTTTCGCTCCCCATTTTTCGACTGGCGGCTGGCCGCGGGGCCGGTTGCCTGCCGAGAAGACGTTTGACTTGAAAGGCGAATAATCTTTAACCCATGAAGCAGGTGAAATAATGGCTGAGCTTGATATCCTGAAATCCCCGGAAACAGACGAGGGGCTTGAATCTGCCCGCCGCATGGCTGAAGAGGAAGAAGGTCTGGGCCGAAAGCCCGGAGGCCCGGCCAAATGGGTAATTCCCACCGTCGGTGTGGTTTGGAGCCTGTTCCAGCTCTCCATTGCCTCCTGGCTGGTGCTCGATTCCACGTATATTCGGGCCATTCACCTGGCCTTTGCCATGCTGATGGTCTTTCTGAACTATCCGTTGTTCAAAAAGTCCCATTTTGGACTCAAGTACTTTTCGCAGATGGACAAAATACCGCTGCTGGACTACGTGGTCGCTGTTGTGGGTGCTCTGGCCGCCCTGTACATCGCCATTGACTACAACGGCCTGACGACGCGCTACGGCTCACCCATCCAGCGCGATATTATTATTGGCGCCATCCTGGTGCTGCTGCTGCTGGAAGCGTCACGCCGTGTCATCGGCCCGGCGCTGTCCATCATTGCCCTGGTGTTCATCTCCTATGCCTTCCTGGGACCCTATATGCCGGAGGTCATCCAGTTCAAAGGCGTGTCGCTGAATCGTTTTATGGGGCAGATGACCATGTCCACCGAGGGGATTTACGGTATTCCGCTGGACGTATCGGCCACTGTCGTGTTTCTCTTTGTGCTTTTCGGCGCCATGCTGGACAAGGCCGGCGCCGGCAAATATTTCATCGAACTGGCCCTTTCCATGCTGGGCCGGTTTAAAGGCGGGCCGGCCAAGGCGGCTGTGCTGGGAAGCGGCCTGACCGGGCTGGTCAACGGGTCCTCCATCGCCAATATCGTGACCACCGGCACCTTTACCATTCCGCTGATGAAAAAGGTCGGTTATCCACCAACCAAGGCCGCCGCCGTGGAGGTGGCCGCCAGCACCGACGGGCAGATTGCCCCACCGATTATGGGCGCTGCCGCTTTTATCATTGCCGAATACGTCAACGTGCCCTATGTGGAAGTCATCAAGGCTGCGGCCATCCCGGCCTTTGCCTCTTATGCGGCACTTCTGTATATTACGCACATCGAGGCTTCCAAACTGGGACTGAAAGGCCTCCCCAAAAGCCAGCTTCCGCATTTTTTCAAGACCCTGGTCAAAGGGGCGCATTTTTTACTCCCCATCGCCATGCTGCTCTACGAGCTGATCGTTGTCCGCCACACCCCGCAACTGGCCTCTTTCAACGCCTGCTGGGTCATGGCGCTTATCATGCTTTTTCAACGTCCGGTACAGGCCTACTTGAAAAAGCAGCCCATTGGCGCGGCCTTCAAACTGGCCATCGGTGAGATTTTCGCTTCACTGGCATCCGGCGCACGCAACATGATTGCCGTGGCTCTGGCCACGGCGGCCGCCGGTATTATTGTGGGCGTGGTGGCCATGGGGCTGGGTCAGCTGGTCACCGAGATCGTGGATATTCTGTCAGGCGGCAATATTTACCTGATGCTGGTGATCACGGCTTTTGCCAGCCTGATTATCGGCATGGGACTGCCCACCACGGCCACCTACATCGTCATGGCCTCTTTAACTGCGCCGGTCATCGTCAACATCGGTCACGCCAACGGCTTCATGGTGCAGCTGATGGCGGCCCACCTGTTCTGCTTTTATTTTGGTATTCTGGCCGACGATACGCCGCCGGTGGGCCTGGCCGCCTATGCGGCCGCCGCGATTGCCAAGTCGCCCCCCATTCCCACCGGAATCCAGGGGTTCATGTACGACATCCGGACGGCCATTCTGCCTTTTATGTTCATCTTTAACAGCGATCTGATCCTGCACAACATCAACAACTGGCCCCAGGGGCTGCTGATCTTCGCCATGGCCTGCGTCGGCAACTTCGCCTTTGCGTCGGCCACCCAGGGCTGGTTCGTGGCCAAAAACCGATTTTACGAAATCCCGTTGTTTCTGTCGGTAACCGTGATCCTGATGCGCCCGGATTTTGTCGCATCCTTAATCGGTCTGGCGCATAATCAGCGTTACTGGACCTACCCCATCGGTCTGGCCATTCTGGGGCTGGTATACCTGATGCAGCGGCCGCGCATCCCCCGGGCGGCAACCACAGCGGCCACAGCGGCCACAGCGTAAAAAACGGGCCGAAAGGAATCAAGGTATGGAAACGATCCACACGATCATGGTGGCCATCGGCTTCAGCAGCTATTCCGAGGGAATTTTTACCTACGCCGCCGGTCTGGCCACACAGTTCGACGCCGACCTGCTGGTGGCTTCCATCATCAACTCGCGTGATGTGACAGCCGTCGGCAGCGTGGTATCCCTGGGCTATGAGGTAAACGGCGATGATTACGTGAAGGCCATTAAACAGGCCCGACAAAATCAGCTGGATGACTACATCAAAGATGCGGCCTTTCCCGCCAAAAGGGTACGTGCCATTTTCAAGGTGGGCAACCCTTTGGAGGAATTGCTGAAAATCACCGTGCGCGAAGATGTGCAGATGCTTGTCATGGGCGTTAAGGGACGTACCGACATGGAGCAGCTCATCGTGGGTTCCATTGCGGAGCGGCTCTTTCGGCGCTCACCAGCAACCATCGTCTCGTACCGGGACGAAAAAACCGCCCGGCGTCTGCGGAAACGCATCCATCCATAGGGTGGATATCTTTCGGATGCAGAGGTTTCCGGAATAGTAGGCGTGCAACCCCGCGGGATGCTTTGTGAAAGGCTTATTCGGGAAAGGGGGGAAATATGACGCAACGACTGCTAAGGTGGATTTGCCTGTTTTTGGCATGCGGTTTCTTCCAGGCTGCGGCTGCTGTCGCCCAGGACCGCTTTATCGACAACGGCGACGGTACGGTGACCGACCACAAACTGGGGCTGATGTGGTCCAAAACGGACAACAGCGGCAATATCAGCTGGAAACAGGCCACGCGCTGGGTCCAGTACACCTTCCCGGATACACTGCAGAAAAAATATGACAACTGGCGGCTGCCGACTCTGGAAGAGTTAAAGAGCCTTTACAATGCGGAACCGGGCTATGAAGGTTACGAGGCCGACTGTGGCCAGCAGGTCAAAATCATTCCACTGATCCGCCTGAGTTGCGGGTGGGCATGGAGCTCGGACGTAGAAGCCATCACGGCGGCCGTTTTCAGCTTCCAGCGTGGTATTCACTACACGGACCGCATGGTGCACCGCCGCGGCCACCGGGCTCTGCCTGTACGTACCATCCGCTGAAGGCGTACCCTGCCGGATTTTATCTTACTTTTTGGATTGGCCCGGCCACACATCCAGGACCCAGTCAAGGCCCAGCTCCTCGAGTTTTGCCCGGGTGGGATTCCCCGTGGCCGGATCCCAGTGCATCATTGAGTAGTATTGATCCAGTGCCGTTTTCAGCTCATCTGGATCAATGACGCTTCCTTTTGACGGCCCGTCCGGAATCGGCTCAAAGACTCTGCCCGGCAGCCGGTCCCGGCTTCTGTCAAAACCTTCCCTGCCGTTGAACGCCTTCATCAGGTTGATCCGCCGCTCGCCGGCGCGCATCAATTCCCAGAAGGTCACCTGCCATCCGGTGACCGATTCGATCAATTGTTCAATATCTTTGAAATGGTAAAGCGCGCCAAGCCCCCAGCAAAAATCGCACAACGTCAAGGTGTCCATCAGGCTGAAGTAAAACTGGGATAACCGGGTCGCCTTTACCTTGGCGGTATCGAGCTTTTCAATCCCGCTGAAATCCATCAGCCCCAGTCCCCGGGCCAGGTCGGTATCGGCCGCCGCCAGCCAGTCATGTTCCGACGACATATGGTCGGCGCCAAAGGGATTGACCGCATACATCAGGGCCTGGCTGGGCTTGACCCGGGGCATGTGCGCCGGAAACGACTGCCCTTTGACATGAATGGCAAACGGGCGACACGCTTCGCCCCAGATGGAAATGGCCTTCTCATATCCGTCGGCCAGAATGTCTCCGATGCCCTGCCGCAAGGCGATCATTTTCAGGAGTGTCAGGACAGCCTCGCCGTTTCCGAACGTCAGCTCAAGGCCATCGGTGTCTTTGACGGTGATCAGCTTGTTTTCAAAGCACTCCATGGCAAAGGCAATCAACCCGCCGGCGGAGATGGTGTCCAGCGTGTATTTATTACAGATCTCGTTTGCCTTGCAGACCAGGGACAGGTCCCCGATGGCCAGATTGGACCCCAGCATGGAAATCGTTTCATACTCGGGCCCGCCGTACTCGGCCTGGATATCATAAGGCGCGGTCATTTCAACGACCCGTTTGCACCGGACGACGCAGGACCAGCAGGTGTCGGTTTTTTTAAGCAGCGTATCGGTGAGCTTTTGACCGGTCAGCGCATCCGTCATCTCAAACGTCCCGGTCTGAAAATTCCGGGTAACGATCATCCCCAGATCCTTGAACCAGGACATGCCCATGGCCGTACCGTATTTGCGGAAATTCTGGTGAAGCTCGGATTTTTTAAAGGCATTCGCCCCTTTAGCGGCGATGGCCTTGACCCCTTCCTCATCCGCAAAGGCAAATTCCCGTTTGCCCCTGACGGCAATGGCTTTCAGGTTCTTGGCCCCCATGACGGCACCCATGCCCGTCCGGCCGGCAAAATGGCTCAACCCGGCCGTAATACAGGCAAACCGAACCCGGTTTTCACCACCGGGACCGATCTGGGCGATTTCGATTTTATGGTCTCCCAGTTCTTCACAGATCAGCTCAGTCGATTGACCCGTGACCCGGCCCCATAAGTGGCCGGCATCCCGGAGCTCTGCTTTTCCCTGGTCAATCCATAAATAGACGGGGGCATCCGCCTGGCCGGTGATGACCACGGCATCGTATCCGGCATTTTTGAGCATCGGCCCCCACCCGCCACCGCACTGGCTGTCGCCAATGGCGCCGGTCAGGGGAGATTTTGCCGTTACCGTAAACCGGCTTCCCCCCGAGACAGGGGCGCCGGTAAGGATGCTGGGGGCAAACACCAGGACATTGCCGGGGTCCAACGGCTGAACGCCGGGATCCGTCTCTTTGAAGACATAATATGTGCCCAGAAGACTTCCCCCCAGATACGCCCGGTAAAATTCCGGTCCATTTTCATCCACGGCCATCCTGCGGGTGGTTAAATCAACTTTCAGAATTTTCCCGTTATATCCGTATATTTCGCGTTCGCCCGCCATGCGCTGCCCTTTCCTTTGGTATATATCAGGTATCCGTGGTGTCCCGCACCGGTCCCTGTCTGGTGGTAAACAACCCGGTGATACGGATTATTTTTTCGGCGGTCAAATAATAAACACCGGCCAGATCAACTGAAAACTTGCGAACTCAAACCCATAAAAAATAATGTTCCAGCTCCCACTGAGAAGCTTTTGAAGAATTCGGGTCATGGCCATTGGTTTCAGACCATTTGGCGAATTCATCCCATTCATCCTGTTTAATCGTGGAAATATGGGCCACCACATCATTGCCCAGTAATTTGCCGGCAACCGATGATTCCCGAAACAGCTGGATGGATTCAAGCAGGGATCTGGACAACAGCGCGGCCGATTTATCGTCGACCGCATTGCCTTGGGTGTAATCGCCCGGCTCGATCCTGTTTTTTATCCCGTACAGCCCGCCGGCCAGTATCGCCGCAATGGTCAGATACGGATTGATATCCGTAGCCGGCACGCGATGCTCCAGCCGGGTGTATTTATCGGGTTTTGACCCATGCACCACTCTCAGCGCCACCGTATGGTTATCCAGCCCCCATGAGGCATTGACCGGGCACCATTTTTCCGGATCCATGCGGTGATACGAGTTGACCCAGGGGCGGAACAAAAGATGAAAGTCCGGCATGGTCTTGAGCACGCCTCCGGAAAAATGCCGGCCCAGATCGGACAGCGACCGGGCTTTTTCATCCCAGAAGGCGTTTTTACCGTTTTTCCACAGGCTCAGGTTGTGGTGACAGCCGGTCATGGAATCGTCGGAATCGGGGCGAATCGCCGCCATAAAACTCGGTACCAGGCCAAACTCGTGGCAGAGTTGTTTCAGGTAAAGCTTGATGCGGACGGCATCGTCGGCTGCTTTTAATGCCGGCGCGGGCTCTGCCGTGAATTCGTACATCCCCTCACCATATTCCGTGTGAAACGCTTCGATGGTGATGCCCACCGCCTGCATGCGCGATAGAAATTCCTTGGCAAACGATTCAAACCGATGGGACGGGTAGCGCGTTAAACTGTAGAAGTCCCAGCTGTTTCCCCAGGGCACGAGATCCAGGTACCGTTTTTCCCGGAAGGCGTCCTCGCAGGCTTCGTAGATGTAAGTTTCAAACTCCAGGGCAAATTTCGGCTCCAGCCCCAATTGCGCATATTCAGCCAGAATGGTTTTTAAAATATGACGGCCATCCATCGGGCAGGGGGTGCCGTCTTCCATATAAAAGTCACACAGCACCGCGGCCATATCATCCCGCCAGGGCCACTCGACAAGGGTATCATAATCCGGCAGGGCCACCATCTTGGTAAATCCGGTTTCCATGTTGCTGAACGGCGTCATACTCAGCAGATCACCGCTTCGAACAGATACGCTCAGGGTGGACATGGCGCTACCGGTGGGGCCCAGCGCTTTTTTCAGATTACATATTTTTCCGCGTACAATCCCATTGTTATCCGGAGCCTCCAGCTGCGCAAAGTGGATTCCCTTTTGCTTTAATCGTTCAATTTCCGCGTTGGCGAGCAGACTTCTTTTTTTAATTTCGCTCTTGCTGAACATGATTAAAATGACTCCTCTTTTTGAGATATCCCCTTAATATTTCAACAACAGGCCGCCGTCTACCGGGAGATCGATACCGGTAATATAACCGGCGGCATCGGACAACAAGAACAAGGCGGCATTCGCCATATGCTCGGGCGCCGCCACCCATCCCAGAGGAACCGCTTCCCCAAAGGCGTCCTTGAGGCCCGGGTCTTCCCGGAAGCGTTCCTGCAGCGGCGTATCCGTGATGCCGGGCAAAATAACATTGGACCGGATATTGTCACGCGCAAACTGCATGGCCACCGATTTGGACAGGCTCAGAACAGCCGCCTTGGAACACATGTAGGCATCCTGGGGTCTGGCATCCCCCCGCAATGCCTGGATGGTGGAAAAATGGACCATTGCCCCCCCACCGCTTTTTTTCATCAATGGCACACTGTGACGAACAGTGTGAACCATTGATTTCAGGTTTATTGCCATGACCTGATCCCACAAATCGAGATCGATATCCACCATGCTCACGTCTTTGCCGAACAGGAGCACACCGGCCACATTGGCCACATAATCCATGCGTCCGTATTTGGCATACATTTGATCAATCGACCGGCCGACCGCGTCATCATGGGTCAGATCAATCTGGAAATAGGTGGCGTTCTGCCTGACATCCGCCGCCAGCTCAGGTTCATCCTTGACATCGATCATCCCGACATGGGCTCCCTGCTGTAACAATTGAACGGCGATGGCCAGCCCCATGCCGCCGCCGGCACCGGTGACGATGGCTACTTTGTTCTTAAAACAATTATACTTAACTTGCATCATTTTCTTCCTTTAATTGGTTGAATGATCGTTTGTGGTTCTTCTCCAATTCAGCTGAATAAGAGGGACAAAGGGGGTCCAGTGGTCAGGGATCGAAGGGATTCTTTTATTCAGGGTTTATCCCCCCAGATAAGATCGTTTAATCTCATCACTGTTGAGAAGGTCCTCGGCCGAACCTTCCAGCACTACCTGGCCGGTTTCAATCACATAGGCATGGTCTGCCACTTCCAGTGCTTTTTTTGCATTCTGCTCGACGAGCAGAATGGTAACGCCTTCCCGGTTGATGGCCCGAATAATTTTAAAAATCGTCTGAACCATTATCGGTGACAGACCCAGGGAAGGCTCATCAAGCACCAGCAGTTTGGGCCCGTTCATTAAAGCACGGCCAAAGGCAAGCATCTGTCGTTCACCGCCGCTCATGGTTCCGGCTATCTGTCTGGTCCGTTCCTTTAAGATTGGAAAATGCCGATAAACCCTCTCGTAATCAGAGGTGATTTTTTCCTTGTCCCGGCGAAGGTAGGCGCCCGCCCGAAGGTTTTCACCCACCGTCAGCTTGGCAAAAATCTTCCCCCCTTCCGGTACCTGGGCAATCCCTGCTTTTACAATGGCCGCCGGTTTCCATCCATTGATCTGCTTTCCATTGAAAAATATTTTTCCTCCGGAAGGGCGCTTCAGCCCCGACAGAGCCTTCAAGACGGAGCTTTTCCCGGCACCATTGGCCCCGATCAATGTCACGATGCTGCCTTCCCTGATATTTAGAGAGATTCCCTTGACCACCTGAACCACATGGTAACTGACCTGTAGATTTTGAATGTCAAGCAGCATGGTCGTCTCCTCCAAGGTAGGCTTCGATCACCTGCGGGTTATCCTGAATCTCCCGTGGTGTTCCTTCGGCGATTTTCATTCCTGAATTAATTACTACGATCCGTTCGCAGAGTTTCATCACCGCCCGCATATTGTGTTCGACGACCAGCAGGGTCGTTCCGTAGTGGTCCCGGATTTTTCGTATCGTTTCGATCATCTCCATGGATTCACTGGGATTCATGCCGGTCAGGGGTTCGTCCAGGAGAAGTACTTTCGGCCGCGAGGCCAGGCTGATGGCCACCCCGAGCTTTCGTTGAAGACCATGGGGAAGGCTTTCAGCCGGTTCGTCCATCACGTCTTCTATCCCGATAAAATAGAGCAGCTCCAATGCGTCATCGTACAATTTCATCTCTTTTCGATGATTGGACCGGGTATTCAAAACCGCTTCGATAAAACCGATATTCGACCGCAGATGCAGACCCACAAGTACATTTTCCAACGCCGTGTAGCCGTTAAACAATGTTTCTATCTGAAAAGTCCGCACAATCCCGATTTTACTCACCTGGTGGGGTTTCAAACCGGAAATGTCTTTTCCTTCATAAACAACCTTTCCTGCGCTGGGTTTCAGCTCCCCGGCAATGACGTTAAATATTGTCGTCTTTCCAGCGCCGTTGGGTCCGATCAGGCCGATGACTTCTCCTTGGTTGACGGACATGTCCAGTTCATTGATGGCTGCCAGACCTCCAAAAAACTTGGAAACCTGATGAAGCGCAAGCTGTGCCATTTTAAAGGGTCTCTCTTTTTATTGAACGTAATCGTGAAAGATTTTTCCAGACAATTTCGGGGAAAGATATCAGGCCGCCCGGCAGGACCAGCAGGACAATGATCAGAAAGCCCGAATATATCAGGAGCTGATACTCGGCATATCCGGCAAAGAATTCTCCGGCAAGCATTAACACCACCGTGCCGACAATCACGCCTGAAAATCGATCCTGCCCGCCAACGACCGTATAGATGGCCAGATAGATCGTCAGCAGCACGCTGAAATCCAGCGGCGAGATATAGTTGGTGTAATGGGCGTAGAAACTGCCGCCCATGGCGGTTAATCCGGAGCAGACCGCAAAGGCCAGCACCTTGTAGTTCATGATATTGATCCCCACGGCCCGGGCCAGCTGATCTCCCTCCCGGATGGCGCCGAAAATCAGGCCGAAACGGGATTTTTCCATGCGGCCGAGAATATAAAGGGTGAATATCAGCAGCAGCAGGGCCAGATAATAAAAATGTGCTTTTTGGGAAAAATCAATACTCCCGATACCCGGAATAGCAATTGTACCCGGACCCGGAATCGAAAAAATCCCCACGGCGCCGCCAAAAGGTTCCTTGAAGTGCGTATAAAAAAACCGCAGGGTATCGCCAAAGCCCCAGGTGATGATCGCAAAGTAGATGCCTTTCAGGCGCAGAGACGGATAGCCGATTAAAACCGCAAAGAACGCGCCGATGATACCGGCGGCCGGCATGGCAACCCAGAAAGAAAATCCGGCCTTCATCATCAACAGGGTAGACGCATATGCGCCAATACCGATGAAACCGTGTTGCCCGAAATGAAACTGGCCGGTACGCAAAATAAATCGGTACGTGGTGGCGTAGACCAGGTTGTAAAAAATGACGATAAATATATGAATATAATATTCGTTGCGAACCACCAGCGGAACCAGAAAAAGCAAGGCGAAGATGCCAACAAATCTGGCCCGTGCCGTTTTTCCGGTGCTCGTGCCTTTAAAGGTTTTGCCTTCAGGGTTGGATGTAACGGGTGACGTGTTCATTCTCTTTCAATTCCCATAAGTCCCGTGGGTCTGATGACCAGGAAGATACTGACCGAAATGAAAATAAGGCCCCAGGTGATGTCGGCACCCAGATAAGACGTGCCAAAGGATTCGATTGTGCCGATGATTGCTGCGGAGATCAATGCCCCCGGAATGCTGCCCAGGCCGCCCAAACCGATGACGAGCAGGGAAATCAGGACGGCATGCGATCCCATGGTCGGCGTGAGGATAAAAATGGGCGCAACCAGTAAGCCGGCCAGCGAAGCCAGTCCGCAGCCGACAAAAAATCCGAGCCGGCATACGCTGTCGTTGCTGATTCCCTGAAGCTCGGCGGTTTCCGGGTCCTCTGCAAAGGCGCGCATGCCCAGGCCCCAGCGGGTTTTCATGAGGAACCAGTAAAGCCCCACCACTGCCAGCAGACTGATCAAAACCACGACGATCCGCTCCAGGCTGATGGTCGCGCCCAGAAAATGAAATTTACCGGCAAAGGCACTGGCCATGGGCTTGGGCCGCAATCCAAAAACGATAAATCCCGTACTTTCCAGGAACCAGTTGAGACCGATGGCCAGGAAAATGATGGCATTATGATCATTGCGGATCGGCCGGACCAGGACTTTTTCAATCACGACCCCGAACAGACCAATAATAAAAATAGTGATCGGGATGGCGACAAAATAGTTCAATCCCAACCGGGCGCAGAGATAAAAAGCGCTGTAGCCGCCGAGCATATACATGGCGCCATGGGCAAAAAACAGGATGTCCATGATGCCGAAAAGCAGGGTCAGCCCCAGCGACAGCAACGCATAGATGGAGCCGATTGAAATGGCATTAACGATGTTTTGAATTAAGTCACTGACGTCCATTTGATTGTATCCAGATCGAACGGTGTAATAATTCCATGTGTGCGGCGGATGAAAATCATCGATCATCCGGCCGCACACGTTTCCGGCCGCACACGTTTTTTATTTGAGATAGGTTGCGTATGCGCCGCTGATTACCTGCACCAGCTTGCCATTTTGTACCTGGGAAATATTATACGGGTACAGCGGAATCCGGTTAATGCCGTAGAACCCCTTGCCGGCAAAATAGGCGGGTTCTCCGTAGATGCTTTTTAATTTCATCGTTTCCATGTGTTTGATCAGGACGGCCGTATCAAAAGAACCGGTCTCTTCGATTGCCTGGGTCAGCCAGAAGGCGTAGTCCCAGAAAATATAGGAGATGGCACCGATCCAGTTTTCTTCGCCGAAACGCTTGATATAGATTTCCTTGAGGTGTTTCTGACCGGGGGTCAGTTCAACATCGTAGGGCACAAAATAGAGTCCCTCGCATTTATCCCAGCCGGCCACGTCCCGCAGGTTGGCAATATCAGGCGTAATCACATACATGGGCCCCGTGAAGCCCAGCTCACGGGCCTGCTTGAGGATCAATCCCCGGGCCGCCGGGTCCACGTTACCGACATCGATCAGATCCGGTTTGGTTTTCAGCAACCGGGTCAGTACCGGGTAGAAATCCGTCATGTCCGGCGGGAAAAATTCATCAAAAACAACTTCCATTTTCGTTTTGGAAATGCCAAACCGGGATGCTTCGGCAGTGGTATGCCCGGTCCAGTGATCCGGCTCCAGGATGGCAATCCGCTGGATATCCGTATTTTTCTCGAGCCAGGGGTAGAAGATCACTGCCGCCATACAGTCGATTCCATACATCCAGGTATAGGGGGTCTTTGAATTGATATAATCTTTTCCGGGAGACGCATAAGCGACGGTGATGACCTTCTTCTTTTCACTGATCGGCTGGAAAGCCTTGATCATTCCGCCGTCGAAGGCGAAGATAAACTTGGCCTGGTCCCGGTTGATCAACCGGTTGGCCGCCGACACCGCTTTGGCGGCATTAAAGGCATGGTCATAGGTCTTCAGTTTCCAGACGTATTTTTGACCTTTAACGCTGAACCCTTTTTTGCCCCACCACGAGCCGCCGTTGTTGATTTCGTCAACCGCCAGCTGCCAGATGTTGTTCATCCCAATGCCCCAGGGGGCGGCAACGCCGGATAGGGACGTAATGCCGCCGATTAACACTTCCTGGGGTTTATCACCGGCCAGCGCCTGGGAATTGCCGCCAATGAGGCACACGGTCAGAGCGAAGGCAATAAATAACGTGCCCAAACAGATTCTTCTTTTTTTCATCGTATAATCCCTCCCTTGTATGACTCCAAGGCGAAATTGCCCTGAGATGATAAGTCGCTTATTTTTTATCTTTTTTGACAGTCGCCATGATACCTTTTGGAAATTTTTTTGAATTTTGAATATCAAACTGGGAATAATGGTGCGGATTTGTCTGAACAACGCGCTGAAATTCACTTAAGGCCGCATTGGCCTTCTCCGGATTATCAACGACCGCTTTCTCCACAATGGCATTGATCAGACAGATGGGCGCCGTCAGCGATATTAATTTAAATTCATGTCCCAGCATGTCACAGAAGAAACTCATATGGGCGTATTGTACGATGGGCGCCAGGGAATTATTCACAAAGGCTGCGATTTTGATGGCACTGCTTTTATGATGCACGTATTCGACCGCCTCTATAATCTCCGCCGAGTACAGAAGCAGATCAAACGTAATCAGCAGATCATCCTCATCGAGAAATAACAGCTGTTGAATCAGCGGCCGGTGCTCCCGGACAACGGGAATGGCATCATAAGACAGAAAATTCAGCGCATACGCCAGATACTCGGCCAGAAAGGACGAACAGCCCCATCCCATACAGTATATCCGTTTGGCGGAAAAGATCGACTCCATGAGTTCGTCAAATACGTCGCCATCAATCTTTGACATCGTTTCGGTGATATAATTGATGTCTTTCTTCATGATAAGATCGATCAGCGGGTTCTGATCCTGTTCATCCAGAAAGATCGATTTGTGGGTGGGATAGATGATTTTTCGAACATATTCGATCAAGGTCTCGCGGAGGTCCTGGTATCCTTTAAAGCCCAGCTCCCTGGCAAACCGAACCAGACTGGCATCGGAAACGCCGACCTTTTTTGATATTTCCATCAATGATGAAAAGGTCGCCGTCTCCAGATTATTAAGGATAAAATCGGCAATTTTTTTGTTCGTATCGGTCAGGCCTGAATACCGCTCCCGAATAATCTGAGCGATATTCTTTTTTGTATCGACCATATACCCGTCTCCTTCCGGTGTTGGGCTGATAATCCGGATTTCTGATATTTGCTTCAGAGCCTTGACAGACGCAGATTGTTTTGTTTGCGTCAAATGTAGTATATATTACTACAAGTGTCGTATATGCTATGTCAAGTATTTTCTATAAAAATACTGGATATTCCCGGCCCCATGATGCAGCGGTCCACCGCAGGCGATGTGCCCGGGTCGAGGGGCGTGCCCGGATCCTTTACAAAGCGAAAAAGAAAAAGTAAGGTTTTCCGTGGTCAGTCAAACGGTTTGGGAAAATTGTCATCCTGAAGATACGGGACGTCCGAAGATACGGGACGCCCGTGAAATATTGATAAACTGTTTTCTGGTTGATATTCGGATCGTACTATGCACCGGGAGTGTTCCGCGTAGCATCTTGATATTGAACGAAAGGATGCTTTTCGGGATAGGGCTTTTTGGCCTGATGCGTTCTTGAGCGGATTATTATCAGTTACCAGACAGGTAATCGTTTATCAA
>Ga0256846_1000091_pt1 | contig 38815 bp, 34 predicted proteins | sample TevniametaG_FD_189098 | JGI IMG/M metagenome (GOLD analysis project Ga0256846, IMG submission 189098) | Tube worm associated microbial communities from hydrothermal vent at the East Pacific Rise, Pacific Ocean - Tevnia | ecosystem: Host-associated > Annelida > Integument > Unclassified ...
TACCGGGTTTCTATGGGAGAATCACTGAGTATCTGGATAAAAAACGGGGAGACAAAAACATATGAAATATCATACTATCCTCCGGACGATAAATAGATTCTAAATTTTATCTCATTCCAGTCCATACCTCTGTTTTTTTACAAGAAAATAAGAAAAGAAGCAAAATTTTCATATTTTTTGAAATTGAATCTATTGACTATTTTAAATTTTTCAGGTATCATTTTCCCAATGCCGGGATAGCTCAGTAGGTAGAGCGAGGGACTGAAAATCCCTGCGTCGGTGGTTCAATTCCGCCTCCCGGCATTATTTATTTTAATTATTAATTTTTTTTTGAGATATATTTCTTTCCGGAATATATAATAAATATGAATAAGAATGCTTTTTTTGTCATACTAATTTTATCTCTGCTATTTTTTTCTTCAAATATATTTTCTGAAATTCAAAATTTAAAGATAATATCTCCTAATGGCGGAGAATTGTTTTTTACAAATTCTAATCTTCTGATAAAATGGAGATATCCGTTAAACAATTCCTCCGAACAAAAGTTTGTGATAACTCTTTATAAGAATGGAATTAATTTATTCACTATTTCCAAAATATCTGATTATAACGGTGGAAAATTAATTTGGCATATACCAGGTAATTTTCAAACGGGAGACGATTTTAGAATAAGGATTCGATTAAAGGAAAACTTAGCGGTCAATGATTTCTCAGATTCAGATTTTTCAATAAAAAACAGGGAAGAGCGTTAGCCCTTCCCTGTCAGATAATTATTTGTAAAAATCTACTTTTTCAAATGTTCTTTAAACCAACCTAAAACGGAATTCCACCAAAATCTTGCATTTTTCGGTTTCTGTACAAAATGATCCTCATCCGGAAAATAGAGCATTTTTGATTCAATTCCCCTTCGCTGGTAAGCAGTGAAAAGCATCATTCCCTGTGATACCGGAACTCTGAAATCACGCTGCCCATGAACAATAAGGATAGGAACTTTGAAATTTTTAACAAACCTTACGGGATTGAATTTTTCATATAGATCACTCTCCCATGGGGTTCCTCCATGCTCCCACTCTTCAAACCATAACTCTTCCGTTGAAAAATACATACTTCTTGCATCAAAAATACCATCATGAGAAACAAGACATTTAAAAGGATATTCAAATTGATCGGAATTACCGGCAATCCAGTTTATCATAAACCCGCCATATGAAGCTCCTGCAGCAACTATTTTATCCTTATCAATATACTTATAATTCTCAATCAGATATTTTTGCCCGAGAATAAGATCTTTAAACGGAGCTCCGCCCCAATCTTTTGAAACGGCATCAGTGAACGCCTGACCGTAGCCTCTGCTTCCATGAAAATTTATTGAAGCAACAACATACCCCGGAGAGGCAAAAAGATTTTGATTCCATCTGTAATGAAAATCATCACCCCATGCACCCTGAGGGCCTCCGTGTATCAGAAATACCATTGGATATTTCTTCCCCTCCTTAAAAAAAGGAGGTTTAAGAATAATTCCTTCAACAGTGTCACCTTTCGCACCTTTAAACGAAAACTTTTCAACATTATTCATCTCAACATCTTTAAATATATCTCTGTTAAGGTTGGAAAGTTTTTTAATCCTTTTTTTCCTCAGATAAAACATAAAAATCTCTTTAGGAGAAACTACGCTCTGATTTAAAAAGATCAGTTTTTTTCCGTCCGGTGTGATATCAAGATTTGAAGAATAAACATTGTCAACAATCTTTTTTATCTTACCGTTTCTGAGTCTGACTCTGTAAATCGGATGAAATATACTTTCGTAAACACTAAAATATATATATTTTTCGTCAGGAGAAAAGATAAATTCATTAACACTGAATTTAAAATTATCCGTAAGAATTCTTCTTGATTTATTCTTTAAATTAAACAGTATAATGTTATGTTTATCAGCTTCGAACCCCTCCCTTTTCATTGAGATATATCCAAGATATTTCCCGGTAGGTGATAATAACGGATCAGCATCACTTCCTCTGTTTGTTTTTGTGATATTCTCCTCATTTCCGGTATCAAGATCTCTTATAAAAATATCATTGTTAGTTGATATCGCAACCATTTTATCAACATTTTTTACATAGATAATCTTTTTCCCGTCATTAGTAAATAAAAAGTCCTTCCTCCCCCCGAGATCCAGCGGAGGAGTATCATAATTTCCCGGAGTAAGATCAATATATCTCTTGCCCAATGAAAAAATATGACTTCTTTTTCCATCTTTCCAATGATTCCAGACTCTATACATTAATGAGGTTAATACTTTTACATTTACTCCCGATTCCTTTATTTTTTTTTCTTTGGAAATACTATCCTCAAGTGTTTCGGCATCGGGGAAAACCTCTTTTTGAAATGCGTAAGAGTAAGAGTCTTTTTCTTTTATTTTAATATAAGAATCAACTCCATCCGGAACCGAAGAGACCCTTTTTATCTTTCCGGTATGCAGATCCTTTTCGTAAATCTGATAATCTCCTGCTCTTGATGAGAGAAATGAAACAACAGAACCATTAACAAATGCAGGCAAAATATTGTTACCCTTGGAATTTGTAACTCTTTTTACTGAATTCCCATTAATATCCATTAAATAAATGTCGGTTTTATAACTGTTATTATTTATATCGGGAACTTTGACTGCAAAAACAATCATTTTTCCATTCGGAGAAACAGACATTGACGATACTCGTTTTGCAGAAAACATATCTTCAAATTTCAAAGCTCTTTTTGAACTTCCAAAGACTAAAAAAGTCGAAAATAAAATAATTACAACTATCCTTATCTTATTCATACTTCCTCCATTAATTGACACTAAATTAGAATTATTTTACTGCTTTATCTATTCTTCAGTCTTAGTTTCCGGCTCACTAACCTCTTCAGTAGTAGCTTCTTTGGTTTCAGATGAAATATCCAGTTGATTAAACTCTTCCTGAGTTAAAATAGAAGTAATAAGATATCTGCTTCTCGACATTTTTTTACCGCCGAGAGTCAGCAAGTATTTTTTTAAAACAAAAACATAATTTTTAACCTCTTTGTTTAAGAGGGTAACTTTGATAACAGCCGTAACCGTTTGGCTTTTTCCCGTAAACATTTCAAGATTTTTCATATTCGGTCTGCTAACGGAAGCTTTCATCATTCTTTCTACAGATTCAATTTTCTTCTGAAGGTCTTTCTTCTGTGCAACGATCATTTTAAATTGATTTAAGATATCCTGCTTTTCCTTCTTTTTATCGGCAATCTTAGCTTTCAACTCATTTTTCTTACGGCTTCCTCTTGCATCTGCGAGTTCATCTTCAAGATCAAGTAGTTCATCACCGATATCACGGAATTTTGTTCCGATATTTTTTTTCTGCTTATCAATATCTGCAAGTTTTTTTATCAATCCCGGTAATTCAATCTCTTTTTCAACAGGTTCTGAAATAGACACTATTTCATATGAATCATATTTTATCAACTTAGGATTGACAGCCATAGCAGACATAGTATCCATATCCCCTTTTTCACTTACTTGCATTGCCTGGAAATATTTTGAAATTGTGACTTCTTCAGGTTTTTGACAAGATGTTAATACGACAAAACTAATAATTAAAAAAACAAATAAAGTTCTCTTCATTTTAATCTCCTCTGTTTCTTATAATATTTTATCTGATTTTAATAAAAATTCAAATGGTTTTTGAAAAATTTCTCTAATTTTCAAGAAATTAATTTAAAAAGAATTGTTTAAGTTAAGAATAGTAAAATAAATATAGCCGGATTCTTATCTTCCGAAGAAACGTTTTTTCTTTTTTTTTATACTGCCTGTTTTAATTTTTTCTATTTCACGTTTTGCCATATAATGATCAGGCTGCAATTCCAGAACTCTTGAAAAACATTTAGCTGCTTTCTTAATTTTTTTTGTTTTTTTAAAAAGCTCACCGAGAAAAAAAACAGCTTCCGTGTTGGCAGGTTTAAGCTCAATGGCTCTGGACAGATTTCGTAGTGCCTCATCAGTAAAAAACTCTACATTCAATTGACACTTACCGAGAAGTAAAAGTATATCAAAATCATCTTTTTTTACTCTAAGAATATCTTTTAGCATAGGAATAGCTTCATCAAAATGCCTTCTTTCATAAAGATCTGCAGCATTTTTTAAAATTTCACTGCGTTTTTCACCGGGACTATTTTCATCTTCACCAACATTTTCTTTCTCAGGTTGAATATTATTTTCAATATCAGGTGAACTTTTCATATTTGAAATAGATTCGGTTTCCACCTCACCGGATCTATCCGATTCATCTTTTCTTTTATTGTTGTTTGGCATAAGAGTATTCGTTTTTAATAAAAGTTTTAGATTTTCTCTGACAAATTCAGCCGTTTTTTTTATTTCGGGAGCCAGAGCGGATCCAAATCTTTCAGGATCAAATTTTTCAATTGCCAGTTTAAATTTATCTTTAACTATATTTACCGGATCATCTTTTTCAATTTTTAAAATTTTAAATATTTCCGGGCTGTTTTCTTCAATACTCCTTTTAATATTCAGTAAAGCAATAAGATCATCCTCAATATAGTCAATGTTTTTTCTTGGTCTGAACTGAACGAGATTCAATAAAAAAAGAACGGATAACATTCTCCAATATTCATTCGGGGATATATTTCCCTTTGAAATTATCTCTCGATTTGATAATTCGCGATTTTTATCTAAAAATCTGTAGAACTCAAGTTCATCTATTGATAAAAGCCCTCTGGTTTCAAATGACCCCTTGTTAATTTCCGGAGAGTGAAAAGCATATTTACTTCTAAAATAGTCACAAACTTCATCTCTTTTCCCTCCTTCGTAAATAATATTCTGCACCGGTATAGAAATGTCGGAAGATCTTTTACCCGGAGAATCATATTCCTCAAACTCCCAACTTCCTCCTACCATTGAAAAAGAAGTAACAGCAATTCTTCGCGTTCTATACTCTTTTGCCTTCCTCAGATCAGATTTTGTAATAAAATGTTCACTTAATAAAATTCTTTCCAACTCATCACTTTTACTATATATTAATCCACTGACATATTCATAATGTGAATCTGAAATTATACTAAGCAGATTTAGTATCACTCCAAGTTTTTCATCAAAACTGTTACTTTCTGCCTTTACAATATTTCCGGAATTAAATATCACACTTTTCTTTAAATCACCGGAAACAGATTTTAACTCTCCCGACTTTTTTTTTAAATAAATACTTTTATACTCAATAAAAACCGGTCTTTCTGAAATATTTAGCAATTCTCTCCTTTTTATTAGATAATAAAAGACCTTTAAAAAAATGTCAAACAAAAAAAAGGGGGAGCTTTTGCCCCCCCGAAAACATATTTTTTTGATTATTTAATTGAGATTGGTATCTTTTTTGATTTTACCTCTTCTGCTTTTCCTATCTTTAACTCAAGAACACCCTCTTTCATTGATGCTTCAATTTTCTTAGGATCAATATTCTTCGGAATGGTAAATGATCTGCTGAAAGAACCGCTAAAACTTTCAACACGATGATAGTTTTCTTTTTTAACCTCTTTATCTTCTTTCTTCTCTCCACTGATAGTAAGAACATTTTCTTTGAAATCAATTTCAATATCATCTTTCTTCATTCCCGGTACTTCGATCTTAAAAACATAACTATCTTTAGTCTCATAAATATCGGTCGTCGGATTCCAGTCGGAAAATCCATCTGTTCCCAATAGTCCTTCCCCAAGAAAATCATTTTCAAACAATCTGTTGATCCTGTCGCCTAATCTAACAAGATCTCCATAAGGTTTCCATTTTAAAAGTGTCATTTTTTACCTCCTTTTTCCTTCTGTAGAAAATATAGCATTAAATATTAATTTTGTCAACTTTTTTGATTACTTTTTTATCATATATATCTAAGTGTAATATTATCAAGTTTATGCTTTGAAAATTTTAGTCACTAAAAAAAATTAAAACATTCTTTTAATTCCAAACGTATAAATGTTATTATTAAGCAGGAGATAACTAATGATTGAAGTTAACAGCATCAGTAAAAAATTCAAATTATCAAAAAAACAGAGACGCGAAAGCGGTAAAAAGCAAAAATTTATTCAATCTGTCAAAGATGTTTCCTTCAAATGCCGGCAGGGAAGAGTTTTTACTCTTTTAGGACCTAACGGTGCCGGGAAAACAACAATTTTAAGAATGATAGCAACAATGCTTAAACCTGATTCCGGAACTATTAAGGTTGAAGGTTTTGATACGGTTAAACAGGCGGGCAAAGTAAGAGAAAATATTGGATTTCTTACCGGTTCGACCGGTCTTTATGCAAGGCTGACCCCCGATGAAATAATTAAATATTACGCCGATCTCTATGGTCTTGAAAATAAATATTTTAAAGAAAGAAAGGATTCGATTTTCAAATCACTTGGGATCGATGAATTTTCAAAAAGAAGAATCGGCAAACTCTCTTCGGGAATGAAACAAAAAGTATCAATTGCAAGAACTCTGATCCACAATCCGAATGTTGTAATATTTGATGAACCGACTGTCGGTTTGGATGTAATCACTTCAAGAAATATTATTAAACTTATAAGAGACTGCAAAGAAGAAGGGAAGACAGTAATATTTTCCACACACATAATGGGAGAAGTTAATATGTTAAGTGATGATCTTGCGATAATTCACGAGGGCGAAATGGTCTATCTCGGTACATTCTCAAAATTCAAATCGGAAATGAAAGAAAAAACACTTGAAGATGAATTTGTAAGAATAATCGGAGGCAACCTATGAAGAATATATTAACAATCTTTAAAAAAGAGATGAAAGATACACTCAGGGACAGACGTACATTAATTATCATGATTATCATTCCTCTTTTACTTTTTCCGGTTATAATAAATATCTCCACCTCATTTATGATGAAACTTGAAAAGGGGGCAAAAGAGAAAGTACTTAATGTCTCTGTTATTTTAAATGGTAATAACCCGGGATTTGAAAAGAAGATCATTGCAAGAAAAGATATGATGTTGAAAAGAAATATTTCCGAAAGCAATGTCAAAGATCTCATATCAAATAAAAAACTTGATTTTGCAATCTCTTTTGACAAAGATTTCGACAAAAATGTGTTAGCCTTGCAACCTGCAAAGATCAGACTCTACTTTCGCTCTTCCGCATCCATGGATATTTCAAAAAAAAGAATAGATAAAATTTTGATGGAGTTTAAAAACGAATTGCTTGAAAAAAGATTGTCCGGACTTGGATTAAAGAAAAATATAATTACACCTATAGACATTGACACTTTGGATATTGCAACTGCCAAAGAAAAATTCGGAGAAAAAGCGGGAGGAATGCTCCCGTATCTTTTCGTTATTTTCTGTTTTATCGGAGCAATGTATCCGGCAATTGATCTGGGAGCAGGAGAAAAAGAACGCGGGACAATTGAAACTCTTCTTGTTAGTCCTGCAACAAGATTTGAGATAGTTGCAGGTAAATTTTCAGTTATCACATTAGCTGGAATAATAAGTGCCCTTCTTTCTTTCGTCGGACTATATCTTTCTCTTAAAATGAATTCCAATATTCCTGAAGAATTTATCAGCATTATAATGAAAATCGTAGATTTAAAATCAATATCAATAATCTTCTCTCTCCTTATACCCTTGAGTATATTTTTTGCCGGAATGCTGCTTTCTTTATCGCTTTTTGCACATTCCTTCAAGGAAGCTCAAAATATTATTACTCCTCTTAATTTTCTTATAATAATCCCTGCATTTATAGGCACTCTTCCCGGCATCAAATTTGATTCCGTTACGGCTTTAATTCCCGTATTAAATGTTTCTCTTGCATCAAAAGAGATAATATCGGGAACGGTAAAATCCGGTCTCCTGATAGAAGTTTACATATCACTGGTTTTTCTTGCAATTCTAAGCTTATGGTTTTGTGTAAAATGGTTTAATCGGGAAAGTGTGATTTTCAGAGAAGCATAGAGTTTCTTTGTTATTAAAATTACCGGTTTTCTCCTTTTGTATTATTTTTTTTTAAAAGAATCTATAATGTCGGAGTGAAGAGAAAGGATACAAAAAATAAATTTACTAAAACTATTTTTAATTTATCCGTTCTCTTCTCACTTATCTTTCTTTTATTATTAATCATTTTACAGAAAAACAGTAATTTCTTCTTTGATCTATTTCAGAACAATCTTCTAAACAGCAAAATAAAAGAGATTTATGTTTTAAAAAGAGGGAAAACTTCAATTGACTTTCTTTCCGGAAAAATATTAATAAGCAACATTCATCTAAAACTAAAAAAGAACAATCTCGAAAATTTAAAATTAAAATATCATAAATTAATTGACATCAAGATTGATAAGCTTGAAATTTTTGGTATTTCATGGGTCGATCTTCTAATATCCGGGCAATTAAATTCATCAAAGATAAAAATTATTGGAGGAGAGATTTCATATTTTTATTTTCCATCTGAAAAAGCTTTAAAAATATTGAAAAAAAAGACAAAAAAAACAGGAATATATTCCGATTTTTTATATCTTACAGGATTTAAATTTAAATTTTATAGAAAATATTCAAATTCTCCTTTGATAAATATGAAAAATATTTTTATGAAATTAAATAATCTCAAGATAAATACTTCAAACTCAATTCCATTTAACCGTTTTATATCCTTTGCATCACCCGATTTTTATGCTTCTAATATTGAAATAGTTTTAAAAAGAAAAGAATATTTATTAAACATTGGATCTGTCAACTTATCATCTTCCGAAAGATTGGGTGTTATTACCAAAATAAGCTATTCACCGATTTCTAAATTTAAAAAACCAAATTATTCATCATTGGAAATTAACCGTATGGTTTTTAACAATCCCGATATATTTTCAATTCCGGAAACAGGCATAATAAAAACAAATAATATATCAATTTTCAGCCCTAAACTTAAAATTTTTCATAAAAGATCTTTAAAAACAAGACTATTGAAAACAAGAAAATTTCCTCATGAAATTTTAAACAAAATTAAGTTTAAATTTGATACAGGCGATATTAATATAAAGAATGGAAGTATTGTCTATTACGAGAAGAATATAGGGAGAAAAAGATATGAGTCAATCTTTTTTTCAAATATAACCGGAAAAATTACCGGATTTAAAAATATACACTTTCATAAAAAAGGAAATCTTTTTACAACTTTTAATTTCTCCGGAAAATTTATGAAAAAAAGCTCTCTTAATCTAACATTAAAAATACCGATAAGTTTAAAAACTGCAGACTATCTGTTTGCAGGGAATCTATCCCGGACTGATCCTATGGTTTTCAACCGATTTCTTTCAAGAAATGCACGCCTTAGAATTGACCGGGGGAAAATAGAAGGAATGAATTTTAAGATACTGGCAAACGATCATATAGCTAAAGGAAATATGTATCTTAGATACAGAAATCTTAAAATTTCATTTTTAAAAAAAAGAAACTATTTAAAAAAAAGGAAGTTTTACTCTTTCATTGCAAATACTATCCTAAGAAAAAATAACTTACCGGAATCCGGTTCATTCAAAATTGGGAATATATACTATAAAAAAAGAGAAGAAATATCCTTTCCCAATTTCCTTTGGAAAGCCCTTCTTTCCGGAATAAAATCAAGTTTAAAAAAATAAGATAAAAACTAATCCCTATTCCTCTTTATAAACTCTTCTTCCGATTCAACTCTAATGGCTTTTATTCCGGCTTTCCCAATCAATTTATTTAAAGATTTAATATCACTATTTATAAACTCTCCAAACTTTTTTTCAACCTCGGATAATTTTTTCTTTAAAGTTTTTATAAAAACTATTTGAGATCCGGTCGGAGCTCCTCCATAAGAACTTATTGATGAGTATATCTCAATAAGTTTACCTTGTAACATCTGACTCGAATAGATAGAAGCCTTTTCATCAATCATCAAGTTCCTTATCTTTTTCGCTCTTTTAATATACTCTATTACTTTTCTTTTTATTAATTTTTTGATTTTTTTATCTTTACTAATCTCTGTAAGCTTGTTCTTAATATCCTTTAATGTATCGGAAAAATAAGCCATATGCTCAAGCATTGCATATACTTCCCATATTTTTTTCTGCCTTAATTCTCTCTCTTCAGGACTATGATGTGATAAGCTGTCCGGTCGAAGAACAATTTCCGAATTATACTCCTTTCCATTTTTACTTAATTTGATCTTATAAGTTCCGGGATCCACCATCGGACCACCGAATACAAAACCGGTCAGTCCGGGAGCTTTACCGGCTTTAGGAGCTTTTAATCTCATACTCCAGTAAACTCTGTTGATACCTCTCCTTTTTCCTGTGGGAAGAGTCTTTATCAATTTTCCTTTTACATTAAAAACTTCAAGTTTAAGTTCACCGAAGATATGACGCTTCTTTAAATAATATGTTATCGTTGCACCTTCAGGAGGGTTTTCTCCGAAATACTGAGTGTCTCCCGTCATAATTACTCCCCCCGACACTAACGAAGTTTCCGACGGTCTTGCCGGAAGAATGGAAACATCACTATTCAGCACTTTACTGTCTATACTTCTAAGCGGAGTTATATCATCAATAATATAGATTCCTCTGCCATGGGTTGCGAGAATAAGATCATTTGTAACAGGATGAATTTTAACATCTCTTACAGCGACCTTTGGAAGTGTCTCTTTAAAATGGATCCAATTATTACCTCTGTCAAAAGAGACAAAAAGACCGAATTCCGTTCCGAGAAACAGAAGGTTTTCATTTTTCAAATCCTCTCTTATCACATGAGCATAACCCTCAAGATTTTCATTTGAGATTTTCTTCCAACTCTTTCCGAAATCATCAGTAGTATAAACATAGGTAACCATATTCCCGCTTCTGTGTCCGTCAAAAACAACATATGCCCTACCCTCTTTAAAACGGCTGCTCTCCACGGAAGGGCACCATATACCTTTTGGAAGACCATTAATATTTCTGACAACATTTTCCCAGTTCTTTCCACCATTCTTCGTGATTTGAAGATTGCCGTCGTCAGTTCCTACCCATATTACTTTTTCGTTAACCGGAGATTCTGAAACAGCAACTATCGTGCAATAATTCTCTGCGGCAGTATTGTCCGGGGTTAAACCTCCCGACTTTTTCTGCTGCTGCTTACTTTTATCGTTTGTTGTAAGATCGGGTGAGATCCTCTTCCATCTGTTTCCATGGGTTTCCGATACAAATAAAAATTGAGCACCTATATATATCCTCTTTTTGCTATTCGGACTCAGTGCAACTGCAGCATTCCAGTTAAATCTGTATTCCGGATCTTTTTCGGAAGGTAAAGGTCTAATTGATGCCAACTCTCCTGTTTTTTCATTATATCTTTGCAACATTCCACCCTGCCATGAAAAATATACACTGTTTTTATCTACAGGATCACGATACATATAGAAACCGTCACCACCGCCGATAGCTTTCCAATCTCTATTTAAAATATAACCGGAAGTTATACTCCTTGACGGTCCATACCAGCTGTTATTATCCTGAAGTCCTCCGTAAACATTGTAAGGATTTAAAAGATCAAAGCTGACATGATAAAATTGTGAAACCGGAATATTCGAAATATGCCTGAATTTTCCACCCCTGTCATATGAAACATAAACACCTCCATCCGTCCCCAATATCATATGTTTCGGATTATCGGAATCTATCCATAATGCATGCTGATCCGGGTGAACAGTCATACCCATAAAACTCTCCATCGCAGATTCAAATGATTTTCCACCATTCTTGCTGACCGACAATAAAAAACTCGGGTTATATACTCTTTCAGGATCTTTGGGATCGACTTTCAAACCGCCAAGATAAAAAGGTCTTGCTTTAACTCCGAATCCTGTTCCACGCTTTTCCCATGTCAAGCCTCTGTTTTTAGAACGGTAAATATATGTATCTTTTGCTTCAACGAGTGCATAGATCATATTTGGATCGGACTTGAATATATCGAGAACAATTCTTCCAAGTCTTCCCTTCGGAAGACCCTTGGAAAGTTTTCTCCACGTTTTTCCGGAATCATTACTTTTAAAAAGTCCGCTTCCTTTTCCTCCCGATGTAAAGAAATATGGTTTCCTTCTAAATTCCCACATTGCGGCATAGAGAATATTCGGGTTTTTCGGATCCATATCAAGATCAATACATCCGGTATCAGGATTAACATATAGAATTTTTTCCCACGTTTTTCCTCCGTTAACTGTTTTAAAAAGCCCTCTTTGAACATTTGAATTCCATAAATGACCTGCAACCGCGGCATACACAATATCCGAATTATTGGGATCAACTATAATTGTGCTTATTCTTTCGGAATCCTTCAACCCCATGCTTTTCCAGGTTTTCCCGCCATCAACCGTTCTGTAAATTCCGGTACCCACGGAAACACTATTTCTCATATTTATTTCTCCCGTACCGACCCACACTATATCCGGTTTTTTCTGATCAACAGTAATACACCCGACAGACATTGTATGTTTATCAAAAACAGATTCAAAAGTTATACCTCCGTCTTTGGACTTCCAAACTCCTCCGCCGGCTGTTCCTATATACATGGTATTTTTATCTTTTTCAACAACATCAATACAGGTTATTCTTCCACTCATCACAGCAGGTCCGATATTCCTTGCTTTTATATCTCCGAAAAGCGAACTGTCTATTTTATTTTTCCCCTGAGTCGGAATAAATAACATTATCACAAGTAAAAAAATCAATCCGGATTTTAAATGCATAATCGCCTCCTTATGCCTTTATTTAATTATGATTATAGAACAGTGGCAATGGAATGCCAAATAATATATAATTTATATACAATCAATTTCGGAGGATAAAAATGAAAAAATTATTTACAGTTCTATCATTCATTATTTTTATTATTACCTTTCTGAATGCTCAATCACTTGATGAGATAATTAAAAAAAATATTGCCGTTAAGGGTGGGGCTGAAAAGCTCAATTCCATTAAAACAGTTCAGATCGAGGGAAAGATGATCAGAATGGGAATGGAAATGAAAATCTCGATGAAATATAAAAAGCCTTCTATGATAATAATGGAAATAAACATATCAGATAAAAAAATAATTCTCGGATATGACGGCAAAACAGCATGGCAGATATCTCCGTTTACAGGCATTGACGGTCCCCAGGAGATGACCGGCGAGCAGGCAGACCAGATAATTGAGAATCTTGATATGTTTGAGGACCCGTTCCTTGATTATAAAAAAAAAGGTAATAAGATTGAGTTCATAGGAAAAGATGACTTGGAAGGAACAGAAGTTTTCAAACTCAAACTGACAAAAAAAGACGGTAGAATCGTTGTTTTCTTTTTAGATTCCGATTCTTTCATTGAACTTAAAACAGAGATGATTAAAAAAAAGAAGGACGGAAAAGAGACAGTATTCGAATCATATATGGGAGACTATAAACAGGTAAACGGAATGATGATAGCTCACTCTATAAAGATCAAAGTAAACGGTATCGATATGGGAAATATGATTATTGAAAGTATTAAATTTAATCAACCTCTTGAATCAAATTTATTCAAAATGCCGAAAAAGAAACAAGTTAAAAAAAAATAAAATATTCTTAATTGACAAAAAACAGATATATACTATGGAAAGAGATAAAGCTTATAATTTGTTGAATGAACATCTGAAGAATAAAAATCTTATAAAACATTCTCTCGCCGTTGAAGTTTGTATGAGATCGATGGCTCAACGATTCGGAGAGGATAAAAATGAATGGGGTATTGCAGGTCTTCTTCATGACCTTGATTATGAATATACTTCGGAAAACTCTGAAATGCACGGTATTAAAACAGCAGAAATATTACAAGATTTTGATATCTCCTCCGACATAATACATGCTATTAAAGCACATAACCACAGAGTTGAGACTATATCAAAAATGGATATTGCTTTATATGCAATAGATCCTACAACAGGATTTATTACAGCCGTAGCTTTAATGCACCCTTCAAGATCCTTAGAAGCTGCAAATTTAAAAAGAATGAAGAAAAGATTTAAGGAAAAATCATTTGCAAAGGGTGCATCAAGAGAGCAGATACGTACATGTGAGAAACTCGGAATAAGTCAGGATGATTTTCTGATGATCTGTAGAGATGCAATGCTAAATATACATGAAGAGCTCGGACTCTGATTCTTATTAACCGTGAGTATTAAACCTGAACTCTCCTCCTGAATATAGATCAAGAACTGATCCCGGTGCAATATTTCCTTTCAGATTCAATCTCTTTTCAAAGACTCTAACTCTAAATATCACAACTTTTCTTGGCGGAATAGTTCTCGGACGAATTATATATCTGTTCGATCTCATTACTCTTCGTAGGATTAAGTTCCCATTAGCCGCATTTATTATTGTAAGTTCGGCACTGTTTCTGTTTCTGGTTTGTCTTGACCATATTACCGTTATAGGTTCGCCGACATCAAGTCCGATTTTGTAGACAGGAGTGATTCTGAAAGAACCGGATGAAGTAATATTATCGGAAACTATTGCAACATTTCTTCCTCCGAGTGAGATAGATAAACTTAAATTATTTCGGTTTGCAGAATTGCCGAACACTCTTCTTGATACCACGGCTCCTCTAACATTGGACAAACCCGTAAAGACTCCATCCCTATTAACTCCGATAGCTGTTCCGCTGACGGATACTCTTGCATTATTTATTGATGCTCCAAACTTTCCGCCCCTTTTCAACCGAATATTTGAACTTATCTGATTAGTTTGAGAATTATAAATAAGATAGCCTTCTATATAGACATTTGTCAAAGGTCCGACACCCATTCTTTTATTATTATTAAATACAGCACCTTGTGCATTTAGTATATTAATTGATGAAAAAAAGATAAAAACAGATAATAAAGTAAAAAATATTACACTCACTCTTTTTAGTTTCATTTTTCCTCCTAATAAATAAATAATATATCAAAGACAAGAAATATTCAAATTTATTTTATCGTTGTTTTTGATCGCTTTCTTTCTTTTGAGGAAATTACTATCCTGTCATTTTCAGGAAAATATCTGATTATTTCTCCAACTGTTTTCCCGCTCTTTTCTCTTGAGATGAATGCATTACCGGAAAAGATTATCTCTTTTTTTGTAATATCCCAACTGATATTATCTGCTTTTCCTTTCAAATCTACTTTTTCAAAGATTATATTTTTATCTCCGATTATCTTTTTTATTCCTTTCTTGCTATCAAAAAAAACAGTGATTTTCTCTCCCGACACCGAACTGTCACCGTAGATAAATTTTGCATCTCCATTTATTTCTATTCTGTCATTCTTATCAGACATTAAAAGATTCGCCCCTTTTAGACGTACATCATTATCCGAATCTTTTAAAGATACGATTACATGTCCATCAAGATTAAAAAAACTTTTATTTTCGATTTTGAGAAAATCACATGTTATTTCTGTATTATCCTGAATAAGTTTTACATTTCCGGAATATTTAACTTTTCCCTTCTCTTCCACTATTTCAATCTTTTTCGATTTTACAAAGATTGAACCTCCTGTAAATATCGGATTGGAAGAATTCAAATTTATAGTTGAGGTTATCTCTTTATCGGAAAACAATTTTCCCCTCTTCAGATCTATTTTAAAATCAGAGGAGATAAACCTACTTCCCTCTCTCTCAACGATCGCTCTTTTTCCTGAAATCAGTGCTATCTCTTTTTTAGGTTTATATTCGATTTTCCCACTTGTCCCGCTTATTCCCTTAAATTTAAATTCACAATTGGTCATCGCAATACAGGAAACAACTTCACCTTTCTCATTATAGTGAATTCTAGCTCTGTTAGAATTAATAATGAATCTATTTTTCCCGGATACATTTATTCTACTTCCTCTCAAATTTCTGACAAAACTTATCTTATCATTTTCAGGATTAAATTTTATAAAAATAGAACCGGCTTCGATTTTAAGTTTATCTCTATCTCTCTTTATATTAAGAATTCCGTTCTTTTTTATATCAAGAGAGCGAAGATACCCGTTTTCAGCTAAAATAACTCCTATTCTTCCGCCTCTCGCTTCTCTGAAATTACTACTCCCGATTTCTTTAATAAGAACATAACCGTCTCCGGTAACAACAGATCTGCTTATCTTCTTAAAATCATCAGTAAAAATAAGAGCTATCTCATCACCTTTTAACATTGAATAATCACTCTGAATTAAAGCATTACCACTAAAGATTATTTTATTTAATTTACCGAGAATAATCATTTTATCGGTTTTATAGCTATATTTTTTATTCTCTTTTATAAAACTACCGGTTGTTGAAAAAAAATTTAATACATCAATTTTGATGTGATATTCAAGACCTTTTTCAGATATTCCATCAAGATCCTTTAACCAGTATTCGACCTTACATTCTGTGGAAATCAATGAATTTCCCTTCATAAGAATATGATCACTCTCAAGCAGAAGATCCTTTGACTCTATTTTGACCTCACCATCAAGAAATAGTGTTGAAAAGTTACTCTCCACATAACCTTTTATTGATGAAAAATTTGTATCGCTGCTTATTTTACCCTTTTTATAAATTATCCCTTTGATACCGTATAAATCCATCCTGTCGCTTTTTTCAAACTGTAGTTTATCAATATTTTTTTTTGAGCTGTCACATCGTATTTCAAGTGCTAATTTGTTTGAAGAGTTAAAAACCTTATAAAGAAGTTCCTTACCCACTGTTATATCTTTTTCTATAATATTACCACTGCTCTTCCTGCGAATTTTTGATAAGATAACAACAGTAACAACTAATAAGATTAGAATTAAAAAATATTTTACAAAATTTTTAAAGCTCATTCTATTCAGGATAACTGTCAAATAGTTTTCCCCATTGAGAACCGGTCACCCAATCTTCAACCGTTTTCTTCCCTTTTAAATTGTACCAGATCTTGTCATGATAAATCTCAGAAGCAAAGATAAATATATTTACAAGAGGTGTATGGAAAAAGAGTTTCTGAAGATGTTTCAAAGGTGTATCATGCCATAAAACTCTTCCGGTGCCGGTTGCAAAATTTACACCGACTTCAAAATTCCAATTCTCCTTTGCAAGATCCGTATCACCAACCAATTCTATCTGAGAAGGATCTCCCACTCCGAGCCCTCTTTCATGAGAAAGATAGATGCATGGAAGTTTCTTCCAGTCAAATCCCATGAGTTTTGCAGCAACGGAATCTATTGCAACCTGGTCGGCAGAAGCAAGTATGATGTTTTTGTCGTGAGGAACAACCGTTCTCGGACCGGGACCTGATCCTGCAGTAGTTCCATCCATCGTAGCAAACATTCCGCTGTGGATCTCCCTTCCGATAGCCAAAAGATCCACAAGAGTCTCATGTATCCATGTATGAGTATAGTGTCTTCTGTAATTCAACAAACCACCGAAAGCATTTTTTAGAGCTCCCGTATAAGTCGTATATGAGTGAGTCTTTACGGTAGGCATCTGAATAATATTTTTTCCTACAAAATAATCGGGAATAATAATCCCATCCGGAAATATTTTGTGTAACGCCAGAGTTTTAAATTTCGGTTTGAATTTTATCCATTTCATATCAGATTCTTTAAAATTAAAAAGAATGGGAATATCAAATTTCTTGTATATGGGTTTAAATTTAAGATCCTTTTCACCCTTTTCCGCTATTGTAACAACCGTATGGTTGTGAACTGCAACAAGATCATCAAATCCGTTTTTCTTAAGAGCCGAAATGGTTCCTTCCAACTGCCATGGTGTAGTATTTACTCCCGGAAAAACATTATGCCATGTTATGTTATCTTTTAAAATAGTTTTTGCCTTCGGATCAAGACTCTTCTTTATATCGGCAAGATCACATAATCTCTCATAATCCTTTACAACCGAATCCGGTTTTGTTCTTAATATTGCAACTTTTGCTTTTGCCATTTTTCACCTCATTTTTATTAACAATATTATTATAACATACAGGATCATATCAGATACACAAAATCATTAAAAATATTACCCGTTTATACCGTCTATTCATCAACAAAAATTCCCCCATCCCACATATCCCAAAAGGGGAATTATTAATTTTAAATTTTGAATTCTAAATTTTAATTAAGATAAACGGTCGAAGCGTTGAAGTGTCGAAAAGTCGAAAATGAAGGGGTTAGAGGCAAGAGGTTAGTGGGGAGAGGAGAGTTTTTAGTGTTTAGTGTTTAGTTGTGAGTTCAAAGTTAATAAAAATTATTTTATGAAAAATTATCCTCTGTTTTTCTTCGGAATTTGCTGATATTTTATCTCTTAGTAATGTGAACTCCGGCTGATAGCTGATGGCTGAAAGCTGTGAGCTCTATCACCCCGGAACGGTTAAAAACTGTATTTAACTTTCACATAGACCATATCATTCTTATTGAACTGTCCGAACATTCCCTTACTGCCTGTAAAAATATTTACACCGAGAAGAATATCAAACCCGTCAACAAGCTTATATGTCACTTTTCCCCTGATCAGAGCATCTCCGTTGTTCAGTCCGATATATGAGAATAACTCTATAAAAAGTGTCTCTCTCAAATAATTCTTAGTCGCAAAAAATGTCATTATATTCTCAGCACGATCATTTATGATAAGATCTTCATAATCAAGAATATACTGTTGGACAAACTGAACACTCATCTTAATATCCATAAGCGTAAAATCAATTCCGAGGAGATAGTGAAGATAATTTTTTTCAACTATTCCCTCTTTATAACGCATATCTTCCGATAAAAAATATTTCCCTATATAATAAGCTCCTTCACCTCTTATAACAAACCCTCCGAGAGTTGTGCTGAAACTTCCTCCGACCAATCCGAGCCTGTGGTATTGGGGAATAATGGTCAACGAATCCGGCTGCATTGTTATAGGATTAATATTTTTCAATGTATGCATTGTCGAATCATCATCCCACATATATCCGCCCATGATCTCAAAATCTACAGCAGAGGTAACACTTGAATATTTAAGAAACACTTCACCGTTCTTAAACTTTTCATCAACTTTCTGCTTTGAATAGTCAAATTCAGGTTTAAGAGCAAAACTGAAATCAGGTCTCCATATCGAGCCTTCATCGGCATATTTTGTCGGAGTAAAAACAGGCACCCAAACAAATTCAATTGTATTGTCTCCGATATAATAATCTGCTTTAAGTGCTGTAACACCCATTCTTATCTCATCAAAATCAGGAAGTAAAAACTCTCTGAGATCTTTTGGAGAGATCACATCGGTAATAAAAACTCCGTCCGCTTTTCCCCAGATTATCTGTTGCTTCCCTACTCTTATATCCATTGAATTAAAAAATATATCAATATAAGCCTGCCGAATCCCCGTCTCAATATCTTTATTCTGATAATGATAGATATATGGATTTACCTTGAAAGCTATCTTACTTTTAGATTGTTCCAGATTTAGGTTAAATGTATTTCTGATTATCGCAAAATCATTGCCCCCGGAAAAAAGCATTCCGGAATAATTCTCCAGATATCCGGTTAAACCTAAAGAATCCGCACTAAAGACTGGAATGGATATCAGCAGGGATATTAAAATCCCTGCCGTAATAAATATTTTTTTCATTAAATTCCTCTCTTCATCATTCTTTCGGTAAACTGTCTTGCCGGAATACCTGTATTCACTTTAACATCAGTAAGTTGCATATGTGTCGAATGATTCTTCTGCACATTTTTCATCAGAGAATCGGTGATCACCCATATCCCGTTTATTTTTTCATGTTTTCTTATCTCAAGGATTTTCAGTAATTCACCGTCCTCATCGTAAAACTCTTTTTTTAATCCGATCCATTTATCCTTTATGATCCAGGTTACCGTACGAGAATACATATAATCCTTATCCTTAGGCTTGCTTTCAACAACATAACAGTCCTCATTTTTAAACTTTTCAGTTTTCAGTAACTTATGTTCATCTTCTTCAGGCTTTCTGTCACCCAGATCATCATAAGTGAAATCCGATCCCATAAAATAGTCACTCTTACTGTCACTCGAAATTCTTTTAACTTTTTTTAATGCCGGAAGATAGATCCACTGATCATCATCTTTTCCCTCTTTATCATAACTCCAGCTTGCAAATGATGTGTTTCTTACATCTGCCGGTGAAAGAAAAAACATTATTTTCTTTTCCACTTTGCCGAAATCTTTCGTAAACTGTTTTATTTTTCTTATCCGTTTACTTCCCCTTGAATTGATAAGGGTCATTGTGAGATTTCCCTGACTATCTTTTCCGGTATCCCTGTCGTAAACCTTTTTAATTATTTGCAATCCTGTAAGTTCCGTTCCCATCAAAGTGAAAACAGGCATCAGAATTATACTTAACACTATAATTTGAACTCTTTTTTTAATCATTTTTTTCTCCTTAATTATTTTTCTTTTTAAAAAACAGATTTGACATATATAAAAGAAGGTACATTATTGAAACGGTACCCACAAAACTTGTAAACATATTTAAAGACACAAGTGCACCAAGTGAACGGTTCGGCGGAAAGACCGAGAACAATAACACAAGGAAACCCGCAATAACCACAACCGCATTAAAAACTATCGCCCTGCCCGAATGAAACATTGTCAATTCCGAAGCAAGATCCTTATCTCCCGTCTCCTTTGCATATATTTTATATCTTTCTATAAAATGAACTGCATAATCAATTCCTATACCAACCGCTATACTGGAAAGCAGGGCGGTCGTAGTACTTAACGGAATATTAAACAGACCCATAATACCGAAACTGATCAGTGCAGTGATTATTATCGGAACGGATCCTATAATTCCCGCAAGAACTTTTTTAAACATTAACGACAATAATATTAATATGATGACAAGTGACATAAGCAGACTCAATATCTGACCCTGAAGAATAAGGTCGGTAAAGATCAGACCTTTATAACCTGATCCGGCATAATTAACCTTTACTCCGAGTTTGTTTAAAACCGGAATATGTTTTTTGATCGCATCTATTGCATTATTCATCGCAACCGAATTATCACTCTTCAGCTGAAATATTACATTTGCTTTTTTATATCCATAGTCGACAACCTTCCATAAATTTTCCGGATCTCCCGACATTTCATACAAAAGAAGATATTGAGCAACAAGATTTTTTGAATCGGGAATCGAATCAAACTCATTTCTATCCGCATGCATAACTTTATTCATCCGCTTCAGATAGTCGGCAAGTGAAAAAGAGTTTCCGACCATTTTCTGTTTCTCTACTTCCTTCTGCATATTGTCAATTTCTCTTAGAACGGCAGGATCCTTAAATGAGTCCTTTTTGCCTGAATCGAGAATAACATTCAGAGTCGATGTTCCTCCGAAATGAGAATTGATAAATTTATCAGTTTGAACAATATCACTGTTCTTTTCAAACTTATCAAGGAAACTTGAGTTTATCCAGACCTTTCCGATTCCCACGATAGAAAAAACAACTATCGCAATGGTAATAAAAATCGTCAGATATCTGTGTTTTATTATCCATTTTGAAAAGTGAGATCCTAAGTCACTCTTCTCATGTTCTTTTCCCGCTTCACTTTTATCTTTCCATCCCGGGAGTCCGAAAACCATTAAGCCTGCCGGAATAAGAACCAATGAAAATACCATTGCCATCATAACCCCGAATGCCGTGAACAATCCGAAATATTTTATCGGATAAACCTGAGATGTGATCAAAGAGATGAATCCGACTGCAGTTGTTACGGAGGTCATTATTACCGGTTTCCACATTCCGTGAAACATATCCGAAATTGCCTCTATTTTTGAAGCGGACGGATTCTTTTTCATAAAAAGATGTAAATGGCTGAAGAGATGAATTCCATCCGCAACACCGATAGCAATTAACATCACGGGAATCATAGTTGAAACGGAATAAATCGGGATATTAACAACGGCCATCAAACCGAATGCAAATACGGTACTGAACAGAACAACAAGTAAAGTAAGTATTGTTGCTTTTATACTTCGTAATAAAAGCATTAAAACTATAATAATAACTATTATAACTATCGGAACCATTTTTTTCATATCCTTTGGTCCCAGATAAGCAAGTGTACCCTCTACTATAGGTGTCCCTGCCACATAAATCTTTTCCGGACCTTCGTATTCTTTGGAAAGATTGAGGATACGATGGTAAAATTCTTGCGAAAACACATCATCTTTTATCTCGGCAACAACAAGTGTTACTTTTTCATCTTCCGAAACAAGACGCTTAAAGATCATATCATTACCGCGTACGGCTTTTGCAATTTTCTCAAGATCTTCCTTGTTATCCGGTATCCTTTTAAAAAAAGGTCTTACATCCATACCCTCTTCAGTCCCGATTATATTATCCGCCGTATAGAGAGAGGTTACATCACTCTTCTCAATCTCCTTCATTCGCTGCAGCTCTTTAGTCAATTTCTTTATTTTTTTAAGCGTCTGTGAATTAAATATTCCGGAATCATTCTCTATTGCAATTATTATCCCGTCATTAATATTGAACCACTCTTCAGCTTTATTGCTGTAAACAAATGCAGGATGATTCTGCGGCATATATTTATCAAGATCCGTCTCCATGCGAGTATTTGATCTCATTGCAAGAAAAAATCCTGCTGTTACAACAAGTATTCCTATCAGAACAAATCTGAAATGTTTTGTGATCAGTTTAAAAAATTTATCCATTTTTTCTCCTTGCGTTAGTTAATTTTAACTAACTTTTTTCATAAAATTTTTATATATTATCCGTTATCATCATCTTTATTGAATCCCAGAGTTTCATTCCTTCCATTTCAATATCAAAAGAACGGTTTGACAACCTCCATTTTTTAACAATAAGGCGTAATGCACCCATTATAATATCAGTTATCTGCTCCTCATTAATATCGGTTCGTATCTCATTTTTTCTCTGCCCTTTTCGAACAATTACCCTGATCATCTCAAAATTTGAGCTTATTATTGAGAAAACCTTATCGGATAATCTTTTTTCATCTCTGAAAATCTCTTCTGAAAATATAACAGCTGCAAAAGCCGGATTATCTTTGAAATGGACAAAATGGTATAAAAATATTGAACCTATCTTTTCAATGGAAGATATATCTTCTCTCGTTATAAGTTCTTTCTCAGATTTAATATAATTTTCAAATTTATTCAAAATAGATATCAATATCTCCATTTTACTTTCAAAATGTCTGTATATCGCCGGCTCGGAAATCCCTATTGCTCCAGCAAGATTCTTAATCGTTAAGTGCTGTATACCCTTTTCCGAGATAATATCTATTGAAGTTTTTATTATCTCCTCCTGCCTCTTTGTCAATTTAATTTCACTCCTTCCAGAACACGTTAGTTAATGTTCGCTAACATAATATTATAAGATTTCAGCTTTGTCAACAAAAAAATATTTTTTTTATTTTTACTTGTGAACTCCTACTTGCTACTTACTACTTTTATCTTTTTACTTCTTACTTTGATCTTTAATCTTGTGAACTCCGGCTGACTTCTGACTTCTGTCTTCTTTCTTCAGAGAACTGTGAGCTATCCGCTGATTGCTTAATTACAATCTAAAATTCTCATATTGATTTAGCTCTTAAATTAAAGTAAAATTATTCTATGCTGAAAAAATATTTAGAGAAGAGAAAACAAAAAAAAGAGGAAAGAAAAAAGATTGAAAGAGAGATGGGTTATTTCAGGGAATATTTTGAGCTTATCGTAGAAACTCTTGTATATGTTTTCTTTGTCATGACATTTCTTATCCAATCATTTGTTATTCCGACAGGATCAATGGAAGATAATCTTCTCATAGGCGATCATCTTCTTGTAGAGAAAATTTCTTACTCCAGGTCACTGGGGAAAATAGACAGACTTTTTTTCCCGCAAAAAGAGATAAAAAGAGGGATGATCGTAACATTTAAAGCTCCTCCGGAGATGGAAAAAGAGTATGTAAAAAGAGTTATAGGGCTTCCGGGAGAAAAGATAAAGGTTGTAAATAAAAAAGTCTATATAAACGGAAAACCATTAACAGAAAGATATACTTATTATAAAGACAATAACATTCTTGAAAACGGAAGAGACAATATGAGTGAATTCAAAATTCCAAAGGGTCACTATTTTTGTATGGGTGATAACAGAGACAACAGTTATGATTCAAGATTTTGGGGTCCTGTTCCGGCAGATAATATAGTTGGAAGACCCTGGCGAATCTACTGGTCATACAAATCATCGACTGATGAATATCTCACTCCGGGTTTCATTCATAAAATCAAAGATATATTTAATACAATCATTGGTTTTTTCTCTAAAACAAGATGGAATAGAACAGGAATGAAAATCAAGTGATTCTATTAACTATTAATAAGGAGATAAATTGAAAACAAGGGCTTTAATAACCGGTATTACAGGGCAGGACGGTTCATATCTTGCCGAATTTTTACTTGAGAAAGGCTATGATGTATTTGGAATGGTCAGACGCTCCAGTATGGAAAAATTTGATAGAATTGACCATATAAAAGACAGAATAACAATAAAGCAGGCTGATCTTCTTGATCAATTCTCAATTAAAAAATTAATAGATGAGATAAGACCTCATGAAGTTTACAATCTTGCCGCAATGAGTTTTGTTCCGACATCATGGGATCAACCGGTTCTTACAGCTGAATTTACGGCGACAGGTGTTACAAGAATGTTGGAAGCCATCAGATATGTTGATCCGAAAATAAAATTCTATCAGGCTTCTTCTTCAGAGATGTTCGGAAAAGTCAAAGAGATACCTCAAACTGAAAAAACGCCTTTCCATCCGAGAAGTCCCTATGGAGTCGCAAAGGTTTACGGTCATTGGATTACAATTAACTATAGAGAAAGTTATGATATATTCGGCTGTTCAGGCATTCTTTTTAATCATGAATCACCAAGAAGAGGAATAGAATTCGTAACGAGAAAGGTTACCTATAATGCCGCAAAAATAAAACTCGGTCTTGCCAAAGAATTGAGAATGGGAACCCTTGATGCAAAAAGAGATTGGGGCTTTGCCGGAGATTATGTTAAAGCTATGTGGCTGATGCTTCAACAGGAAAAACCGGATGATTTTATAATTTCCACCGGAGAGACTCACTCTGTCAAAGAACTTGTAGAGATAGCATTTTCTCATCTTGATCTCGATTATAAAAAATATGTAAAAAAGGATAAAAGATTTATGAGACCGGCTGAAGTTGATCTTTTAATTGGAGATCACTCGAAGGCAAAAAAAATACTCAACTGGGAACCGAAAGTTTCATTTAAGGAATTGATCACTATGATGGTTGATTTTGATGTAAAACTTCTTAAAAAGGAGTATAAGGATGAACTATAAGGAAGAACGCCCATGGGGCTGGTTTGAAATCCTTATTGATGATCAAAATATTAAAGTTAAGAGAATCCTTGTCCGCCCGGGGAAAAGGCTTTCACTTCAGAGTCATAAACACAGATCCGAAAACTGGATTATCGTTCAAGGAACCGCATCAATAACTCTTGATTCCGATACTAAACAGTATAAAACAACCGACTCCGTCTTTATTCCTGCGGGAACAAAACACAGAATCGGTAACGTCGGGGAAGATGATGTCATATTTATTGAAGTTCAGACCGGTTCATATTTCGGAGAGGACGATATCATCAGATATGAGGACGATTTTAACAGAGTATAATCAGACTTCCTTATATATTTTCTCTTTTAATCAGATAATGGATCTTGCGTCTTATCTTGTCAAAATTCACACTTGAATCAACTTGCGGATGAACTCTGTTGCTAAGTATGATATAGACCCTCTCCCTCCCATTTTCCAACCAGACAGAAGTACCGGTAAACCCGTTATGACCTATCGCTCCGAAGGAAAGAGCTCTTCCTCCCGAAGAACTTAAAGAATAGTTAAGTTTAAATCCAACTGTTCGGGAACTTCTTTTAAAAGGAGTAAAATTTTTCCAGAATAATTTTACTGTCTCAGGCTTTATTATTGTTGCTTTATCCGGAAAAAATTCCTTTGAAAATTTAAAAATATCCATGGCAGTAGAAAAAAGTCCTGCATTTCCCGCAGCTCTTTTTAGATAAAATGAATTGTTGTCATGAACTTGTCCGCGTATAATTTTCTCTCTCCATCTGAAATTTCCACATAGACCTGAAAATTTCTCTTCAACCAATTTTCTTTCAAATTCATTCCCCTCTTCTGTCGGAGCAACTCTCTCTATTTTAGATGACGGTATTTTAAAGAACGAATCATCCATTTTTAAAGGCTTAAAAATAATTTTATCGGCAATTTTATCTAAAGATTCACCATAAATCCTCTCAAGAATGAACCCGAGCAATATATAGCCCATACATGAATATATAACTCTTCTACCGGGTTTTGAAATAGGTTTTAAATTTTTAATTGTATTAAGATAATCCGAATCCGACAAATAGAGAGGATACCACGCAGGAAGTCCCGAAGTGTGTGTTAAAAGATGCTTTATCTCCATTCGGTTATCAAATCCGCTGAAAAAAGACTCTATCTTTGATTGTAACGAGAGCTCATTCATCTCAACCATTTTTAATGTTAGAAATGAAGTAACAAGTGGTTTTGTCAATGAGGCAAGATCATATATAGGATCATTTACCATTTTAAGTTTATCCGGATTCAGTGAAAGATTACCATAGTTTTTATAGAGTAGAACTTTTCCTTTTTCACTGAATAATATGGAAACACCGGGGAAAACTTTTTCTTTAATAAGAGTATCTATATATTCTTCAAATTTCAATATTTTTTACGTTTGAAGATACATATAGAGCAAGAGCCAATGCATCGCGTCCTTCTTGTCCGGTAACATTATGATTGACACCGGTTTTAGCAGTTAAATAAAAATTATTCCATAGATTTTTAAGCGGCTCAACATCTTCTATTTCAGGGATATTCTCATTAACCATTCCGTCTTTCAATTCGTAAACTTTAACTCTTTTTTTTTTATAATCAACTGAGAAATATCCGTTTTTTTGGAATATCCTCAACTTTCTTGTCTTTTTTTGAGAAACACGACTTGCCGTAACAATAGCAACCATACCGGAATTAAATTCCAGTCTCGCATTTGCAATATCAACTTTTTGAGAAATTACCGGAATGCCTGAAACATCAATCTTTTTTATCCCGGTTTTATCCCAATTCAGTATAATATCAAGATCATGGATCATAAGGTCCATTATTACATCTATATCAAGTGACCTCGGTGAAAAAGAGCCGAGTCTCTGGATCTCAATAAAGAGTGGAGATGAGATATATCCGTTAACATATTCAACCGCAGGATTAAACCTTTCAAGATGACCGACACCTATCTTAAGATTTTTCTTTTCTGCAATGGAGATGAGTTCTTCGGCCTGTTCGAGAGTAGTTGTAAACGGTTTCTCCACCATCACATGTTTCCCGTTAAGCAGAAAAAACTTTGCTACCTCATAATGGTGTGTTGTCGGAGTTGATACGGCTACCGCATCAACTTCATCAACCATTTTTCTAAAGTCATCGAAAAGATTTATTGTAAAACCTTCCGACGCCTCTTTTAAATTCTGACTATTAATATCCATAGCCGATGTAAGGTTGATCTCCGGAATGGAATCAATTACTCTCATATGATTCCTTCCCATTGATCCGGTGCCGATAACTCCAAAGTTCATATTCTAATATTCCTATTTATCAAATTTAAAATTTTTAAGAATTCCTCGCTTCGTCTTTGCCAGGAATTCAAGAATAACTTTTGACTCATCAGAATCGCTATAAAGTTGCTCAAGCTTCTCTACAGCCTGAGATGTATTCATATCCTCTTTGTAAATAATGTTAAATATATCTTTTACCTTTTGGATAAATTCTCTGCTGATCCCGCTTCTTATCATTCCGATCGTATTCGGACCGTAAAAATTAAAATGATCTCTGGACTGAGAAATCTTTAAGAATGGCAGAACATCCTGCTCAACAATAGTAAAAGCTCCTATATATGCATTTCTTCCAATCCTTACAAACTGATGAACCGAAGAAAAAGCACCTATAACAGCATAATCTTCAACCTCTACATGTCCGGCAAGAGTAGCTCCGTTAATAAAAAGGGTGTTACTTCCAATCATACAATCGTGTGCAATGTGTGTATAAGCAAGCAGATAATTATTATCTTTGAGCTTTGTCAACCCTCCGCCCTTCTCGGTTCCCCTGTTAACCGTTGTAAATTCCCTGATAGTATTGTTAGAACCTATTTCAAGAAATGTTTCTTCCCCTTTAAAAGTAATATCCTGGGGATCGGTTCCAAGAGAACAGAACGGGAATATTTTTGAGCCCGAACCTATCTTTGTATTCTTATCGACAACAGCATGATGAAATATTTCACAATTATCTCCGATCTCAACATTTTCACCTACTATTGAGAATGCCCCTACGGAAACATTTTTTCCAATTTTTGCTGTCGGATCAATTATCGCCGAAGAATGTATAGACATTTTGATTTACACCTTTAAAGCAGCCATTAAGACTGCAGATGCTGCGAGTTCACCGTCAACTTTCACAGTTCCTTCCATTTGAACAAAAGGATGCCTCTCTCTGATCAATTTGACCTCAATATCCAAACGATCACCCGGAATAACAACTCGCTTAAATCTCGCCTTATCAATCCCCGTGAAATATGCCATTCTCTTTTCCGGAGGAAATCTTTTCAATATCAATATAGCTCCGAGTTGTGCCATCGCTTCAAGCATAAGAACACCGGGAAAAACAGGCTCGTTAGGGAAATGTCCCTGGAAGATTGACTCATTCACAGTAACATTTTTATAACCTTTGACCAGTCCTTCAGATTCATTGATTTCTGTAACCCTGTCAATAAGCATAAAAGGATACCTGTGAGGAAGAATCTCACGTATCTTTTCAATGCCGAATATCTCTTCCATTATACTATTTTGATGCCGGTATTCTTTGGTCTATTTCTTTGATAACCATATCCGTAATATCAATAGAGTGATTAAAATATGAGATACCTGCAATACTCAGATCAAATATAACCGTAAATCCTTTTGATTTTCCAATTCTGTCTATTATCGGCATTACCTCTTTCTGAAGAGATTGGATCTCTTTCTGATATCTTCTTCTTAATTCTTTCTGTGTATCTTCAACATATCTTTTAAATTTTACTTTCTTATTCTGGAGTTCCTCGGCTTTTCTATCTCTGGCATCACTATTAAGTGCAGGGGATTGAATAGCTTTTTCCAGGCTCTTAATTTCATTCTGCATCTGCTGGACCCGTCTCTGTTTAGATTTTCCGATATCAGCCAATTTTTTCTGGATTGCTTTACCTCTCGCTGTGCTCATAATAACTTTCTGAGCATTAATAACTCCGATCTTCACTTCCGTAAAACCGAACATGGTCAGTGTAACAAGAGTAACAATAAAAATAAGTGATCTTTTCATATTTTTCTCCTAATTTTTTTTTTATTTTTAACAAAATATATCATAATATCCATTTTAATAGAATGAAGGACCTACTGCAAATCTAAATGAAAAATGAGAATCTTCAGGTTTAAGAACCCTTGGATTATACGAAAATATAAGTCTGAAAGGAACATTCAACATCGGAATAAAAATCTTTACTTCCATTCCTGTTGAAATGTAAACATCCGTTAAATTCATATTTACATCTTTTGAAAATGCATTTCCGATATCATAGAAAAAATCAAATGAGAACTGCTTCGTTATGGGGATCTGATACTCAAGATTAACAAAAAACGCCTTTTCACCACCGATCACAAAGCCATTCTCATCTCTGGGACCGAGTCTCATTATATCAAAACCCCTTATTGACCTTTCACCTCCGAGATAATACCTTTCATAAAAAGGAACATCCTTTTCCCCGAATCCAATCAGTTTCTGATAAACAAAGTGCATTCCGAAAGTATATTTCTTAAAAAGAGGAATAAACTTTACATATTCGAATTTAACCTTATGCATATTTGTATCGCCACCGAGAAATCCGCCGGAATACCTGTAGTTAAAAAGATATTTTGTTCCGGACGTAGGGAAGATCGGAGAGTCAACAGTTGAATAATATATCGTTGGGGATAATGAAGAAATCCTTCTTTTTCCTTCCGAATAATAGAAAAAAGAATAAGAGTTATTCCAATCGATATTTTCGTTTACATCACTTACCTCTATATCCTGGAAACTGTAAACAAGTGAAGATCCCCAGAATCTCCAAAACCTGTAAGATGTAATAAAATTAAATCCGGTACTGTCCTGTGTATAAAAATTCGGATATTTGAATGACTGCTTAAACACATCAAATCCCAAGCTTGCAGGCTTATGAAAAAGGTAAGGTTCCGTAAAAGCAAGTCTGTAATTTTTTGTTCTGGTTCCTGTCTGAATATTCAACGCAAAAGATTCACCTAAACCCAGAAAATTTTGTGTAGAATATCCAAGCCCGATAAACCAACCGTCATATCCGCTGTAACCTACATTAAAATTTATCATTTGACGATTTAACTCTCTCACCTCAACATTCATATTTATTTTTTGAGGATCATCGGGATCAGGCTTGATCTCGGGCATTTTTTCTATCGTTACAAGACCTAACTGTTTCATTCTTCTAATTGAACTTTCCAAAGCACTTGTGTTAAAGCGAGCACCCTCTCTGAGCAGCCACTCCCTCCTTATAACTTTGTCCTTCGTAAAAGTATTTCCGATAAATTCCAGTTTCCCGACATAAGCCATCTCATTTTCATTTACCCTTATCGTAAGATCTGCAATCTTTTTTACCGGATCAAGATTTTCCTCCGGAGCTATCTGAGCGTAAAAATGTCCGATTTGTCCATAAAATTTCTGTATATTATCTACTATTTTACTTCTCTTTTTAAAATTGTAAATTTTTCCGGGCTTCATAGTTATATATTTTCTAAGATAATCCGTACGGACGATTTTGTTACCCTCAATAATGACTTTCCCAAGCCTGTACCGGGGACCTAATTCAACGGGAATTGAAATTTTTATCATCTTTTGAAATTTCCCGAACAAAGTCATTCTATTTATTCTTGAGAACACAGGCTTACCGACTTTAGCTTCCAAATATCCCTTCTGCCTTAACCTGTCTCTGACATTCTTTAGGTCTTCTTCCATTTTATCTTTATTATAGACATCTTTTCCGGTCACTGCAGATAAGATACCATGAACTTTGTTATTCTTCATACCCCATCTCAGAAAATATGGAGATACTGTTTTTTTATTCAAACCCGGAAAAACTATTGCTCCGATCCTTGTTTTTGAACCGGGTGAAACCTTAATAAGAATGTCCACCCCGCCTTTTGATTTTTTCTCAATTATTTTTACTTTTCCGTCATTATAACTTTTCTCAATAAGCAGATCATTGATAACCTTTTCAATTTTTTTAATTTTTGAAGAGTTGTAATAAGAAAAGGTAGTTAAAACAATATTATTTTCCTGAAGCTTATCTTCAATATCACTCTGTTTCAGCTTTTTATCAATCTCATACTTAACGGAATTAATAAGAGGGTTTTCAACTACAATGATTTTTACCTCTTTTCCACCCTCGATATCATTAACTTCGATCTTTATATTTTTAAAAAAACCGGTTTCCCAGAGTATTTTAAAATCTTTGCGAAGAACTTCAGGCGAATACTCCCCGCCGACTCTCGACTTAAGATAAAACAGGATAGTATCTTTTGAAACTTTCTTATTACCTTCAACATCTATCTTTTTTATATCCACTGCCATAAGCGACAGTGTAACAAAATAAAGCAAAATTAATATGATGGAAATTTTTTTCATAAACGCCTCACAAATATGGTTTTTTATATCATAGTTTAGTCTAAAATTCAATTTGGATTTTCTCGGTCATTCCGATACAAATTTAAAAATATGGAGAATTTCATAACTTTTCGGACGAATAAAAATGGCAAAGAGTTTCATGTTTATAAAAATTTTACACTTTTTTAATAATCACAAATCCAATTTTATAAATACTTTTCAATTATCTGAAACTATTCCTTTAATAAATTTTTCATCAACAAATATTGACTTAAAGATCATGTTTCCATATACTGAATCTTTACGGAGCAAAAATATGGGAACGGTTCTTATAACAGGAGGAGCAGGATTCATCGGATCTCATCTGTCCGATAGATTTTTAAAAGAGGGATGGGATGTGATTGTCCTTGACAACCTTCTTACAGGGTCATCAAACAATATTTCCCACCTTATTGGTAAAGAAAAATTTAAGTTCATTAAATATGATGTTACCGATTACCTTTTTTTTAAGGAGAATATCGACCTTATCCTTCACTTTGCCTGTCCCGCATCCCCTTTTGATTACGCACAGCATCCGATACATACAATGAAAGTTGACTCTCTCGGAACTTTGAATACATTGGGACTTGCAAAGAATAAAAAAGCAAGATATCTTTTCGCATCCACTTCGGAAATTTACGGAAGTCCCGAACAGCATCCGCAAAAAGAAGATTATTGGGGTAACGTTAATCCGGTAGGTCCAAGATCGGTTTACGATGAAGCAAAGAGATTTTCCGAAGCCATGTGTATGGCATATTTCAGAGAACACAATATAGATATAAGAATTGCAAGAATATTTAACACTTACGGAACAAGAATGAGACTTCTTGACGGCAGAGTAATTCCTACATTTATCCATCAGGCATTAAAAAATCAATCCATAACAATATTTGGTGACGGATCACAAACAAGGAGTTTCTGCTTCGTTGACGATATGGTGGAAGGGCTCTATAATTTTGCTACAAAAGACGGGCTTAACGGGGAGGTTGTTAATCTTGGAAATACCGAAGAACATTCAATAAAATTTCTCGCTGAAGAGATAATAAAATTAACGGATTCATCATCGGATATTATCAATCATGATCTGCCTGAAGACGATCCTCCTGTCAGACAACCGGATATTTTAAAAGCAAACAGACTGCTTGGCTACTCTCCTGAAATTTCTCTCTCGGACGGTCTTAAAAAAATCATTCCGTGGTTTAAGGAAAGAAAAGATGGATAAGAGAATTTTCGGTCCGGTACCTTCGAGACGACTCGGGATATCACTCGGGATAGATGTTATACCTTTTAAAACCTGTACACTTGATTGTATATATTGTGAATGCGGAAGAACAACCGATCACGGATTGGAAAGAAAAAGATTCTTTAATCCCGATGAAGTTCTGGAAGAATTGAATGATTATTTAAAAAGAAATATCCCTCTGGATTATATAACATTTTCCGGATCCGGAGAACCGACATTAAACAGTGATATAGGCTATATTATTAGAGAAATAAAAAAAATCAGTAATGTCCCGGTTGCAGTCCTTACAAACGGCACACTACTTTATGATAAAACGGTCAGGGATGAACTTCTTCCCGCAGATCTGGTCCTCCCCTCTCTTGATGCCGTATCCGAGAATGTATTTAAAAAGATAAACAGACCCGCAAAAGGACTTCATTCATCCGAAATAATTGAGGGTCTTGTTGAATTTTCAAATATTTATAAAGGGAAAATATGGCTTGAAGTCTTCTTTGCAGCAGGAGTGAATGATTTTGAAGAAGAGTTGGATAAGCTTTATTCAACAATAAAAAGAATTTCTCCGGACAGAGTTCAGCTTAATTCTCTTGACAGACCTCCGGCATATAAAAATACTAAAGCAGTTGATATAAATTTTCTTGAACATGTTAAAAACAGATGGAATGATCTTAATGTAGATATAATTAAAAGGATTAGAATGAGGGAGGATATCCCCTCTTTTTCAAAGAATCTTGAAGAAAATATACTTAACACTATTTTAAGAAGACCGCTTACGGTTCAGGATCTTGAAACTTTAACCGGGAAAAGACCCGCCGAACTTTTAAAATATATTGATGTCTTAGAGAAGGAAAAAAAGATCAAACCTAAAGTAATAGGCGATAAAATATTTTATACATCAAAATAAAAACCTTTCTTAAATTATACATCTGACTCGATCAATTACACTTCATTTCTTAACTATTTTGTGATATATATTCTCGATGAAATTTGTCACTTTGAAAAAGTGCCCTTTATGCGGTTCTTCCGAAATCATTGATTTCAAACACGGCACAATTAATGTAAAAAAAATTGATTCCGATAATTTCAAAATAACCGACAGCTCTTACGGCTCTCTATGGGATTTTTCCCGCTGTAAAAAATGTTCATTTGTTTTTTCTAATCCAAAACTTGATAAAGAGAGTCTTATTGAATTCTATTCGGCACTTGAAGACACGGAATATAGTGAAGAAAAAGATGGAAGGGCAAAAAATTTCAAGACGGTATTAAATAGAATAAAAAAACTTCAACCCGCAGATAATTCACTTCTTGATATAGGGTCGGCAAGCGGTATTTTTGTAAAACTTGCAAAAGAGAAAGGTTATAATGCAGATGGTATCGAACCATCCGGATTCCTCGTAAAAGAAGCTAAAGAAAAATTCGGTATAGACCTGTTTAGAGGAACTGTCGAAGAATTTAAAAATAAGCATCGATATTCGGTTATTACTCTTCTTGACATTATTGAGCATGTCCACTCTCCGGAAAATTTTATCTCTCAAGTATCGGAATTACTTAATGATAAAGGTCTGCTTGTTATCGTTACGCCCGATATAGACAGTTTTACATCAAAGATAACCGGCAGCAGATGGTGGCACTACAGAATAGCTCACATTAATTTTTTTAATAAAAAATCCCTTGAATATTTACTGAAAAAAAACGGATTGGAAATAGTAGAAGTAAAAAGATATGCATGGAACTTTTCTCTGTTTTATCTTTTATCAAGACTCTTCCCAATGCTCAAAAAGAAAAAAAGTTTACAAAACGTGCTTAAAAGGATAAACTTAAAAGTACAGCTTTTTGATTCGCTGGAGATATATGCAAGAAAAATATAAATATTATATAGAGTCGCTGAGGTTGGAGAGATGGCCGAGAAGTCTTGCAATTCTTCCGGGTTATATTGCCGCAATTGTATTATTGCCTAAAGAAACCAAAAGTTTTTCTCTTCTTCAGTTGATTCTCTTCCCCTTTGCAGCTTATATTTTAACTCTTCTGGTCTCGACCGCAAACTATATCATCAATGAAATCGCAGATGCCCCTTTTGATGCTTATCACCCTGCAAAAAAAGAGAGACCTCTTGTAAAAGGTGTCATAAGTGCAAAGATACTTATGATCATATGGAGCATCATTATTGTTTTTACTTCCGTTGCAGCCTACCTGATTTTTCACAGCAGTAATCTTCTTATAACACTCGGCACACTTTTATTAGCGGGAATTCTCTACAATATTCCGCCCATCAGAATAAAAGATATACCTTTCCTTGATTCTACACTTGAATCCGCCAACAACCCTATAAGATTCTTGATCGGGTGGGTAGTTATAGCGGGCAACTCTTTCCCGTGGTGGCTTCTGATTTCATGGTGGGCTTTCGGAAATTTTTTAATGATAGGGAAAAGAGTTGCCGAAAAAAAGTTTCTGAGTTCCGACGAATCTTCATCATACAGAAGATCATTGAGCAGATATACACAACGAAGTCTTTTCGTTTTTATGATCCTTAATGCTCTTATCTTTCTCGTTACATTCGCCCTTTTTGCAATAGGATCGGGAATGAATACTTTTCTATATTCGATTCCCTTTATTATCATTTATCTGATAATGTTCATTAAAAAATCTTTACAGGATATAGACGGTGCGGAAGAACCGGAAAAACTTCTTAAAAATCCCTATTTTGCTTTGTATACACTTTTTCTGGTTGCGATTTTTTTATTAGCATATATACTTAAATAGATGGAAATAGAATTAATTCTTAAAATTTTGCTCGCATCTGCTCTCGGTGGTCTTATAGGACTTGAAAGGGAACTCTCAGGGAAAGAGGCAGGATTGAGAACAAATATTCTCATAGCAATCGGAAGCACTCTTTTTACCGCCCTTTCATTTAAGATTGTCAAACTTTCCGGTTCCGGAGATCCTACAAGAATAATAGCTCAGGTAGTTACGGGAGTCGGATTTATCGGTGCAGGTTCGATTATACGTTCAAAAATATCGGTGCACGGACTTACTACAGCAGCTACAATATGGACGGTATCTGCGATAGGAGTTGTGATAGGTTCCGGATTTTACCTGACCGCCTTTTTAGTTACGATCCTGTTGGTTTTTATCCTCAATATTTTTAAACACGTTTCAGGACATATAAAAAATAAAATTAAACTCTCTTCATTTTCTCTCACAACAAAAAATAAACTTAGTATAGTTACAAATATAAAAAACATTGTAATGGAGTGCGGAATAAATCATTTTGAATGGTCTGTTAAAAAAGTAAAATCAGGATATACAATTGAATTATCAATCTCATCTACAGATATTAAGAAAAAAAAATTTATGGAAAAGATAATGGAAATGGACGGAATATCAGAATTCTCAAGTGATTCGATCTGAATGATAGAATTGCTCGTCGCCACATCAAATCAGGGTAAAAAAAAAGAAGTGGAGGAGTATCTTAAGCGGTTTATTCCGGATATCACTTTTATTTCCCTTTCATCACTAAAAAATATAACCGAACCTGAAGAAGATTCAATCGATTTTTGGGGAAACAGTGTAAAAAAATCTGTCTACTACAGCTCTAAAGCAAAGGGAATTATTACTATGGCAGATGATTCCGGATTATCCGTAGATTCTCTTGGCGGAAGACCGGGTGTTAATTCTTCAAGATATTCAGGTCCGGAATGTGATGACAAAAAAAATATAGAAAAACTTTTAAAAGAACTTTCCGGGGAAAAAAGAAGAGAGGCAAAATTTATAACGGTTATTACACTTTCCCTTAACGGTAAAATCATAAAAAGTTTCAGAGGAGAAGTTCAGGGAGTAATCTTAAATGAAAAAAGAGGTTCGGGAGGTTTCGGATATGATTCGGTCTTTTTTTATCCTCCGTTGAAGAAAACATTCGCAGAACTTACCGTTAAAGAAAAAAACAAAATATCACACAGAGCAAAAGCTTTGGAAAAAATGAAAAACTTCCTGGTTGACTTCAAACATTGAATCAGTTTAATTTTTTTATAAAGAATCAATTCTTGATATGAAAAAGTAGTCTGAAAGTATCCATCACAAGGCACGATGTTGAATTTGTATTGTTTTTTTTCAAGAAAATATAATGAAGCTTTCCCCCTATAAACTGACCGGAGAAAAAGAAAAAAACCGAAATTAAAAATGACCGAGCTGACCATCCGAGTCCTGAAAATATTCTTAGAGAAATAACAAACGGAACAGGCAGATGAACAGAAAGTACCCACTGGAGCGAAAACTTTTCAGTATTCGATCTCCAATAACCGAATGGAAGATTTAAAAAAAATATTATCACTCCAAAGAACAGATAACTCAATTTTTTCTCCTTATAGACTACGGAAAAATTTTAACAAACACTTCTCAACAATTCAAATGATGACATTCACGGAAAAGTCGGAGCAAGCAGAAAAAAATTTTATTCATTAATCATTTATTAATACAATTTCTCTAACTTATACTCATAAGGAATAAACATTCGATCCTTTTTTCTCCCCAAAAATTCCAGAAGATGCTGACCGCAATTACTTCCTATTCTATTCTCTTCCAATTCTCCCACACTTTCGATTATTGAAAAGCCAGCGGATCTTAATTTTTCAATCTTTTTCGATAATTCCGTTTCCCGGGAAAGATCAAGAATATTGTCAAGTCTATTTTTAACGGCAGTCCTTGTCGGATTTACAGGAGTTAATTTAATCAAAAATATTTCAGGATTAAAAACATCTTCAATAATCTCCGGCAAAAAAGGTGTATCCCTTGATATGGCAAAATTAAGAGTTATCTTTCTGTCACCGTGATTATAAAAACTATTCCCATATTTTGCAATCTCTCTCAGACTCCATTTTTTCACAGGAATAGCTATATCTCTGTATTTTTCCGATGTAGAATGTACTGAAAACTGCATTTGGAAATTACCATCTGCGTATAAATCTTTTTTTACACTAACAAGGTTCGAAAAAAAATTGTTACAACCGACTGGAGCAACTGTAGAAATGCTTGGTAAAAAACCCGGAGCTTCATAGTGATTATTAAAATTCTTTAATACATTCAATACCGAAGTATTGAATGCCGGTTCACCCATTCTTGCAAACTGAATTTTAAACTTTTTTACATTTACCTTTAAGTCCGGGAATCTTTTGCGAATAAGAAAATCTATCTGAGAGAAAATCTCCTTTTCAGAAAGTTTCCCGTTATAATAAGAACCGGCATCACAAATAGGACATCCGACCGGACATCCGAATAAAGTTGAAACAATCAGAACCCATTTTTCGGATCTTTCTAATGGAGGCTGTAGAGACTCCACAAACTCCAAATATTTCCCAGAATCCATCTTTGCAATATATACGGTAGCTATATCTTCATTTCCGGATTTAAATAGTATTTTCATGAACTCCTCATATTAAAATATATTTCCATAGCGGTTTTCAAACCATCTCCGACAGCTATTGACACCTGTCTGAAAATCCCGTTCTTAGCATCACCTATAATTAATGCTCTCTCTTTTATCATATCCGGAAGGTTGTTATCTCTGTATAATTCTGTGTATAGTACATTGTCGGAAACTCTTCCTGTTGCAAAAATCACTGAATCGAATCGTATAGAAAAATTCTCACTCCCTCCCAAAAAAGATACGATAAGCTTCCCGTCGGAATTATGTTCAATTGATTTTATATAGACACCGGATAATATCTCACTTTTATCAGACAT
>Ga0256846_1000092_pt1 | contig 38407 bp, 32 predicted proteins | sample TevniametaG_FD_189098 | JGI IMG/M metagenome (GOLD analysis project Ga0256846, IMG submission 189098) | Tube worm associated microbial communities from hydrothermal vent at the East Pacific Rise, Pacific Ocean - Tevnia | ecosystem: Host-associated > Annelida > Integument > Unclassified ...
CGCCCGGCCCGGCGGCCCGTAAAGCCTTTTTCCGGTCGCTGGTCATGCTTACCGATGCGCGCCGGCTGCAGTTTAAAAAGGCCCTGCTGGCGATGTCCCGCAAACAGGTTATTGAAACCGCCGATGCCTATTTCAACGGCCCGGCCCGGAGTCGGGCGGTGGCCGTCATTTCCAGCCGGCGGCAGTTGGAAAAGGCCAACGCGCAGATGGGCGATCACCCGTTGCGGCTGCGGGCCATCTGAACCGATCCTCGCCACGGAAAATCGGGCCGCCCTGCCGCCCCACCGGCATTTGAAAAAACAGGCATGGCAAACGATCATTTTATACATTATCTTCGATAATTGTATTGACGAACCCGGCTGTTTTGAATATTTATACTGGTTTTGCTGCCATCGGCAGCTCATTACAATGATGGATACAGGAAATGATTCAATTAATCAGGGGATTTAAAGATATCCTGCCCGAAGAGATCGCGCTGTGGCAGAAAATCGAACAGACTGCCGCCGCTGTTTTCGAGAATTTCGGCCTGCGGGAAATCCGCATTCCCATTATGGAACGGACCGAGCTGTTCGCCCGGAGCATCGGCGAAAATACCGACATTGTCGAGAAGGAAATGTATACCTTTGCCGACCGGAAGAAAGATCTGCTCACCCTCCGGCCGGAAGCCACCGCCTCGATTGTCCGGGCCTATATCCAGCACAAGATGTACACGCCGGATCCGGTGCGCAAGCTCTACACCATCGGCCCCATGTTCCGGCGGGAACGACCCCAGAAAGGCCGCTATCGCCAGTTTTACCAGATCGATGCCGAAGTATTCGGCGTGGCTTCGCCCTATATCGATGCCCAGCTGATCGTTATGCTGGCCGTATTTTTTGACCGGCTCAGGCTCACCGATATCAACGCGCACATCAATTCCCTGGGCTGCCCCCGGTGCCGGCCGGTCTTTAAAAAGGTACTGGATGATTTTATTTCCAGCCGGATCGACGGTCTCTGCGACGACTGCCGCCGCCGAAAAGACCGCAATCCCCTGCGTGTTCTGGACTGCAAGGTGCCCACCTGCCGGGAAGCCATGGCCGGCGCGCCGGCCCTGACCGACCACCTGTGCCCGGCATGCGGGGATCATTTCAAAACAGTCCGTACCCTTCTCGATGCCCAGGGCGTTGAATACATTCTGGATAAAAAACTCGTCCGCGGCCTCGATTATTATACCCGCACCACCTTTGAAATCCAGACCCGCGCGCTGGGCGCCCAGAGCGCGGTGGCCGGCGGTGGCCGTTACGACCTGCTGGTCAACGAACTGGGCGGCCCCGATATCCCCGCCATCGGTTTTGCCATCGGGTTTGACCGTCTCGTTGAACTGATTCAGGCGCAACCCCGCGATCCGGATCGCGGCCCCGACATATTTATCGCGGCCCTGGGCGCAAAATGCCAGCGGGCGGCGTTTGACTGGTCCTGCCAGTTGAACCGGGCGGGCATTCAGACCGAGATGGACTATGCGGACAGGAGTCTCAAGAGCCAGATGAAACGGGCCAACCGCCTGAACGCCGCCCACGTGTTGATTGCCGGAGAAAACGAGCTGGCCGCCGGAGAAATCATTTTACGGAACATGGCAACGAAGGCGCAGCGCACCGTACCGATCAAAAATATAGAAAAAACAGTGGCGGCATATATCCAGACGGACCGACAGGAGACACCACAGCCGTAACGGCTCCGCGACTTTATCAAAACCTGCGCACCCCACAACCGCGCATCAGGAGGATCAGATCATTGACAGATAAACTTGAGAATATGCGCCGCACCCACCATTGCCGGCAGCTGACAACGGATGACATCGACCGGGAAGTCGTACTGATGGGCTGGGTCCAGCGCCGACGGGATCATGGCGGGGTGATTTTTATCGATCTGCGGGACCGGGAAGGGCTCACCCAGGTGGTGTTTAATCCGCTGGTGGACGAAGCCGTGCATCAAAAGGCCCATGATCTGCGAAGCGAATACGTCATCGGCGTCCGGGGAAAAGTGGCTGCCCGGCCGGAAGGAATGATCAATAAAAACCTCGTTACCGGCGGCATCGAAATCATGGTTTCCGAACTGAGAATTTTCAACACGGCCCAGACGCCGCCGTTTTTAATCGAAGACCAGATCGATGCATCGGAGATGATCCGCCTGCAATACCGTCATCTTGACCTGCGGCGGCCCCAGTTGCAACGGAATATCATTTTGCGCCATCAGGCGGCCCGGGCCGTTCGAAATTATCTGGATGAACTCGGTTTTCTGGATATCGAGACCCCCGTTTTAACCCGCAGCACGCCTGAGGGTGCCCGGGACTACCTGGTTCCCAGCCGGGTCAATCCGGGCCAGTTTTACGCCCTGCCCCAGTCGCCACAACTCTTTAAGCAATTATTAATGATCTCCGGTTTTGACCGATACTATCAGATTGTCCGCTGTTTTCGGGACGAGGATCTGCGCGCCGACCGGCAGCCCGAGTTTACCCAGATCGATATCGAGATGTCGTTTATCGGCGAAGAAGACATTATGAAAATGGCCGAAGGGTTGATGGCCGCAATATTTCAGACCGTCCTTGGCCAGACGCTGGTCCCCCCGTTTCCCCGCCTGACCTGGCAGGAAGCCATGGACCGGTACGGCCTGGACAAGCCGGATACCCGTTTTGGCCTGGAACTGACCGATGTCAGCGATATTATTGCCAACAGCGAATTCAAGGTTTTTTCAAGCGTGGTCAAGAAAGGCGGTATCGTCAAGGCCATTAATGCCAAGGGATGCATCGATTTTTCCCGTAAACAGATTGACGATCTCACTGCCATGACCGCCGTCTACGGCGCCAGGGGGCTGGCCTGGATCAAGGTTCACGAAGATCGCTGGCAGTCCCCGATTGCCAAATTTTTCAGCGACGCGGAAAAATCCGCCCTCACGGATCGGATCGGCATGGCGCCGGGCGATCTGGTTTTTTTTGTGGCTGATATTCCCAAGATTACCAACGAAGCCCTGGGGCATCTGCGCAACCACCTTGGCCGCCTGCTGAATCTGATCGACGACAATACCTTTGCGTTCACCTGGGTTACCCACTTTCCCCTGATGGAATACGATGCCGTCCAGAAACGCTTTGAGGCTCTGCATCACCCGTTTACCGCCCCTCTGGAAGAAGACCAGGACCGGCTCGAATCCGACCCCGGAAACATTCGTTCCCGGGCCTACGACCTGGTGCTCAACGGCACTGAAATCGGCGGCGGAAGCATCCGGGTTCACGATCTGGCCGTTCAGAAAAAGATTTTCGCGGCCCTGGGCATGACCCCGGAAACCTACGAAAATAAATTCGGATTTCTGTTAAACGCGCTGGCCAGCGGCGCGCCGCCCCACGGCGGGATTGCGCTCGGTTTTGACCGCCTGGTCTCGATTCTGTGCGGCACGCCGTCCATTCGTGACGTCATCGCCTTTCCCAAAACACAAAAAGCCGCCTGCCTGCTGACCGGCGCTCCGTCCAATGTGGCCAGACGCCAGCTGGATGAGCTGTCGATTCGTGCAAAAACGGTGTAAATGATGTAAAAATTGTGCTTGACTTTTTTAACGGCGCTGACTATTTTTCCAAAATTGCCGGATCGGTATTTTTTTAATTGATTCGGCGGAAAACAGTGTCACCGTCAGATATTTCAGTATTATTCCCCAGTAGCTCAGCAGGTAGAGCAGATGGCTGTTAACCATCTTGTCCGCGGTTCGAGTCCGTGCTGGGGAGCCAGAAATATAAATCCCGGCTTTGAATAAAGCCGGGATTTTTCTGTTTTGCGGCCCTTTGCGCGGCCGGAAAAATGATAAAGTCCCCCAGACATGATTACTCACTCCGAATCGTCGAAAAAGCCTGCCTGGAATGGCTGACAGACTAAGGCCCCGGCTTGACAATTTTGACGCGGCCGTGATAGAAATATGATTGAGCGCTCGTTCGGAATTTATTGACATGTTGACCGGAATAATGATGAATGTATCGGCCCCAGGCATAAATAAACCACTTAAAAAAACCAATACCGGGCGAGGCGAAAACAGCCGGCATCGCACGGCCGACATTCCCACCCAGGTCAAAAACCAGGAACTGGTGGAAAGGCGGCGGCGGCAGATCATCGACGCGGCCGTCAAACTCTTTATCGATCGGGGGTTTCACAAAACCACCACCCGCCAGATCGCCGCCGAAGTCGGTTTTTCCATTGGTTCGCTTTACGAATATGTGGCATCCAAGGAGGATATCCTCTATCTGGTCTGTGACTCCATTCATTCCCAGGTGGAACATCTGGTGACCGGCGCCATGACCCAGGCGGCGGCGGGGCGCAATGTATTGACTGAAATTCTGCGGGAATATTTTCTCGTGTGTCACCGCATGAGCGACGTGATTCTCCTTATTTATCAGGAGACGCGCGCCCTGCCGGCCCAGTGGCAGAAACGGGTGCTTGAAAACGAATTGAGAATCACCGGGCTTTTTACCGAGGTGCTGAGCCGGCTGGCCGCGTCGGGCGATCTGGCCCACCTGGATGACCGGGACATTGAACTGGCGGCTCACAATATTTCCGTGTTCGGCCACATGTGGACATTCCGGCGATGGTTCTTCGGCCGGCACTACACCATCGAGGAATATATTGAACGCCAGACCGCATTTATTTTGAAAATACTAATGTAATCGGAGGAAGACATGACCGATATCGTTGAAGTATACCCGCCCAAGCACCCGATCCGGGTGGTCACGGCAACTTCCCTTTTCGACGGCCACGATGCCGCCATCAATATCATGCGCCGCATCCTGCAGGCCACCGGCGTTGAGGTCATCCATCTGGCCCATAACCGGTCCGTTCAGGAAATAGTTAACACCGCCATCGAGGAGGACGCTCAGGGGATCGCCATTTCAAGTTACCAGGGCGGGCACGTCGAATTTTTCAAATACATGGTTGATCTGCTGAGGGAAAATGACGCCGGACACATCAAAATTTTCGGCGGCGGCGGCGGGGTCATTGTCCCCGAGGAAATCCGTGAGCTGGAAGCCTATGGCGTGACCAAGATCTACTCGCCGGAAGACGGCGCGCGTCTGGGCCTCCAGGGTATCATCAATCATATGGTTGAGACCCTCGATTCGCAGCTGTCGCCCGTGACGGCCGCGGACTTCGACCTGGCACTCCTGACGCCGGAAAACAAATTGATGGTGGCCCGGTTGATTACGGTTATGGAAACCGCCGGTTTTCAGAACCCGGCCGACCTGGATAGTCTGAAATCCCGGCTGAAAGCCCGCCGCCCCGACCGCATCGTTCCCGTGATCGGGATTACCGGTACGGGCGGAGCGGGTAAATCCTCGCTGACCGATGAACTGATTCTGCGGCTTTTGCAGGATCAGCCATCTCTCCACCTGGCCATTATCAGCTGCGATCCCAGCCGGCGTAAAACCGGCGGCGCCCTTCTGGGCGACCGGATCCGGATGAACGCCATCGACAATGATCGGGTTTACATGCGTTCCCTGGCCACCCGCAAATCGCATACCGAGGTGCCCGAATCCCTGCCCGATGCCGTTGCCGTGGCCCGGGCGGCCGGATTTGACCTGATTATCACGGAGACCGCCGGTATCGGCCAGGGGGATTCTCTGATCGTCGATCAATCCGATGTGTCCATCTATGTCATGACCAGTGAATTCGGTTCCGCCTCTCAGCTGGAAAAGATCGACATGCTCGATTTTGCCGATCTGATCGTGGTCAACAAGTTTGAAAAGCGGGGCAGCGAGGATGCGCTGCGGGATGTCCGCAAACAGGTCCAGCGCAACCGGAACGCCTTTGACCGGCCGCCGGAAGAAATGCCGGTATACGGCACCATCGCCTCCAAATTTAACGACGACGGGGTGACGGCGCTGTACCTGGGCCTGCTCGATTTCATCCGGGACAAAACCGGCCTCGTACTTGAATCACGCCTGCCGCGGACCCGGTCCCGGCATTCGACGTCAATGACGATAGTGATTCCGCCCGAACGCACCCGGTACCTGGCCGAAATTTCGGAAACGGTCCGAACCTATCATCGACAGACAGACAAACAGGCCGCCGTGCTGCGGCAGACCTGGCATCTGAGGGAAAGCCTGGCAGCCCTTGAAAAAACAGCGGATGATGATTCCCAGACCTTGATCAACCGGCTGCGCCGGGAAATGGCGTCCGCCGAAAAGCATCTGGAGGAAGAAACCGTCCGCCTGGCCGCCGAATGGCCGGAGGTTCAAAAACGCTACGCTGGAGACGATCTGGCCTATGAGGTCCGGGGCCGGGAAATCCGGGTTCCGCTGTATACAACTTCCCTTTCCCATACCAGGGTTCCCAAGGTCTCCCTGCCCCGATTCAAAGATCCGGGCGAGACTTACCGCTGGCAGCGGTGCGAAAATCTGCCCGGATATTTTCCCTACACGGCCGGCGTTTTCCCGCTGAAAAGAGAGGGCGAGGATCCGACCCGCATGTTCGCCGGCGAGGGCGATCCGGCCCGCACCAACAAACGTTTCAAGATGCTGTCGGCGGATTATGCGGCCAAGCGGCTTTCAACGGCTTTTGACTCGGTGACCCTCTACGGCCGCGATCCCGACCCGCGCCCTGATATTTACGGCAAAATCGGGACTTCCGGCGTCAGTATCTGTACCCTCGATGATGTCAAGGTTCTGTACGACGGCTTCGACCTCTGCGCCCCGAACACCTCGGTATCCATGACCATCAACGGACCGGCCCCCATGATGCTGGCCATGTTTTTAAACACGGCCATCGATCAGCAGGTGGATGCATTCAGAGCCGAAAACAACCGGGCGCCGTCCGAAGAAGAGTACGATAAAATCCGTAAGGCTGCGCTTTCCACCGTTCGCGGGACGGTTCAGGCCGATATTCTCAAGGAGGATCAGGGGCAGAACACCTGTATTTTTTCCATTGAATTCGCCCTGAAAATGATGGGAGACATTCAGGATTATTTTATTGCCAACAAGGTCCTCAACTTTTATTCGGTCTCCATTTCCGGCTACCATATTGCCGAAGCGGGCGCCAACCCGATTTCCCAGCTGGCCTTCACCCTGGCCAATGGCTTCACGTACGTGGAATACTACCTTTCCCGGGGGATGTCGATTGATGATTTCGGCCCGAACCTCTCCTTCTTCTTCTCCAATGGAATGGACCCCGAATACACGGTCATCGGCCGGGTGGCCCGGCGGATATGGGCGGTGGCCATGCGCGATAAATACAATGCGTCGGTGCGGGCCCAGATGCTTAAATATCATATTCAGACTTCCGGCCGATCCCTGCACAGCCAGGAGATTCAGTTCAACGACATCCGTACCACGCTGCAGGCCCTATGCGCGGTTTACGATAACTGCCAGAGCCTGCACACCAACGCCTTTGACGAAGCCATCACCACCCCCAGCGCCGAATCGGTGCGCCGGGCGCTGGCGATCCAGATGATCATCAACCGGGAATGGGGCCTGGCCAAAAACGAAAATCCCCTGCAGGGCAGTTTTATCGTCGAGGATCTCACCGACCTGGTGGAAGAAGCCGTGTTGATGGAATTCGACCGGATCACCGCCCGGGGCGGCGTCCTCGGGGCCATGGAGACCGGATACCAGCGGGGAAAGATCCAGGAAGAGTCAATCTACTACGAAACCCTCAAGCATACCGGCGAGCTGCCCATCGTGGGTGTCAATATGTTTCGGGACCCCCACCGCGGAGAGGATCTGAGTGAAGACATGCTCGAGCTCGAACTGGCGCGGGCAACGCCGGAAGAGAAAGACGCCCAGCTCAGTCGACTGGCTGATTTTCATAAACGGAACGAAGAAGAAGCGCCGGCGGCCCTGGCGAAACTCCAGCAGGTCGCGTTGTCGGATGGCAATATATTTGCCGAATTAATGAATACCGTCCGGTACTGTTCCCTGGGCCAGATCACCCGGGCCCTGTATGATGTGGGCGGTAAATATCGGCGGAACATGTAAGTTACAACGGGAGAATAAGATGACACGGGAAGCAGTAATTGTCAGCGCGGTGCGAACGCCGCTGGGAAGTTTTAACGGCGGTTTGCGGTCGATGGCCGCCACGGATCTGGGGGCGCATGCAATCCGGGCCGCCGTCGAAAGGGCGGGGGTCGCCCCCGAAGCAGTGAACGAGATCATCATGGGGCAGGTGCTTCCCTGCGGCAGTGGACAGAACCCGGCCAGACAGGCCGCCGTCAAAGCCGGCATGCCCTGGGAAGCGGAATGTTTTACGGTCAACAAGGTTTGCGGTTCGGCCCTGAAAACCGTGATGCTGGCCGCCCAGGCAATCCAGGCGGGAGATGCCGATGTGGTTGTCGCCGGCGGCATGGAAAGCATGAGCCGGGCACCCTACTACCTCGAGAAAGCCCGCTTCGGCTACCGCATGGGCGCCAGTAAAATCAAGGACCACATGCTCAACGACGGTTTGTGGGATATTGTCAACGACTTCCACATGGGCATGTCCAACGAGCTCTGCTCGGAAAAATACACCATTTCCCGGGAAGATCAGGACCGTTTTGCGGCCGAATCGTATCTCCGCACCCTGGCTGCCCAGGCAGCCGGCCGTTTTGCCGATGAAATCGTCCCCGTTCAGATTCCTCAGCGGAAAAAGGACCCCATTCTGTTTGACCGGGATGAATGCCCGCGCGAAACAACTTACGAGGCCCTGGCCGGCATGCGTCCGGCTTTTAAGAAAGACGGCGTGGGCACGGCCGGAAATGCATCGATCATCAGCGACGGCGCGGCGGCCGTGGTTGTCATGGCCCGGGAAAAGGCCGAGGCGCTGGGCTGCACCATTCTGGCGACCATCGGCGCCCAGGCCGCCTATGGAATCGATATGAAATACGTGCTGGTGGCGCCGATCTGGGCCATTCCGAAGTGCCTGAAAAAAGAAGGTATCGGCATTGAAGATGTGGACCTGTTTGAAATCAACGAGGCTTTCAGCGGGTCTACGGTGGCGGTCCTGCGGGAGCTGGCCATCGATCCTGACAAAGTCAACGTCAACGGCGGCAGCGTCGCCCTGGGCCATCCCATCGGCGCCAGCGGATGCCGGGTGCTGGTGACCCTGCTGCACGAGATGATTCGCCGGGACCTTAAAACCGGTCTGGCATCCCTGTGCCTGGGCGGCGGAGAAGCCGTGGCCCTGGTGGTTAAACGCTGATCGAAAACCTGTTTAAAAAAGGAGCAAAAATGGAGATCAAGACTTTCGGCGTCATCGGCGCCGGGCAGATGGGTAACGGTATTGCCCAGGTTGCCGCCATGAACGGCCTGCAGATAATCATGAACGATATCTCCGACGAATTTGTCACCCGCGGGCTGGATACGATTAAAAAAAATCTGGCCCGCAGCGTGAGCAAGGGCAAGCTGGCCGAAAACGAAAAAGACGTCATTCTGGCACGGATTCAGCCCAGTACCGATATCAAGGACATGGCCGCGGCTGATTTTGTGGTGGAAGCGGCCACCGAGAATGAATCCCTCAAATTCGGCATTTTTAAAAACCTGGATCACGCCTGCCCGCCGGCGGCGATTCTCGCCACAAACACTTCGTCCATTCCCATCGGCCGCATCGCCGCCCAGACCGGCCGGCCGGATAAAGTGATCGGGATGCATTTCATGAATCCGGTGCCGGTGATGAAGCTGGTGGAAGTCATTCGCGGCCTGGCCACGTCGAATGAAACTTTTGAAGTCACCTGGCAGCTGGCCGAAGCCTTCGGCAAAACACCGGCCGAAGCCAGCGACTATCCCGGATTCATCGCCAACCGTATCCTGCTGCCCATGATTAACGAAGCCGTCTACTGCCTCTATCACGGCGTGGGTACCCGGGAATCGATAGACACGGTCATGAAGCTGGGCATGAACCACCCCATGGGCCCCCTGGCCCTGGCCGACCTGATCGGTCTGGACACCTGCCTGGCCATCATGGAAACCCTTTACGAAGGGTTCAAGGATTCGAAATACCGCCCCTGCCCCCTGCTCAGAAAATATGTTGAAGCCGGGTGGCTGGGCAAAAAAACAGGGAAGGGATTTTACGATTATTAAGCCGGCCGTGGCGGCAACCGGCCGGGCGGCCGATGTCGGCTAAAGAGAGGAGGAAAGATGGCACCCAGAAAAAAAGACACGATGAAACCGGTGGGGCAGAAGATCCGCCAGGCCCGGCTGGCCAGGAAGCTGACGCTGGACAATCTGGCCAACGAGACGGGATTCTCGGTCGACTATATCAAGCAGATCGAATCCGGAAAAAAAATCCCCCCCGTGGGCACCCTGCTGCAATTGTCCCGCGCCCTTCAGGTGGATTCGAGTTTACTGCTCAAGGAACAGAAAGACGCGCTGAACAAGCGGGTGAAAGCCTACACGAAAAGAACCGACAACTACGCCTACAATACGCTGACACCCGGCGCCGAAAACAAGCATTTGAAAGCGTTCCGGGTTACCATCGATCCCAAATCGGAGCATTCCGGGGTTGGATTCCGTCATGAAGGCGAAGAATTTGCTTATGTTCTCAGGGGCAAGGTTGAAATTACCGTTGGCGAACATGTCAACAGATTAAAGGCGAACGACTCCCTGCACTTTAATTCGGGCATTCAGCACAACTTATATAACATTGGTGAAGAAGAAGCCGAACTGATCGTGGTGATATATAATCCCTGATTCCATGTTTTCGCAAAGATTTCGAGCCGCCGATGAAAGGAAAAACGGATGTTATTTGAACTGACCGCCGAACAATTGATGATTCAATCCATGGTCCGTGAATTTGCCCGTAAAGAAGTGGCGGCGACGGCCGCGGAACGGGACCGGACCAAGGAATTTCCGGCCGAGAATCTACGCAAAATGGGCGAACTCGGGTTCCTGGGCATGATGGCGCCGGCCGAGTACGACGGCGAAGGCGCGGATGCCATCAGCTACGTCCTGGCCCTTTCGGAAATCGCCTACGCCTGTGCGTCCACGGCCGTGGTCATGTCCGTTCACAACTCCATCGTCTGCGAAAGTATTAATCGCTACGGCACGGAAGATCAAAAACGGAAGTATCTGGGCGCGCTTGCCCGGGGAGAATATATCGGCGCTTTTGCCCTGACCGAGCCTCACGCCGGTTCCGATCCCGTCATGCAGAATACCACTGCCGTCCGGGACGGCGATGTCTATGTCCTCAACGGCACCAAACGGTTTATCACCTCGGGCCGCAATTCCGGGCTGGTGATCGTAACGGCGAAAACCGCCCCGGAAATGCGGCACAAAGGGATCAGCGCCTTTCTTGTGGAAAAATCCTTTCCCGGAATTATCGTGGGCCGGGAGGAAGACAAAATGGGATTGCGGGCATCGGACACGACCGACCTGATTTTTGAAGACTGCCAGGTACCGGTGGAAAACCGGCTGGGTGAGGAAGGCATGGGATTTAAAATTGCCATGACGGCGCTGGATGGCGGGCGGATCGGCATCGCCGCCCAGTCTCTGGGCGTGGCCCAGGCCGCTTTTGATGCCGCCGTGAAATATGCCAAATCCCGGGACCAGTTTGGGCGGAAAGTCTCCAAGTTTCAGGGGCTGCGCTGGATCATCGCCGACATGGCCACCCAGATCGAAGCCGCCCGGCAGCTGACCCTTTCCGCCGCCGCCATGAAAGCCCGCCACGAAAATTTCACGGCCCAGGCGTCCATGGCCAAACTCTTTGCATCGGAAATGGTGAACACCGTCACCGCCAAAGCCCTCCAGATCCACGGCGGGTACGGGTATACCAAGGAGTATCCTGTGGAACGTTATTACCGGGACGCCCGCGTGTTTACCATCTACGAGGGCACATCGGAAATCCAGCGCGTGGTCATCTCCAATCACATCCTGAAGGACAAACGCAAACAGCACTGACGGCCCGGCGATTGACAACCTGGCGGAAATTGGTTATTTTCGATTACATATTTTCTGAGCAGAAAGGATCCCGGCCAATGTTTTCCGCGACGCAATCACCCTATCTAGTTCCATTTGATAAAAAATTTCACCTTTCCGATTTTTCGTCCCGTCCCCCGAAAAATGTGGCCGGCAAGAAAAAACTGCAAAAAAATCTGGCTGCGCGCGTAGACGAACTGGCCGAACTGCAGCGGGTTCTCTATGCCCATGACCGCTATGCCCTTCTGCTGGTTTTTCAGGCCATGGATGCCGGCGGCAAGGACAGCACGATCCGCTCGGTCATGAGCGGGGTGAATCCGGCCGGATGTCAGGTCTTTTCATTCAAGCAGCCGAGCACCGAAGAACTGGACCATGATTTTTTATGGCGCAGCAGCAAGCGACTGCCCGAACGCGGGCGGATCGGTATTTTCAACCGCAGCTATTACGAAGAAGTGCTGGTATTACGCGTTCATCCGGAACTGCTCGAAAACGAAAAGCTGCCAGGCAAAAAACACACCGGCTCGCTCTGGCGGGCCCGGTATAAATCGATCTGCGACCACGAAAAGCATCTGGCCCGCAACGGCACGGTGATCCTCAAATTCTGGCTGAACGTTTCTCCCGAAGCGCAGCGCCAGCGGTTTCTGTCCCGCCTGAACGAACCGGAGAAAAACTGGAAATTTTCATCGGCCGACATGAAGGAGCGGCGCCTGTGGTCCAGATACATGGCCGCTTACGAAGGGGCCTTAAAGGCCACCTCGAAGCCATGGGCCCCCTGGTATGCCATTCCGGCCGACAATAAACCCTTCATGCGGCTCACTGTGGCTGAAATTATTGTGAGCACATTGAAATCCCTGAAACTGAAATATCCGCGGGTCAGCAAAAGAGAACGGGCCCGCTTTGATGAGATGCGCCGGATCCTGATGAAAAACGATCCGCTTTCCTGATGACCTGTTGCTTGAAACATCGGACCGGCCGCTTTAAACTGAGCGAATACCGGCAATACTGAAAACCGGAGCCAAATGAAGCAGCTCTATCTGGTTCGCCACGCCAAATCCAGCTGGAAGTACTCCCGGCTGGACGATTTTGAGCGGCCCCTCAATCATCGTGGCCGAAAAGATGCCCCGGCCATGGGGACTGTTTTGAAAAAGCGGAAAGTATCGCCGGATCTGATCCTGTCGAGCCCGGCCAGCCGGGCGGCAATGACAACACGAATCCTGGCCGCCCGGATGGGGCATCCGCTAGAAAAAGTTGTTTACCCGGCGGCGCTGTATGAAACGGATAAGTCCGGAATAATCGATATCATTCATCGGGTCGGCCCCGATGTTGATCGTCTGATGATCGTGGGACACAACCCGGACATCACCCGGCTGGCCAATCACTGCGGCAGCAATCCGGTGAACCATTTCCCCACCTGCGGGGTCTATGCGATTCGCCTGGAGGTGACGTCCTGGAAAAAAATCGGGCGTCGCCGGGGGAAGACCGAATTTTTCGATTTTCCCAAAAAATACAGATCCGGTGCCGGCGGGTGACCCGCCGTCACTGATTTTTTAACCCCACCACCAAAGGAGGCACCGATGGGAAAAAAGAAGAAAGCCAAGGAAAAGAAAAAAGACAAGGCCAAGCTGAAAGCGAAAATGAAAAAGGCCGAAAAGAAGAATAAAAAGAAAAAAAAGGGAAAGAAGAAAAAGAAAAAGGGAAAAAAGTAATCCGGTATTCTCCCGGATAAATCCCGGACAGCCCCTGGCAAAAGCGGGGTAAAACCGGGACAAAGACAAGACGGGCGCTCCGGGCCAGATGGCCGGAGCGCCCGTTTTTTTCGGTTCACCCAGCCGGACACCCCCGGGAAACCGGGCAAATCCGGGCCATTTTATTCAGGGGACCCGGCGGCCGGCCGCATTTTTTGTTGAACCGCCCGCATGCGTTCGTGAAGGCGGCGGGCCTGGAGGCAGAAGGCTTCCAGTTTCGCATGGATGAGCTGGGGGAACGGTGAGCCGTCAGATTCGATGGCCAGAAACGGCAGGTCGTCCAGATCAGTCAGAATCGTCTTCAGGTTCACGTTGTCGGGAGATGCCGCCAGTTTTCCGGTCCGGGTCATGGCCTCGTTTAAAATCGATTCGGAAAGGCGGTTGGGCATGCAGCCGAATGGGCCAATGGCGATCACACCGCAGGCCGCCGAGGCGACTTCGGCCAGAGAACCACCGATGGTGAGAACCGCTTCGCCGGCCAGTTCATGCGAAATATACGGCGCGGACTGGTTCATGATCGCCTGGATATCAATGGGCTCGGCATGAACCAGACCACTGCGGTTCATCAAATCCTTAATCCGTTTTTCATAGCGGACCATAAATTTCTGGCGGATGAAGAAACGGATCCGCTCCAGACCTTTAAGGTCGTGCTCGGACAATCCGTTTTCGGCGCAATAATCGGTGTAGCGGACCCATTCGGCAATGGGCGTACAGGTCGTCGCAAACCCCTGTCTGGCCAGGTATTCGGTAATATACTGGCGGGACAGATCATCGCGGCGTACAAATATTTCGCCGGTCAGGGAAATGACGGGTACCTCTTCCACCGGCCGTTTCAGCGCAATCGATTGAAACTGCCGGGTGGTTGCTTCGAGTTGTTTTTCCAGCCCGTTGAAATCCCCTTCGCCCAGCGCTTGGCAGATATTCTCCCATTCCTTTTCAAATATCGCCAGAGCGGTATCGGTCTGACTGGCATTGGCTAAAAGCATGGCCCGGATATCTTCCATGATGTCCGAAACGATGACCGCAAACCATCCCCACCGGTTGAAATCACTTGACATCCCCAGGTAGGAATTTTCCGCGGACAGAGACAGCATGGCCACATCCGGGATTTCCATGCGGGCAATCAGGTCTTCCATGAAGACATAGTACTGCCCGAACCGGCAGGGCCCGGAGCCGGTGGGCATGAAGTAAACCAGTACCTCGTCGTCTTTTTTATCGTTTTGAATGTAGGACAGCAGCGTGCCTGTCGTTAAGATCAGGGGGAGACATTCCTTGCAGGTGGTATTGGCCCGGCCGAGCTTAAGGACCGCTTCATCCGAAGGATCATGAACCTTGGTATGATAGCCCAGCCGGGTAAAAACGGGAACAATCGATTCCGAGGAAAGCCGCCCCATGGACGGGACAAGCAGCGTGACCCGCGGGTTGGTCAGGGGCAGGTGCTCTCCGGCCGAGGTGATAACATACGGTTCGCCATTTTCCAGGGTCGCCCGGGCGGACGTGAATGCCTGCTCGCGCGCAGTAAATTTCCCCCCGGTTTCGAGTTTGCGGTAGGCGGTCACAATATCGAGAAACGCCTCGATGCGGGTTTCCAGCCCCGCATCAGCGGTATGACTGTCCAGCTCCAGGGTCAGCGAAGGTTTACGTCCCATCAGAGAACGGAAATAGCCGATCACAAACGAATCCGGACCGCAGGAAAAATTGGTGATATACGTACCGAAAAGCTGGGGATGCCGTTTGATGACTTTCCCGGCCATCAGGATCATCTGCCCCATGCCCCAGTACATATGGCGTCGGCCGGATTCTTTCTCATAATCGATAAAATCCAGCGGAAGCACCATGATGCCCCGGGAAGCGAACTTATGGGGAATCCCCATGTGGGCTTCCTTGGCAAAGGCATTGTATGGCCGTCCAAGGGTAACGACCGCGATTTTTTCCGGATCCGCATCCAGCTCGGTCAGCGCCTGGCGACCGATGGCTTTCATTTCAGCACGGCAATTCTGCTGCTGCGTCACTGCCTGGTCAAAGGCCCGTTTTGCCTCCCGGCGGCCGATTCCCATATCCCGGGCCGTTTCGATAAGCACCTTCTCCGACGCAGCCAGTCCGCCGGTTAAATCCAGCAGTGGCGCCAGAACCCGGCTGCCGGCGGCGGCAAGCGCGTCGAGTTCTTTTTTAAACGTTGTTGTCAGGTAAAAGGTTTCTCCCTGAACCAGCGGACACAGCTGGGCGCTGGCATTGCCGTTCTGGACCGGAACGGCCTTGAAATGGGGCAGAAAAATATAGTCCGGGGCGGTATCCGCGGTAATGAGCGCATGAAAAAAGCCGTGGGCCAGCTCCACCGGGTAGCAGAAGGGCGCGTTGCGACGATCAATCCCTTCCTGGTCGGGATGATCGGGCAAAAGCAGGTCGAAACCCAGTTTGGAAAAAAAGGTCGAATAGAGCGGATAATAGGTGTTGACTAAAAAACTGCGGTTAAGCCCCACGGTAGGGCGGGCGCCGGCGGTTGTCACGGGCGGAACGCCGTATTTTTCAAAAATCAGATGTTCCCGGATCCGCACCAGATCCAGCTTGGCCACATCAAAGCGGACATTGCGGCGCAGATTATAATACCGGTTACAGGCCCCGCCAAAGGGATACTTCTGGCCATCCATGTGAATCATGGCGATTTTACAGCGGCGGTCACATTTTTCCTGACCGCCGCCACAGATAAACGATTTCCCGTATTCAACCTCCCGCGCGACCAGTGCCTTCAGATCGAACCGCTCTTCGGCCATCAGGCCGACATCCAGCCTTTTTTTAACCTCCAGTGCCACGCCGAAGGCCCCCATCAGCCCGGGTTCAGGCGGTACAATGATCGCCTTGCCCAGCAGGGATGCCATGGCCATGGGCACGGCGCGGTTATAACAGACCCCCCCCTGCATGAAGACCTTGGCGCCCATGGGGCGATTGCCCTTGACGCGGTTGGCGTAGTTCATGCAGATCGAATAAACGAGGCCCGCCACAATATCTTCGTGGGCGATGCCTTCATGAATGGCGTTTTTAATGTCAGAACCGATAAAAGCCGCGCACTGGTCGTTAAAATTCGGCGGATATTTGCCCCGGATTGCGACGTCGGCAATATCCGCCATCTCGACGCCCAGGGTTTCCAGGGCGGACTCTTCCAGAAATGAACCGGTACCGGCCGAGCAGGCTTCGTTCATGGCGTAATCCGAGGCCACGCCATTGGTGATATATGTATATTTGGCGTCCTGGCCCCCGATTTCAAAAATTGTATCGACTTCGGGGTCAAAATAGATGGCGGCAGCGGCGTGGGCAATGATTTCATTGATCACACCGTCGGTAAGCGCATGCAGTCCGGCAATCTGCCGGCCGGAGCCGCAGACGCCGAGACCGGTAATGGTGATCTCCGCCGGGTCGACCGCTTTGGAGACATCTTCCAGAATGGCCTGGTAGCAGCGCCGGGAAGCGCCCACCGGATCCCCATTGGTCCTCAGGTAAATTGAGGCCAGAATGGCATTGTCTTCGGTGCGCAGCAGAACCGCCTTGGTCGTGGTTGATCCCACGTCAAGACCGAGAATGCATCGATCCCCCGTCTGAATGGTGGCCCGGGGAATGGATTTAAAATCCACTTCTGCTTCAAAATCGGCCAGCGGGGGCAGGGCATCAAACGTGGCCTGTTCGGCCAGAAAAAGCTGATCTGTCCCGGGGAAAGCCCGGGTGTCGTTTTCCAGGGCCCAGAGCGCGGCCCCCAGGGCTTCAAAATAGGGGGCCTCTTCAGGAACAATCAGGTTCGAAATTTCTTCTTTCAGATAAGCGATCATCATCTGGTTCCGGGCGGTTCCCCCGGTGACCATGATGTTCTGCCGGTCAATTTTTTTTAACAGTTCCAAAACCTTGTTAGCCATCATCCGGCACAGGCCGGCGGTTACTTTTTCACGGGGGACACCGGCATTGGTGGCATGTGTGCAGTCGGATTTGCAGAAAACAGAGCAGCGGCCCGATACCTGATGCGGTGTTTCGGTCGCCGACCAGGTGGCCGCTTCATCCAGAGATACGTCCATCCGGCGCAGCTGCTGAAGGAAAAATTCCCCGGTGCCGGACGCACATTTATTACCCGTCTGGACGCCGGTAATCCGGCCCATCCGGTTGAGCGCATACACCATGAAGGTTTCGCCACCAGCCGAAACAATGGCCGGGCAGGCAATATCCACCGGTTTAACATGGGTATATGCCAGCTCCACGGCATCCGGCTCGGAAACGGTGGAGAGGTTTAATATTTTTCGAAACCGCCGCCCGGTGGCCGCCACCCGGGAAAAAGTTCCCATATCAAGGGCGGCCAGTGCGCTCAAAAGTGTCTGCTTGGGGTTCCCGTCGTGAGGGTAAACGGCTGTGGTCACGATTTGGGGTGGGCCCGGTGTCCGGGTGTCCCGAGCTGTTGACCCGGTCGGCTGGGCCAGATGAACGATGGATACGGTAGAGGCCCCCACACAGATTCCCAGTGCATGCCGGGAGTGGCCATCTGCTTCCGAACGATTCAAAGTGCTTTTTTTCATTAACTTATCATCTACACGATTTGTTCGTTGTCAATAACGCTGCCGGCACGAACAATCATTGGTGTTGTCATACTATTTTTAATTATCACCCGCCCCCTGATGACCACATCGGCCTCAAAGGACACATCTCCTTCAACGGTCAGAGACTCGCATTCTATCAAAGACGGTGCCCCATGGCCAAACCGGGCCTCGAAATCGTCAATACGCCGGAAAAAATGTTCATCCAGAGAGATCCGGATGCCCAGCTGGCGGCAGCCGGAGACCGGGTACAGGTGGAAATCCGGATCGAGCTGATACCGGTCTGAACGAACGGCCAGCAGATCGTTGCATGTTTTTACCGGGATAAAGCGATCACGCGGTACCCGAACGGCCACGGAATCGTCAAAAAGCGAAATGGCCGCCCCCATGGCGGTTTCGATCTGATAAACAGGCTGGCTGGCGGCCTGGCGGGGATCGATGGGCTTGGCATTAACGATGATCGGCAGGTGGATGCTGCCTTCATTTTTAAAGAATGACTGCAACACGCCCAGATTCACCCAGATATTATTCGTATTGAAATACCGATATTGACCGATATCCCGAAAGGTATCCATTTCGTTTGCCGGGCACTGAGCCGCTTCCCGTAAAATCAGCCGGCCGTCGAGCCGCCGGGCCAGATGGCCGCCTTTGATATCCGACGGGGTTTTATCCGCCACTTCCATCATGAAAGGGAACCGGCTGGCGGCAAAATAGCCCAGCAGACCCGGATCCATGGTCGCCCCCAGATTATCCGCGTTGGCAATAAAGGCGTATTGAATCCCCTGCCGGATCAGCTCGTCGAGCATTCCGGAAGCCGAAAGGGCGGTAAAAACATCCCCGTGCCCCGGCGGGTTCCATTCAAGATCCGGATGATCGGGCGACTGGGCCGGACTTAAATCAGCCTGTTGAATTTTTGGAAATTTGTTCTGCACGAACAGGCGGGGTTTCTGCACGGCGTCCAGTGATGCCAGGGCGCGCCGGGTGGCATCGTGGGTGCTGAAGCTGTTCATCAGGGCCAGGGAAATATCCTGTCTGTGCGCCTGGCCGATGATGATATCTAAAAATGAGCGGCCGTTTTTGACGGGAAGGAGCGATTTGGGACCCGTCAGTCCCATGCTGGTGCCCAGGCCGCCGTTGAGCCGAATCATGATCGCCGCGCGGGACAGGTCTCTGCCCTGTGGTATCCATTGCGCCATATCCGCATACGAAGCAATTTCGTCCGGCTGAACCGGCTGAATGTCCCGGTTGCTGATCAGGCCCGTCTCACCGGTGGCGACCTGACGGTAATAATAGGCAAAGGTATCAATGACCACCGGTGCCAGGGCCTGCGCAGTCATTTTTTCCCGAAACAATGCCAGATTCTGTTCCCAGTCTGCAGTCATTGGAGATGCCTGTATCTGAATAAATGGAAATAAAATCTATCCGGCCGTGTTTCAGGGAACCGGCTCGATCCACCCCGGTGAATCTTCGATCCGGCCATATTGAATGTCCGTGATCGTCTGGTAGAATTTCCGGGCCACGGGTCCGACTTTGCCGTCGGTAACCGTGATCACCTGATCGCCGTATTTCAGCTCTCCCACGGGAGAAATAACAGCGGCCGTGCCTGAACCGAAAATTTCCTGGAGCCGGCCGGCAGTATTGGCGGATATGACATCATCGATGCTGATCCGGCCCTCGGTGACTTTCATGCCCCAGGATCGGGCCAGCTGCAGCACGGAATCCCGGGTAATACCGGGCAGGATGCTGCCATTTAACGCCGGTGTCACCAGTTCATCATCAATGACAAAGAAGATATTCATCGATCCGACTTCCTCGATGTTTTTCCGGGTGATGCCGTCCAGCCACAGCACCTGGGTATATCCTTTTTTGTGTGCAATTTCACCGGCCAGCAGGCTGGCGGCGTAATTGCCGGCGGTCTTGGCTTCCCCCACCCCGCCCTTTACCGCCCGGACATGGTCGTCGGAAACCCATATTTTGACTGGATCAAATCCTTCGGGGTAGTACGCGCCCACCGGCGACAGAATGATGAAGAACCGATAGGTAAACGACGCCCGCACGCCGAGATACGGGTCCATGGCAATGATCGTGGGGCGAATATACAGCGAGGTTTCGTCAGCCGCCGGCACCCATTTTTTTTCAATTGATATCAGCTGCTTGAGTGAGTCAAGCACGGCCTTTTCGTCAACTTCGGGGATACACAGCATCCGGCAGGAGCGGTTAAGCCGCTTGAAATTTTCCCGGGGGCGAAAAAGCTGGATATCACCGGCGGCCGTGCGGTACGCCTTCATTCCTTCAAAAATGGCCTGCCCGTAATGGAGGACCATGGCGGACGGATCCATTGCAATCGGGGCATATGGCTCGATGCGGGGGGCATGCCAGCCTTTCTCCGGATTGTAATCCATATTAAACATGTGATCGGTAAACAGCGTACCAAATCCGAGTTTGGACGGATCGGGCAGTGGCTTGAGTTGATCGGCTTGGTGAATTGCAATGGCCATTTTCGACTCCTTCGATAAGACGTTTTTTTACAGGCGGTTTAATTGTCCTTTATTCTGTAACAATTATCGCATCCGCTGAAAGAAAATCAAGTCCAAAATCCCGCATGGATGCTTTGTTATTCCGGTTTTAACACAATGGCTGTCACCGATCCGGCCGACATGCCCTTCTGTCAACTGATTTTTTTCCGGACAGCGGCGGAAACGAATTCGCTGATGATGACCACGCCGAAAACGGCCAGAAGAATCAGCGCCACCGATTGCCACTGGAACTGATTGATGGAGGAATAGAGCAGAATGCCGATGCCGCCGGCGCCCACAAATCCCAGCACCGTTGATTCGCGGATATTGATATCCCAGCGGTAAACAATGGTTCCGTAAATAACGGGCAATACCTGGGGCAGAATCCCGTACCAGAGTACCTGCAGGCGGGACGCCCCGGTGGCCTCAACAGCTTCCACCACCCCTTCATCGATCTCTTCCACCGCCTCGGCCACGAGCTTTCCCATGAACCCGATGGACCGGAAGGCAATCGCCCAGATACCGGCCAGGGGGCCGGGGCCGAAAATCGCGACGAACAAAAGTCCCCAGACAACGGTGTTTACCGACCGGGACGCCACCAGGATGAACCGGCCGATAAACCAGGTGACGCTGTTAAAAGTCGTATTGCGCGCAGCCAGAAACGCCACGGGAAAGGCAAGCAGAATGGTGATGATTGTTCCCAGGGTCGCAATGTGGATGGTTTCAATCAGCGGGCCGAGGAGGGTGTCGAGATAGTCAAAATCGGGGGGCCACATGCGGATGGCCAGATCCTTGACTTGAACATGGGCGTCCAGAAAATAAAACCAGGGAATATCGAGTTTACGGACGGACCAGGCCGTGATAGCGGCGATCGCCAGCATCCATAAATACCGGGTCAATGTCTGACGCGGTGTAAACCGTCGCCAGATATCGGGATAGCGTGCGCCGGAATCCGTCATATTCATCGCAGGTATCCCCGTACCCAGGTGGATAGAATTTCGCCCAGAAACACCAGGGAAATAATCGTCAACAGAATCGCCAGACTGAAATCATAATCGTACCGGCTGAAAGTGGCCGCCAGCACCTGTCCGATGCCGCCGGCGCCCACAATGCCCACGACTGTAGAATGACGGACATTGGCATCCAGGCGATAGATGGAGACGCCGAGATAGCGCGGCAGGGTGCTGGGAGAAATGCAGTAAATCAGTAACTTGGGGAAGCTGGCCCCGGTCGCCCGGATCGCTTCCAGTTTTCCGGGCGGCAGGTTTTCAATATCTTCGGCGATCATTTTGGAAATAAAACTCGTGCTGGCAACGATGAGCGTCAACACCCCGGCCAGCGGGCCGAAACCGAAAATCTTAACAAAGAAAATCGCTATAATGATCTCGTGAAACGTCCGTGACAGAACAATCAGGGCACGGGCAGTCAGATATACCGGCTTGGGAACCAGGTTGACCGCCCCGCAGATTCCCAGGGGAATGGCGAGGATCATTCCGAAGAAGCTGGCGGCAATGGCCATTTCGACGCTTTCCAGGACCCCTTTGGTGAGCAGCTGCCAGCGGCTGAAATCGGGCGGAATCATCCGGGAAAACATATTCATCGCCCGGGGAATCCCCGTGGCAATACGGGTCCAGTTGATTCCCAGAGAGCCGATCGACCAGAATAAATAGATGATTATACCGATGGCCAGCCCAAAACGCACGGCCGGCGACTGGACCATTCGAATCCGGTGCCATCGCGGCACGGCAGTCGTTGTTTCGGTCATACCGGTCATCCCGTCACGGCCTCACGGACAATTTTATCTTTCCCCGCCAGTTGTTTTCCCGGACTCGTCGACGGCGCCTGTTTTTTTTTCCGGATTGTCAGGCTCCAGTCTTCTTCCCCGTAAATCTGAGTCAATACATCTTCGGTGACCTCATCGGTGGTCCCTTCGAAAACAATCGCGCCGTCGCGCAGGCCGATGATGCGGTCGGAAAAAGACTGGGCCAGCGCCACATCGTGAATATTTATCAGGGCGGGGGTGCCCCGCTCGCGGACCAGTTCGGTGAGAAGCCGCATGATCTGGCGGGATGTTTTCGGGTCCAGACTGGCCGTGGGCTCATCAACCAGCAGAAGATCCGGCGCCTGCATCAGCGCCCGGGCAATGCCGACCCGCTGGCGCTGGCCTCCGGACAGTGCATCGGCCCGGGTATCCTGGTAGCCCTTGAGCCCGACGCGATCCAGAAGACCGAACGCCGCCGTAACATCTTCGGGTGGAAATTTGCGCCGATACGCCCGCCAGAAAGATACATATCCCAGTCGGCCGGATAAAAGATTTTCCATGACCGTCAACCGGTCCACCAGGTTGTATTCCTGAAAAATCATCCCCATTCGACGCCGGATTTTCCGCAGCTCCCGGCGGTTCAGTGAGATGACGTCTGTTTCATCCAGTATGATTTTGCCCGATGTGGGCTCCACCAGCCGGTTGATGCAGCGGATCAATGTACTCTTGCCGGCGCCGGACGGCCCGATGATGGCAATCACCTGGGGCTGATCAACGGTAAAACTGACGCTGTTCAGCGCTTTTGCGCCCGTTGGATAGATTTTATTCAGATCGGTAATGGTCAGCATGGCATATTGTTATTCATGGGTTGACAAAATCACGGGACCACCACCGGTTTGATATACCGGCGGCAATCCCGGAAACGCATTCCATCGACGCAATTATTTTTTCTTCTTTTTTTTCTTTTTAACTTTAAGTTTTTTAAGCGCATCCTGGCTGTAAACGATATTATTAAACTTTTGAATCGTTCGGATGACCGCCCACTGGTCTTTGTAAGTAATGGGAATAAATTTGTTGAATGCGTTGGCCTTGAATTCCTTTTCCAGCGCTGTCCCGGTCCAGTCGAAGGTCAAGAAGGCGTCTACGATCTTCTTGGCCAGTTCCGGTTTAAGATTGTAGACATACCCGTAGGACGTGGTCGGGAAGGGATCCGATTCCCAGATAATCCGCAGATCATCCTTGTTGACAACACCTTTTTCGGCCATCCGGTCGAGGACACTGGACGCGACCGGTGCGGCGTCATAATCACCGTTGGCCACGCCAAGGATCGAATTGTCGTGTTTACCCGAGTAAATCACCTTGTAATCCTCATCTGGAATAACGCCCAGATCCTTGAACAGGGCGCGGGGAGCCTGGTTGCCCGAGTTGGATGACGGGGTCACATGCGCGATTTTTTTACCTTTAAGGTCCGTCATTTTTGTAATGCCGCTGTCCTTACGGGTGATCACCTGCAGCTTATAGCCGTATCCCTTGGGGCCGCTCATGATGGCAAAGGGGACATATCCGGCCAGATTAACGCCAAAACAGGTTGGTCCGGTGGAAATACCGGCAATGTGCAGCCGTCCCGACCGCATGGCCTCCACCTGGGCCGCATACGATTCGGCGCCGTACCATTTGACTCTTTTGCCCGTTTTCTTGGACAGGTAGGCCATAAATTCGGTGAAGACATTCTCGTATACCGACGGGTCCTCCACCGGCGTGTACGAAAAAACCAGCACAGACGGATCCAGATACTGGCTGGCATCCTGCGGTGGATCGGCCACCAGGTCGCCATTCTCATCGCAATAACGCACGTCAAGATCTCCCCGGTTTTTACATTCGGCCGAAACAGTGGCCACGGTAAGGCCGCAAAGCAGGGCCACGATCAGGAGCGTGCCAATACTCAAGATTGCCGCATGTTGAATCAATCGTTTCTTTTTCATTATCTGTCCTCCTTTTTGATTAACGCCGTCTTTTCCGGCAGTCGGCAGGCAGGGTCTGGATACCCATCCAATGTGGCATGTCCGGGCCGGTGATGTCAATCCACAGCCGGCTGTGATACCCGGTAGTTATTCGATATTGTGTCGCTTAATGCGGCCCTCTGACAACGGCAGGCGACGAAAAAAAGGTCCATACTCACCGGCCGGCACCCAGCAGTCCGTCCACCATTTCGGCAAACCCGCGGCCGCCCCGGTGTCTGGTTATCCACGCCGGGATATGGGACATTTGATCGATAAACGGATGAATATTGGCCACCCCTACCCCGTGGGGAAAGGCGGCAAACATCGGGGCGTCGTTGGGGGAATCGCCGACATAGATTGCCTCGGCGGCCAGCCGGGCGGTATCGATCCGGTAGAGATCTTCAAATAACCGCCGGGCCATCGACAGTTTGTCATATCCGCCGAACCAGCCATTAACGTGGATTGAACTGACCTTGGCCCGGGCACCGGCCTGGTGAAAAAGGGCCACGATCCGATCAACGGCCGACCGGGGCAATGGCGGCACATCCTCGCAGAAATCAATCGCCAGATCGGCCTCCCGGTACGCCTGGTCGGCCGATACCCGGCAGCCGGGCACCGCTTCCAGTATTGTTTTTTGCAGGACGTCGAGTTTTTCCCGGTCTTCGGCGCGCCGGGCGGCGGACCGCCAGTAGCGTCGGATCATTTTTTTCTGTTTATCATCGTAACGGAAATAAAACGCGCCGTTTTCCCCCACCACCGCGGCCACGGGCCACATCCGGGCAATATGATCGCACCAGCCGGCCGGCCGGCCGGTAACCGGAATAATGATCATGCCCGCCGCCGCCAGCCGCTCCATGGCAGCCAGGGATACGGCCGGCAACCGGCCGTCAAGGGTCAGGGTATCGTCGATGTCGGTCAAAACAAACCGGATTCGCTTTTTTTCAGACGCGGGAAATTGATCAAACGGGACCATCGGAGACATATCCTTGTTGAACATCGATTGTGGCCGCAATTCGTACCACGATTCCCACCCGTTGGGAAGAAGGAAAACCCGCCCGACCCGTCGGATTTAGCTTGTAACTGCGCAAATATTACGCATATAATAGTCCCTTCCGGCGGCCCGGGCAGGCAAACGACCACGATCGGCCCGAGGCGTCATCCTTGTCTGGGAAATGGACACGATGAAATCACACGCCAACACCGGCACCCTTTATAAACCGGCCCTGACAATCATCGCCATGGTCCTGGTTCTTCTGGCGGTTATCGTTGTTTCCACCTACCGGAACCTCCAGCGGGAAGAAAACAATGCCTTGACGTCGGTCCACCGCCTGGGCCGCGTGATCCTGAAATCGATCGAAACCGGCGCCCGTTCGGGGATGATGATGCACGGCATGGGGCAGGCGGATATCACCCATCTGGTCACGGCCCTGGCCGGCGATCCGAATATCGCCTATTTTTATATCCTCGGCGACCGGGACGCCATCGTGGCCGGCAGCCGCTCTGCGCCGCCGGAGATTCCTGCCGACTGGCACACCCGCCTCAAGGGCGACACCATTTTGGCCCGGATCAAAAAAGAGCCGGACGGCACCCGCATCTACGAAATGGCCAAGCCGTTTACGCCCCGTCCGCCACAGGGAATGATGCGCATGATGCCGATGGACAGCCGGATGCCGGCCCGGATGCAGAAGATGATGCGCCGGCACATGGCCGGCGACCTCCGTGCCGGCAGCCTGGTGGTCATCGGACTTAAAATGGACAGCTACGAAGCCGGCCGGCGGGCCGATCTGCGCCATGCGTTTCTGATGGGCGGCATTCTGCTGGCACTGGGTTCCAGCGCAATATTTTTTCTTTTTGTGATCCAAAACTACTATATTACCAAACGCCACCTCAAACAATCACAGGATTTCAGCCATCTGGTGACCAACAGCATGGCCGACGGCCTTGTGAGCATCAACCGCCGGGGCGATATTGTCTATTCCAACCGGCAGGCCCGGGATATGCTCGGACTGGATAAATCCGGCCCTTCCCACCGTAATTTGAAGGATATCATCGATCTGACGGCGGTCGGTATTGATGCGACCCTGGTCGATGGTCGGCCGGTCACTCACCGCGAAGTCCGGCTGCCACGCCCGGACGGCGATGATATGGTGCTTGGGATCACGGCCTCGCCCCTCAAGGGGACCGACCAGGAAGGGGCCGTGATCGTGTTCAGGGATCTGACCCGCATCCGGGCGCTGGAAAGCAAGGTGATCCGCGCTGAAAAACTGGCCGCCGTGGGGACGCTGGCCGCCGGTGTCGCCCATGAAATCCGCAACCCGCTGAGCTCGATCCGGGGATTTGCCCGTTTTCTGCATCACAGACTCCAGGACCGGCCCCGGGAAATGGAAGCGGCCGGGGTCATGGTCGAAGAGATTGACCGGATCAACAAGGTGGTCACCCATCTGCTTGACCTGGCCCGCCCCATGTCCCTTGAAAAAACGGCCACCGACATCGCGGCTTTGCTCAGCCATGTTGTCACGCTCACCCGGCCCGATACCCGGGAAAAAGACATTACCGTCAAACTCAACCCGGCCGACGCAGGGCCGCCAGTGCTGCTGGACAGAAACAAAATGGTACAGACCCTGCTCAATCTTATTCTCAATTCCGTCCATGCTGTAGACAATGGCGGCGTTATCCGCATCGGCGCCCGGCACCTGCCGGAAGAGCGGCAGCTGCGGATATGGGTCGAGGACAATGGCGGGGGAATCGCCAGGACCGAGGCCGACCGGATTTTCGATCCATACTATACGACCCGGGCCGGGGGCACCGGGCTGGGGCTGGCCATTGTCGGCAAAATCGTTGCAGCCCACGGTGGACAGGTCCGGATCGACAGTCCGGTGCCGGACGGGGAAACAGGGTGCCGGGTGACCTTGCTGCTTCCCGTCAATCCCGCCACCACCGGTCTCCCCACCCCCGAAACGCAAGGAGAAGCTGATGTTGCCGCAGATACTCGTCGTTGATGATGACCGTGCCCACCGTCAGATGCTGACCACCGTGCTGACCGATGCGGGGTATGCCGTGACCTCGGCGCCTGACGGCCGGGAAGCCGTGGCCACGGTGAAAGCCGGTTATTTTGACCTGATCCTGATGGATATCCGCATGGCCGAAATGGACGGCCTGGCCGCCCAGCAGGCGATAGCCGCCATCAACCCCAACATTCCCATCATCATGATGACGGCCTATGCCTCGGTCAAAACAGCCATCAAAGCCATGAAACGCGGGGCCTTTGACTACCTGACCAAACCGCTCGATATCGATGAACTCAAATTGCTGACACAGCGGGCGCTGGCGCATTACCGGCTCGAAACGGAAAACCGCCAGCTGCAGCAGCAGGTCAGCCGGCGGGAAATGGGCGGGGACTTCATCGGCCGCAGCAAGGCCATGCAGGCGGTTTTTGAGAAAGTGGCGACAGTGGCCGAATTTACCGCCACCGTTCTGATTACCGGTGAAAGCGGCACCGGCAAAGAGCTGGTTGCCGCAGCCATCCATCGCCTCAGCCCGCGCCGGGACAGATCCATGGTCACGATCAACTGCGCCGCCCTGTCCGAAACGCTTCTGGAAAGCGAGCTGTTCGGGCACGAAAAAGGGGCCTTTACCGGCGCGGCCGCCCGGCGGGCGGGCCTGTTTCAACGGGCCGCCGGGTCGACGCTCTTTCTCGACGAAGTCGGCGAGATGGCCCTGTCCACCCAGGCCAAAGTATTGCGCGCTGTCCAGGAGAAAGAAGTCCTTCCCGTGGGCGGCAGCGATCCGGTGGCCGTGGACGTCCGGATGATTGCGGCGACCAATAAGGATCTGATGGCCGAAGTACGCCGGGGCCGCTTCCGGGAAGACCTTTTTTACCGGCTCAACGTTTTTCAGATCGACGTCCCGCCGCTGCGGCAGCGCCGCGAGGATATTCCGCTGCTGGCCGATTTCTTTCTCAAACGATACACGGAAGAAAACCGCACCCGGATCAAGGCGATCAGCCCCCGGGCCCTGGATATGCTGATACGCTACGACTGGCCGGGGAATGTCCGCGAGCTAGAAAACTGCATCGAGCGATCGGTCATCATATGCCGGGGAGACACGCTCACTCCGGAAACGCTGCCCGCCGGGCTGAACACCGGCCCGCCGGATTCAAAAACCGCTGGAGAAGCGCGCCGCTCGGGCCGCTCCCTTAAAGACGTGGAAAGGGAAATGATCCTCCAGACCCTGGAAGACACCGGCGGCAACCGGACCCGGGCGGCAGTTATTCTCGGCATCAGCCGCCGGACCCTGCAGTTGAAGTTAAAGCAGTACGGCGTCACCCGGCCTCCCGGACCGGATCGCGGCAAAAAGCACGCCTGAAGCGGAAACAGAACAGGAAAGCAGCGATGACCGATCTTCCCACAGACGAACTGATTCTTGTTTTCGATGCCGGCACGCAATCGATCCGCGCCGTTTTGATCGATCCGAGGGGTACCATTTTCCGCATCGTCAAAATCCCGATTAACCCCTATTTTTCTACACAGCCGGGCTGGGCCGAACAGGCGCCGGATCTGTACTGGCAAACCCTTGCCGAAGCTTCCCGGAAACTGCTCAGCGATCCGGATATCGATCAAAGCCGGATCGCCGGCGTGACGCTCACCTGTCAGCGCGCCACTGTCGTCAATCTCGACCGGCACGGCAATCCCCTGCGCCCGGCCATCCTCTGGCTGGACCAGCGCAAGGCCCGGCCGGATATCGGCATGTCTCCTTTTCTGCGAAGTACCCTGAAGCTGCTTCGCCGCTACGACACCGCCGAAAAAGCCGTCCGGGAATGCAAATCGAACTGGATCCGTCAACACCAGCCCGGGATCTGGGACCGGACCGCCAGATTCCTTCTGCTCTCCGGGTTTTTGATCCATCGCCTGACCGGTCAGTACCGGGAGTCCACGGGCAGCATCGTCGGCTACCTGCCCTTTGACTATAAACGGCACCGCTGGGCCCGGTCACGGGATCTGAAATGGCAGCTGTTTCCCATGGATCGCGCGATGTTGCCGGAGCTCGTACCGCCGGCCGGCCGGCTCGGTCAGATTACCCGCCGCGCCGCCGCTGTCACCGGCATTCCGGAAGGATTGCCCGTTATCGCCGCGGCCACAGACAAAGCCTGCGAGGTGCTCGGCGCCGGATGCCGGTCACCCGAAACGGCCTGCCTCAGCTACGGCACCACGGCCACGGTCAACACGGCCAACACAAAATACGTGGAGATCAAACCGCTGATACCACCGTTTCCCGGCGCCCTGCCCGGCACCTACAACACCGAGGCAATGGTCTACCGGGGGTTCTGGATGATCAGCTGGTTCAAGAAGGAATTCGGGCTGCGGGAATGTCATCTGGCCCGGCAGCGCGGCGTGGCGCCGGAGGCGGTTTTCGATGAACTGATCGCCGATATTCCACCCGGTGCCATGGGCCTGACCCTGCAGCCCTACTGGTCGCCGGGCCTTAACACCGATGCGGACGCCAAGGGCGCCATCATCGGTTTCGGAGATGTGCATACGCGGGCCCACATTTACCGGGCAATCCTGGAAGGGCTGGCTTACGGCCTCAAAGACGGGCTGCAGATACTGCAGAAACGGAACCGGTGCCCCGTACAGGAACTGCGGATCTCCGGCGGCGGATCCCAGAGCGATGCCGTCATGCAGATTACAGCCGATATTTTCGGCCGGCCCGCCCGGCGGCCGCATACCTTTGAAACGGCCGCGCTCGGCGCCGCCATTGATGCGGCCGTGGGCCTCAAACTTCATCCCGACTTTAACAGCGCGATCCGGGCCATGACCCGTTTTACCGATGCCTTTATCCCGATTCCCGCCAACCGGGACCGCTACCATGAATTGTATGAACGGGTCTATCGAAAGATGTATGCCCGCCTCAAACCCATCTACAACGAAATCCGGGCCATCACCGGATATCCGGCCACCTGATCTTGTCGCCGGGTTTCCCGCTGCCTGTTTTTTTGATTGGACACTGAGTTTTTTTTCACCGGCAGTGTCTATGTCAGTGAAAAGCAACCCCACAGGAGGCCATCATGAAAAAGATGTTGATCACACTTGCAGCCATTTTAATGATTATTCCGCTGCTGGCCGGACCGGCCGCGGCAAATACGCATCGCCTCAACGGACATACGGTTTCCGTCAGTATTTCGGACGACAACGGCCGAAGTTTCAACATGTTTTACCCGCTCAATACCGAATATTCACACCGCAACCGCCGGCGGGTCTGGGTGCAGCGCCGATACCTTCAGGTGACAAACGGCAGCCGTTACAATATCAATATCAGAAACATGACCGGCGAACGGATCGGCGTCGTGGTTGCCGTGGATGGCCGGAATATCATTTCCGGGAAAAAATCCCGCCTGAGACGCAACGAGCGGATGTATATCATCGGCCCGTACGAAACGGAAAATTTCAACGGCTGGCGGACCGCCCGGGACGTGGTCAACCGCTTCTATTTTACCAATGCCGGAAACTCCTATGCCCACGCCTGGCACGATGATACGGCCATGGGGGTGATCGCTCTGGCCGTGTACAGAGAGCGGCCGGTCTACCGGGACAAACGGCAGCAGATCGGCAAAATGCAGCCGGAAATGATGAAACAGGGCCGATCCAGCGCGCCGGGGACCGGATTTGGCGAAGAGGAATACTCGCCTTCCGTGCGGGTTCCGTTCCGCACCCACCGGCGGCCGGTGGAAAAAATATTCATCAAATACGAATGGCGGCAAACCCTCTGCCGTATCGGCGTGATCGACTGCCGTCCCCCCAGAACGCCGCTCAACCGTTTCTGGGATGATGAGGACAGATGCCGGAGCGGCTACTACCATCGCGGCCCGTGCCAGGATTATGACGATGAATATGCGCCCTATCCGCCGTACCGGTCCCGTATGCGACGGCTCGAAAAAGGCACGCGAATCGACTGACCCCTAACTGAACGCCCGCCCCGGCCGCTGTTTCGACAACCGACCGGGCCATAAAAGCGAAACCGACCGGCCCCCCAGGGGCCGGTCGGCTGTTTTTCCCTCACTTTCCAGATCCCGTTAACGATACAGGCAACATGTTCAGGGTTGAAATCCCCGGCGGCCATGATACGGTTCCCGTGCAGTCGGTGACGGCAGACGGATCAAAAGCTCTGATCCGGCTTGACACCCGATGATGTATTCTTACGTTTTCAAACTGTTCGGCAACCGGCCGAAAGGGTGTATTGCCGCCCGCCGGGCCGTCCGGCGCCCGGCGCACCGCCGCTCCGGCCCGTACAGGCGGGTCAGCTGACCGAAGAGGCGTAAGCTATGGACGATATTCAGCAGGAAAAAAATATTCGCGGCCTGGGGCTCTGCTCCGGGGGCCTGGACAGCATCCTGTCGGCTCTGGTGTTAAAGGATCAGGGGATCGATGTGACCTGGATCTGCTTTGAAACACCGTTTTTTTCGGCTGACAAGGCCCGCCAGGCTGCGCGGGTCACGGGCATCCCCCTGATTGTCCGGCCGATTTTTCCCCGCTATCTGGAAATGCTCAAAGATCCGCCGGCCGGATACGGCCAGCACATGAACCCCTGCATGGACTGCCATGCCCTGATGTTTAAACTGGCCGGTGAAACCATGCGGACCGAGGGGTTTGATTTTCTATTCAGCGGCGAGGTGCTCGGCCAGCGGCCCATGTCCCAGACCTATCCATCGCTGCGTTACGTGGCCAAAAAATCGGGTATGGACGGGTATATTGTCCGGCCCCTGAGCGCCCGGCGGCTGCCCGAAAGCATCCCCGAAAAAGCGGGTCGGATCGACCGGGACCGGCTGCTGGATCTGTCGGGCCGATCCCGAAAGCCACAGATGCAGATGGCCGCCCGGTACGGCATTACCACCTACCCGGCCCCGGCGGGCGGGTGCCTGCTCACCGACAAGGGCTACAGCCGGCGCCTGCGGGATATTTTCGACCACCAGGCCGATTATACCGAGGCCGAGCTGCACCTGCTCAAATACGGCCGGCACCTGCGCTTGAGCCCCCGGACCAAACTCATCGTCGGGCGCACCCGGACCGAAAACGAACAGATCGAATCGCTCGTGGATCCCCGCCGGCATACCATGCTCAAAACAATGGGCTGGCCGGGTCCCACGGCAGTTATTCCCGCCGGCCACGATACCGAAGCATCTGTTCTGGACCGGGCGGCCGCCATTTGCGCGGGGTACAGCAAGGCGCCCGGGGATACGCGCGTCGATGTACGGATAACCGGGCTTGAGGGGCATCGTATAATAAAGGTGCTGCCGGTTGCGCCGGCAGAGATCAGGGATTTATTGATTCATTGACGCGGCCGCCCGGACGCGCAGCTGGCCGCAGGCCGCGGAAATATCGCCGCCCTTGCTGGCGCGCACAACGGTGACAAACTGCCGGCGATGCAGAATATCCATAAATCGGTCGATGATATCTGCTTCGGGGCGGGCAAACGTGCTTTCCGCAAATTCGTTAAATGGAATCAGGTTGATCTTGGCCCATGACGGGGAAAGCAGCCGTGTCAGCCGCTTTGCATCTTCGGGGGAATCATTAACCCCTTTGATCAAAATATACTCGAAGGTAATTTTTCGGCGTCTTTTCAGGGGATAATTTTGACAGGCATCGATGAGCGCTTCAAGCGGATAGCGGCGATTGATCGGCATGATCCGGTTTCGTGTCCGGTTATCTGCCGCATTGAGGCTCACCGCCAGGCTGATGTCGGTGTCCTGTCCCAGACGGGCGATATGGGGCACGATCCCCGCCGTTGATACGGTGACCCGCTGTCTGGAAAAAGCCATGCCACACCGGTTGTCGGTGAGGGTGGCCAGGGCGGAAATCACGTTGTCGTAGTTTGCCAGCGGTTCGCCCATGCCCATGAAAACCAGGTTGGTCAGTTTTTCCGGGGCGGGCAGGTCCTGGCGCACATCACGCACCTGGGCCAGAATCTCCCCTCTGGAAAGATGACGGATAAAGCCGCCCCGGCCGGTGAGGCAGAAACGACAGCCCTGGGCGCATCCGACCTGGCTGGAAATGCACAGGGTCAGGCGTTTTTTTTCGGGAATAAGAACGCTTTCGATAAAATTGCCGTCGGCCATCCCGAACAGGTATTTACAGGTACCATCCGCCGCTTTTTCCACCGCCGCTTTCTTGAGCCGGGTGACGGCAAACCGGTCGATCAGGCGACCCCGCAGCGGTTTGGCCAGATCGGTCATTTCGTTGAAATCATCCACCTGGTGGATGTAGATCCATTTGAAGATCTGGCCGGCATGGAACGGTTTGGCCCCTGTGGCCGCGACCCAGTCTGTCAACATGGGCAGGGAAAGATCCTTGATATCCACACCGGCGGGCATGGCTCCGCTATTGTTCGAATCATATCTTGACATAATCACCATAATAAACTATATTATTCTGTTTAGCAATATAGCTATTTTTCAGCACTGCCGGTGAATGAATGTTTGATGCATTAACAGATAAATTAGGCGGGATTTTCAAGCAGCTCAAGGGCCAGGGAAAGCTGTCTGAAAAAAACATCGAAGACGGCCTTAAGCAGGTGCGGATGGCCCTGCTCGAGGCAGACGTCCACTTCCGCGTGGTTAAAAAATTTATTGCCGGCATCCGGCAGCGGGCCATGGGCCAGGAGGTGATGGCCAGTCTGACGCCCGGTCAGCAGGTGGTCAAGATCGTCAATGAAGAGCTGACCCGCCTCATGGGTGAGCACCACGAAGACCTGCGGCTGGGCGGTACCCAGCCAGTGGCCGTGATGCTGGTGGGCCTGCAGGGGTCGGGGAAAACCACCACGGCAGGCAAGCTCAGCGTTTTTCTGCGCAACAAGGGAAAAAAACCCTATCTGGTACCGGCGGACGTCTATCGACCGGCGGCCATCGACCAGCTCAAAAAGCTGGGCAGCCAGCTGGACGTCCCCGTTTTTGCTTCCCGGACGGACATGGACCCGGTGGGCATCTGCCAGGCCGCGCGCACGGCAGCCCACCACCAGGGCTGCGATGTGGTGATACTCGATACCGCCGGCCGCCTGCATGTCGACGAAGCCTTGATGGACGAGCTGCGGCGGATCAAGGAATCGGTCCACCCGGCCGATATCCTCTTCGTGGCCGACGCCATGACCGGCCAGGATGCCGTTAACAGCGCCAAAGCGTTCAACGACGCCCTGGATGTCGGGGGCGTGGTGCTCAGCAAGATGGACGGCGACGCCCGGGGCGGGGCGGCAATTTCCATCAAATCCGTGACCGGCAAGCCGATCAAGTTCATTGGTGTGGGTGAAAAATCAACCGATCTGGAGCCATTCCATCCCGAGCGAATGGCGTCCCGGATCCTCGGCATGGGTGACGTCCTCACCATGATCGAGAAGGCCCAGTCGATCGTTGACGAGAAAAAAGCGATAGAACTGGAAAAAAAGCTGCGCAAAAGCCAGTTTACACTGGAGGATTTTCGGGATCAGATGGTACAGATCCGAAAAATGGGATCGCTCACCGATCTCCTCGGCATGATTCCCGGACTCGGCCGGAAACAATTGAAAAAGCTGAACGTTGATGACCGGGAACTGGTCAAGGTTGAAGCCATCATCAACTCCATGACGCCCGGCGAACGGCAAAAACATGGGATTATCAACGGCAGCCGTCGAAAAAGAATTGCCAAGGGGAGCGGAACCAGTGTACAGGAAGTAAATAAATTATTGAAAAACTATGCCCAAGTCATGAAAATGATGAAAAAGCTCAATAAAGGGGGAATGCGCGGTCTTGGCCGCGGCATGCTTCCATTTTAATTCAAAGGAGACACAATGTCCGTAAAAATCAGATTGGCCAGACATGGGGGTAAAAAAAGACCTTTTTACCGTATCGTCGCGGCGGATATCGAAAATCCCCGGGATGGCAGATTTTTGGAAATACTGGGAACCTACAATCCGCTGAAAGATCCGGCGGAAGTCACGTTGCAGACCGAACGGGTCCAATACTGGCTGGGGCAGGGCGCACAGCCCACCCATACGGTGAACAATATCCTGAAAAAAGAAGGCGTTTATTCTGGGACCGCGTAGGCGAGGTATTTTTTTCATATGCGGGTACTAAGGGGGAATGAATGAAGGATTTAGTTACAAGTATTGCCAAGGCCCTGGTGGATTTTCCAGAGCAGGTGGTTGTCAATGAAATTGAAGGCAGCCAGACTGCCGTATTGGAATTGAACGTTGCCAAGGAAGACCTGGGCAAGGTGATTGGCAAACAGGGCCGGACAGCCCGGGCCATGCGGACCATTTTAAATGCGGCAGCCGCCAAGCTGAATAAGCGCACGGTACTTGAGATTATTGAATAGCTGCCGGGTCCGGCCATGGATGACAGCAACCGAATCCCCATTGGAAAAATCGTCGGGCCGCACGGCGTGGCCGGAGCGGTAAAGGTTTTCTTTTACGCGCCCGACAACAGCCGGTTTTCAGCCGGCGATCATCTTTTTTTACAATTGCCTGGCGGCGACCTCCTTGGGCAGACCGTTAAATGGGTAAAACCGCATAACCGGCGCGTATTGTTAGCTTTCAGCGGTATTGAGAATCGGGATGCCGCGGAAGCGATGAAGGGGGCGCTGCTGCTGATCGACCGCAGTCAGCTTCCCGAACCGGAGGAAAACACCTATTATTGGAGCGATTTGATCGGCATGCGGGTCACCGGCCGCAACGGCGAATATATAGGTGTGCTCAAGGAAATTATTGCCACCGGCGCCAATGATGTCTATGTGATCCGGAACGGCGAAACGGAAACGCTGATTCCGGCGATTGCTTCGGTGGTCCATCAGGTTGACACAATAAAGAACTGCATGCAGGTGACGTTGCCGGAATATGCGTGAAACAGCCCACGATCGTTTTTCACCGCCGGCCGTTTCCGGGCCGGTTTTTTTATCGGAATACCGATGAAATTTACGATCCTGACGATTTTCCCGGACATGTTCACCGGATTTTTTGCCCACGGCATTATCAGGCGGGCCATGCTGAAGGGCGTGATTGATCCGGATGTGATCAATATCCGGGACCATGCGCCCGGCCGGCACCGGGAGACCGACGACCGGCCATTTGGCGGCGGCGACGGCATGGTCATGAAGCCCGAGCCATTGGCCGGCGCCATCCGCGCGGCGACGGGCCGACATCCGGATACGACGGTTATTCACCTGACCCCCCAGGGCAGGGTATTTGATCAGGAAACCGCCCGGGAACTGGCCGGGATGCGGGCGCTCGTGCTGGTCTGCGGGCGGTACGAAGGGATTGATGAGCGGATCTGTGAAACGCTGGTTGACCGGGAACTGTCCATCGGAGACTTTGTTCTTACCGGTGGCGAGCTGGCCGCCATGGTGGTGGTGGACGCCGTGACCCGACTGCTGCCCGGGGCGCTGGGCGGTGAAACTTCGGCTGCGACCGATTCGTTTTCGGAACCCATGCTGGCCCATGCCCAGTACACCCGGCCAAGAGTCTTTGAAGACCGGGCGGTACCGGACGTGCTTCTTTCCGGCAATCATGAAAAGATCGATTGCTGGCGGCGGGAATCGGCCCTGGTACGGACCCTGCTGAAACGGCCGGACCTGTTGAACGGCCGGGACTTGACGGATGCGGAGCGCGCTGTTTTAAAAAGCTGGCAGGCCCGTCTCGCCCGGCTGATTAAAGCCGGGTCGGCGTAAGGGATCGGGGCGGGAGCTTATGGCATCGGCAAACGGCCGGCAGGATATCCGTATTGATATCGCGCTTTTGCACTACCCGGTGCTCAACAAGGCCGGTGATACCATCGCCTCGGCGGTAACGCCGCTCGATCTGCATGATATTGCCCGGGCGGCACGGACCTATGGGGCCCGGCGTTTTTTTGTGGTCACGCCGCTGGCCGACCAGCAGGACCTTGTCCGGGAAGTGATCGACCACTGGGTCACCGGCTACGGCGCCACGTATAACCCGACCCGGCGTGACGCATTGAAACGGGTTGAACTGGCCGACACCCTTGATGCAGTTGTTGCGCGGATGGCATCCGATGGCCACGGATCTCCGGTGGTGGTGGTCACCAGCTCCAGGGGCGACGCAGCCGATATCTCGTATGCCGGCCTGAAAAAAGAACTGGCCGGCGGCCGGCCGCACCTCCTGGTTTTCGGAACTGCCTGGGGGCTGGCGCCCGAGATGATGGCTGCCGCGGATCTCTGTCTGGCGCCGATCCGGGGCGGAGAAAACGATTATAATCACCTGTCGGTCCGCTCTGCGGCAACAGCGGTACTTGACCGGTTGATGGGATTGACGGATGACATCGACTGACGGGATTTCCGCAGTCCATGGCCCCGGCTGTAAAAATGACTAACAATAGCTGCTGAATAGAAAAAAATAGAACCGATTGGAGAAGACTCATGGAAAAGATCAAAGCGATTGAACAGGAAATGATGCGCATGGACATGCCGTCTTTTGCGCCTGGCGACACCGTTAAGGTGAATGTAAAAATCAGCGAGGGCGGTAAAGAGCGGATTCAGGCTTTCCAGGGAGTGGTCATCAGCCGCCGCCGGGGAACCAGCAACGCGACTTTTACGGTCCGCAAGGTTTCCTACGGCGTGGGTGTGGAAAAAATTTTCCCCCTGCATTCACCCAATATTGATACCGTGGAAGTCATCAGCCGGGGGCGGGTCCGCCGGTCCAAGATTTACTACCTGCGAAATTTACGCGGAAAAGCCGCCCGAATCCGGGAACGGCGCGAAAACTAGCCGGCGCTTTTTTTCAGAACGTCCATTTTCGAAACGGACTGCACCGGCATAACGGGAGTCGGTCATGGCGACGGGGACACCGCATACCTGGCAGCTGGAAAAAGCCGCCGCGCGCAGCGGCTATCGTTGCGTGGCCGGGGTTGACGAGGCGGGAAGGGGCCCGCTGGCCGGTCCCGTGGTCAGTGCGGCGGTGGTT
>Ga0256846_1000094_pt1 | contig 37852 bp, 37 predicted proteins | sample TevniametaG_FD_189098 | JGI IMG/M metagenome (GOLD analysis project Ga0256846, IMG submission 189098) | Tube worm associated microbial communities from hydrothermal vent at the East Pacific Rise, Pacific Ocean - Tevnia | ecosystem: Host-associated > Annelida > Integument > Unclassified ...
GATATCGTCCACAAGCATCCAAGTATTGGAATCTATCTTTTTTTCTGCCACCATGGTGATTTTTTTCTTCAAGCTTTCGGGTGCTGATTCAGCTGACTGCAGAAGCCGTGCTCTATCCTTATCTGTAACAATATTGATATTTTCAAATGCATTGGTCAGTTTTTTGATTCTTGTTAATGTCCCATGGGTGAAAATGTCTTTTTCAGCTTCCATTAAAATCAATATGCTCTCTTTGGTTCCTGTGTAGTCCTGCTGGAGTTTTTCAAGATTTATACGGCTTGGATGATCCGGCGGCAGAAGATAGGGAGTCGGATTCCTTGTAAGGCCGCTGAGCATGCTTCCTGCCCATATGGCGATAATGATAAAAACTGATATTATTAAACCAGGGAAACGTACCACTGATTTTTCAACAAATAGATCTATTTTCATTTTTTTACCTTTTTATTAATAATTTCATCTTTGTATCAAGAACAATGTTCTAATTATGACTCGCGGTCATAACCGGCGTTTAAAAAAACTCCCCAAAGGGAGTATATTGTTCCGGACAAGCCTTTTATTTTATCCCATGAATCCTTTTAAGATCATATTCTCCATGAGCAGATATAGTTGTTCATTGGGTTTAACCTCTCCTGCAAAAATAAGGTCAAACACACCGGTCAGGAGTCCAACAGCAGCAGCAACAAGGTTTTCAACAGGTTCATCCCTGAACAGCTCATCTTTAATGCCTCGGTTGATGAGTGCTGTTATCTGCCTGTTCTTTTCACGGTTTGCCTTTGTAAAAGTCATTAACACCTCAGGGGTCATATCCTCCATTAACAGGAGTTGATCGCATTTTCTATACACTGCAAATTTTCTTATGTCATTTGTAATTATGTCCCAGAAGAGCCTTAGAACCTGTTTGATTTGTGTGATAAGCGGGGCTTTGACATCAATCTTGTCAAAGGCTGATAGAATCTCATTGCTCTGGCGGATGACAAGAAAGCCGAAAATCTCATTTTTACTTGAAAAATGCTTGTAAATAGTTCCTTTTCCAACCTCTGCCTTTTCTGCAATCATTTCAATGGTTACAGATTCAATACCAGCTTCGGAAAACAGGTCAAGGGCAGCCTGGAGAATATCTTCCTCCCTCTGTTTAAACTGCCTTGCTTTTCTGTCTGCAATACTCATACCCCCTCCTGTGTAACGTGACTGACAGTCATAAAATATTCCCGGCTGATTCTTTTGTCAAGTTTTTTTTATAAAGATCTGCCGGTAATATTAAACAGGAGAAAGCCGTTTCTGAACCTGGGGCCTCCTATGGTAATGCTTCTGTTGTTTTTTAATATGATTTGGGTACCAAAGATTTGATTTTTTGTTTTATGGATTGTGATTTGATATTTTATTTTTTCTCCTGTTATGTTAACCGGAGTTACAGATAGTGTCCGTCTACCCGGAAGGGTAACCCGGCCTGTCTGATTCTTTCCAAGGCGCATATTTTTTGTTTTTAAAAGCCTGTATGAGGTATACTTAAAAACAGAACTCAATTCCTCGGCTAAATCGGTAAGCTCCGGGTCTATGTGGTTTTGGTTCTGGGATGCATGAATTACCAGCACGTCAGTGTCCACTGCATTTTCAGCCGATACACTGTCTGGAAAAACAGAGGCCAGGGCAATAAAGCAGCAGACTGCCGGAAAATAAAAAAATATTTTTTTAAATCTGTTCATGACATCTTCTCCTTACAATATCAGGCTTCGGAAAACCATATTATAGTATGCCTGTTTTTTTTTGTTTCAAAGATCATTATTGATGAAGCATCTCCATCAATTGAATTAACAATGGCACTGGAGCCAATCCCTCCCACAGGTGTTTTATGCCCTGGCAGCACCTGGAAAAATATAAACAGTATTCCCAGGATGACAGCAGCTGATATACCCTTTAAGTAAAACTTTGAAAAGAAATAATCAAATACTTTTTTATAATAAGATTTTTCCCTTTGCTTTATTCTTTCCATGACCTTCAGCCCTGGAAGCGCTTTATCGATCTTATCAACCTGTTTTGATATATTGTGGGTAAATATCCCGGACAATTTTCTGTATTTTGCAACAGTATCACTGCAGACGGGACATGTTTCAAGATGTTTTGATATTTCCACGGTTTTCTCTAAAGAGAGCTCATTGTCGGCAAAACAGCTGATTATCTTTTTATCATATAATTTACAAGCTCTTTTCATGGTTTTTACGCCTTTGATCAATTTTCCATTGATTCCAATAATATTTTTCGTGCATGGTGGAGCCTTGAGCCCACAGTCCCCCTTTTTATTTTAAGGAGTTTTGCAATGTCATGGTACCCCATACCTTCAAGTGTGTTTAAAACAAAAACAACCCTTATTTTTTCAGGTAGTTTCCCAATACTCTCCATGATATGCTCCTCGCTTTGCTTTTCCCTGAAGAGTGTTTCCGGATTGGTGTCATTCTTTCCGGCTTTAAAAAGTTCTGCTTCATCCTTTGTTTCCATCTGCTGATGATCCCACCGGAAACGTCTCTTCCATTTTCTTTTCCAGTTCAGGCAGTTATTTACGGTTATCTTCCGGAGCCACACTGCAAGGCTTGCTTCCTGCCTGAAGTTTTTTATATTTTTGTGAACACTTACAAATACATCCTGTACTATTTCAAGACTCTCTTCTCTATCAAGTGTTATACCATAGGCAGTTTTTAAAAGCATGGTCTGATATTTTTTGACAAGGATATTAAATGCCCATTCCTGTCCCTGTTTCAATCTTGCAACCAGGTCATGCTCTTCAATATTATCAATATTTGATGCCAATTATTAAGCCTATGGTTTAACACTTTAAGTTGTTAAATAATCAGTAACATGAAACCCAGATCCTCTGTTTCCTGTAATGGCCTTTTCTTATAATAAATCTCTGATACCTGCCAGATACCCATTTTCCTCTTTTATTATAATGGCCCGGGTTCCATTTGTCTTCATATTCTGCTGGCACCCAGACTCTTTTTACAGTCCAGTAGCCATCGGGTTCCATATAGTCATCACAATCAGGGCAGTTGTGGCAGTCACTCCATTGACCGTGTTCCCTGCAGTATCTTCCCTGTCTTGTTTCTTTCTGCTTCTGCTCTGGTATATACGCTTTTTTCTGACCTTTGTGCAACCTGTTAACAATTGTGGCACTGATAAAACCAACACCTGACCCAAGAAGAAATCCTTCAAGGTGATGCCTGCGCCTCTTTGAAGCGCCGGCATGGGCAGATGTCACAGTCATGGCAAAGACAAAAACCATTATTATAATTAAAGTTATTGTTCTTTTCATATTAACCTCCCTTGCTTATACATTGATAATAATCCTGCAATATTATATTTTTGCCTTCTTAATAATTAATGACACCACAATTGAGGAAAAGTTCAAAAAAACTTTAAAAGTGTATATAAAAGTCATTTATCACTTGACTTTTAAGGGTATACCGATTATTCTTATCACGATTGCGCTGTATTATGTAAAGCGCATGCATAAGGTTTCCTTAACTAAAGGTTTATATTCCCGACAATAGTGTTGGTTCGCCTTAAAGTTAGAAACTGGTATTATTTTATTTTTTATTACAGGAGAGTGCCAATATGGCTAACGGTATCGTAAAATGGTTTAACGACTCAAAAGGTTTTGGATTTATTGAACAGGAAGACGGAAAAGATGTATTCGTACATCACACTGGTATTAATGCAACAGGTTTTAAATCTCTTAATGAAGGGGATCGCGTCTCATTTGATGTTGAGGAAGGACAGAAAGGTCCTGCAGCAACTAATGTAACTGTGTTATAGTTAACCGTTTTATTGCTTAAAAATTAAATGCTCCGGATGTTAATTCATCCGGAGCATTTTTGTTTGTAAATATTTCAGATGTAAAGATTATTCAATTTTAAACCGGTCTACCATTTCATGCAGTTCCTGGGCAAGGCTGGAGAGCTGTTCTGAGTTTCTGGCAATGCGGCTTGAGTTGGATGAAACATGGCTTATTGAGCTGCTCACTTCATTAATATCTTCGGCAATTTCAGTTGAGGCAGCAGATGTATTGGCAACATTTGCACTGACCTCCTGAACTGCCTGGGCACCTTCAGATACATTGCTGCTTATTTCAGTGATATTCTCAGTCTGTTCCTCAACAGCAGCAGAAATATTTTTCACAATATTGTTTACTTCATTTATGACTTTGGCAATCTCTTTGATATCTTCCACAGTTGATGCTGTTGAACCCTGTATCCAGTCAATATTTTCTTTTATTTTTTCCGTTGCCTCGGTGGTCTGGTTTGCAAGGCTCTTAATCTCATTGGCAACAACTGCAAATCCTTTTCCTGCTTCTCCTGCCCTTGCTGCTTCAATGGTGGCATTCAGAGCAAGCAGATTGGTCTGCTCAGATATGTCTGTGATGGTCTCTGATACCTGACCTATTTTATGGGCAGCGTCTCCAAGGTCATCAACCCTTGATGATGCAGAATCAACCCTCTCAACAGCTGTGCCGGATATCCGGCTGGCCTGGTCAGCATTCCGGGCTATTGTTTTACTGGTGTCGCTCATTCTGGCGGCTGATTCAGCAATCTGCTGGGTATTTGCCGTAAGCTCTTCCATGGCTGCTGCAACAGCATTCATGTCTTCGCTCATGGCTTCTGCATTCTGGGCAACATTTGTTATCTTCTCAGCAGAATTATTGGTTTCATCTGAAAGCTCAATTGCAATTGAATTCATTTCACTGGATGAGTCGTTAAGGCTTAAAGCCTCGGCATATATATTTTTCATGCTGTTCTGCAAAGACTTTGCGAAAATGTTAAGATTATATCCAAGAAAATCCAGCTCATCGAGTTTTTCCTCAGGTTTGTCTGCTGTATCAAATCTTCTGGTCAGATCACCTTTTTTCATCTCCCTTGCAGTGGCTGATGACTGAAGCAGGTTTTTAACAATGCCGGAGATCTGGAAAGTAGTAATCACCACTAGAACAATGCCCACACATAAACTGATTAATTGAAACATAATCAGGCGCTTAACCTTTTTCTCAGATAGTTTCTGGAGCATAACAACTGCTGTGTTCATCTCCTTGAGCAGGTGCAGGTTGTTATCTTCTATAAATTTTAAACATACTGCAGGATCTTCTTTATTGGTCTGGAGATGTTCAATGTGCACGGTGAAATCATCCCAATTTTTTTTCACCTTATTCAACTGGGTAAGAACAGGTTCAACTGCCCTTGGACAATTGGCATATTCCCCTCCAATATCGAGTGTAAGCGGCGCTTTTCCTGATTCTATCAATGCAGACAATGTTATATCAAAAATTTTCATTGTATTGTTAACATTTGTCAGCAATTTGCTTTTTTTTTCAGGTTTGTCAGCAACGGAAAATGAGCATAACTCTTTTGCAAGCTTCTGGGAAAGCATGCGCTGTCTTCCTGCAAGATTAATAATAAGGCTGTCAGCCTTTTGTGCAGAAGTTGTATACCATGTCATCAGAAACATGCATAGAATAATGAGTGATAAACCTGCAACAATTAAACCCAGTCTATATCTTATAGCCATTGTTATATCCTTTCGTACAAGTTGGGGAATTATTTTCTAAATTTACCATAAATCGCCGCAGTCTGCAAATGATTTTTTTGTGAATCTGGTTTCCATGTCTGCTTAAACCAATATATAATTGCAGTATCAGCTTAAAGGCTTCTATCATAATAATTTAACAAAATTTGTTTGTATAATGAATTCAGGTGTTGTATACTTTTAAATATAGTAATGAGAATTTCGTAACAATCAAACGTATAAACTTTCTTAAATTTTTTTAATGGTTATCGGATTGCCAATGGTTACTCTGGAAGCAGACAGCGAAAAAAAAATTAAAAAATATATTGCGAACATGCCAAGCCTTTCAACAACCATTGCAATGGTATTAAAAGTATGTAACAGCCCTGACACAACTGCAAATGATTTGAACAGGGTAATTGCCATGGATCCGGTATTAACCGGTAATGTGCTCAAGCTTATAAATTCAGCCTACTATTCCATGCGGGATTCAGTGACATCATTGACCAAAGCAATTATAATGCTTGGTATGAATACAATAAAGAATCTTGCCATAAGCACTGCAATCCTGGGCACGCTTAACAAGACAAAGTCCAATAAAACTTCTTCCATTGATACGTTCTGGGAGCATTCCATATGTGTGGGAAGTGCTGCAAAGATCATTGCATCAATGCCGGAACTTGGATTAAAAAACAGGGATGAATTTTTTGTTGCAGGGCTTTTACATGATATAGGCAAGATTCCTCTGATTAATTGTTTTCCCAAAAAAAATGTACTTGTGGAAAAAGCTGTCAAAGAAGATGGTGTTGCAGTTATCCGGGCAGAGAATCGATTCATTGGGGTCAATCATTCCCAGATAGGAAAACAGATTGCCGGTAAATGGGGTATTGAAGGTGCTATCCATGAAACCATATGTTATCACCACTTTCCCTTTTCTGCTGATGTAGACAACCCAAAGCTTGTTCAGGTTGTTGCTCTTGCAGATATTTTTTCAAAAACTCTTGAAGAAAAAGAGAGTAATGAATTGACAGGAGAGTCTGATATGGTATTTAATCTGGATGATTCTTTATTAATTACCATGCTTGATAAAATGAATATCAGGCATGGCAGTTTACTGGATATGGAAGAAGTAATTATTGATGAACTTGAAAAAGCAAAAGAATTCTTACATATAGCCCAAAAGGGGTAGGGAAGGCCATAGTATGCGAGTAAAATTCTGGGGAGTCAGGGGCTCAATACCATGCCCGGGGCCTGAGACCGTTAAATATGGCGGGAATACAATGTGTATTGAGATACGTTTTTTTGACCCGGACAGACTTTTTATTATTGATGCAGGCTCTGGAATCAGGGAACTTGGCAATGATATTATGGCCAAAGATTACCCTAAAGGACCGATAAAAGCCGATATCCTGCTAACCCATACCCATTGGGATCATATTATGGGTTTTCCTTTTTTTACACCGTTATTCATACCTGAAACAGAGTTAAGGGTATTCGGGCCTGTCAATTTTGTAAAAAACGAAAAGCTTGAAAAAATTGTGGGCGGACAGCTGGAATATCAATATTTCCCCATTAATCATGTTGAATTAAGTTCCAGTGTTCAATACATTGATTCAAAGGATGGGATAATTGACCTGGGGTATGATGAAATCAAACTTACTGCAAAATCATTGAATCATCCAATAAAGTGTTTTGGTTATAGATTTGAGTATAAAGATAAGGTTATATGCACTGCCTATGATACTGAACCATTTCAGAACCTGTTTTTTATGACTCCTGATGCCCCTGATTATGATGAAGCAAGGTGTAAAGAGGGGGAGAAAATTGCACAGGAGTTGAATCAGCAGGTTAGTGATTTTTTTGCAGGAGCTGACCTTCTTATCCATGATGCCCAATATACTGAAGAAGAGTATAATGCTTCAAAGATTGGCTGGGGGCATACGCCCATGGAGTATGCAATCCGGGCAGCTCAAAAGGCAGAGGTAAAAAAGCTTGCCCTTGTGCACCATGAGCCGCTCTATTCAGATAAAAAAATTGATGAACTTTCGGAAAAACTTTGTAATCCTGATCTATTAAAGGATATTGATGTATTTTTTGTACAAGAGGGCATGGAAATAGAAATGTAATAATCACAGAAGGGGTAGTGAATGCAAAAGAAATCAGCCGTGGTGCTTGCTGTTGATGATGAAGTTTATAATCTTAAAATCATTTCATACCATCTTAAAAACGAAAATTTTGAAGTTGTCACTGCTGAAGATGGGCTTGAAGCCTGGGATCTGTTGACCCGGAACCCCGATAAATTTGACGCAGTCCTCCTGGACCGCAGTATGCCCCGTATGAGCGGAATGGAAGTGCTTAAGAAGATAAAATCCCACAACATTTTAAAGACCGTTCCAGTGATTTTTCAAACAGCAATGAAGCAGCAGGATGAGATCCTTGAAGGGCTCCAGGCAGGTGCCTATTATTATCTTACAAAACCTTATAAGCGTGATGAACTCAGGGCCATTGTAACAGCAGCTGTTTCTGATTCCATTAAATATAAAAAACTTAAAAACAAGGCAGATAAAGTACTTAAAGCATTTGCCTATATTAAAAAAGGTGAATTTGAAGTCTTTACTCCTGAACAGGGAGAGCAGCTTTCTGCTCTTTTATCAAGTGTCTGCCCCGAACCAAGGAAAGCTGTTGTGGGATTATGGGAATTGATTCTCAATGGTATTGAACATGGAAATCTCGGGATATCCTATGCAGAAAAATCTGAATTGAACAAAGAGAACAAATGGGCATCGGAAATTAAACGGAGATTATCCCTGAGTGAGAATGGGGCAAAATCAGTGGAGATCTATATGAATTGCTATGATAATGATATTGAATTTATTATTCAGGACCAGGGAGATGGCTTTAACTGGCAGAACTATCTTGACATATCCCCGGAAAGAGCCTTTGACAGTCATGGCCGTGGTATTGCCATGGCATGTATGTACAGTTTTGATAAAGTAGAGTACCATGGAACCGGTAATATGGTTTCAGCTGTTGTTTCCCTGCCCGGTAAAAAAGAGTGATAACCTCAGACATATGATATCCTTTACAAAGAATGTCTCCTGCCTTATATTACCCTGAAAATAGTTTTATATTTATGAACCTTGAAATGGTTTTAAGCAGTATGGGGGAAATTTTGAAAAAAACGTTAATAATTGCAACCAGAAATAAAGGCAAGACACGGGAGATTGAAAATATTTTAAAGGATTTCCCGGTAATAATAAAAAACCTTGATGATTTCGGACCCATTCCCGAGGTTGAGGAAGATGGTGATACCTTTGATGATAATGCATATAAAAAATCATCTTTTACTGCCAGGGTCCTGGGTTATCCAGCCCTGGCAGATGATTCCGGGCTTGTTGTGGAGGCATTGAACGGCGAACCAGGTGTCTGGTCGGCAAGATATGCCGGAGCCAATGCAACAGATCAGGAAAATCTTGAAAAGCTGCTAAAGGAGATAAAGTATAAAGATAATAAAAAGGCATCTTTTAAATGCGTTCTGTCCCTTGCAGTACCAACAGGGGCAGCACTTACCTATGAAGCAGGTTGTGATGGATTGATTGTTCCTGAACCTGCAGGTGATAATGGGTTTGGATATGATCCTGTTTTTTATTATCCTGAATATGATAAAACGTTTGCCCAGTTGACAATGGATGAGAAAGCCCGGGTGAGCCACAGGGGAAAAGCACTAAAAGAGCTTGCCTCTGAATTTGATAAAGTACTTGAATGGATTGATATACACATGCCTTAACAGATGTTTTAATAATACTCTTTTCAAAGGGAAGTTAAAACCATGTCTTTTTTTGAACTTGTAAAAAGTAACAGAAGCTGCAGGAGATTTGATAGTTCATTTAAGCTTGATGAACAAACACTATTTCAATTAATTGATCTTGCAAGAATGTCAGCTTCAGCAGGTAATATGCAGCCTTTAAAATATATTCTTTCCACAGATGAAAAAATGAATCAGAAAATTTTTTCCTGTCTTAAATGGGCTGCATATCTGAAAAACTGGCCGGGTCCGGATATTCCGGAGAGACCCACAGGTTATATTACAATCCTCGGGGATAAATCCATTGCATCAAATTTCTGGTGCGACCATGGAATAGCTGCCCAGACAATATTGCTGGGGGCCAGGGATAAAGGCCTTGCAGGCTGTATCTTTGCAGCAATAAATCATCCGAAGCTGAAGAATATTCTGAAACTCAATGACAATTTTGAGATACTTCTTGTAACTGCCCTTGGCAGGCCGGTTGAAAAGGCACAAATAGACAGGGTCGGTGATAATGGCGACATCAAGTACTTCAGGGATAAAGATTTTGTACACCATGTTCCCAAAAGAGGGCTTGAAGAGATAATCATTGCATCATACTAGGCTGCTGGTTTGAAAATTTTCCTTGTCAATCCTTCTCTTTTGGATCTGAGACCCAATGAATACGATGTTTTTTCTGTTCCAACAGGGCTTTATTACATTGGTGCACTGTTAATTAACCATGGATTTGATGTGGAAATTATCAACCTTGCACTGCAGGAGCACCCCCTTGTCTGTTTCAAGGAGAAACTTGAACAGGAACAACCTTTAATAATAGGTTTTTCACTCTTAAACGCCAATAGATTCTCAGCCTTTGAAGCGGCCCGCGAGGCAAAAAAAATTAACAGGGATGTAAAAATAGTTTTTGGCGGACCCTGTGCAACTTTTTTATCAAAACATCTTTTTGAAGTTCTGCCTGAGCTTGATTTCATTGTTTCAGGAGAAGGGGAATTTACCTTTCTGGAACTTGTCAGCATGATCGATTCAGGGTGTGTGGAAACCTTTGAATCAATAGACGGACTCTTATACAGGAGCAATAACCAGATAATAAAAACCAGGCCAAGAAAGTTGATTGATGACCTTGATCTACTTCCAGGCCCGGCCAGGTTTTTCAGGTTCCAGCACCTCTCTTTTTCACGGGGCTGCCCTGGCAGCTGTAACTTCTGCGGATCTCCCGGGTTCTGGGGCAGGGGCAGGGTGCGCTTTCATTCCCCCAGGTGGTTTGTTGACCAGATGGAAATTTTGTATAAAAAAGGGGTAACTCATTTTTATATCTCAGATGATACCTTTACAATGGACAGAGGACGGGTTCTTGAAGTGTGTAGCGAGATTATTTCAAGGAACATGGATATTACCTTTGCTGCAATATCCAGGGTGGATTTCGTGAGCAGGGAGGTTCTGTTTTCCATGAGAAAAGCTGGATGTATACAGATAAGTTTTGGTGTGGAAAGTGGTGCCGTGAAAATCAGAAAAATACTTGGTAAACCTGTAACCCGGGATAGAATCATTAAATCGTTTCACATGACAGCTTCCTATGGTATTCTTCCCAGAGCCTATTTTATTTATGGCTCCCCCTGTGAAGACAAGCAGACTATAAAGGAGAGCTGTGATCTTATTCTGCAAATAAAGCCCCTGGGTGCAATTTTTTATATGCTTGTGATTTTTCCTGGAACCGGGTTTTATAATACATTAAAGGGAAAAGGGCTTGTATCGGATAAAGTATGGGAGGAGAGGATTGAGGATATTCCATGGTTCAGGTTTGATCCTGATCTCTGTTTTGAAGATGTAAAATCATTTGGTGAAGAACTTAAGTCCACTTTTTATGGAAACCTTGACAAGTTTGCTTTAGATATTAACCTTGTTGATGAACCTGAACTTTATTCCGGGCATGCTGAATTTCTGTCAAGACTTGGTATGACATTCAGCCATGGGGAATATAAAGATAACAGGTATGTGAAAAACCGGGATAGTCTCACCACTGCTGAGAAACTTTTTAAAAAGGCTCTGGCATACAGTCCTGATCGTACAGCATACCTGGGACTTGGAATGCTTTTTCAGAAAAAAGTGCAATTTGAAAAGGCAATATCCATTCTTGAAAAAGGCCTGGGCTTTTTCCCGGACGATTTTGATCTGAATATCTGTATGGGGGTATCTTTGATGAATACAAAAAGATTTTCTAAAGCTTTGGACTATTTTAACAATTTCAAAGATAATAACCATGCTGCCCATTATATCAATTTATGTAAACAAAGGCTTTAAGGATGAGAATCAGATGATTCTTAAACGAGTATAAAATGAAAGATTATAAACTTGCCAATCTAAGGAAAAAAGAGCTTAAGCTCTCAAGGCAGCGTGAAGAGATTTTAATGCTGGAACCAGAGGAAATCCTCGATAAAATACTCAGTTCGCCACAGCCTGCAACCCTTATCCAGTCTTTTTCTGATCAGGATCTTTACTTTTTGATGCATTCTGTGGGCCGGCAGGATTTTATCCCTGTGCTGGCACTCTCCTCGTCAGATCAGTGGGAATATATTCTTGATATGGATATATGGCGTGATGATAAACCTGATATCAACCATATGACCAGAACTTTGAACCTTTTGTTCCAGGCAGCTCCTGAGCGCCTGATGCATTGGACCATTAAAGAAAAACCTGATCTGCTGGAGTACTATTTCTTCAAAAATATTGAAATAAGAATACGGGAGCATGATGAAGTTCCGCCTGATGAAGATGATTTCATAACATTTGATGATAAATTTTATTTCAGGTTTCCCGGGGCAGACTCTGATAAGAACAGGGAATCTGCACAGGATCTTATCGTGAGTATGTTTGACAAGGTTGCAGACATGGATATTTCTGTATTCCATGCCGTGTTACTGGAAACAGTAAGGGTGCTTGCACTGGAGGTGGAGGAGGAGCAGTTAAGACTTAAAAATGTAAGGCTTGCTGAAAAGGGATTCCTTCCAGCCTATGAGGCCATTGGTGTATATCAGCCGCTTAGTTTAAAAAGGTTTAGAAAGAGAAGACAGGATTTAAAGAAGCCCTGGAACCCGGATATCCCCATGGCACCTCAGCTGCCATCAAAGTTTATCAAGGAGGACAATCTTTTTGCAAAGGCCCTTGGCACTTTGAAAAGTGACCTTTTTTTTGATCTGCAGTCAGAGTTTGCTTTTCTGGTCAATAAAGTAATCTCAGCAGACAGAGTCAGGATACATGGGAGGGAGGATATTGAAAAGGTAATAGAAAAAACATGCAGTTATCTCTCCATCGGCCTTGAGAAAACCGATCTTAATAACCCGGGGTCTGTGATTGAAAGCTATTTTCTTGAAGATATATTCAGGGCAGGCTCAAGTGAGATCCTGAAACTTGGGAGAATAGTGCAAACATGGCATGGAACAAGTTTTCTGAATAAAAACAGCCTTCCCTTAAGTTTCCTTGATGAAAAATGGCTTGGTATTACAGGTGGTTTACTGCTTGAAAGACCTCTTTTCTTTGATGGCCTGAAACCAGGAGAATCTTACAGAAACTTTAAATCCCTTGTTGAAATCAAAGATGTCACCATTGAGGCGGACAAGCTTATTGAGACAGACAGGATGCTTGGAAGGCTCAATATTGATATGGGATCGTTTTCCCACGGGATTTTAACTTATAAATCCATGCTGTTAACCTTGTGGGCAAGGGAACACCTTGGCATGGACAACTCCTTAAATCCAATCCCTGTGGATGATTTTAAGAAATTTTTTCAGTCTGTTTTTTCAAGCAGAAAAGAGCCTGATATTGAACAGATAAAAAGAGAAGATTTTCTGTCCTGGGTTTCAAAGGCAGGCAGGATGGATCTCAAGGACCTGAAAAAAGAGTTTATAACTGTTGTACATGAACTGTTTGATGAGATAGAAGAAGAGTATGGGAATGTTAACCCCGTTGATATGGATTTAAGGTTTATACGTCATTTCCTGTTGATTTAACAGGAGACTGGATCTGTGTCTATTCTTTTCTGTATTGGTATTTAACCATGTAGCCTGTGTTATATATGAAAAGTAAACTTACAGGTTTTATTGAAAAAAAAGCTGAATCTTTAATTTCAGGCAGTGAACCTGAAGTAAGATTGTGGTATTGCAGGATATCTTCCATTCTGAAATTATTATTTGATCCGGGAAAAAAGTCTGATTTTTTTAAAGACTATAATGGTATAAGAAATAAAACAATTGATGCACAGGAGTTTTCAATTCCATTCCTTTCAGACTCTGAATTTCAACTTTTAAATAGTTTTAAGAGTATTAAAAAACAGGTAGAGTGGCTGTCAGGCAGATTCTTATTAAAAGGCTGCCTCCATTGCCATGTAAATAGTATTGACCTGTTCAGGGGAATCAAAATTGCCTATGAAACAAAAGGAGCTCCGTTTCTGCCGGATTTTCCGGACATTAAGGTATCTGTCTCCCATTCCGGTGACATTGCAGCTGTTGGAGTCTGTACAGACAGTGGTATTGATATAGGTATTGACATTGAAAAGCTTGGGAAAAAACCGGATAAGAACTTTTTAAGTACAGCTTTTACCAAAAGAGAGATTAATGATCTGGATAACAGTGTTAAGGGTATATTAACAAAATGGACTGCCAAGGAGGCATTTTTAAAATATATCAGACAAGGGTTTAATGAAAGCCTGCATAGAGTTGAGGTCCTTGGAAACAGCATATTGCATAATAACTCAAGAGTTGATGCAGCTTTGTTTTCAAGGGTGATTGAAGATGATTATGTTCTCTCCATGGTTACGGGCAGGAGTGGTACAGCCGGTAAAATATAATTATCTGGTTTCATCCCCATGGTTAAATATATAGCCCACAGAGCGCATGCTTTTAAAAAATTGTGGTTTTTTTGGATTCTTTTCAAAATATTTTCTGAACCGTACAATAAAATTATCAATGGTTCTTGTGGATGTATCACTTGAATATCCCCAGCCTGCCTTGAGCAGTTCTTTGCGGGAAAGGGGTTTGCCCTTGTTGGAGATAAATATTTTTAAAAGGATTACTTCCTGGTCTGTAAGAGTTATCTCGCCTGTTCTGCATTTTGCCTTATAGGTAACAAAGTTGATCTCATTTCTGCCAAAACTGTAGTTTTTCTCCGGGAACAGGCTGCTGTTTTCATTTTTTTCATTGTGATACCAGGTCTGTTTTTTAATCAGACGGTCAATTCTCAAGAGGAACTCATCAAGGTCAAAGGGCTTTGAAAGATAGTCATCAACGCCAAAAAGCAGTCCTTTTATTTTATCTTCGGCATTGCCCTTGGCAGAAAGGATCAGAACAGGAATTTTTTCATCTTTTTGTCTTATTTTTTTTAAGACTGAATAGCCGTTTATAACAGGCAGCATAATATCAAGAACAATCAGGTTTGGTTTCCATGCTTTCCATTGTTCAATGCCTTCCTGGCCATTGGATGCAGTTTTTACATCATACCCCTGGAGTTTCAGGTTCAGCTTCAGACCATCTGCTATGTGCTGCTCATCTTCTATGACCAGAATTCGTTTCTTTTCATAAGTTTCCATAAAAAATTCCTTATTGAATCGTCAGGATCAAGTTTAGGGATTATAAGGGTGAATTTTGAACCTCTGCCCGGGCCGTTACTGGATGCTTTTACTTTCCATTCATGGATCCTTGCAATGTTGAATACAAGATATAATCCAAGGCCGCTGCCATCCACTCCTTCCTTTTCTCCTCTTTTGGATTGATAGAATTTTCTGAATACTTTTTTTATCTCTTTTTTCTCTATGCCTATTCCATTGTCAATAAATTCAATCATAATTTTATGCTTTGAGTCATGGAACCTGATTGTTACAACCGGGGTATCAGATTCATTGTATTTGATTGCATTGGAAATAATATTCATCAACAGCATTTCAAATAAAAATATATTAACAGGACATATATAGTTGTAATTTCCGTTATTTTCAACTTCAATCCTGCAATTGTGAAAAAGTTTGGCATTCTTGTCCAGGAAAATTTCAACAAGCCTTGCAGGGCTCTCATCTGTTAACTCAGCACCATAGCTTCTGCTTTCAATTTTGGCCAGGTTCAATATACTGTTTATATTTTCAGTCAATTTATTTATATCCTGGAGCATATATTCTGAATACTTTTTTATATCTTCCGGGCCAAGGTCATGTTTTGTAAAGGTCTCAAGGTATATTTTCAATGAGGTAACCGGGGTTTTTAACTCATGGGTGAAGTTATAGATAAAATTATGCTGGAGTCTGAAAAGATCAACGGTTTTCTGATAATAGATGTAAGCCAGCAGAATACCTGTGAGAACAACCGTGATAAGAGCAGTCAGTACAAGGAGGATCATTCCTGTCTTTGATGGGAATATAAGGTCAGGATTGATGTTGAATTTTTTAATGACTATTTCAAGGCCAGCTGTGATCTCCATGTACCACTGTACTGTTATGAGAAGGGCTGCTGCAAGGGCAAGGGTGGAACATGTAAATATAAAAAGCGGATGAAGGTACCATCGGGAAGGTGTTACTATATGCATAATCAACTATCCATATTCAGGCTTGGGAATGGGGGGAGGCAGGTATTCTGATCATAAACTCTGCGCCTTTTCCTTCCGAGCTTTTACATTCAATGGTGCCGTTCAGGGTTTGTGTTATAAGGTTGAAAACAATGGACATGCCAAGGCCGGTGCCGCCCTGGCCGCGCATTGTAGTGTAGAACGGGTCAAATATTTTCATACGTTGATCTTGAGTCATTCCAGCACCATTATCCTTATATTTAAAGTTTAAATAGTTATCCTTGAGATTGAATACCATATCAATTCTGCCTTTGTCCATGTTTTTAAAGCCATGGATAAGGGAATTTAAGATAAGGTTGCTGATAATCTGGTAAAAAGCACTGGGAAAAGACCTTATTTCAATTTTTTCCGGGCATCTGGTTGTAATTGTATGATTTGTATCTTTAAATTTCGGCTTTAAACTTAATAGAACCCCTTCAATATAACTGCTTAAATTAAAGGTTCTGATTTTTTCACTGGATTGATCAACAGCAATCTGTTTAAAGCTTTTTATAAGTTCGCCTGCCCTTTCCATATTAATGAGTATTGTGCTGGAGATATCTTTTAAGATTGCAAGGTGGGATTCAAGCTCGCTTTTTTTTAAATTCCCTGATCGATATTTTTTTTCAAGCTCTTCTGTTTTTTTATCCAGAAATGATGCCGCAGTTACACCAATACCAATGGGGGTGTTGATTTCATGGGCAACACCTGCCACAAGTTCGCCCAATGCTGCCATTTTTTCTGCCTGGACAAGTTTATCCTGTGTTTTGTGCAATGTCTCAATGGAAATACTGAGCTCCTTGTTTGCCTTTTCAAGATTAGCCTGGTAACGCTCTTTTTCCTTGATAAGGTTAACTCGCTCAAAAGCTTTGTATATTGCATGGTACAATACATCCATGTTCTGTATCGGTTTTATGATATAATCCCAGGCACCAAGTCTCAGTGCCCTGACAGTATCTTTGATATTTCCTGCACCCGATACAATGATTATGGGTGTTTCCGGCTGGCTTTTCCTTACTGCATCAAGCACCTCAAGCCCATCCATTTCAGGCATGCGAAGGTCACATAAGATCAGGTCAGGATGTTCTTTTTCAAATTTTTTCAGTCCCTCACACCCGTCTTTTGCTTCAATGACATTAAAGCCATAGTCCTCAAGGCAGCTTCTGGCACTTTCCCTGATATATACTTCATCATCAATTATCAATATTGTTTTGCTGGGCATGGTCTCCATACTGTTAATCCGGATTACCCGTTAAGAATGTTATGGATAGCACTGGAGAGCTTATCCACGGAAAGAGGTTTTTTTATGAATCTGCTGATTTTTGCCATGTTGATCTCTTTCCGGTCAACTGCTTCTGCATACCCGCTGCATAGAATGATCGGGACTGCCTGGTTGATTTTCCTCATCTCCTTTGCAAGCTCAATACCTGTTTTGTCAGGCATTGTCTGATCTGTAACCACAAGATCAATTGTTTTGTGGTGCTCTTTAAAAAACTTAAGGGCATCAAGGCTTGAGGAAAAATCCTTAACTTTATAATTGATTGCCTCAAGCCCCTGCCTGCACATTGCCACAATATCTTTATTATCATCAACAAACAGGATTTTTCCACCCTTTGTATTCTTTTTTATTTTATTTTTTGAATTTTTTATCTCTTTTTTTGTTTTTGAATAGTCAATGGGGAGCAGAATGGTGAATGTGGTTCCCCTGCCTGGCGTGCTTTTCACAAAGATTGCGCCATTGTAGCTCTGGACAATACTGTACACGGTTGCAAGGCCAAGTCCTGTGCCCTTTCCTTCTTCCTTGGTTGTGAAATATGGATCAAAAATACGTTCCTGGGTTTTATCATCCATGCCATACCCTGTATCTGAAACCTGGAACGCAATATATTTCTGTATTGATAAATTGGGGTGTTTCATCAGATCATCTTTTGATAATCTTACCTCTTTTAAGGTAAGAGTGAGTTCTCCGCCGTCTGTCTCCATTGCGTGGAAGGCATTGGTACATAAATTCATAATTATCTGGTGTATCTGGGTTGGATCTGCCTCAACATACCCGCAATTTCTGTTGATCTTATCTATTATTTTTATTGTGGATGGTATTGATCCCTTTAAAAGTTTTATTGCCTCTTTGGCAACTGGGTGAATCTTTATCGGTCTTTTCTCTTCTTCATTACTTCTGTTAAAGGAGAGTATCTGATTGACAAGGTCTGCAGCTCTCAGGGCAGCTTTCTGGATTTTTTCACTATGCTTATAAACCTTGCTTTCCGGATCAACATCCATCATGGTCATTTCAGAATAACCCAGAACCGGGCTCAGTATATTATTAAGATCATGGGCAATACCGCCTGCAAGTGTGCCTATGGCTTCCATCTTCTGGGCATTTCTCAACTGTTTTTCAAGGTTTTGTGATCTTTGCTCAGCCTCTTTTTTTTCCGTTATATCAAGGAGGGATACTGTGATTTTATCGATGCCGGGTAAAACAGCAAAAGTAGCATATGTGTATCGTTTGCTTCCGTTTTTATCAATTAATATAATTTCGTGCTGGTCTGGTTTTAAATTATCATCTTTATATCTCTGCCTGCTGAATTCATTCATGATATCCCTGTGTTCATCTGCTACAAAGTCATGCCATTTCTTGTGCCACTCTATTTCACTCTTTTTAAGGCCTGTAATTTCACAAAATTGCGAGTTAGCCATGGATATCGTATGGTCAGGTTCAAGAATTACAGCAGCCGTGCCAGTGTGCTCAAAAATCACTTTATATCTTTTTTCGCTCTCTTCAAGCTCCTTGGTTCTTTCGGCCACAAGCTCTTCAAGGCGCTCCTGGTAGATTTTGTTTTCACCTTTAAGCCGGCTCTCAGCAAGGCATTTCCTGACCGAGTGGTAAAGAACATTCATGTCTTCAATGGGTTTTAATATATAGTCCCATGCACCAAAATGAAGTGCTTCTACGACAGCAGAGATATTTCCTGTTCCCGACGCAACGATAAGAGGCGTGCCAGGCGATTTTTTTCTGATTGTTTTTAGAAATTCAAGGCCGTTCATTTCAGGCATTCTGAGGTCAAGCAGGATCAGATCAACTTTATTTGAATTAAAGACTTCAAGGCCTTTTTTTCCGTTTTCCGCTTCAAGAACAGCAAATCCAAAATCCTCAAGGTATGCTTTAATGCTCTGCCTTATATAAGATTCGTCATCAATGGTCAATATAACTTTATTGGTAATACTATCCATGGAATGTGGTAATCCTTTCAAGGGTTTTTATTCTGCGATTTTTAACATCGATTTTTTTAAATTCTTATTGTTATATAATCTTGGAAAATTGATATTCTGTCAAGCCAAAATAAATTTTATTCCCACGAATTAAGATATCTCACGGGGTTTTTTTTGATTTATGATTTGGCTCCCCAGCACGGACTTGAACCGCGGACCCATTGGTTAACAGCCAATTGCTCTGCCGACTGAGCTACTGGGGAGCATGTCAAAAGACCTTTAGGTTCTATATCAGACGGCCTGGTTTGTCAAGAAAAAAATAAAAAAATTGACTTGGAATTATTTAAAATATAATAATAGAAACCAGGATCAATCAGGGGAAAGGAACATGCCATGGTGAAAGAAGAGGGCGTTGTTACAAGTGCAACAAAATCAACTGCCTGGATAAAAACAGTCAGGGCAACAGCATGTGATGCATGTGAGGCAAAGGATAATTGTGATATATTAAACAGTAAACATTCAATGCATTTTGAGGTTAAAAACACCCTGAATGCAAAAACAGGAGACCGCGTTGTTGTCGGTGTCCAGACAAAACCACTTCTTTTAATGACATTCATGCTCTATGTGTTTCCGGTTTTTCTCCTGCTTGCCGGGGCGTTAACGGGAAAATATATGGCTTTTGTTTTTGATATTGATCAGAATCTGACTTCCATGTTTTTTGGATTTAGTCTGTTTTCCGCAGGAGTTTTTATAATTAAAAAAATAAATAATAAAGTTGCTCTTGATTGGAAATACAAGCCTTTCATGATCAAAATTTTAAAAATCAGCTGACCTTTGATAATACCATTAAAGAATTATAATTTTTTCTTGATAAAAATATATTTTTCATATATGACGAGATTGTGTTGTAACTTTGCTGAGTGTGAAGAATAGACTCTAATAATATGAAGGGGTAGTATGACACCAAAACCTAATTTAAAAATTGCCATATTTCTAATGATTGTTTTTTTTGTTGTATCAATTATTTGTTATTCAGCATTTTCACCTCCAGGACCTGGTAATCAACCAATACGGTTAATGTTTCAAAACAAGGCAGGTAAAGTATTGTTTGCACATTCCGGGCATATTGATGAATACGGACTTGAATGTACAGATTGCCATCACAATCTTGATGATGATCAGGTTTATCAATGCAGTCAATGCCATGAAGGTACTGGTGATGATGATATGCCAGGTAAATCAGATGCATTTCATATGCAGTGTAAAGGCTGCCATGAAGATTCCGGTGCAGGTCCGGTGGAATGTAATTCATGCCATGCACCATGATTTATCCTTATGATTCATATATTTAAACTCATAATGCATGGTTAAATTGTACAAAACGAGGATTAAACATGATTAAACGATCTTTTTCAGGATTATCTCAACCCAGGCTGAAATATGATTTGGTGGAAACCGACCCCGGAGGGCCGGAAATTGTTCCTGATCCATCAGATTTTATACTCCTGGTGGATGATTCTCTTAACAGTGCAAGAACAGCTCTTTTACAAAAAGATGACCGTGTCAGAAAAGGGGAAAAACTTTCCCTTTACAAAGATAGCACGGAATATGTTATCTCCCCTGTTTCAGGGGTGATACAAAGTATTGAGTCCCTGCCGGGGGAATTTGGTGATGTCAAAACATATCTGGTGATAAAAAAGGATGAAAGTGATGAATCAGTTAATGATTTTGAACAACATGCTGACAAGTATGAACTTGAGACAGCAGCACAGTTTTTAAAATCATTACCAGGTGCACCTCCTTTTAAGGCGTTAACTGATCCGGAAAAGAAGATTCATACTATAGTGATATCCGGAGTTGATGAAGACCTTGCCGCTTCAACACGGCAATATTTTTTATCGGCCGAGTCAGAGGATTTAAAAGAAGGTATTAAGATTCTTCAGAAATTGACCAAAGCACCAAAAATAATATTGACAATCCCCCAGGGTTTCAGTGTGGAAACACAGATTCCAGGGTTACAGGTATTTAATATCCCGCCTTTTTACCCCAATGCCCTTTCTGAAATGATAATGAAAAATCAGTTAAAGATCACGATTCCCCAGGGGAAGACCTGCGAGGATCTCGGTGTATGCTTTATCAGCAGTGAAGCTGTTGTATCTCTGGCCAGGGCATACAGGGATAAAAAAATCTCTTATGGAAAACTTGTCTGTGTAACTTCAAAGGATGGTGTCCGGAAACGCATGCTGGTATCAATTGGAACACCTGTTAAATCAATATTCAAACAGCTTAATATTCATATTAATGACAATGACAGAATTATAATGGGCGGACCATTTAAAGGTTTTTCAGTGTATAATATTTATCACCCGGTGGAGCCTTGTACAGATTCCATCATTATCCAGGATTCAGGTGATGTGCCCTATGTTTCAAATTCTGCATGTATCAATTGCGGCAAATGTATCAGAATATGCCCTGTCAACATTCCTGTAAACCTCCTTGTGCGGCAGCTGGAAGTAAGCAGGTTTGAGGATGCAAAGGAGATGTTTGACCTTGAATCGTGCATTGAGTGCGGTTTGTGCAGCTATGTCTGTACGGCAAAAATACCTGTATTCCAGTATATAAGGCTTGGGAAACATGAGCTTTTAAAAATAGAAGCAGAGGCTGCAACGGAGGATGTCAATGAATAATAAAACAAAACTTATAGTATCCCATGCTCCATTCTGGCATGATGGGGATTCAATCTGCAAAATGAATTTACACATCATGCTGGCAGCAGTGCCGGCTGTCATATTCGGTATTGTACAGTTTGGCATGCCTGCCCTTGGAGTTATACTGCTGGCTGTATCATGCAGTATGTTTTTTGAATTGATCATGAACTTTGCAACAAAAAGATCCCTTTCAATTGGTGACTTTGATGCTGCACTTCTGGGACTTCTTTTTGGCATGATGCTGCCTGCTACCACTCCATGGTGGGTCGTTGTTACAGGAACACTGGTTATTATAGTTCTTGGCAAACAGATCTATGGCGGACTCGGTGCAAATCCCTTTAATCCGGTTATTGTCGGTATTGCAATCCTGATAATATCATGGCCGGGCTATTTTGACGTTGACCTTGCTCTTCTGAACTATGATTTTAACTTTAAAGCACTTGCTCCCCTTGCAGCATTAAAACACCAGGGAGTATCTGCGGTTGATCTTTTCACAATCAAAGGGCTTTTCCTTGGACAACAGGTTGGTGCAATAGGCTCAACTTTTGGACTTGGCCTTGTCCTGGGCGGTATTTTTTTGATTATCAAAGGGTATATACGCTGGGAAATAACAATCTCTTATATTGCAGGAGTTATTGTTACGGCTTTGATATTCAAGATGTCAAATTCACAGAATTTTGCCGGCCCAATGTTCCATCTTTTTTCCGGGTATACTTTAATTGGTGCAATATTCCTTGCCAATGAGAACTCATCATCACCGGTCAATTTTATTCCAATGTTAATCTATGGATTCCTTGGGGGTTTTCTGGTGATCCTGATCAGGAATATTGGTGCATACCCCGATGGAACAGTGTTTGCAATTCTTTTGATAAATCTTGTTAATCCATTGATTGATCGTATCAGACCCAAAGCTCTGGGAAGGGGTGTGACCAATGCGTGAAATGATAAAAATGGTTATGGTGTTGACAATTATTACTGCTGTGTCAGGCGGTGTGCTTTCCATGCTTAAAACAGGGACAGAAGATAGAATTGAGAATCAGATTTTGAAATTTCAGAAAGCACCGGCACTTGAAGCTATTTTTGACACTGCTACCAATGAACCGCTCAAGGAAAGGTTTAAGATTAAAGTAAAGATTAATGAAAAGGACGAAGAGATAACGTTTTTCCCGGCACTGCTCGGGGACGGGTCCAGGGCTGTTGCATTTGAAGCAAAAGGAGCAGGTTTTGGAGGCGATGTCGGTCTTATGGTTGGTATTGACCTTAAAACAGATAAGATAATAAAAGCCAGGGTTACAACCCACAGTGAAACACCGGGAGTCGGTTCCAGGGCAAAGGATGATGTCTCCTTTGTATCCCAGTTCACAGGCATGGCCATGGATTCAAATTTTAAGGTTAAAAAAGACGGTGGCGATATTGATGCAATGTCAGGAGCAACAGTGACTTCAAAGGGTGTATGCCTTGCTGCCTCCAACCTGCAGAAGCTTTATATTAAGCTTAAACCGCAGATTATAAACAAGATGAAATAAGATAATTTAGGAGAATATAAGTTATGGCACAATCCATAGCAAAAGAGTTTACCAAGGGACTATGGGAGGAGATCGCTCCTTTCAGAATAGTCCTGGGTCTGTGTCCCATTCTGGCTGTGACAAAATCAGTGGAGAATGGTATAGGCATGGGGCTTGCAACCACATTTGTCCTTGTTTTTTCCAACCTTTTTGTATCCTTGTTCAGAAATGTTATTCCTGCCAAGGTCAGGATCCCATGTTTTGTGGTTATAATAGCAACCTTTGTTACCATTGTTGAACTTTTAATGCAGGCATATACATATGCACTGTTTTTAAAACTTGGAATCTTCATACCGCTTATTGTTGTAAACTGTATTCTTCTGGGGCGTGCCGAAGCATTTGCAAGTAAAAATTCAGCTGTTTTATCCATTGCCGATGGGTTTGGCATGGGGATCGGATATACATTCTCCCTCATGGCAATAAGTGCTGTAAGGGAGATATTGGGGACAGGTGCAGTCACCTTTTATAAGACACCCTTTGTATTGTTCGGCCCTTCATTTGAACCATTCTCTTTTATGGTTGAAGCGCCCGGCGCATTTGTATGCCTGGGACTGCTGCTTTGTATTATGAATATGATTGGAAAGAAATAAAAGGAGATAAAAATGGACCTTCTTGTATTAGCCATAAGCTGTATTTTTGTAAATAATATTCTCCTTGCCCAATTCCTTGGCAACTGCCCCTTTCTTGGCACGTCAAACAAGATGGAGACAGCAGTTGGAATGGGAATGGCAGTTGTCTTTGTATTGGTAATGGCAGGCGTGATTTCATGGATGGTTGATCACTATCTTTTAAAGACACTGGATATAGAATATTTAAGAACAGTATCCTTTATACTTGTTATTGCTTCCCTTGTTCAGTTTGTGGAGATGTTCCTGAAGAAAAGTATACCTGCCCTTTATGCAGGATTAGGTATATTTCTTCCATTAATTACAACCAATTGTGCTGTCATGGGTGTATGTCTTATCAATATTAAAGAGGAGTACACATTTATTCAGACCCTTGTATCTTCATTCAGCTATGCTGTGGGTTTTGGACTTGCCCTGGTGATTTTTGCAGGGCTGAGGGAGAGAATTAATATTGCAAGGGTTCCAAAACCATTACAGGATACATCAATAGGATTAATAACCGCTGGTCTGATTTCATTATCATTTTATGCCTTTAAAGGTATGGCATAATCTATAAATTCCGGGAGTTTATACTATGATTGCTTCTTTTTTATTTATGCTTTGTATTGGTGCACTCTGCGGTATTGTGCTCAGTTTTGCTTCCAAAGTGTTTTATGTATATGAAGATCCAAAAATTGCCCTTGTTGAAGACAATCTTGAGGGTGCAAATTGCGGCGGATGCGGTTATGCCGGATGTTCTTCAGCTGCCCAGGCTGTTGTGGCAGGAGAGGCTCTTCCCACGGTATGTGTCATCTGTTCAAGCAGAGAAAAGGCTGAAAATATTGCTGGGATTGTCGGTATGCCGGTGGGTACTGCCGAACCAACACTTTCATACAGCATGTGTAATGGCGGGACAAGGGCAACGGATAAGTATAATTATCTTGGGGTTCAGTCATGCCGGGCCATGGATGTTGTGTTTGGCGGTAAACGTGACTGCCATATAGGATGTCTTGGATTGGGGGATTGTGTCAAGGCATGTGGATTTGATGCCCTGGTCATTGGTAAAAACGGATTCCCTGTGGTTGATGATGAAAAATGTGTCGGCTGCGGAGCATGTGAAAAGGCTTGTCCCAAGGGTATCATTGAGGTCAGAACCCTTTCTGAGAAATTGATGAAGATGAATCAGTTAAATGACCCTCTTGCTCCCTGTTCCCAGACATGCCCGGCTGAAATAGATATCCCTGGATACATATCCCTTGCAAAACAGGGGAAATATAAAGAGGCTGTGCAGGTCATAAGAATGAGAAATCCCCTTCCCCTGACATGTGGCAGGGTCTGCCCCCACCCATGTGAAGACGAGTGCAGAAGGGGTATTGAAGATGACCCTGTCTCAATTAACCAGATAAAACGTTTTGTGTCAGACTATGAAATGGAATCAGGCTCCAGAATACCTATTAAATGTGCCCCTGACACCGGGAAAAAGGTTGCTGTCATTGGCAGCGGGCCTGCGAGCATGAGCTGTGCCTATTTTTTAAGAAGGCTTGGCCATGGGGTGTCTGTTTTTGAAGCAATGCCGAAACTCGGCGGTATGGTGCGATATGGTATCCCTGAATACAGACTTCCTGATAAAGTACTTGACTGGGAACTTGACGGCATACTGAACCTAGGTATCAACGCCTATACCCATGTTAAATTCGGACGTGATTTTGGACTGGGTTCCCTGGTTGCTTCGGGCTACCATGCAGTTTTTCTTGGCATTGGTGCCTGGGAAGATTATTCCCTTGGAATTGAGGGTGAGGATCTTGAGGGATGTTTCACCGGAATTAATTTTCTTTCCAGGGTTTCCCAGGGTGAGAACCTTTCCCTTGGAAAAAGAGCCTGTGTGATTGGCGGCGGTAATACAGCCATTGATTGTGTGCGGACACTTTTAAGGATTGGACTTGAAAAGGTCTATCTTGTTTATAGACGGACAAGAAAAGAGATGCCTGCCAATGAGGTTGAAATAGCAGCATCCGAGGAAGAGGGTATTGATTTTATTTTTCTTGCAGCGCCTGCAAGGGTGGTGGGGGATGACTCAGGTCATGTAACGCAGCTTGAATATTTGAAAATGGAACTTGGAGAGCCTGATGAGAGCGGACGACGCAGACCTGAACCTGTTGAGGGCTCTGAGACATTAATAGATGTTGATACTATTATAACAGCAATCGGGCAGTCTCCCGAGGCATCATTTAAAGAAAATGACCCCAACCCAAGAATGACTGAACTTGAACTTACACGGTGGAATACAATTGAGAATGATCCTGAAGTGTTAACAACTTCCATACCCTATGTGTTTACTGGTGGAGATGCTGCAACAGGGCCTTCCCTGGTTGTGGAAGCAATTGGCGGCGGTAGACGTGCTGCAAGGTCCATTGATATGTTTTTAAAGGGGGAAGAGATCACCCCGGCACCTGATTCCCTGCGGCAGAAACGAATCCCTGAATCTATTTTTACTGAAGTAAAGGGTATTGAGAAAAAGGAGAGGGCTAAAATGCCGGAACTGCCTGTGAACAAAAGGATTGATTCCTACGTGGAAGTTGATCTTGTTCTGCCCGAGGACGCTGCTGTTAAAGAGGCTGGCCGCTGCCTTGACTGCTGCAGACTATGCTATAATCCGGACAAACTTCAGCCGTTTACCTGAAAATAAAGCAAATAACCAAAGGAACCTGTTCAATGATTGCCCAATGATTGAACAGGCCTTTTTCTGCTTATTACCCTTGTTAATATTTTATCAATCTTTAATTAATAGCAGAAATAGATTTGATCCATTGTCAGGTGATTTTTCTCTTGCTTTTAATGGGAAAATTTACTATCAAAACATATGAAGATTGTTAAGTTTTTTTCATATTTTGAGTAAAACTATTAACATTATTGATTGGATTATAATGGAAGGTATGAATAAATTTTCAGGGTTAACCATAGCCACAAAAATGACTATGGGATATCTCCCCCTGGCACTCATTATAATCATACTATCAAGCTATACACTTCTGAGCCTGAATGAACTCACTGATATCAATCGATCCATAGTCAATAACAGTCTTGCTGTTATTGATGCATGTGATGCTTTAAATGACAGCCTGCTTGCCCAGGAGTCCTATGCCCAGAGATACCTTATTCTCAATAGCGAAAAGAGCAGCGAAGAGATGCTTACTTTGTTTTCCAAACGTAATATTGAGTTTGGAACCATTATACAGAAACTATTTTCCATTTCAGAATCTGATATGGCAAAGGTGAAAAAGATAAAAACTGTTCACGAACAATATACCTATCTTTATTTTGATCTTTTTGACCTTGGAGAAGAAGCTTATAAAAAGAACCATGACAAAGCAGAGGAGAAGATCAAACAGCAATTTGACCTTCAGTTGAATATGATACGGCAGATAGTGGTTGAAGCTAAAAAGAGACTGCAGAGGAAGATGCTCCAGGCCGATGCATTCAGTACAAAAGCTTTTTATGTAGTTGCTTTTCTTTCATGCCTTGGTATTATAGTCGGAATTGGAGCAGCTCTCTTGATCACCCGTAATGTTGCCCACTCTATAAAACAGTTAAAACTTGCAGCATTAAAGTTTTCCAGACATCAATTTGATTTTGTACCCGATGTCAGCAAAAATGATGAGTTCGGCATGTTGGCCCAGGCATTGACATCCATGGCTGACAAACTTTCCAAACTCAAAGCAATGGATATTGATACAAGCCCTTTAACCAGGCTGCCCGGCGGCATGGCAGTGGAGAATTTTTTAAATCAGCAGATTGCAGATAAGCAGAAGATAGCTTTCTGCCTTTTTGATATAGATAATTTCAAATCATTTAATGACAGGTATGGCTATGCAAGGGGAAATGATGTTATAAAGTATACAGGAGATATAATACAGAGCGTTGTAAGGGAAAAAATTACCTTTAACTCTTTTGTGGGACATATAGGTGGAGATGATTTTGTTGCCATTATTCCCTGTGACATGTATCATGATGTGTGTGAGTCGATTATAGAGAGGTTTGATAAGAAAATTGTAACGTTTTATGATAAAGAAGACCTTGAACAGGGCTATATAGTATCAAAAACAAGACAGGGGAAGGTTGATAAATTCCCTGTCATGTCAATATCCATTGCAGTTGTCAGCAATAAAGACGATATAGGTATTAACAGTGTCAGAATAGGAGAACTTGCAGCTGAAATAAAAGAATATGCCAAAACATTTAAAGGCAGTACCTATCTTACCGATAGAAGACAACAGCCCGGTGAATTATAAAATAATAAATAACAGAAAATATTATTTATGAAAATAAAAAAAAATATTTCATATACTTTTTTTATACGATTATTAACAGCCCTGGTGCTGCTGTTTTCTTCATCTGCATGTACCACAGCGGGCGATTCTGCAGGAACCATGTATTCTCCTCTTTCGTCCATCTATTATTCCATGGGCCCAGATGTGTTCAAAATTGAGATAGCTGAAAAGGAGAAACAGCTTAATAAACACTCAGCCCACCTTTTTTTTAAGGACCGGCGGGCCAAGCTTTTATTAGAGCTTGCCATATTATATTCACATAAAAATAATCCTGATCAGGATTTTGGCATGGCCATCAGATATTTTACAGAATATTCCCGGCTGAAGGCAAGGGTCGATGTTGAGTATACAGCAGCTCTTCTGAACAATATCCTTGAAAATAAATCTGAATATGATATCCTGAAAATAAATTACGATCAATTGGTTGAGGAGAAAAACAGGTTGGCAAGATCATACTCAAGGCTTGTTTTCCAGATGCGGTCAAAGGATAGAGAGCTTCAAAAACAGAAAATAATCATTCGGAAAAAGAATGAAATAATAGAAAAATTAAAAGTACTTGATATCCAGCTTGAGAACCGAAGGTCAGATACTGATTAATTCGTATATATAATAATTATTTAAAATCATATTATCTGTTTTTTAACTGGAGTCGCAAAGATGGGGAGATATCCTTTAATAGGGAGGCTTGCAATTGAAAATGGGTTCCTTTCAAAACAGGAACTTGATAAAGCCCTGTCTGGTTGTTCCGGGAACAGTCAAGACCCTGATAAGGAATTGATCAGGTATCTTGTTTCCAATAAACTTGTCTCCTCAAACAATATTGATAAGCTCATTGCAGCCATAGAAACAGAAAAAGATCAGAATTCTGAAATTAAATTCGGTGCCATTGCCATAAAAAAAGGTCTGATAAGCAGGAATAATTTAGATTTTATCCTTGAAGAACAGGAAAATGATATAGTGCATAAAAAGGAGACAAGGCTCCTGGGAGATATGCTCATTGAAGCTGGTATGATCACGGACAAGCAGCGTAATCTTGTTCTGGAAATACAAAATAAACTTATCAGAAAAGGTAAGGAGAATTCAGGACACAGGCACGATGACAGGGAAAAAGAAGATTTGTTGATGGAGCCGGAGCCTTTGACACACGGTTTAAAACTTCAGATAACAATGGATTTTCTGGCAGCATTTCTTATTAAAACAGACAAGTTTGATAAAAGCTGTACTGTCAATATTATTAAGGATATTTTAAGTGACAGGGATATCATTTATGGAGTAGTCACCGATGAGATGATAATCCATTTTTTAAAATCTTCTGTGTTTGAAAAAAAGCCTTTCCGCATTGCCAGGGGCATGGAACCTGTCCATGGAAGGAGCGCAGAGATAAAATATTTTTTTGATACAGAACCTTTAAAGGCAGGCGATGTTAACATGGATGGGCAGATCGATTTTAAAGACCGTGGCAGGATTCCCCAGGTTGATAAAGGCATGGTCCTTGCTGCAAAAACCCCCATGGTTGAAGCACAGCCAGGCAGAAATATATATGGAGCAGCCATTGATGTTGATCCTGTGAGTGATGATATATTAAAGCCGGGTAAGGGCGTGGAGTTGTCCCCGGATGGGCTTCAGGCCCTTGCTGCAGTAAAGGGGCATCCTGAGATCAAGGCTTCGGGTGAAATATGTGTACAGGAAGAGTATGTTATTAAGGGCGATGTGGATTATGAAACCGGCCACATTGATTATGAAGGAGATATAAAAATCAAGGGATGCATAAAGAGCGGTTTCAGGGTTAAAGGCAATAATATCAAAGCCAATGAAATAGATGATGGCATTATAGATGCAGGGGGCGATCTTATAATTTCCAATGGTATTAACAGCGGCAGGATATATGTCCAGGGAAATGTCACTGCAAAATTCATACATAAATCCAATCTGACCTGTGTTGGTGATGTGTCAGTCCTAAAAGAGATCATAGATGCGGCAATCGGCAACAGGGGACAGTGTACCATGCCCTCTGGCAAGATCATTTCATCCAGAATCACCTCAAAGATGGGAGTATTTGTCAAAGATATCGGCACAAAAAAAGGAAGGCCCAGCATTATTAGGGCAGGGTTTGATATTTTTACCGAGCAGGAACTTGAGGAGAACAGGACAGCCCGTAGTGATTTGAATGCTTCACTGGAAGATATGGTTAAAAGTATTGAGAAGAAGAAAGAAGAGCTGGAAGCCGTGGAAAAAGAGATTGATGAGTGTGACAGGCTTAAGAGTTCCTCTGAGACATTTAAGGAAAAAATTATATATAAAATGGACTCTCTTAAAAGGAGTGATGCAGCAATTAAATTCCCTGAACCTGTTAAGGAGACCCTTAAAGACCTGGCAGGGGAAATTAAAAAGGCATGTAAAAACCTGGAGATCTGCAGAATAAAACAGAAGGAACTGGAAACGCAGATCAAAGAGCTGACCCGGAAAGTCGGCAGACAGAAATTGAGTATAAAAAAAACAGAGGCCAAAAAGCAGGGTATTATCAAATGGATTGAAGAGAACCCTGGAAAGCCTGTAATAAATGTCAGCGGGATTATCATGGAAAAAACAATTATCAATGGTGTCCATTCCAGAAAAATCCTGGAGGAGCAGATGAAAAACGTCACCTTTGAAGAGAAGAGGGATACAACACCCGGTGCCGGCCCCAATGCATATATGATTGATATTGTTCAGCAGTAATAAGAAGATAAAAGTCCCCATACATCATAAAAGTTCCAATTATTATTTAAACCCTGATATTTACATTGATATTTACATTCTTCTTTACTATAATGGAGAAAATGGTAATTACAGCAAAGGGGCAGGGCATGCAGAACAGTTTAACTGAAAAGCAGGAAAATTTTTTTCAATATATTAAAAAGATGGTTGAAAAAACAGGTTCAGTACCGAGTTTGCGGGCTGCTGCAGGAGATCTTGGTATCAGCCATGCTGCTGTTGCCCAAATGCTCAGGATGCTGGAGGAAAAGGGCTTTATCAGGCGGGAGGGGCGGTACAGCAGAACCATTCATATTTTAAACCGGCTGGGGGATATTGCAGGGCTTAACCGGTCGGTTGAAGTGCCGGTGATCGGGCGGATAACAGCAGGGCTCCCCATGTATGCACAGCAGGAGTGGGAAGGCACCGTGCTGGTTGATTCCAGAATCTATCACGGAGAGAATCTTTTTGCACTGAGGGTTGCGGGCGAATCCATGAAAGATGCGGGAATTCTGGATCAGGATATTGCTGTATGTGAACCAAGGCAGTATGCCCGGAACAGTGAAATCGTGGCTGCTTTAATTAAAAACGAAGAGGCAACCATAAAACGGTTTTTCCTGCACAGGGACTGTATTGAACTCAGGCCTGAAAATAGTGATTTTTTAACACAGAAATATGATTTCAGCGAAGTATTAATTCAGGGGAAGCTGGTGGGTATTGTCAGGGGAGATAATGCCCAATGAAGTTGATTGATAAGATAGTGCGGCAGGCTTCTGGAATCTATTGTACCGGAATTATAAAATATCTTTTTTAAAGATTACTTTAATGGTATGGCCGTTGTATGTTACCTCCATGGGCTCTTTTATTTTCCTGCGCACACGTGTTTCTCTCCTGCTGTTTACTGTTACCAATCCATCCTGGATGACCATTTTTGCCTGGCCTCCGGTTCCGCATAAACCAGTTGCCTTTAAAAGTTTATTCAGTTCAATATACTCCCTGGTGATTGTAAATATCTGTTCTGTTGTCCCCATCCTATTCTTTCTTTCCAGTTCCAAGTTTTGTTAAATTTTTATCGTACATGCCAGTCAGGAGAAGGCTTCCATGCTTATCCACACTGAACCGGCCGTAGTATGCATCCTGATAGAGTTCACCATGGCCTTCCTGAAAGAAAAAAGCATTGGTTGCAAGTTCTATTGTTTTTTTGTGCATCCTGTAATGTATGAGAATTTCATTGTCAGATAAACTTTGATCTTGATATAGAGTTTTAAATGTTCCAATGTTCAGGTCATTAAGACTCACAATAACATGACCGTCATTTAATGCTGTTTTTTCCGGCACAGATCTGCCTGCCTCTTTTTCCAGTATGGCATTGTAAACTTTATCAGACAACTCTAAACGCAGAGCCATGTAATCACCCTGCATTAAAGATCGAGGATCTACAGGTGCAAGGGCAAGATATACAAATTTATCGCTGTTTAAGTGCTTCTCCTTCTTTATAATGGACAGGTTGACAATGCACAGGATGACAGCAAGGGATATTAAGGCAATCTTTTTAGACATCTATTATTTCCTCCCTTCCGGATAAAATACAGCCCATTATCCAACGTCCGGTTAGCAGAATAATGCCTGTAATGAACAGTATCTGGGCTTTGACAAGCAGGGTTGTATCGAGCAGATAATAATAGTAAGACATGTATATAAGAAGGGATATGATGCCCATACCAAGCAGAACACGATTGGAAGCGCTGAAACCAAGCAGAATGATTACAATGCCATATGATATTCCCAGGGCTTTCAGGGATACAGCACACAGGAGTAATGTGACTGCAATGGCAAGTATTCCCCCGCGTCCGTGGAAAGGTATGCAATGACGTTTCAATAGTTTCAGCACCACATAAAGTGCTGCAGCCAGTGTAATGAATTCCGCTGACCAGTACAGGGATACTGAATATATTATATTGTCTGCATAAGACAACAACTCGAGTAATTGAGGTATTGATATGAAAAATTTCAGGGAGATCAAAGCCAGTATCAGGCCATAACCTGCTGCCCGCATCTTTTTAGATATTTTGGGAAATTTGAATTCATTGAGCCACACCCATGCGGCCATGAACAGAATTATGCTGCAAAGGAAGATGTATTGAAGCAAAAATATCATGGCTATGGCTGCAAATAATGTTGAGAGAACACAATGGATGAAATCGGGCATGATTATAATTAAAGCTATCTCCAGAAGAACAGTTGCTGACCATGGCGATATTTCAAATATATCAACAAGGGCAAATATGGTAAGAACCTGGCCGGCCAAGCTCAGAACAAGGGCCAGGTGTTCAAAAAAATCGCCCGTTATTGTAAAAAACATTATTAAAGCTCCACCCATGAATGCCATGCCGATTAACAGGATTATAACAGTGTTGCTCAGAATAACTTCAAGGCCAATGCCAAGAACAACGGATAAGAGCAGGAACAGTGCTGCAAGCCATCCGGTAAACGCCAGCAGCGCTTTCAAATACCAGGGCGGCTCTGACCTGCCGGTTGATGGGGGAAGCTCCTGAATCAGATTCAAGTTAAACAATCTTGTTAGTAATTGCTCATTTTGTTTGTTCATGAATTAAGCTCCTGATTTATTTTCTTAAGCCAGAATACTGAACCTGCGCCCAGAGCAATGATAACAAATGCTGTTACTAAAGCATTGGAAGCGTTAAGGTGCCAATTGTACAGCATAAGCGAGACTATCACAACAATGACCGATATGCACAGGCAGGCAAGCATGAACAATTCAGGCTTTACTTTTCGATAAATATAATACATGGCACCAAGCCAGAGGAACCAGGCCAGCCATGGAAATATTTCATCCTCTCCATTGTTGAATATTACATTCACCACAATCATGGTGATAGGAACAGCATTGCCCGCTGCAAGTACACGTAATGCCCACTGTTTTGATAACCATGGGCATTTTGTTCTTAACAGTTCAAAGGCTGTAAGGATCAGGGCATTAACAAAAAATATAAAGAAAAACGTATTTGTGAAGAGACTGAATGATAGAAAGATATTTTGGAATGTATTGATAAACAGAAAAATGGAAAGGTCTATAAGTGCTGTCCAGACTAACCATATGCCGGGGAAACGCCCGATAAGTGCCCAGGGCAGCATCAGAATTGCCCAGTTAAAGAAGAGGTGCCAGGGGTCAGCTCCGGTCTGATAGGTCTGGTTAAACAGGGCAAGTAGAACACCAAGCAGAAGTGTTGAAATCAGGAGCGCTGCCTTGCCTGCAACCTTTTCATGCCCAAATTTATAGTAAACTGCAATGGATAAAATCAGCAAAAATTCAACAATACCGAATTTAGCAAAACGACCCACTTTATTCCAGTTCCAGGCAGTAAAAAAGACAACTGATACAGCCAGGGCAACTCCTCCGAGCCAAAGCATCATATGGTCAATAAAAGTATACCAGGAGCTGGCATTGGGGTAAATTTCAGTTGTAATAAGGGCGTCTGCAATTTTATCTTCTGGCAGGTACCCATGTTCAATCAGGTCAATAATCTGGTTACGGGGGGAAGTCATAATTCAATCCTGTTTTAAATTAATCACGGCTTTTATGGTCCAATACCATATCTTCCGGGAGCTATTATGCCATTGGGATCCAGTGCTTTTTTTAAGTTATGGAAAGTCGCAGCTTTGTTTTTATCATATCTTATATCCATTCCTGTTACAGGTTTTCTGTAGGAATTTATTCCTGTCTCTGCACCTTTTCTGTTCAGGGCATTGAACAGGTCATGGGCTTTTTTGCATTGGCCTTTATCACTTTTGTCAAAACTGATACTGATAATACCAACAATCCTGTCCGGGCTGATAAGAGTCATGGTAACCGGTAGTTCAAATCCATACTCGTTAAAGAGAGCTTCTGCATCCTTAACAACTCTTCTTGAGTCGGTTCCATTGGCCGGATATGTGGGAGAATACCACAGCAGCCCCATGTCCGCATCATCCTTTACCCGCCATTTGATATTATCAAAGGCCTGGTTTGACGGCACTCCTTTTCCAAGTCCATGTACATATTCAAGGGCTTTGATGCTCTGGTTCAATGAATTGCGCAGGCCCGGCAGCATAAAATTATGGTTAAATATTTTCCTTAACAGATTTAATTTTCCGTCGGAAATAAACATTACATCTGCAAACTTAAAACTCTGCCTTATTTTCCTTTTTTTTATCTTTATCTCACCACAAGTGCCGTAAATTCCGCCAAGCGCTGTCCAGTAACCAACTTTCACCAATGGAGTACTCATAATCTTTACTGCATCTCCTGAAGTCAATATTTTATTTTCAAATCCATCGGGACAGGTTCTGGTGGAGACCATGGATCTTACTGCATTGGCTATGTGAACAAGGCTTGTAAGGATATTCTGTCTTTTAAGCTCACTGATTGTATCCACTAAGGCTTCCAGATCCCGGTCATTTTTCACCTTTATAATAAAGGATTCATAACGTTCAGGAATGGGCATTAATTTAACTTTTATACTTGTTACAATGCCAAAGTTGGATTGTACAAAAAGAGCGCTTAAATCAGGGCCCAGGCCGGGGAAAATACCGGTTTGCAGCACTGTTCCGTTGCCCAGAACAACCTGGAGATCAGATATGGCCCTTCTCCTGTTTCCCTTTGGTGTATGGCCGAATCCGCCCTCAAGGGAATTGCCGACAATGCTTGCATCCAGTCCCGATCCTGTAGCATCCATCCAGAATCTGGAATCATTGGCTTTTAGAAAATCATTGAGCTGTCCCTGGGATACTCCTGGCTGAACATAGACAGTGCCATGTCTGTTATCAAACCCGTAAATTTTATTCATTTTTCTTAAATCCACTATGACATGACCGTCTGAGACTGGTGCAATGTCCCCATAACCTACATTTTTGCCCCTGCTCACAGCATGCAGGGGAGTAAGGTATTTATTTGCAATGCCAATGATTTTTTCCACATCTTCTGTTGACAGAGGATAAACCACAGCTTTGGCCTGTCTTTTTACGCCCAGTGTGTTATCAAGCATGGTTTCAAGGGTTTTAACATCGCTTATAACATTTTCACTGCCAAGGGCATTTACCAGGGCAGTAACTATTTCAGATAGCTTTTCAACCATGCCACGCTCTCTCCATAAAATCCATGAGTATTGTCCCTTTAACCTGTGCTCTCAAAGTACTGCCTTTCCAGAATGCTTTTCTTTATTTCCAATGCCTTTGAACGATAGGGCTCCTGTATACCACTGGTATTGATGTGCATGACTATGGCATGGTTGTTTATTCCGGGATAAATTACATTCCGTGTGCCAGGGAGAACCCTGAAACCAAGTCGTTCATACATGGGGGAGTGATCAGGGTGTACGGCAATTATGCAATCATCAAGCCTGTGTCGGAGTGCCTGGCCAATTGCGAATTGAGCAAGAGTTAATGCAATTCCATGCTTCCAATGGGAAGGCAGTACAGTAAGCCTGCTTGTCTCAACAATTTTTCTGTTGGTTGAATAACACTCCTCTAAAAACCCATCAATATCAAATGCCTGTATCAAAGGGAATTTGCAGCTCCTTGACATTGTTTTAAACCTTTTATCTTTTAATGATCCTATTATCTCCGTCAGGGTATCAAGACATTCGCATTTTAAGTCTTTATAAATAAATCTGAATGTCCCGATTATCCGGCCGCTCTCTTTTTCAAACACAGCAAAAAATCTTGAATACATATCCCAGGCATCAATATCCATTTTATCATCATTGGTTTCAATATACTTTACCCGGGAATAGACCATATATCGTATACGGAAATATTCCAGAAGTTCATTTTTATCAAAGATCTCTTTAAAAACAAAGATTTTTCTGATTGAAGAATCGGTCTGTTTTTCACGTAATTTTTCCCGGATCATACTATTACCTCATGGATAAACGGTTATGCTTTGTCAACTGCCCTGGGCAGTCAGAATAACTTTCCGAGACAAAGTAGTAAAAAATTAGTAAACTTCAAATTTATATATTTATTTGTTGCATGAATGTCAAGGAAAAATAGCGTGGAACAATAAAAAATAAATGTTTCACGGTGAATGGCATGCCCGGAGGGATTCGAACCCCCTGACATGATTAAAATTGTTGAATATTTATAAGAGTTTCAAAACACCAGGAAGATCTATGATAAAAAAAGTGTCAGCACAAAAGTTTTGAGTAAGTGTATAATAAATTGTTTTAAATCTTCAGTTTAGTTTCTCAGTCATTTATTTTTTTTGAGTGCTTAATTTTCCACATAGCCTCACGGATAGTAATCCCGTGACGATTGATCCATATCACTGCATTATTATGTATTCGATCTTTTGTCATCAGTAGATATTCACTTGAAATAACTGTTGGTATGATCTCCTGTTCTTTGATTTCATATTTGACATGGGCAGAATGACGGCCAAGGCTATAAACTAGTATAACAAAGTTGTCTGTTGCATCCTCAACACTCCAATTGCCGTCTTCGTAGGATTTCAGAGGACCCCGCCGTCTTTTTACTTTAGGATCAGCGTCAGCAGAGCTGATTAGTGCATTTATAACTTCTTCTGAAGTTATCCCTTTGGTAATTGGAATAGGTTTAATGTTTTTCATGCTCGTTGTTTTGCAACCTGCTATAAATATTAAAGAAAACTTAAACAGCAATTCCCGGTCAAAAATTATTTTTAAGATTAACAAAGGAATAAGTGAGGCCTGGATATGCTTTTTCCGTTTAGGTTTCACTTGAAACAGATGCA